>Ga0210144_1000880_pt1 | contig 13726 bp, 11 predicted proteins | sample Muzzi_PWA_D2_FD_185532 | JGI IMG/M metagenome (GOLD analysis project Ga0210144, IMG submission 185532) | Wetland microbial communities from San Francisco Bay, California, USA, that impact long-term carbon sequestration - Muzzi_PWA_D2 (SPAdes) | ecosystem: Environmental > Aquatic > Marine >...
CGGGCAGGCCTTTATGCAGCAGGGAGACCGGGAGCAGGCCAGCTATCACTTCTCGGAGGTGCTGCGCATGAATCCCGGTGATCCGGATGCCCTGGAAGATCTCCGGCAACTGCAGGCCGGACGGGATGGAACGGATATCGCCGCCGCCGTGTACCCGCAGCGGGCTGCGCTAGCGGTGCCCGTAGCTGCTGGCACGCCCGCTCAGGTAGCCGGTCAGCTCGCCGGCGCTCCAGCCAAGAATCAGTAACAGCAGCCAGGGCAGGGCGCGCAGGAAGGCCAGGCGCAGGCGGCGTTTTTGCAGCACGTCGCGGGTTTTCTTCAGCAGGACGATGGCGGGCACCGCCGGTGTCGCGGCAGCGTACAGCAGCCGCACGGTGGCGGGTTTGCCGTGCACGCGGTTGCCGGCGAAGAAGCGGCCCCACACGAAACGTTCGCGCATGACCCGGCCGAAGCTCAGTCCGCTGCGTTGCTGGTAGACGATCATGTGCGGGGTCATCCACAGCGTGGCGTCCATGGCCAGCAGGCGGCCGTGCACCACCGGTTCGCTGTAGCCGTGTTCCCACAGCGTGCGGATCGCCGTCAGTGCGCTGCGCTTGTAGGCGATGTTCACATCGGTGAGAAATGCCGAGGGGCCCTCCGGCAGCGGGTTCTGGTAGCGGCCGAAATCGAGGAACCAGGTGGCCAGGTTCAGTGCCCGGTCACTGCCGCACTCCACCGCGCCGCCGATGGCGGCGTGCGGCTGGTCCCGGTGCGCCGCAAGCAGCTGCCGGCACCAGCGCGGGTCGGGACACTCGTGGTCCTCCAGCATGGCGATGATGTTGCCGCGCGCAATGCTCAGCCCGACTGCGCGCAGCTGGTCGAAGTGTTCATGGCACAGGCCAGGCGGGCCATCCACCTCGAGTGTTACCGGGTGAAAGCGTACGGCCGGATGGTGCCCGGCCAGTTCGCGGTAGCGGCTGTCGCGCGCGTCATGCGGCACCAGGATTTCGGTGCTGGCGGGGTCGTGGTCCTGTTGTGCGTACAACGCCTGCAGGCAGGCCTCGAGATGGACCGGGCCGCTGACTGTGGTGATGACAATGGACAGGGCGGGTGACGCGGCCGCGCCCGGTGCCGCGGTCATTGCTGTTTCAGGGCCTGCTTGTCCGGGTCGCGCGCCGCTTGCGGTTGCAGCCGCGGGTCGGCACGGCCGGTCAGGTAGCCCGTGCACTCGCCACAGGCCCAGGCAGCCGCCAGCAGCAGGATGAACGGCAGGGCGCCGGCGAACACCAGGCGGTGGCGGCGCTTGTGCAGGACATGCCGGAACAGCCGCACCGTCAGCAGCACAGGCAGCAGCGGGGTCAGGGCGGCATAGACCAGGCGCTTGCCGGTCGGTACACCCCTGACGCGGGTACTGCCGAACAGCCGGCCAAAGGCAAAGCGGTCCCACAGGGCGTGATCGAGCGTCAGGGCGCGGCGCTGGCGCACCATCAGCTGCGGCGCCATCCACAACGTGCCACCACGTGCCTCCAGGGCGGCGTGTACATTCGGCTCATGGAATTCCTCTTCCCAGACCGGGCGGATCTCCTCCAGCGCACTCATCTTGTAACTGACGTTCAGGTCGGTCAGCTCATGGGTCTCGCCTTCCGTCACAGGCGGTGAGTAGCGCAGGTAGTCGAGCAGGTACACCGACCAGTTGAGCAGCCCGTCGGGCGTGATTTTTTCCACCGGGCCGCCGATCGCCAGCGGCGGATTGCGGTGGGCGGCGACAATCTGTTCCACCCAATCCGGTCCCGGCACGCAATGATCCTCGGTGATAGCAACCAGCCGGCCGCGTGCCGCGCCGACTCCGCAGGTGCGCAGTTCGGCATAGGTCCTGATGCCGGAGTTGTAGTAGAAGCGCCAGAGCGGGAAACGCGCCTCGACCTCCGTCACGGCAGGGAAGCGGGTATCGACCGGCACGATAACCTCGAAGTTGATGTTGGTTTGCTGTTCCTCCAGCGCCACCAGGCAGCGCTCGAGGTGTTTCAGGTCGACCAGCGTGACGACCACGACAGTCAGTTCAACCGGTGGATTGCCGGGCTGGGTATGTTTGGGGAATTCTGTTTGCAATGTCGTTACTCCGCTTCCGTGTGTGTCAGTCGACTGTGCCGGTTCGGCGCGTCCGCCGTCGCCGAGGCAGTGTCAGCCATACCCCTGCAACGGCGCCCAGCAGCGCGATCAGTCCGGCCGCCAGCAGCAGTCCGTGACGTACCAGATCGCTGCCGGTCAGCCATTCCAACGGACTGAATTCGTGCAGGCTGGAAATGCCCAGGCGCAGAACGGTGAAGCGGTCGCCGGGGATGATGTTCAGTTTCCCGGGGTTGACCGTGTAACTCACCGGGTTGTCCTCGAAGCTGATGCGCCAGGCCGGCAGGGCGCCCCAGGGATAGGCGAAGTCATGCCCGTCGAGCGTGGCGATCCCGCTGACCGGCGCGTCGATGCCGTAGGTTCGTCGCACCAGCCTGACTGCGAACTCAGGGGTAATTTCAAACTGGCTGCCATCCGCTGCGCTGACCAGGTGCTCGCTGCCATCGTGGGTGCGTATGGCATAAAACAGCATGTCCTCGATGCGGGTCAGCTTCACATCGTCGATCCCGGCCGGTTGCCCGAGGCGGGCTTCCATTTGCCGAATCGCATCGGCGGGCGACAGCACGGCACTGCGGTAGTCGACCGGCAGCGGTTTATACCAGGCGATTGCCGAGCCGAGCCAGCCCTGTGGCATGATCATCAGTACGCCACTCAGCATCCAGGCAACGGTCACGATGCCCAGGAAGATGAAGATCCAGCGGTGAATGTTGATAAGTTTCCTGCGATTCAGCACGGTCCACCTGCCAGGCCACCGGTCGCAGCGTCTGCGATCCTGATGGTCAGCATACCATCGCCGCCGCTGGCGACAGCCGAGGGATTGCCGGCCGCCGCGTCGGCGAAGGCCGCGAATTCATGCACGAAACTTTCCACTACCACCCAGCGGTAGCTCTTCAGCTTTTCCATCAGGTGGGTGCGTGCGAACAGGTGGGTCTTCTTGCGCAGCGGGCCGCCGCGGGTCTGTGACCAGCACACCTGGGTCAGCATCGGGAAGCACCAGGCCCTGATGCAGCCGAGCGTGCCGTAGATTTCCACCAGCAGCTTGTAGCCGCGCCACTCGTTCCAGCTTGACTGCAGGCTGGCGAGATGACCGGCGCTGCTGCGCAGCAGCGCGAAACCGTTGTCCTCACAGCCCGGAAACTGCCACACGGAGCCGGAGCTGAAACCCTTGATATCGGCCACCTCGCCGAGGAAGTATGCGGTCAGGTCAATCAGGTGAATGCCGTTGTCGCGCAGCGTGCCACCACCCATGGTATCGAATTCGTGCAGCCATTCGTGGTCATGCGCGGTGGCCGAGTAGCCGGTGTAGCTGCGCACATGATCGAGTTCACCGATGATGCCGGAATCGAGTAATTCGCGTGCCTTGATAATCGACGGGTAGAAACGGTAATTGAAACCGGTGGCGAGAAAGCGCTGGTTGCGGGTGGCGGCATCGATCATGGCCTGGCATTCATCCAGGTTGCGCGCCAGCGGTTTCTCGCACAGTACGTGCTTGCCGGCATCCAGCGCGGCGATGCTCATGTCCATGTGCAGAGATGGCGGGGTCGAGACAATCACGGCGTCGATGTCGTTCTGGCGGACCAGCTCGCGCCAGTCGTCGATGACGCGGCCGCCGCAGCGACCGGCGATGTCGCGCGCACGCGCTCTGTCGGTGTCGCATACGCACACCAGACTGTGCCCGTCCAGTTTACCGAGTGCCTCGGCGCGCAGTGCGCCGATGCCGCCACAGCCAATCAGTCCGTATTTCATGGTTAATCGCTTCCGTCGCGTTAATGCAGGAAAAAAACAGCGCCCGATTATAAGCCATGCCCGTGTCCGGGCAAGGGCGCCTGCAGGTCCCGGGTCGGGTTTGCACGCAATTCAGGCCGAATGGCCGGCCGGGGGATTTCAGTCATGGTCACCGGCAGGCGGAGCATCGTGTTGCGCGGCAGGCGCATAGCGCTGGACAAAATACAGTGGGCGATTCTTGACCTCGTTGAAGGTTCGACCCAGGTACTCGCCCATGATGCCCAGTGCAGTGAGCTGGATACCGCCGATGAACAGGATGACGACCATCAGCGAGGCGTAGCCCGGCACGTCCACCCCGAAATAGAGCGTTTTCAGAATGATGAACAGTCCGTAAAGGAACGCCCCCAGCGCCGTGAAGGAACCTATGTAGGTGGCGAAACGCAGCGGGATGGTCGTGAATGCGGTGATACCGTCGAGGGCGAAATTCCACAGCTTCCAGTAGTTCCACTTGGTCGAGCCGGCATGGCGCGGGTGGCGCTCGTAGGGCACGCTTTGCTGCGGGTAGCCGATCCAGGCGAACAGTCCCTTCATGAAGCGGTTCTGTTCGCGCAGCTGGCGTACGGCCAGGACCGCGCGCCGGCTGAGCAGCCTGAAATCACCGGTATCGCGCGGCACCGGCGTCCTGCCGACACGCTGCATGATGCGGTAGAACTGCGTGGCGGTGAATTTCTTCAGCCAGGATTCGCCGGCACGCCCGGTGCGCTGCGCATAGACCACGTCGTAGCCCTGCTGCCAGACCCGCAGCAGTTCGGGGATCAGCTCCGGCGGATCCTGCAGGTCGACGTCTATCACGATGGCGGCATCACCCTCCGCGTGGTCCAGGCCCGCGGTCAGGGCGATCTCCTTGCCGAAGTTGCGGCTCAGGTCCATCAGGGCAACGCGCGCATCCTGCGCGGCGAGCCCTTCGATGGCCTGCAGGGTGGCGTCGGTGCTGCCGTCGTTCACGTAGATCACCTCGGCGCTGCAATTCAGCGTATCGAGCACCGCGCCCAGGCGCCGGTGGAATGCCTCCAGCACCTCGGCCTCGTTGTAGGCCGGGACAATGATCGATATGCGGGCGGATGCGAGATTCATGGCAGCGGGCCGGTATGTTGATTCCTGGTACAACGGCAGCTGCCACGGGTAACTTTCGCCCGCCGGGCCGGAACCGGGAGGATGCGGGCATCATATACCGATTGCGTCCGTGCACGGTAGCGGCTGCCCTTTGGTGCAGTTGCCACAGGCGCCCGATTCAAGGATAGTAAGGCTTTGCTGCACCCCGGATCCCGGTGTACGCAGCCGCGCCTGTGGCGGGGCTGAGTGCGCTGTTCTCAACCGACGCTGAATGCCCAGTTGAATTACCTTTCTGAACTGCTTATCAAGCTGCGCTACGGTGCCCCGGTGATCGTGGTCTCCGGTCTGCCGCGTTCCGGCACCTCGATGATGATGAAGATGCTGGAGGTTGGTGGTGTGCCTGTGCTGACAGACCGGGTGCGCCAGTCGGATACCGACAACCCGGGTGGATATTTCGAGCACGAACGGGTGAAGGACCTGGAGCAGGAGACCGACAAGCGCTGGCTGCGCTCGGCGCGCGGCAGCTCGATCAAGGTGATCTCGCACCTGCTGGAACACCTTCCGGAGAACAACTACTACCGTGTGATCCTGATGCGTCGCCACCTGGACGAGATTCTGGCCTCTCAGAATATCATGCTGAACAACCGCGCCGCGGAGAACCCCGTCGAGGACGAGCGCGCACGGGAGCTGTTTTCGAAGCACCTGGTGAAGATCAAGGTGCATATGCGTCGCAAGCAGAATTTTGACCTGCTCGAAGTCAATTACTGTGCGGTGCTGGCTGACCCGGTGGCTGGCAGCGAGGCCGTCAATGCCTTCCTCGGCGGTGCGCTCGACGTGCAGGCGATGGCGCAGGTGGTCAACCCGGAGCTGTACCGCAACCGCCGGCAGGAAGGCTGAGGCGCGGCGCGGTTGAACCGTTGCCCCGGCACCAGTAGCCTATTGTAATGCCCCCGCAGATGCGTGGAAAACCAGTTAACAGGATGGAACTATGAACATTCAGGAGCAGCGGCGCGACGTGCGCCAAAGGACGGCCGTACTCGCGGTGTTTCTCGGACTGCTGGCACTGCCGGCGTACGCCTACGTGGGGCCCGGCGCGGGCTTCGCCTTCCTCGGATCGTTCATGGCGATATTCGTCGCCATGCTGGCCGGCATTGGCACCATGCTGATCTGGCCGGTGCGCTTCGTGATCCGGACGCTGCGCCGGCGCAAGGCGCTGGGTCGCTCCAGGCTCAGGCGCATGGTGATTCTCGGACTGGACGGGCTGGACCCGGTACTGGCCGACCGGTGGATGGCCGAGGGGCACCTGCCGAACCTGAAGAAGCTGTCGGAGCAGGGCAGCTACTCGCGCCTGCGTACCACATACCCGTCGATCTCGCCGGTGGCCTGGTCGTCGTTCATGACCGGGGTCGATCCGTCGCGCCACAACATCTTCGACTTCCTCAACCGCGATGTGCGCACCTACAAGCCGAAGCTGTCCAGCTCCGAGGTCCGTCCGAGCACGCGTACGATACAGGTCGGTGACTGGATCATTCCGGTCGGCAAGCCGCTGGTGCGCAACATGCGCAAGAGCCGTGCGTTCTGGAACATCCTCGGCGACCACGGCATCCCCGCCAACATCCTGCGCGTACCGCTGACCTTCCCGCCTGAAAAGTTCGCCGGTGCGCTGCTGTCGGCCATGTGCGTGCCCGACCTGCGCGGTACCCAGGGCTCATTCACGTACTACACCACCAGTGCCGCCGAGGCGGGCGAGGCGCACGACGAGGATGCGGTGGAGGCCACCGGCGGCGAACGCCGGCTGGTGAATCTGGTGAACGGGGAACTCGATACCGTGCTGCCAGGACCCGACAATTCCATGCGCAAGGACGGCGGGCCGGTGGAGATCCCGTTTTCACTGAAGCTGGACACCGAACGGCACACGGCGGTGCTGAAGATCCACGGCAAGTCCTATACCCTCAGGGAACGCGAGTATTCGCCGTGGATCAAGCTCACCTTCCGGCCGGCGCCGGGGGTGAGGGTGTACGGTATCGCGCGTTTCTATATCACGAAGATGACGCCGGAACTGGGTCTCTACGTCACACCGATCAATATCGATCCGGGTCGCCCGGCGCTGCCGATTTCATGGCCGTCGTTCTATTCCGTGTATCTGCAGAAACTGATCGGCGACTTCGCCACCCTAGGCCTGGCCGAGGATACCTGGGCACTCAACGAGCGCGTCATCGACGAGGAGGCGTTCCTCAAGCAGACGCTGGAACTGCACAATGAGCGCGAGGCGATGTTTTTCAACGCCCTGCAGAAGTCGCGCGAGGGCGTGGTGGCCTGCGTGTTCGACGGCACCGACCGCCTGCAGCACATGTTCTTCCGCTATCTCGACGACAAGCATCCGGCCAACCGGGGCAAGGACGTCGAGAAGTACAAGGACACCATCCTCAACATGTACAAACAGGCCGACGCGATGGTCGGCCGGATCATGGACATGCTCGGCCCGGACGAGCACTTCATGGTGATCTCCGACCACGGCTTTTCATCGTTCCGGCGCGGCATCAACATCAATACCTGGCTGCGCGACAACGGGTTGCTGTTCCTGAAGGACGGTGCAACCACCAGCGCCGACTGGTTCGAGAGCGTCGACTGGTCCCGCACCAGGGCCTACGCCTTCGGGCTTGGCGGCATCTACATCAACAAGGCCGGGCGCGAGGGCCACGGTATCGTGCACGAGGGCGAGGAACTGCAGGAAGTCAAGCGCACTATCATCGAGGGCCTGCACGGCCTGCGCGACACGGATAACGACGACGTCGCCATCAACGATGTGTTCGACAACGCGCAGCTGCACCCGAGTGGACCGTACCGCGACAACGGCCCGGACCTGATCGTCGGCTACAACCGCGGCTACCGGGCATCCTGGGAGGGTGCGGTCGGGCGCGTAACCGAGAAGGTCATGATCGACAACACCAAGTCGTGGAGCGGTGATCACTGCATCGACCCGCGGCTGGTACCGGGTGTGCTGTTCTCCAACCGCCGCATCGATGCCGAGGATCCGGCGATCGGCGACCTGGCGCCGACCATCCTCGACCAGTTCGGTATCGAGGTGCCCGGTCACATGACCGGCAAGGTGCTGAGTGTGAACGATGCCATCGGCGCGGTCGCGCTGGACGCCGCGTGAACCTGCGGAGTGCCTTGCTGACCCTGCTGGCGGGCCTGGCGCTGGCCGCCGGCGTCCGTGCCGACCCGGCCCGCGAGCGCATGGTCGTGCTCGGCGTGGACGGCATGGACCCGGTCATGTTGCAGCAGTTCATGGACGACGGCCTGATGCCGAACTTTGTGAAACTGGCACAACAGGGCGCTTTCATGCCGCTGGGCACCAGCGTACCGCCGCAAAGCCCGGTGGCCTGGTCGAATTTCATCACCGGCATGGATCCCGGCGGGCACGGTATCTTCGATTTCATCGCGCTGGAGCGCGATACCATGGTGCCCTACATGTCGACCTCGAAGGTCAGGCAGGCCACGCGCAAGCCGCTCGCCATCGGGCGCTGGCGGATCCCGCTTGGCGCGGACGAGACCCTGCAGATGCGCGACGGTACGGCATTCTGGGAAATCCTCGAGCAGCACGGCGTCAACACCACCATGTTCCGCGTGCCGGCAAACTACCCGCCGGTCGAAACCGGCGGGCGCGCCCTGTCCGGCATGGGTACGCCGGACCTGCGCGGCAGTTCCGGCACGTTTTCCTTCTACACCAACGACCCGGAGATGACGGCGGAAAAGGTCTCCGGCGGCGAGGTCTACCGCATCGCGGTACGCAATCACAGCGCCGAACTGGATATCGAGGGCCCGCCGAACGCCTTCCTGGCGGATGCGCCGCTGACCGTGGCCCCGGTCAGCGTGTACGCCGATCCGGATAACCCGGTCGCGCTGGTGCGCACCGGGCTGCAGGAGGCCGTGTTGCAGCCGGGCGAATGGAGCGACTGGCTGCGGCTCGAGTTCACCTTCGTGCCCGGCCTGGTCAAGGCCACCGGCATGGTGCGCATCATGCTGAAGTCGACGCAGCCGTACCTGTCGCTGTACGTCAGCCCGGTCAACATCGATCCACGCGACCCGGCGCAGCCGATTGCCACGCCGCCGGAATATGCCTTCGAACTGGCCGAGGCGGCGGGACCGTTCTACACCCAGGAGATGCCGGAGGACACCAAGGCGCTGTCGGCGCATCTGCTCACCTCGGAGGAATTCCTGCAGCAGTCGGAACTGGTGCTCGACGAGCGCCGCCGCCTGCTGCGCCATGAACTGGAGCGGTTCCGGGACACCCCGAGCCCGGCGCTGCTGTTCTTCTATTTCAGCAGCGTCGACCAGCGCAACCACATGCTGGCGCGGCAGATGGACCCGGACCACCCGTTCCATGACCCGGATACGCCGAAGTCGCTGGCCGACGCGATGCGCCATACCTACCTCGAGATCGACGCCATCCTCGGCCAGGTGATGGCCGGGCTGGATACGGACACCACGCTGGTGGTGATGTCCGATCACGGCTTCGCCCCGTTCCGGCGCCAGGCCCACCTCAACAGCTGGCTGGAGGCGCAGGGCTACCTGGTGCTGAAGGATCCGTCGCAGCGTGACAGCTACGAATGGCTGCAGGGCATTGACTGGAGCAGAACGCGTGCCTTCGGCATCGGCCTCAATTCGCTCTATCTCAACGTGCGCGGGCGCGAGCGCCACGGCATCGTGGAGCCCGGCGAGCGCGCGGCGCTGGCGCGCGAGATCGCCGACCGGCTGGCCGACTGGACCGACGGCCCGGACGGCCCGCACGTGGTGACGCAGCCACTGTTGCGCGAGGAGATCTACCACGGGCCGCATCTGGAGGAGGCCCCCGACATCCTGGTCGGTTATGCACGCGGTTACCGTTCGTCCTGGGCCACGGCCTCGGGGGGTATCCCGGCCGGACTGCTGATCGACAACGACGACGAGTGGAGCGGCGACCATTGCATGGATGCACGCACCGTGCCCGGCATCCTGCTCGCCAACCGGCCACTGCTGACCGGCAGCCCCGCCGACCTGAAGGACCTGCCGGTGAGTATCCTGGCGCGCTTCGGGCTGGAGGCCCCGGCGCAGATGTCCGGTCACGCGGTATTTCCGACGGATGAAGCTGTTAGTATGCGGGACTGAGTCGCGAACGGGTGCTGCCGCGCCCCGATGGACAATCGTATTGTTTTGATTATTCAAGGAGCAGAACATGTTTGGCGGAAACAAGGTGACGATCGACAAGCCGCTCTGGGAGAAGATCAAGAAGTATGCCTCGATCGCCGGCTATGCCTCAGCGGAGGAATTCGTGCTGTACGCGCTGGAGAAGGAAATGGCCATCCTCGAGGAGGCCGATTCCGACGAGGAGATCAAGAAGAAGCTGAAGGGGCTCGGCTACATCAGCTAATGGCGGCGTTATGTGGTCCACGCTGAACCATGCACTGAACGTGCTGGTCGATACCCTCCTGTGGCCGGTGCAGGGACTGGGTGCGGGCTGGCAGGTCCTGGTACTGGCGCTGCCGGCCACCCTGCTGGCACTGCTGGTATTCCGGCTGGTATCCAACCAGGAGGCCATCCGCCTGCATAAGGACCGGATCAAGGCTTACCTGCTGGAACTGCTGCTCTACAAGGACGATCTGCGCGTCAGCATGGCAGCGCAGGGCCGTATCTTCAGTCACTCGCTGCGCTATATGGGCCATGCCTTGCTGCCCATGCTGGTGATGCTGGTGCCATTCATCCTGATCATGGTGCAGGTGGAGTCACGCTTCGCCCTGCAGGGTTTCGAACCCGGCCAGAACTTCATCCTGTCGGCACGCGTCGATCCCGGCATGCAGCGCGTCGGCCGCACCGAATACCGGCTGGAGGTGCCGCCTGGCCTTTCGCTGGAAACCCCGGCGCTGCGCATGCCGGCCACCGGCGAGGTGGTATGGCGGCTGCGCGCCCGGTCGCCGGGAAGCTGGACCGTGACCCTCCACGCCGGTGAACGGGCCATCAAACGGCGCATCACGGTCGGTGGCGGAGCAACGCCGCTGGCCGCCACGCTGCACCGTGCCAATGATGTGCTGACGCTGGCCTATCCGGCGGAGCCGGCGCTGGCAGCGGACCAGCCGCTGCTGGATATCAGTGTCGATTATCCGCACGCACGCGGGGAATTCGCCGGCCTGTCGAGCGCTTCCTGGCTGCTGTTCCTGTTTTCCATTATTCTTGGATTCCTGCTGCGTGGCCTGTTCGGAGTGACGTTTTGATGCCGCGCGAGAGCGGCCGCTACGAACCGGTAACAGCGATCGCATAGCACACGGGAGACGTGCAGGCATGTCTGAGCAACGCACGACAATCACGGGGAGCGGCTCGCTGCTGCTGTTGTCGACAGCCGCGGCCCTGCTACTGCTACTGCTGAGATGGTTCACGGTCTCCGCGTTCAGTCCGGAGTACACGCAGGGCGTTATCAACACCCAGGGTGGCATCGCCCGCGTGCTGCTCGGCCTGGGCGTCGCCAGCCTGCTGGCGGGTGCGGGCAGTACAGTGCTGGCGCTACTGCCTGGCTGGCGCGATGCGCGCGCGGTCGCCATTGCCTCCCCGGTCGCGGCGCTGCTGTTACTGGACACGTATTTTGCGCTGGGAGATTTTCCCGCGCTCAAGCTGCTGTGCGCCGGCGCGGTTGCGCTGGTGGTGTTTGCCGTGCTGTATCGTGCCCTGCAGCGCAGTCCGGCGGCCAGGCGCCTCAGCGATCAGCTGTGGACGTGGGCGGTCGTGTTGCTGGCCGCAACGCTGGGTGCCACTGCGCTCAGCGCCGTCGACCTGCCCGGCCGGGCGGCGGCGGGTGGTGCGGCGCTGCTGGCGCTGGCCCTGCTGTGGTGGCTGCGCGCACGCGGCACCGGCTGGTCGCTGCTGGCGGTCGTGCCGCTGCTGCTTGCGGCCCTGTTCATCGCGACCCGTATCCCGGTCCTGCAGCCGGCCAATGCGTTCGCCGCGGGCAAACCCAGCGTGCTGCTGGTGACCATCGACACGCTGCGCGCCGATCACGTCGGCAGCTACGGCCACGCCGGTGCGCGTACCCCGGTGCTGGACGCGCTGGCGCAGCAGGGCGTGCGCTTCAGCCAGGCGGTGACTGCGAATGTCTACACCGGCCCGTCGCACACGAGCATTCTCACCGGCCTGTATCCGGAGTCGCACGGTGTGCTGGTCAACGACATGCGCCTGCCGGCAGTGGTGCCGACGCTGGCGGACATCCTGGCCGAAGAGGGTTATCTGACCTCCGCCTTCACCAGCGGCTTCACCACGCGCGACCGCGCCTGCGGGCTGCCGTCACGTTTCCAGGCCAGCGACGATGATATCCGCGCCCTGCGGTGGTGGCCGCAACGGGCGCGCGACATCGGTATCCTGGAACTGTTCATGCGCATCGCGAAGCGCGTGGTGCCTTACAACGGTGATTTCGGGCAGGAGTACCGCATGGGCGAGGACACTGCCGACCAGGCCATCGCGTGGCTGGCGGCGAACGGCGGCCGGCCGTTCTTCACCTGGGTGCATTTCTTTGACCCGCACCTGCCTTACCGCCCGCCGCACCGCTACCTGGAAAATGATGCAGGTCCGGACCGGTTCGACTGGTACGGCATGGACGCGCGCGAGCGCGCCGCCGTGGTCACTGATCCGGCAACGCTGGCGGCCATGCGCGCACTGTACGATGCCGAGATCGCCTATGACGATGCGCAGCTCGGCCGTGTGGTCGAGGCCGCGCGCGCCGCCGCACCGGACGGTGAGTTGCTGATCGTGGTGGTTGCCGATCACGGTGAGGCGATGGGCGAGCACGCCAACTACTGGCTGCGTGACATGTACGACCCCACCCTGAGGGTGCCGCTGGTCATGGTGCCGCCGGCATCTGCACAGGTGGCACCGCAGGTGGTGGACGCGCAGGTACGTACCATCGACCTGGCGCCGACGCTGCTGTCTCTGCTGGAGGTTGATGCGGGCACCCGCTTCGACGGCAGCAGCCTGCTCGAGCTGATCCGCGGGGATGACACGCAGCACGGCCCGGAGCCTGCCCTGGGCGGTCTGTACGTGGTGCCCGGCGAGTTCCAGCGCCAGCTGAACGCAGTGCGCTACGACGGCTGGAAACTGGTGCGCACCGGTGCCGGCTGGGCTGGCGGCGGTGACCCGGAATACCGCGCCGGCAGCACCCAGTTGTTCAATCTCGCCACCGACCCGCAGGAACTGGTCGACGTGGCGCAGCGCTTCCCTGAACAGCGCCTGCGGCTGGATGAAATATTGCACTCGGTTGCCGGCGAGGTGGCGATGCCGGATATCGAATTCACACCCGAGGAACGCGAGCGCCTGCGCAGCCTGGGATACATCCACTAGGTGAACGGGATCGGCAGGGAAGCCGTACCGGCACCCGTGTGCCGGCTGCCCCGGCCCAGTCATGTACAGCCGGATTCATGACATGATTGCTTGTTGCCGTGCCAGTACTCACTGGCAACAGCGGGGATTCCCGTAATGGCGGCCGGCCTGATGGCCATGCTGAGCGTATTCGGGGGTTTTCTGCTGCTGTTTGCCGTGTTCACCGGGATCGGGCTGGGACTCAGGCGCCTGTTCGGGCTGCGTAAGCTGGATACTGATGCCTGCCTGCTGGCCTTCTGGCACGGCTTCGGGGTGGTACTGCTGTTCCTGCTGTTATGGAACTTCCTGCTTCCCGTCAACGTCGGGGCCCAACTGGTGGTGCTCCTGGCCGGCCTGGTGGCCGTGGCGCCTGCCCTGCGGAAACTGGCCAGCCGGGGCAGGC
>Ga0210144_1000881_pt1 | contig 13720 bp, 9 predicted proteins | sample Muzzi_PWA_D2_FD_185532 | JGI IMG/M metagenome (GOLD analysis project Ga0210144, IMG submission 185532) | Wetland microbial communities from San Francisco Bay, California, USA, that impact long-term carbon sequestration - Muzzi_PWA_D2 (SPAdes) | ecosystem: Environmental > Aquatic > Marine >...
CACACCGGCGCAACTGATCGGCGGCGTCATGCCCGATGTGCTGTTCAAGGGCGCCGACTACGCCGAGAGCGAGGTGGTCGGCGGCGATGTCGTCGTGGCGAACGGCGGGCGCGTCGAACTGCTGCCACACCTCCCCGGCCATTCTACCACTGGCACGGTCGGCCGCGTGCTCGCCGATCAGCGGCTCGCCAGCGGCTAGTCCGGCTGGCCGGCGCCCCGTCTCATCCGGCTGATCCCGCTGGCGGACGTGCCGAGCATGACCTCCATGGACCGGCGTGCGCCGTCCGGATCGCCGTTCGCAATGCACTCGTAGGTCGCGTTGTGCATCGCAATGGCGGCTTCGAGAGACGGCGCCAGGTTTCCCAGCTTGTGGAAGCTCGCTTCTATAAGCGGCGCCAGGATCCGGCTGAGGCGCTCGATGAGCACATTTCCGCTCGCGGCAAAGGTCGCAACGTGGAACGCCACGTCACTTGTGCATCGGGCGGTCTCGCTATCGGCGTCGCGCATATCCTTCAGCGCCAAGCTGATCCGCTCGATCCTTTCGGGCTTGCCCCGGCTGGCGGCCATGGCCGCCGCGCCGGGCTCGATCAGGCTGCGAAGCTCGATCAGGTCGGTGAGGAAGTCGGGCGGCAGCTTCGCCGGCCCGGTGTGCCAGGCAAGCACATCGGGATCAAAGAGATTCCAGTTGACGCGAGCGGGAACGACCGACCCGGCCCGGCGGCGCGTCTGAACCAGTCCCTTGGCGGCGAGCACCTTGAGGGCCTCCCGCACTGCCTGCCGGCTCACGCAATGTCGCTCGGCCAACTCCGCCTCGCGCGGCAAGGTGTCTCCCTCTTTGATGGAACCGGCTACGATTTGCCGGCCTATTTCGTGCGCGACGCGGCCGTGCTGGGAGGCCGACGGATAGAGGCGGTCTGGAATGGCGTAGGGGGCCTGAGATGCGGAAAGGGAAGGCCGCGGCGACTCACGGCGTTCGGCCGCGTTTCCGGCGCTCCGCCGCTTGATTTCCGCGATTTCCTTGGCAGCGGCGGCGAGCACCGCTTCCATGGCCCGTCTTGCCGCGTCGGCATCGCGCACCATCATCGCCCGGTGGACGGCCCTGTGCCGTTTGACGACCTCCTCGAAGGACGGCTCCGTGGAGCCCTGAAGAAGAAAGGCCGCCTGAAGCAGGGGCGCGATGATCGTGCTCAACCGGTCGATCAGCGAATTGCCGCTCGCCGCGAAGATTGCGACGTGGAAGGCGACGCGGGCGGCATAGAAGGCGGCAAGGCTGTGCGTGTTGCGAGCCATCTCCTCGAGAGCCGCGCCGATCCGGGCGAGCTGCTCCGGCGTGCCCCGCCGTGCCGCCAGTGCCGCCGCGGCCGGCTCGATCAGGAAACGTACCTCGATCAGATCGCCGAGGAAGTCCGGGGATAATCCGGCAGGGCCGTGCCAGGCAAGGACATCCGGATCAAGCAGGTTCCAGTGACAGCGCGGGGCGATAGCCGTGCCGGTTCGCCGGCGAGTCGTGACCAGACCCTTTGCCGCCAGAACCTTCAGGGCTTCGCGAATCGCCTGTCGGCTCACACGGTATGTCTCGGAAAGCTGAGCCTCGTGCGGCAAAAGCTTCCCCGCCGCGATGCTCCCCGAGACAATCTGACGGCCGATCTCGTGAGCAACCTGACCATGCAGGGCACCAGCAGGGTAAAGCCGACCTGAGGACAAAAAACCTCGATGCGCCAAATAATGATAACGTTTACATACAACCTAGCAGCGATTCCAGGGAAGGTCTAGCTTCAAAAGGCGTGTCCGGTCGCCACCGCGACCTTGCCGGCGAACTGCTTCTTCAGCTTCGTTGCCGTTATCGCCGCTCCCCTTGGTCGCATCGCCTCGCCTTCACACGATCGCGTAGCCGGCGGCCTCGAAGGCCGACGTCAGATGCCGGCGTCCCATCAGCGAATACGCGTAGGGCGGCGCCTTTTCCGGATCCTGCTCGGCCTCGACGACCGCCCAGCCTTCATAACCGATCTCGGCGAGCACCCTGGCGAAAGCATGGAAGTCGATGAAGCCGTCGCCGGGCACCGTGAACACACCGTCAAGCACGGCGGAGAGGAAGCTTTGATCCCTCTGCCGCACCGCCTTCAGCACCTCCCACCGCAAATCCTTGCAATGGACGTGGTTGATCCGGCGGCCATGCCTGCGCGTGGTCTCGACGATGTCGCCGCCGGCGAAGGCGAGATGGCCGGTATCGAGCAGGAGGCCGACCGCCTCGCCGGTATTCGCCATCAGAAGATCGATCTCGCGCTGCGTCTCGATCACCGTCCCCATGTGATGGTGGTAGGTCATCGGCACGCCGTAGTCGGCCATCCACTCGGCGAGCTCGGTGAGCTTCCGCCCATAGGCGCGAAAGTCCTCGTCGGCCAGGTGCGGCCGGCTCGACAGCGGCGCGTCCATCCTGTTCTGCACGGTGCCGGTCGTCTCGGCATATACGTAGGCGGGCGCGCCGAGCGCCTTGTAGGTGTCGATCTGCGCCATCATGCGCTGACATTCGGCCTTGACCGAGTGCTTCAGCAACTCTCCGGAAAACCAGCCGGAGACGAGCTTCAGGCGATGCTTCTTCAGGATCGGCCCGAGCACCTTGGGATCCATCGGGAACTTCACCCCGGTCTCGGTTCCGGTGAAGCCTGCCTTGCGGGTCTCCTTCAGGCAGGTCTCGAGGCTGGTCTCGCCGCCGAGCTCCAGCATGTCGTTGTTCGACCACGCGATCGGCGCGACGCCGAGGTGTATGGGGCCGGCCATGGCTGCTCAGTCCTCCTCGATTGAGCCGGATCGGCCGGATTGAAGGCCGCAGCGATCCGGAATTGCGAATGGGGTGCTGATCCGTTGCGCGGTCGCGTGACGCTGGCGGCCGAGGGGGGACGGCTGCCGTCCCCCCTCGGCCGCTGCGCTTCCGGTCAGACGCCGATCCGCTGCTTGCCTCGGGCTTTCTCGTGGTCGGCGCGGGCCTTGCGGACCTCCTTGCGCTCGCTCACCTCCGGCACCCCGACGTCCCACCAGGCGTCGCCCGGCGTCCATTCGTAGGGCTGCACCTTGATCACGATCACCGAGGTGCGGTCCGCCCGCTTGGCGCGGGCGAAGGCCTGCTCCAGCTCGCCGATGGAATGCACGGTCTCGGCGATCGCCCCCATCGATTCCGCGTGTTTGGCGAAATCAACCTCGACCAGCTCCTTGATCCGGCAGTCGGCGAGCAGGTTGTTGAACGACTTCGACCCCTTGAAGTTCTGCAAGCGGTTGATCACCGCGAAGCCGCCATTGTCCATCACCACGACGATCAGCTTGTAGCCGGTCAGCACCGTCGAATAGATGTCGGAGTTCATCATCAGGTACGAGCCGTCGCCGATCATCGCGATGACGTCGCGATCGGGATTCGCCATCTTGGCGCCCCAGGCGCCGGAGATCTCGTAGCCCATGCACGAATAGCCGAACTCGCAATCGAAGGTGCCGACCGATTTGCCCTTCCAGTTCTTGCACATCTCCCCCGGCAGGCCGCCGGCGGCGGTCAGGGCCAGATCGGTCGGGTCGGCGATACGGTTCAGCGCGCCGACGACCTGGGCGTAGCTCGGCACCTCGGCATTGGTCGGACCGGAGAGCTTGTCGACCAGGCCGTTCCACTCGGCGTATTCCTTGCTCCCCCTCTTCGCCCAGCTGTCGGGAGCGCGCCAGTCGGTCAGCGCCTCGTCGATTTCCTCGAGGCCGACCAGCGCGTCGCCGACCACCGACAGCGCGCGGTGCTTCACCGCGTCGAAGCGGGCGGCGTTGAGGCCGATGATGCGCGTGCCGCTGTCGAAGACGCTCCACGAGCCGGTGACGAAGTCCTGCAGCCGCGTGCCGACGGCAAGCACGACGTCGGCCTCGCCCGCCAAGGCGTTGGCCGAAGCGGAGCCGATGACGCCGATCGGCCCAACGTTCATCGGATGGTCGTGGACGAGGACCGTACGGCCGTTGATGGTCTCGGCCACCGGCACGTTGTGCTTCTCGGCGAAGGCGGCCAGCGCCTGCGATGCGTCGGAATAATGGACGCCGCCGCCGGCGATGATCAGCGGCTTCTTGGCATGGCGGAGCAGCGTTGCCGCCTCGCGGATCGAATCCGCGTCGGGCCGGGTGCGCGGGATGCGGTGCACCTTCGGCTCGAAGAACTCGATCGGATAGTCGTAGGCTTCGCCCTGGGCGTCCTGGGCGAGGCCGATGAAGGCCGGGCCGCAATCGGCCGGGTCGAGCATCATGGCGACCGCCTGGGGCAGCGAGGAGATGATCTGCTCGGGCCGGGTGATGCGATCCCAGTAGCGGGTCACCGCCTTGAAGGCGTCGTTGACCGTCGTCGTCGGGTTGCCGAAATGCTCGACCTGCTGCAGCACCGGATCGGGAATGCGGTTGGCGAAGGTGTCGCCGCCAAGAAGGAGGACCGGCAGGCGATTGGCCAGCGCCGCTCCTGCGGCGGTCACCATGTTGGTCGAGCCCGGCCCGATCGAGGAGGCCGCGATCATGATCTGGCGCCGCCTCTTCGCCTTGGCGAAGCCGACGGCGGCGAGCGCCATCGATTGCTCGTTCTGGCCACGCCAGGTGGGGAGCACGTCCTGAACCGGCTCCAGCGCCTCACCGAGGCAGGTCACGTTACCGTGGCCGAAGATCGCGAAGACGCCGGCGAACAGCGGCACCTCCTTGCGGTCGATCACGGTCTTCTGGGCGGTGAGATACCTGACCAGGGCCTGCGCCATGGTCAACCGGGCGGTCTTCATGTCTTGGTTCCTCCCCAATTCACTCACGCGGACGCAGCCGCCGCGCGCCGGGCCGACTATAATGCAGCGGACATTCTAGGCAATTGAGCAGCGGAACAAACGTTCTATCCCGGCAGAATGCCGCAGTTTTGATGGTTTTCAATCGGCGCGCGGCGTGTGCGCAACACCTCGTGCGCGTGAGTTGATCCATTCGATAGCGCGAATTCCCGGGAGAGGTTGGCGATGGTTTTAAACTATTAAGTTGTCCAAAATAACCATTGGCGCCTGCCGCTCGGTTCAAGTTAAACTTCCAAGGGTGAAGTCTTGGAAGGTGGGGTGCAAGATGACCGATGAAAATCGCACGACGCACGCGAAACACTTCGACCGCGTCCATTCCGCTCAACTTCAAAGTCAGACCCTGCAGGATATTTGGCGCAATGCCTATGGCGACGAGTACCCCGCAGAGGTCAACCCGAGCGCATTCTATTCGCGGCCAACGCTCCAGCAATTGGTGTCGGGTCTGCGGATCGGGCCGGGCCAAACGATCGTGGATCTTGGTTGCGGGAACGGCGGCGCGATCCTGTGGGTCGCGCAGGAACTCGGCGCGAAGGTGATCGGAATCGATCTTTCTCCCGGAGGCGTGGCAGCTGGAACGGAGCAGGCCAACGCACTCGGATTGGGCGATACCGCTCGCTTCCAGGAAGGCGACATGACCGCGACGGGCCTGCCTTCCGCGTCCTGTGACGGCGCGCTTTGCCTCGATGTGCTCTGCTTCGTCCCGGACAAATCTGCCGCCATTCGGGAAGCCGCCCGCATTCTCCGTCCTGGCGCGCGATTCGGTTTTACGACTTGGGAGCAGGAAGGGTACTCCGAGCGTCTGAAGGCGGCACAACTGACCGACCACGGGCCAGCGCTTGCCGAGGCCGGCTTCGAAGTCGAGCTTTATGAAGAGCCTGCCAATTGGCGGCGGCAACAGAAGGCTGTGCTTGAGGGGCTTTTGGCTTCGGAGCGGAAATTGGCCGACGAACTTGACCCGCCGAATGTCGATCGTTTCATGGGACTGGCAAGCGGAATGCTGAATGATATGCCCCTCCGCCGATATGTATCGGTTCTTGCGCGGCGCCGCTGATACGATCGATCATGTCCCCACGCGTTGAGTAGAGCTGTGGGTATTCGGCTAAAGCAGAATGATTTTAGATCGAGTCATCCGGCGACCTTGACCCCCTTCCATCCTCCCCCTTTCAGGGCCCTTTCAGCGGGAGGGGCGGAAACGGCACCGCCTTCCTCCCCTTGAAAAGGGGAGGTGGATCCGCCGGAGGGGATCAACTACACCAACCTGACCTCATCACGCTTTCAGTAAGGTCCGGCTGAAGCTTCGCAACCTCAGCATCCTCGGTCGGAGCCGGATGGACAACCTATTGACAGCTAACACCTAGGCTGCGTCCGCCTCAGAAGGCCACCTGGTAGTCGACCCAGCCGCCATTGCGGGCGGATTCGAGCGCCGCGGCGATGAACTGCATCGTGCGGGCGCCGTCCTCGACGGTGGGAAAATCGAGCGCCAGCCGGTCCGGCTTCTCGCCCAGCTTGCGCGCGACGATCGCCTCCGCAGCATCGGCATAGAGCACCGCGAAAGCCTCCTGATAGCCTTCCGGATGACCGATCCCGACCCGGGTGGCGTGCGCCGCCTCAGGCTTCAGGCCGGGGCCGTCGCGCTCGAAGGTGACGGCGGGCGCGTCGAGGCGCGAATGGAAGAGCTGGTTCGGCGTCTCCTCGAACCATTCGAGCCCGCCCTTTTCGCAAAACATCCGGAAATGCAGCCCGTGCACCGCGCCGGCGCCGGCCTGGGTCACCCACAGGACGCCCGGCGCATTGTTCTCGAGGCGGAAGAGGATGCCGGCGTAGTCGTGGGCGTTCCGCCCCGGCACGACGGCGGTGATGTCGGCGGTGAGCCGGGAAAAGTTCTGGCACGTGACGAAGCGCGCCAGGTGATGGGCATGGCTGCCGATGTCGCCGAGGATCAACGAGTCGCCGACCCGCGCGGGATCGAAATGCCAGTTGCGCGTTTCGTCGTTCTCGCCGGGCGTCAGTGCCGCGAGATGCCCCTGGACGTACTCGACCTCGATCATCCGCACCTCGCCGAGGTCGCCGTCGCGCACCATCGCCTTCGCCTGCCGGACCATCGGGAAGCCGGTATAGTTGAAGGTCTGGCAGAAGACGATGCCGGCCGCGTTCACCCGGTCGACCAGGTCGCGGGCGTCGCGCAGGCTGGTGGTAAGCGGCTTGTCGCAGATGATGTCGAGTCCGGCGTCGAGGGCCATCAGGCAAAGCGGATAGTGGCTGTCGTTCGGCGTCATGATGGCGACGACGTCGATGCCGTCCGCCCGCCCTTTTTCGCCGGCGATCAGCGCCTCAGCCGTGCTATAGGCGCGGTCTTCGGCGACGCCGATCGCCATCCCCTCCGTCTTCGACCGCTCCGGGTTCGACGACAGCACCGAGGCGACTACTTCGTAGTTGTCGTCGAGGCGGGCGGCGGTCCGGTGGACCGGCCCGATGAAGGATCCCGGCCCGCCGCCGATCACCCCGAGGCGGAGCCGCCGCCCGAGCTTCTGGATCGTCGTGTTCATGATCTCACCTTCCCCCTTGTTCTGTCGGCTCGAATCCCGGCGGCGGCCGGAACCCGTCGGAGCGGGCGGCGAGAAGCCGCATGACGGCGAGCAGCCGGAGATCGGTCCAACGCTTGCCGACCACCTGCACGCCGATCGGCAGGCCCTGGCTGTCGAAGCCGATCGGCAGCACGCCGGCGGGATGGCCCGTCAGGTTGAACGGACAGCAATAGTCGAGGAGGCTCCAGTATTTCTCCGGCCGGCCGTCGACGACGATCGGCTCGCTCGACGGGCGATGGGTGAAGGCCGTGCACATGACGGGCGGGCACAGAAGCACGTCCCACTCGTCGAAGAAGCGCTCCCAAGCCGTGATGAACCTGTCCCGCTCGTCAAGCGCTTGCAGGAATGCCGACAACGTCGCCGGCTCCCTGCCCTCGGGCACCGGGTAGATAGCACCTGACAGCGTATCGGTCAGGTCGGAGAAAAGCTGCCGCCCGGCGGCGAAGTCGATCGGCGGCAGCGCCGGCTCGACCCGCGCGACCGACCTGGAGAGCGCAGTCGCGAAGCGTTCGATCGCGGCGGAAATCTCCGCCGCTACAGGCGTCCCGGGGAAGGACGGGGCGAAGGCGATCCTGAGCGCCCTTGCCGGCAGCGCCTCAGCCCCGGGAAGGGCGACCGGCGGCACCTCGTGATCCCGCCCGTCGGGACCGGCGATCACCCGCAGGGCGAGTTCCAGATCGTCGACGTCGCGGGCCATCGGCCCGATGCAGAACATGATGCGGAAGTTGCGCGTCATCCCCGGCGGGTCGGCGAGCTGGCCGGTGAGGGCAACGGTCCGCTCGGTGGGCTTGAAGCCGTAGATGCCGCAGAAGTGCGCCGGCAGGCGGATCGAGCCGCCGAGATCACTGCCGATGTCGAGCGGTATCAGGCCGGCGGCCAGCGCTGCCGCCGCACCGCCGCTCGACCCGCCGGGCGTGCGGTCGCGGTCGAACGGGTTGCTGGTATGCCCGAAGACCGGGTTGTCGGCTTGCAGGCCGCGCAGCCGCGGCGGCACGTTCGTCTTGCCGATGATGATGGCACCCGCCGCCTTCAACCTTGCGGCCACGGCACTGTCCTCGGCAGGGACGTAGTCAGCGCACGCTTCGAGGCCGACCACCGTCCGCATGTCCTTGGTTTCGTGCCCGTCCTTGAGGGTCACCGGCACCCCGTGCAGCGGCCCGAGGGATTCGCCGCGCGCAATCGCGTCATCGGCCGCGCGGGCGCGGCGTCGGGCGCCCTCCTCGTCGAGGGTGATGATGGCGTTGAGCCGCGGGTTGTGCCGGTCGATATGGGCAAGGTGCGCCTCGACCACCTCGGCGGCGCTCACTTCGCCGTCGCGAATCACCGCCGCCAGCGCATGCGCCGGCTGGTAGATAATGGCGTCCATCTCCCGCTCTCCTCCCCTGGCCTCCTCCGCGCGAAGCTAGACCTCCGTCACCTCCACCCACCGCTCCTCCCGTGCCGACTGGACGATGGCGTCGACGACCCGCTGGATCTCCCATGCCTCGCGGAAGTCGGGCTGGAACGGCGCGCCGCCGGCAAGCGCGGTGATCAGCGCCTTCACCTCGATCGTCTTGATATCGTTGAAGCCGAGCTGGTGGCCCGGCGCCGGGCAGAACTCCTTGTAGGAGTCGTGGTGGGGTCCGGCGAGGATCGTCTTGAACCCCTCGCGGCCGTGCGGCTGGCCGGTGGTGTAGAGGTGCAATTCGTTGAACCGCTCGTGGTCGACCACCACCGTCCCCTTCGAGCCGGTCACCTCGAAGGCGAGCATCATCTTGCGACCGGCGGCGACCCAGCTCGCCTCGATCGAGCCGGTGGCGCCAGTGGCGAAGCGCACCAGGGCACGGGCCTCGTCGTCGACCTCCACCGCCCGCATCTCGGTGGTGCCCGGCGCAACCGGCCGCCGGCTGGTCACCGTCTTCAGCTGGCCGACCAGCGACTCGATCGGCCCCACCACGAAGCGGGCGATCGAGATGATGTGGCTGCCGAGGTCGGCGACGACACCATGGCCGCCGGCGGCGTCGAGCCGCCAGGTGAACGGCGCCAGCGGGTCGGTCATATAGTCCTCGGCATGGATGCCGCGGAAGGAGATCACCTCGCCGATCTCGCCGCTCGCCACGATCTCGCGGGCGAGCATCACCATCGGGTTCTTCAGGTAGTTGAAGCCGACCGCCGTCTTCACCCCCTTGCGCTCGGCGGCATCGACCATCTGCTTGGCCTCCAGCGCGTTCGGCGCCAGCGGCTTCTCGCAATAGACCGGCTTGCCCGCCTCGATGGCGGCGAGCGCGATCGGCTTGTGAAAGACGTTCGGCGCGGTGATGTCGACCAACTCGACGGCCGGGTCGGCAATCAGCGCCTGCCAGTCGCCGGTCGAGCGGGCGAAGCCGAGCGCCTTCGCCGCCTTCGCCGCAACGTCGTCATTGACGTCGGCGAGCAGCTCCAGCGACGGCGTCAGGGGGAGCCCGAACACTCCCGCCGCGGCGCGCAGCGCATGGGCGTGGCTGCGGCCCATGAAGCCGCTGCCGACAAGGCCGATACCGATCGTTTTCATGGGGCAAGCACCGACTGGTTGACGACGTAGGAGGGATCGAGCCGGCCGTCGAGGGCGTCGACGATGTTGCGGGCGGCATAGATGCTGAGCCGCGCCGCCGCCTCCTTGGTAATGCCGGCGCTGTGCGGGCTGAGGACGGCGCGGTCGCAGCCGAGCAGCGGGTGGCCGTGCGGCGGCGGCTCGTCGAGGAAAGCGTCGATGCCGGCCCCCGCCAACTTGCCGTCGTTCAGCGCCTCGGCCAGCGCGCCTTCGTCGATCAGGCCGCCGCGGGAGGTGTTGATGAGGATGGCCTCGTCCTTCATCGCGGCAAGCTCGGTCGCCGCGATCATGTTCTCGGTCTCCGGCAGCCGCGGCGTGTGGAGCGAGATCACGTCGACCTCGGGCAGCACTGCCCGCCAATCGTCGACCTTCCCGACGCCGGCCGCCGCCATGTCGTCGGCGCTCACCATGGGATCGTGGGCGAGCACCCGCATGGAGAAGGCTTGGGCGAGCCGCGCCACCGAACGCCCGACCCGCCCGAAGCCGATCAGCAGAAGCGTGCGCCCGCCGACATCGAAGGCGACCAGCCGGTTGCGGTCGTCCCAGAAGCCGTCGCGCACCGCCTTGTCGTAGGATGGTCCGAACTTGGCGATCGACAGCATCAGGTAGAAAACATGCTCGGCGACGGTGTCGGCATTGGCGCCGATCGCCAGCGCCAGGGGGATGCCCTTGGCGGTCAGCGCATGGACCGGGATGTTGTCGTAGCCGACGCCGTGCCGCGAGACGACCTTGAGGCGTCCGGCGCCTGCCACCGCGTCGGCCGGCAGCGGCGCGGTGCGGATGAGCAGCGCGTCGGCATCCGCCAGCATCGTCATGAACGTCGACGCCTGCTCGTCCGGCATGGTGACGGTCTCGATGTCGGCCCGGGCCTTGAGGACGGCCATACCGTCGTCGTGAATGGTACCGGAGATGAGGACGCGCGGCATGGGCGGGAACCCGTTTCTACTGTGGGGCGGCGAAACCTAGAAGGCCCGATCCGCGGTGTCCAGCGGCGTAACGCGGGCCCCTGATGGCAAGCCCTCAAGGCGGCTCAGGCGTGCCCGGGCACCGGCGGCTCGGTCGCCTTTAGGCACTCTCGGCGGGGATGCCCAGGGGGCACTTCTTCAACAGCGGGACGGGCTTGCGTCTATTGCGCCTGCAGGATCTCCTCCTCGTAGACAAAGTCGGGCGTCACGAAATCCAGACAGGTGTCGGCGAAGCGCTCGCCGGGGTAGACGTCGAGAATGGTCAGCCGCACCCAGCGCCGCGCCAGTCCGGGCAGGTAGACGGGAAGTTCGCCATTCTGATCGATCAGGTTCGCGGTCGTTTGAATGCCGGTGTCGCTGGTGATCTTGACGGTCTTGATGCGCCCATTGTTCGCGTAGACGCGGGGAGACTTGCCGTAGCCGTTGCTGACAACCAGGCGTCGAAAGGACGGGCCTTCGTCGATGCGTATCGTGATCGACTCGCCGATGCCATTGCCCTTGACGCCCTCGCACCAGGCGGTCCGTCGATCGCCGTCCGCCAGATTTTCCGGTCCGTAGGTGTTGCCGCTCTGCGACGCCAGCACCGAGCTGACGCAGTAGTGGGTCGCGGCAGCAAACTGGGTGGCCCCCTGCGTCCAGCAAACCTCCTCCGCCCGGCTCACCGTCATGGTGAAAGATCCGAGCGCCATGTTCGCCAGCAACCCTGCCACGATCGCTCGCCAGGCGCTCATCACGCAACTCGCAAAAGAACTTGCTTGTTCATTGAGACGTCCTCCCGGCTGACAAAAAGCAGCATGGACGCGGAGGTCGGTCGTTGGCTTTGACCTAAGTCATTATGCCGACGAATGTCCGACCATCAGCCGGAAAGCCGCCGCGAAGAGGGGCGACGAAACCTGGAAGGCCCGACTCGCTGTGTCTAGCGGCGACGGGACGGCGGCCCCTGGAGCGTGCCCACGCGCGGTGCGACGTCGGCATCCCGGCGCCACGTCGAGCGTGTCGCAACGACGGGCCGGTTTGACGCTCAAGGCGGACATGCCGACCGGCCGCCCGGCGCCCAGAGGCGACATGGGCCTCGGCGCACCCTTGTGACCGTCGTCCCGGACCGTTACCGTTGACGCCGGGGAGTTGGCTCGACCGAGGAGACCAATACCATGGCGAACACCCCGACAGTCTGGAAGGCACGGTATCAGCTTAATCATACCGACACCGGGAACCAGCAGGACCCCGACATCGTCGACATCGGTATGGGCCGCTACGTGGCCGTGTGGGTAGACATCGACGACGCGATCGGAACGGATGACGGCTTCGACCTTGTCGGCCAGATCTTCGATGCCACTGGGCATCGGGTCGGCAACGAGTTCCAGGTCAACCAGGGCTACTACCTCGACGACGAGCAGGACGCGGCGCTGGCGACACGGCCCGGCGGCGGCTTCGTCATGGTGTTCTGGGACATCGACGACTCAAATGACACGTCGATCCGGGTCGAGACCTACGATGTCAACGGCAATCGGATCACCTCCGGCGTGCCGTTCGTTATTGCCGAGAATCCCGGGGCCGACACGATCACCAATCCGGTGATCGCCATGCGCCCCAACGGCAGCTACCTGGTCGCCTACGACCGTTATCACCTGAGCGACGACACCACCGACGTCGTCGGCCGCACCGTCAATGCCGCCGGCACTGTGTCCAGCGAATTCACCATCTTCAACTCCGCCGACGCTGCCGCCAATCCGAACGTGGCGGTGCTCTCCAATGGCAACTACGTCGTTGTCTTCCAGGACGCCGATAACGCCACCCTTAGCGACTATGACCCGCAGTTCAGGATCCTGACATCCACCGGCGCCTATGTGGCAGGGGGAGATTTCGACAGCGGCGCCAACAATCAGACGGACGTGCATGTCGCGGCGCTGACGGGCGGCGGCTTCGTCGCAGTATGGGAAGAGGACTTCGGTGCGACCGGCCTGGGCATTCGCGCTGCCGTCTACAGCAATGCCGGCGTCGAGCTGAAGACCCCGTTCACCGTCAACACCACGACCAACGGGGACCAGAACGAGCCGGAAATCACCGCGCTCCCGGACGGGGGCTTTGTCGTCGTCTGGGACGACCACTATGCACACCTGGTGCACGGCCAGCGCTTCGACGCCGACGGCGACAAGGTGGGGAACGAGTTCATCGCCGGCAGCCTCGGCTCGGAGATCCATCCGGCGGTCGCCGCGCTCGGCGACGGCCGCTTCGTCGCCGGCTTCGAGCAGTTCAGCGGTGACCAAGACATTCACGGCACCATCTTCGACCCGCGCAGCAAGCACATCGTGGGCACCGACGACAAGGATGTGCTGACCGCCCGCAAGGATGGCGCCGAGGTCATTGGCAAGAAGGGCAGCGACATCCTGCTCGGCTTCAAGGGCGACGATGAGCTCCACGGCAACAACGGCAGCGACAAGCTGGCCGGGGCGCGCGGCAAGGATGAGCTGTGGGGCAACAAGGGCCACGACAAGTTCGTCTTCGACACGAAGCTCGGCAACGGCAATGTCGACCGCATCCAGGACATGCAGCACAACACAGACAAGATCTGGCTCGACAAGGACATCTTCTCCGCCATCGGCAACAAGCTTGGCTCGGGCGAGTTCCAGAAGGGCTCGAATGCCGACGACCCCAACGACTACATCATCTACAAGAAGGCCAAGGGAAAGCTGTTCTACGACCCGGACGGCAACGGCCCCACCGACAAGATCGCGTTCGCCAAGGTCGATCCCGGCACCAAGCTCGACA
>Ga0210144_1000883_pt1 | contig 13696 bp, 11 predicted proteins | sample Muzzi_PWA_D2_FD_185532 | JGI IMG/M metagenome (GOLD analysis project Ga0210144, IMG submission 185532) | Wetland microbial communities from San Francisco Bay, California, USA, that impact long-term carbon sequestration - Muzzi_PWA_D2 (SPAdes) | ecosystem: Environmental > Aquatic > Marine >...
ATTGATGGACCCGTTGGGAGGCGCCTGCAGCAGCATAATATAGTCGCCATGCCAGTATGGATCGACCTGTTCTGTCGGCACCCTGTATACCTGATCCCCGACAACCAGCTCGGCAACGGCATTATCCAGGTGCCGCAATACAACCGGCACACGCTGACCGTCTGCGGCGTCAAGCTTGAGTATCACCGGCCTGTCATAGAAGAGCAGATTCGCCCAGGTACCGGTGCCGAATGAACAGCGCATACCGTTGACGTAGACGAAATTGCAGAAATCAGGCTTGATCTCCTTCGGCAGATCGATCGACCACTGGGCCAGCAGTGCTTTCCAGGCACTGCGGTTGTAGGAAGCATCCGCCGCGCCAAGCAGCGACCCGAGTGATATTCCATCCTGCGTCACGGTCACCGGGGGCGTCGCATCGCTTTTGCCGGCAGCCATGTCGTTGACGGCAGACGGTACCGGCGACTTGCCCGCGGCCGCGGCACGCGTGCGCCCCGGCGCGGGTGGTGCCGCGGGTAGCGGCGTCGATGTCGCCCTGTCGTCGAATAGCGCCGCCCGGATATCCACACCCCGCCAGGGGTGAAAATAAAGAACGACAGCGACCAGCAGGGCACCCGCGAGGCCGGCCAGCACGGGAACAACCCAGCGCCGCATCTCGGGAAGTTCCGCATCCTCCGCCAGCACTTCCCGTGCTGCTTTCTTGACGATCTTCCTGTCGACCTGCGATTTACCTTCCACGTAGGCGCCCAGCAGGGAGCGATCGCATAACACATTGATAAGCCGCGGCACCCCCCCGGAGAGACGCCGGATGAGATCGACGGTTCGCTTGTTGAAAACGATGTGTGATGCTCCGCAGATCTGCAGGCGGTGCTGTATATAGCCGCTGACTTCCTGCTGCGCAATCGGTTCCAGGTGGTAACGTGCCGTGACGCGCTGCGCCAGCTGACGCATTTCCGGGCGCGCCAGCAGCGCACGCAATTCCGGCTGTCCGATCAGGATGATCTGCAGAAGTTTTCGGGTCGGTGTCTCGAGATTGGTGAGCAGCCTGACCTGTTCCAGCACATCGGAACTGAGGTTCTGGGCCTCGTCGATGATCAACACCGTGCGCCGGCCCCGTGCGTAGGCATCCAGCAGATGGCGATTGAGAACATCGGTGAGCGTCTTGATACTGTGGATTTGAGCCGGGTAGACCACTCCCAGCTCATCGCATACCGTGGCGATCAGTTCCTCGGCCGTGACCTTGGGATTGAGCACCAGTGCGACATCCACATTCTCGGGAACCTGCTCCAGCAGACAGCGGCAAATAGTGGTCTTGCCGGTACCCACCTCGCCGGTAAGCTGAACGAAGCCTCCGCCCTCACCCAGCCCGTAGAGCAGGTGCGCCAGCGCCTCGCGATGGCGGTCGCTCATGTAGAGAAAACGCGGATCCGGCGTGATCGAGAACGGCCGTTCGCTAAGATTGAAGTGCTTCAGGTACATGGTTTCGACGCCGCGCGGCCACGGACCCTCGTTTCAGGAACTGACCTTGTAGCCGAACACCGGGGTCATCCGCTCCTCGAACAGGGCCTCGATCCGTGCCAGCTGTTCGTCATCGAAATAATCCCGGTAGCCACCGACCTTGGCACGCCTGACCTTGTAGGAATCCGGGTTCGATTTATTGCCGGGAACCAGGCGGGCGCCGCTGGAACGAAAAGCGTTTTTCTCCTCGAGCTGTTTCATGTTCTCGTAGGCTGCGAAATCAACGGCATCCTGAATCTCGGCATCGCTGCCCGGCGTCCCCAGGAACCCGAACATGGGCTTGAGCACGGCGGCGGGGTCCTTGCGCATGTCCTCGTAGCGGATGACCATGCTGGCCTTGACCCGGGGCAGTTCCCGCGCCCAGGTATTGAAGAATTCAATGATGCAGGGCAGTCCGGCATCCTCGTTCATGACAAAATCATAGAGAGATACGTCGGCACCGTGCGGTGGATACCAGTTAAGCGCCTTTTTGTTGCGTTTCATGCGGTACTTCCACTGGAAGAACTGGGAGACAGCCACGTCGCGCGGATCGCGCACCAGCATGATAATTTTCTTGCCGTAGAAATCGACCTTGGTTTCCCAGTCGCCGGTGTAGTTCCTGAGATAGTTGCCGTGGGTAAAAAAGATCCGGGGAACGGCGGCATTCATGCGATGATAATTATCGAAACCCAGCATCTGCTTCGCCGGGATGCCGAACTTTCCCTGGTAGAATCGCGACATCATGACCCGTAGCCAGGTGCGCCCGCTCTTCCCCCAGGACATCAGTACATAATCCGCCAGCTGCAGCTTGCGGTTTTCCTCGCGACCACGCAGCCAGCGGTCAATATCGATGCGTTTTTTTCTGGGCAGGAAAAAGAGCGGAAGCAGAATCAACTCCCTGCTGATAGTCGGCCATACGTCATGCATAGTTTTTAAGCTGCTCTCCCGCTGGGTCGGTAAACTGCGGCGGTTCCGTGCGACGACGCGGCAGCCGTCCATCGGCCGACACATCATCAAGGTGCTGTAGTGTAAACCAATTCCCGCGGTTTTTGGCTGTACTGAAACGATGGCCGAACTTGATGCAGCTCAAGGACCGCAAGTCCGGCGGCTGGTACTTTTGCCCATCGCTTCAATTGCTTGGCTTTGATAAACTTGTGACCTGCCGGCTGGTTGCGCGATTTGGCGACCGCCCGCGACAGCAGGTAATTACCCGGATGTCCACCATGTCATACTTCAATCTTGCCGCCCTGGATGCCGTTCCCCTCAATCGGGATCCGTTTGATTATCTGGTGGTGCCGGGGTTTCTGACCGCCGAGGGGCTGGCCGCGGCCAATCGCGATTATCCCGAGATCAGCACGGCGGGAAACAAGGACCTGGAGGCCCTGAACTACGGGGCGGGCTTCCATGCCCTGATCGAGGAACTCAACAGCCCGGCCTTTATCGGGCGCATTGCCGCCAAGTTCGGCATCAACCTGGATAACGCCATCACCACGATCACCGTGCGCAAGTTCTGCGAGGCGAGCGACGGTAACATCCATACCGACCACTGGAGCAAGCTGATCACGGTGCTGGTCTATTTCAACACCGACTGGGCCGATAACGGCGGGCAGCTGCGACTGCTGCGTTCCGCCACGGATATCGAGAATTATGCGGCCGAGGTGGCGCCCAACGGCGGCACCCTGCTTGCTTTCCGGCGCAGCGACCACTCCTGGCATGGCCACAAGCAGTTCATCGGTGAACGCCGCATGCTGCAGATGAACTTCGTCAAGCCCAGCCGAATGGCCCGTTATACCCAGCAAATCGACCGGCTCTCTACCCGGGTGATGAAACGTATCGCACGCATCGTACAATAGGCGGAGCGGCGCGCCGCATACGCGCCCGGACATTCACCTCAGGATCCATAACCATGCTCAATGTGCTGCACACCGGCAGGCAATTACTTCGATCCGTGTGGAAGAAGACTTCACGCAGGCTGTTGCGCGGGGCACTGTTTTTCAGCCCGGAGGAACGCAAGACCCGCGCCGAGCGCTGGCTGCGCGGGCGCGAACAGCTGCGGAGACTGCAGCAGGCGGATATCGTTATCGTCTCGTTCGGAAAAAGCGGACGCACCTGGCTGCGGGTCATGCTCTCGCGCCTCTACCAGATCAAGCACAGACTCCCGCAGCGGGCGCTGATCGGCTTCGACAATCTGCATTACATGAACCGGTCCATCCCGAAGATCTTTTTCACCCACGACAACTATCTCAAGGACTACACCGGCAACGCCGACTCCAAGGCGGATTTCTACGGCCACAAGGTGGTGCTGCTGGCGCGCGATCCTCGCGACGTGGCCGTCTCCCAGTTCTTCCAGTGGCAGTACCGCATGAAACCCAACAAGAAAATCCTCAACAAGTACCCCGGCGAAGGCGATGAAGTCTCGATGTTCGACTTCGTCATGGACCCGGATGCCGGTTTGCCGAAGATCATCGACTTCATGAATCTGTGGGCCGGGGAACGCGAACGCATGAAGGGTTTTTTTCTGCTGCGCTACGAGGATCTGAGAACCCGGGCGGAAGAGACGCTGCGGGCGCTGCTGGAATTCATGGATACGCCCGGCACGGACGCCGAGATCCGTGAGGCGATCGAGTTCTCGTCCTACGAGAACATGAAAAAGATGGAGCAGAAGAAAACCTTCTGGTTGAGCGGCGGGCGCATGGTTCCCAAGGACCGCGACAACCCCAACACCTACAAGGTCAGGCGTGCCAAGGTCGGCGGCTACCGGGATTATTTCGATGACAACCAGGTGGCGCGCATCGAGGCTCTGGTGAACTCAACCCTGTCGCCCTATTACGGCTACAACTCGCCAGCCGCGGAACCGGAGCCCGCAGCAACGACTCCGCAGGAGGCGCAGACCGGCCATCTGTGAATGGCGCTTGCTTGCCCCCCAACCTCGTGCCACAGACTTCACGAAAGACGCAGAAATAATCCGTGAATATTCTGTGTTTTTCCGTGTGCTTTGGTTGCTACAGGAACCTCACGATCGAGGTCACACCTTAAGCAGCGCCCATCCATATAGAAATTAACTCACCGCAAAGCCGCAAAGGACGCAAGGAAATTCGTTAACGATAGCAAGTAAAAACTTTGCTTTCTTTGCGGCTTTGCGGTGAAAACGGTGTTTATGGATTAAGTGCCATCCCATCCGGGCCAGGCGGTTTGCTTACGCGGCAAGTGGCGGGGTGCGCTTGAGCACTTCGAGGGCGTCGTGACGCAGGTGGTTTTTGGCCATCTCCTCACGCAGCAGGTCTTCGCCGAAAACCCCGTTGTCGAGACATTCCCGCACCAGACCGAAGAAGAATTGCTCCTGCCGGGGATCGGGGTGTGACTTGTAATGTCCCGTAAAACGGTAATCACCGAACAACGCGCGGCGGGAACGGCGAATCCAGTGTCTCGGCGGAAACAGCCGGAAGGTGTCGGCCGGACGGAAATCCACCGGCAATCCGGTCTTCCAGGGCTGGGTCCTGCGCTTGGTGTTGTGCAGCATCCGGGTTTTTTCGGTGAGGTGGTCGAAATCGTTCCATTCGTTCTCGAACAGGCCGATGGTGTCCGGGTCCTCGTATTTGAGACAAACCCATTTCATGTAATCGCGCTTGAACTCGAACATCTCGTTGAATTGCTGTTCGACCTTCCAGTGCGTGAGTCTGGCATTGTCGAGCAGCATGACACTGGTGGCGAGGCAGCCGTGCTTGCCCTTGTTGCCGGATTTCGGCCGGCACAGGATGGCATGGCCCTGCATGTCCCTCGAGAGCAGATCCCAGACATCGGCCACCGCAAATACATCGGGATCGATGACCACGGAGCGGCCCTGGTAACCCATCAGTTCCGGGGGCATGAAGCGCGTCGGGGTAAAGGACTGCAGATCGTCGCTGACCCAGGGGCGCTTGTCGCCGTCGCGCAGAAACAGTTCGCCCTCGCGGGCACTCATGAACGGGAAATCCTTGTAATTCATGATTCTGACATCGAACTGGTCATTATGTGAGGAGTTGCGCCGCAAGGCATATTGCGCAATCAGCGCGCCGAGCCATTGCTTGTGATTGGCCTGTATGAAAACGCAGTATTGCATACTCGTGACACCTCTCGCTGCCCGCCGCCTGGTGCTGTCACCGGGACGGAAACCTGTTCATTGAAGTGGTGGATTCTACCACGAGAGCGCCACTCTGCCGTATTGACACAGGTCAATTGCGAAGACGACGCCACCGGGCATAAGCGACGTGTTACGATTTGCCGATCACGCTCCATGGCTGCACCATCGCCCCGGGCGCTCTGCCCTGAGCACAACGACATACCGGATCCACTGACATGGCCCGACTGTTACTGGGAAATTCGCTCAACAAGGCAGTGAAGCGCCTGCCGCTGTTGCAGCAACTCCTGTGGGCCGTCGAGGCAGGGGCATTCGGGATGTTCATTGGCATCAGCCGTCTGCTGTCTCCGGAACGCGCTTCCGCCCTGGGGCGACGAATTTTCCGGGCTATCGGCCCCCGCCTGGACAAGACACGGATCTTCCGGCGCAATCTGACCCTCGCCTTCCCGGAAAAATCAGCCGGCGAGATCGACACGTTGATACGGGAAATCTGGGGCAACCTCGGAGCGGTACTGACCGAATACGCGCATTTGCGGTCGTATGCCGTGGCGGGCGAGCCGGAACGGCTCGAAATCGTCATCAACAACGACAGCCCGGTGTTTCAGCATACCGGCAAAGCGGCGGTCTTCGTCAGCGCCCACCTGGCAAACTGGGAAATACCGCTCGCCTCCGCGATACGGCTGGGCCTCCCCGTCAGCGTGCTCTATACCCCCCTGCAGAATCCCTGGCTGGATCGTATGTTATACAAGGCGCGCGCGCGAATGGGCGTCAATATGTTGCCGCGGGATAGCGGCGTACGCACCCTGGTGCGCGAACTCGGCAGCGGCAGATCCATCGGGCTGCTGGTCGACCAGCGGGTTGACTCGGGCGAACCGGTGCCGTTTTTCGGACTGGAGATGAATACCTCGACCACTCCGGCGCGGCTGGCGCTGCGCTATCACTGCGATCTGATACCGATCCGGGTCCAGCGTCTCGGCGGCACCCGATTCCGCGTCAGCTTCGAGCCACCGATCACCCCGGGCCCGGGAATCACGGACGAACACATGAAAATTCTCGATATGACCCGTCAACTCAATGAATTGTTCGAGACCTGGATCAGGGAACATCCCCGGGAATGGCTGTGCTCGAAGCGCCGCTGGGCCAAGGATGCAAGGCGCCCTTGATCCAGAGGGATGCCTCGTATGGGTAATCTGCCTATAATGCCGAATAGACGACCATGAATGCCTGAATCTTCCGATGCTGACTACACTGCGAAAAACACTCCAACATCTGAAGGGCAGGCCCACGCCACGCTGCATCGCGGAGATCGAGGGTTTCGGTTACAGCGCGGAGGCAGACGAGGAAAAAATTACTGAATTTCCTCCCAGCTTCTTCGTGGTGGGCGCGCCGCGCTGCGGCACCACAGCGGTCAGCAAGGCGCTGGCGGGCAATCCCCGCATCAGTTTTTCCAAGCCCAAGGAGCCGCATTTCTTTCTCGAGCCCCGTCCCGGGATGAGCGAGGACGATCTGCGACAGCAGTACCTCTCCCGCTACCACCACGATCTGAACGCCGATCACCAGGCCATCGGCGATGGCTCGGTGTCCTACCTCTACGAGCCGGATGCAATCCGGCGGGTTCTGGCCTTCGATCCGCGCGCGAAATTCATTGTGCTGGTGAGGAATCCGGTGGAGATGATGCGTTCCTATCACAGCCGCATGCTCTTCCAGCTCGATGAGGATGAAGAGGATTTCGCCAGGGCATGGGAACTGCAGGCCAGCCGTGCGGCGGGACAGCGGATACCGAAACGCTGCCGTGATGCACGATTACTCCAGTACGGCATGCTCGGCAAACTGGGCATGCATCTCGAACGCCTGTTCGAAGTCGCCGGTCGCGAACGCTGTCATGTCATCGTGTTCGATGATTTCGTCAAGGACCCGCGTGCCGTTTACCTGAGTGCCCTGGAATTCATCGGAGTGGACGACGACGGAAAGGTCAAGTTCAAGCGCAAGCGCGGTAGCAGCGGATTCAAGTCCCGGTGGCTGCAGCAGTTCGTGATGAACCCGCCGTCCTGGGCCTTTCGCCTGCTGGCCATCAGCGATGCGAAGATGCTGAAACGCCTGAAAGGCCTGCGCAAACGCATCAAGACCCTGAACTCCCGCGACAGCAAGCAGCGCCAGATCATGACGGAAGAAATGCGCGCGACGCTGCGCAACTATTTCGCGGAAGATGTCGCGAAATTATCCGGACTGCTGTCGCGTGACTTCAGCCACTGGCACTGAGTATTACCCGTTGCATGCTCCCCTGGCGGCAGCGGTACCGCTCACCCCGGTCGCATTGCACTTGCTGGACGCCTGGGGCAGAATCGCGGCGGCTTTAGTGCCGGAGCGATTTTTCCCCGGCATGCCCTGTCTATCCCTGCAGCCACGCCGGAAATCACCATGATCACAGTTCGCGACGGTGTAAAGAAATGGGCCATCCTGGCGCCGACGGCGCTGTTGCCGCGGCCATGGCGTGTTGCGCTGCGCGAACGGCTGCTGTCCCGCCTGGAACTCGCCATCGCCGACCGCGCCGGACTGATCATCATCGGTCATCCCAAGAGCGGCAATACCTGGCTCAAGGTCATGATCGCCCGACTCTATCAGGTTCGCTACGGGCTCAAGCCCTCGGAGCTGATCGGCTCCGACGAACTGGCCCTGCGCAACCCGGCGATACCGCGGCTTGCCGCCACCAACGGTTACTACAGCTACGAGGGCAGTGTCGGCAGGGTGCTGGCTGCCGGTGCAGCGGATGCGCCCTTGCGCCACAAGCCGGTGATGTTCCTGGCGCGCAATCCGATCGACATCGCCGTATCCTGGTTTTTCCAGTTCACCCGGCGCCAGTCCGCCCGCAAACAGGAACTGATCAACCATTTCATCGCGCATCCGATTGACCGGCGCTCGATTGACATGTGGGATTTCGTGCGCCACAGCGATATCGGCCTGCCCTTCCTGATCGACTACCTGAATACCTGGGAGCGAAACCTGGAAGAACTCGAGCACTCCCTGCTGGTGCGTTACGAGGACCTGCGTACCGCGCCCGCCGCCACCCTGAAAAAGATCACCGATCTGATGGGAGAGTCGTTCAGCGATGAGGAAATCGGGGAAGCAGTCAATTTCGGTTCCTTCGACAACCTGCGCAAGCTGGAGAGCAGCGGCTTTTTCAGTCGCGGCGGCATGACGCTGCGCAATTCCGGCGACCCGAACAGCTTCAAGGTGCGGCGCGGAAAGGTGGGAGGCTATGCCGAATATTTCACCGAGGAACAGGTGGCCGAACTCGAGGAATTGATGGTGTCACGGCTGTCGCCGACGTTCGGATACCTGCCGGCCGGCAGCAGTGCTGCGAAAAGCAGCGCCAGCGCCTGAGCGGCAGGCAGCGTCCCGGGACGTCCGGGCACAGAGTTCTTTCTGACCACGATCCCGGAATGCAGTCCGATACCACACCCTCAGACAACACCTCCATGACCCGCAAGACCGGGACCAGCGTCTGGGTCGTACTGGGTGACAAGCCGGGGGACAATGCCCAGGTCAGAGCCATCGAGCAGTCCCTGCCCTGGCCGTGCGCAGACAAGCATATCCAGGTGCTTGACCCCTTCGTCCTGGGAAAACCGAAGGTCGGCCCGACGCTCTATCATATCGACCGCGAACGCTCGGACCCGCTGGAACCTCCGTGGCCCGACCTGATCCTGACCAGCGGTCGCCGGCCGGCCAATGTCGCCTTGTGGATCCGTGAACAGTCCGGAGGGCACACCCGCATCGTGCTGCTGGGCAAACCCTCGACCAGCCCGGATGATTATGACCTGGTCATCTACAGCGCCGAGAACCAGTTTCCCCCGCTCGCCAACCTGCAGGCGATTTCGCTGCCGTTGATGCGTGTCGACGAGGCCCGGATCATGCAAGCCGCCACCGAGTGGGAACCGCGCCTGCGGGAACTGCCACGCCCGCTCATCGCCTTTCTGATCGGCGGACCTACCGGACCGTTTGTGTTCAACCCCTCGACCACCCGTCGCCTGCTGGACTACATCGAACGGATCGCCGGGGAAACCGGTGGAACGCCGTATATCACCACCAGCCGGCGCACACCGCCCGACATTGTCACGGCATTGCGGGCGGGGCTGCCGGCAGAAGCCCGGCTATTCGCCTGGTCGGCGACCGGCGCCGCCAACCCCTACCATGGACTGCTGGGACTTGCCGACGGATTCGTCGTCACCGGTGACAGCATTTCCATGCTGGTGGAGGTCATCCGCCTGCGCAAGCCACTGGCCATCTTTCCGCTGCCGGTGAGCTCGCTGGGCGCACTCGATCAGTCAAGACGGGCGTTCACACGCTGGATGTTCAAGCCGGAAAACGGCAGCCTCGGCGCCAGACTGCGCCGCAGTCTGGCACGGATTCTTTATCGACTGCACATCATCACACAGACACGCGATTTCACCGCATTTCACGACATGCTGGTCGACAAGGGGCTTGCCGAGTACGCGAGCGGTACGCTGCCGCATGCGCCCGCCGGGCAGGTCCCCGATGATCTTCGTATTGCCGTGCAGCGCATCCTCGCGCTCATGGCCACGACCTGAACGGCATAGCCGGAATACCGGCGTCAGAAATCCTGCATGGCGTGCTGCTGTTCAATCACCGGTGAGTGCAGTACCAGGTCCATGTCCCGCCAGCTGACAACATCGACATGACTGCGCTTGCCGTGGATGTCTTCCAGCGCGATACGGGTGCGTTTACCGGAACTATACAGAATAGCCCTGACCTGAATCAGCTGACCCGAGAAATTACTGTACCAATAGCCTGGAATAGGCCTTTGTTGCAGAAACATGCTGCACCTCCTCCGCCAGGGCGTTAACCCCCTTGGCGTGACCTTATTGTTATCTCCCGGCACGCCGCAGCGATACAGGAGTGTGTGTGCTGTTCCATTATATATCGGATTGCCCGCCGGCAATCAACCAGCGGATATCAACCGCACTTGGAATCGCCGCAGTTCAGACAGGTCAGACAGCCGTCCATCTGGATCACCGCCCGGGTCTGGCACTTGACGCACAGCTGGGAGCCCTTGGGAAAATCGCCGGTATCCCCGGACTCGGCGGTCTCGAGCGCCGATTCATACTGGGCGCGCTTCTCGGCCATGATTTTCTTCTGGTGCTCGTCCAGGCTGTCGTCCTTCATCAGCCCGATCATGCGCATGTGGCATTCGATGGCATCCCCGATCTCCGCCACCAGCGAGGGCATGTACTTGCCACCCTTCTTGAAATAGCCGCCGCGGGGATCGAACACCGAGCGCAGTTCCTCCACCAGGAAGGTAACGTCTCCTCCCTTGCGGAATACCGCCGAGACAATGCGCGTCAGAGCCACGATCCACTGGAAGTGGTCCATGTTCTTCGAATTGATGAAGATCTCGAAGGGTCGTCGCAGTTCGTGTTCCGTGCCGGCATTGAGGATGATGTCATTGATGGTGACATAAAGTGCATGCTCCGAGAGCGGCGTCTTGACCTTGTAGGTCGAACCGATCAGCATCTCCGGGCGTTTCAGCTTCTCGTGCAGCTGAACAACCTTGTCCTGCGGCACCGCAGCGGGTTTCGGTTCATTGGCAGGCGCCGGTTTCACGGCTTCCTGCGGCTCGTCCTTCCTTACGCCGTAACTGATGATTTTTTTCTCGATCCTGGTTGCCATGGGCGGCTCCTGCGCGTCTGGTTGCGTTCTGTTAATCAGAATTTGCCGTAGTACCCTTCCTTGAGGGCATCGTAGAGATTGGCGGCCGTATGGGTCTCGCCGTCATATTCCACCTCTTCATTGCCCTTGAGGCTCACCACCGTGCCGTCCTCGAGCGTGAATTCATAGGTGGTCTTTTCCAGGTCCTTCTCCTTGACCAGCACGCCCTGGAAGGCCTCCGGGTTGAAGCGGAATGTCGTGCAGCCCTTCAGTTCCTTCTGGTAGGCATACAGGTAGATATCCTTGAAGTCCTCGAAGGGATAGTCCGTCGGTACATTGGCCGTCTTGGAGATCGAGGAATCCACCCACTTCTGCGCCGCCGCCTGGATATCGACATGCTGCTTCGGCGTGACGTTGTCGGCGGCGATGAAATAATCCGGCAGCGTATCGCCCTCCCCTTCCATGCTGGCGCTGGCCTGCGGATTGACCAGCTCCCGGTAGGCCAGCAGCTCGAACGAGAACACGTCCACTTTTTCCTTGCTCTTCTTGCCTTCGCGGATCACGTTGCGGAAATAATGGTGCGCGAAGCTCGGCTCGATGCCATTGCTGGCATTGTTGGCCAGTGACAGGGATATGGTTCCGGTCGGCGCGATGGAGCTGTGATGGGTGAAGCGGGCGCCATTCTCCGCCAGCTCCTCCACCAGCTCGGGCGCCACTTCGGCCAGTCGCTGCATGTAACGGCTGTACTTCGCATGCAGCACCCTGCCCTTCACCCGGTCGCCGGGCAGGTAGCCGTCGCGGCGCATCTCGGGCCGTTTGCGCAGCATCTCCCCGGTGACCTCGAAGTCCTCGTCCATAATCGGCGCCTGACCCTTCTCCCTGGCCAGGTCGAGCGCCACCTGCCAGCCGGTCAGCGCCAGTTCGCGGCTGACACGCTCGGTGAACTGCACCGAGTCCTCCCCGCCGTACTTCATGCACAACATCGTCACCGTGGAGCCGAGGCCCAGAAAACCCATGCCGTGGCGGCGTTTGCGACTGATCTCCCTGCGCTGTTCTTCCAGCGGCAGGCCGTTAATCTCGACGACGTTGTCCAGCATGCGGGTGAACACGGCCACCACCTTGCGGAATTCCTTCCAGTCGAATTCCGCCTTGTCCGTGAACGGATCACGTACAAATTTGGTCAGGTTGATCGAGCCCAGCAGGCAGGCGCCGTAGGGCGGCAGCGGTTGCTCGCCGCAGGGATTGGTGGCGCGGATATTTTCGCAGAACCAGTTGTTGTTCATCTCGTTGACCTTGTCGATCAGGATGAACCCCGGTTCGGCAAAGTCATAGGTCGAACTCATGATCATGTTCCACAGGCGCCGCGCCGGCACGGTCTTGTAAACACGGCAGGCCACCAGCCCGGCATTGTTGGTGATGTAATCGCCCTGCGCGGGCCACTCCCGCCAGATCACCCGCTGTGAATCGTTCAGATCGATTCCGCCATCCAGCTCCTGGCGATTGATGGGAAACGCGAGCTGCCAGTCGGTGTCGTTCCTGACGGCGTCCATGAACTCCTGGCTGACCAGCAACGACAGGTTGAACTGGCGCAGGCGGCCGTCTTCGCGCTTGGCGCGGATGAAGTCCATCACATCCGGGTGGCCGACATCGAAGGTCGCCATTTGCGCTCCGCGCCGGCCGCCGGCGGAGGACACGGTGAAACACATCCTGTCGTAGATATCCATGAAGGACAGCGGGCCGGAAGTGTAGGCGCCGGCGCCGGAGACATAGGCCCCGCGCGGACGCAGGGTGGAAAACTCATAGCCGATGCCGCAGCCGGCCTTCAGCGTCAGCCCGGCCTCATGCACCTTCTCCAGAATATCGTTCATGGAGTCGGCGACGGTGCCGGACACGGTGCAGTTGATAGTGGAGGTGGACGGCTTGTGTTCCCGGGCGCCGGCATTGGAGATAATGCGTCCGGCCGGGATCGCGCCGTGCCGCAGGGCCCAGAGGAACTCCCGGTACCAGGTCTCGCGCAGTTCCGGCGTGGTTTCGACATCGGCCAGTGCGCGGGCCACGCGCTGATAGGTATCGTCGATAGTCTGATCGACCGGCGTGCCGTCTTTTGCCTGCAGCCGGTATTTCTTCTCCCAGATATCCTGGGAAGCCGGTTGCATGGGTATCAGGGCCGCGCTGGAAGGTACCGCCTTGAGGTGTGCAGTGGTTGTCATGCGTTTGATCCCCTCCTCCTGAGTATAATTTCTTGTTGGTCAAATATGTCTGTCTGGTCCCTGCATGAATCGAATGCCGTGTTCCGGTCATCTGGCAGCAAACACAAGATGTTGTGTGCAGGCTCCGAAGATTATGCGTGCCGGAAGAGGCTGTCAAGCCTGATTTGAATTGTAATATATGTCTATATATAACATATAGTTAACAATTTTT
>Ga0210144_1000887_pt1 | contig 13653 bp, 12 predicted proteins | sample Muzzi_PWA_D2_FD_185532 | JGI IMG/M metagenome (GOLD analysis project Ga0210144, IMG submission 185532) | Wetland microbial communities from San Francisco Bay, California, USA, that impact long-term carbon sequestration - Muzzi_PWA_D2 (SPAdes) | ecosystem: Environmental > Aquatic > Marine >...
GGAGGACCGTGAGAGCAAGCTTGCGTCAGCTCCGTCGGTGCTGTCTGCGATCGGGGCCATGGGGCACGAGCTCGTCAACATCGACGACAGTAGGTTTCGGGCTTCGAAGATGAGTGGCCTAATCTCGAAGCTTCGGGAGGTCGACTGGCGCCGCGGCAAGCACTGGGAGGGCATCGCCGGGAAGTTCACCCCGAAGGGAGCTTTCTCCGTCGGCGGAAGCAAGGAAACCGCCTATGCTGTGTACGAGGCGTTGAACGACGAAACGTCGCCCGGCTATCGCCGCGTCCGGGCCTCGACGTTCGCGCCGGCCGCTGCCGAGTGAGGGAGGTGGCCATGGGAAACCGCGCTTCAAGCAGTGGGCTGACGTTGAGCAATGCCGATGCCGCCATCGTCAAGGGCATGCTGATCCGCGGCGATCGCCAGCATGACATCGCAGCATGGTTTGGAGTCAATGCGGGCCGGATCGCCGAGATCTCGACCGGAGCTAGGTTCAGCTGGGTCAAGGCAGCACCAACCGAGGCTTTGCCGCCGCCTGGTCCCTACCCGTGCGGCCGCGAAGCAACTGCCGCATTTGAGGCGGTGAAAGCGGCTAAGGAGGCCGTGGAGGCCGCGGAAAAGATTGTGAGAGCGTACTCCAAACAAGCCGCTTGATCTGAAATCACAAACTGATAACTGGGCCGGCGCGCATGTAGTGTCGGCCCAAATTTTTGTGCGACTTTGAGCTCATAGTTGTTTTCTTGACCGCCGCGCCCCGCGACCCAAGATTTCCTCCCGGCCGGCGCCAACGGCCGGCCGATCGGTCGCAATGGATGAGCGGAGGTGTCTGATGCTGGAGCCTTCACCTGTCGTTGCCGGACTGATGACCGGCGTGATCGTGGTCGTGCTCGGGTTCCTCGGCGCCGTCACGATCACCTGCCTGCGGCACGGGAGACGCGGCCGCCGCCGGGCCTGAGCGCCGCGGCGGGCCGCCGCCCGCGCCCGGGCCGGGTCCCGCGCCGCCAAGGTGGGGGCCCGGCCCGCCCCTGCGCCGCCTAGCGTGTAAATGTTTGGCCATCTTCCCCCATGGATCGTACCCTTCGCGATGCCCATGCCCGGTGGGGGCGGCGATGGGACGGCAATCATGACAATCCAGAACGAAATCCGGCCTGCCTTGCGACGCGGGGCGGATGGCTTTGCCGCGACGCTCACCTTGGCGCTCTCTGCGGATCCCGTCGTCCGCTGGGCCATGCCGGACGCCAACCAACACATGAGCACGCTCATGCCGCTGGTCGACGCCTTCGGCGACGATGCGGCGATGGAACGCGGAACCGCCTATATCATCGGCGACTTCAAGGGTGCGATCATCTGGCTGGCGCCGGGCGTTCATCCCGACGACGACGCGCTGGGCGAGATCTTCGCCAGGAACGTGGACGAGCCGCATCTGAGTGAGATCTATGCCCTCTTCGAGACGATGGCCGACTATCATCCGAGCGAACCGCATTGGTACCTTCCCCTCATCGGCGTGGACCCGGCCTCCCAGAGGCAAGGCCTGGGCTCGGCATTGCTCGACCGCGCCGTCGCGGGCTGCGACCGGATCCGGACCCTCGCCTACCTCGAGGCGACGAGCCCCGCCAGCGCCGCGCCTTACCGGCGCCACGGGTTCGACGTCATCGGCGAGATCGCGGTGGCGTCCTCGCCGCCGATGTTTCCGATGGTTCGCACCCCGCGTTGATGTCTCGGACAGGCCGGAAGCGCTCCGCCGGCCGGACGCGCCCTTTACGTCCGGTTCCGGGGCCAAGGCGGACGTGCTGACGCGGCTTTCAGGATGTCCGGAAATAGCCAGAACTGGACATCGGCGGCCCACGAACCTGTACCGTAAGGTGGCGCATCACGATACCGGTGCCGAAGCGCGCCTCGACAGCATTGCCATCGGGAACTGCTAATGCGCGTCAAGAGGGGCTCCGGTCTGGAGGCGCCTGAATCTGCCGGGCCTCTTTTCAGCTCATGTTTACAGTCCTGCCTTAGAGCACAGGTTCGCGCGGATTCTTGGGTTGTACTCCAAATAAAAAGTGCTCTGTTGCGAAAAAAACTGAAAAAGAAATATGTTCTATATTGTACTATGTTTTGATTTCTCCCAAAAAATAAGAATAATATAAGACGGATCATTGTAAAACGTACGCTTAGTTGCCATGTAGTACAGAGTGACAAATCGTTGTCGCCATAGAAAAGGAATTTCATATGTCCTATAAGAACTTTTCCTCCGCCCAACGCGCTTCCGGCGTGGACAAATCGAACGGCCAGCCCAAGGCCGCTCCGGCAGCCGCTAAGCCGGCCGCACAGCCTGACCAAAAGCCGGCTGAAGTTGCACCTACACCCAAGTCGTAGCAATCGGAACAGGGGGGTGGTTCTTCTCCGCCACCCTCTTACTCGGACAGTAAGGCCGCCAATGAGGAGTCTCGGATGACGACACGCACGAGCAAGAAGACAGTAACATTCAGGCGGCCCTTCGTCCTTGGTGGGCTCGATATGGTGCTGCCAGCAGGCGCTTATAGCGTAGAAACGGATGAGGAGCTCCTGGAGGGCATCTCGTTCCCGGCCTACCGGCGCGTACTGACCGTGATGCACCTGCACGCGAAACCAGGTCATCCGGGTATCACGCAGACATTGACAGTCGATCCGAATGACTTGGACGCCGCTTTGAAGCGCGACCAGGCGCCACTGGAAATTCCCTTCAATTGGGATGCGAATGTCGGTCAAAGCATGCTAGGAGAATTGGCGAAATCGCGCCGAGGAGAGGCCGACTGTCAAGCCATGGATCGAGCGGATGATGAGGGGATGTTGGCTCGTCCGTCTTGAGCAAATCCTCGGTGACGCAACCAGACGACCGCCCTGTAAGAGGTTCTCTCATCAATTTGAAGCAGAGCCAGCGGATGCGGGCTTAACCGAACGCAAACATGTGGCCCGCGATGATGCCGTGGTTCCGCGTCGACGTACCAGTGAAACCTAATGACAATGCGCGTACGCAATAGGCGGGTGACCTTCATGCGAACCTTCGCCCTCAAAGGACTGGCGGAGGCGCAACCGCCTGGCACCTATAGCATCGAAACGCGTGAAGATAATGGCGGGTTCTTCTCGTTTTTTAAGGCCAAACGAATGTCGACATGGATTCGGATCTGTCGAGACTCCGGAACTTGCGGTGTTCTCCAAATGGCAAATATCGATCCACTTGAGCTCCAGGCTGCCCTGGTCAAGGATGTAGCATCGTGTGAGGCAAGGGACCCGATTCCGCCGCTTCGAAAAATGTGCCAAAGAGACGGGGGCCGCACCTAAAGGTCGTCTTGTCGATCCGGGGCGAAATGGAAGAAGAATGAATTGAACAGAATTCCAAAAAAAGCACCCAGCCGACCCCTTACCGACACGGCATGGCCATCTAAATAGCCTTGGAAATTCGTCATCAGAAATCTCATGCGTCTCGGACCGGTTCTGCGGTTTCGATGCGTCGAAAGAAAAATTCAGATGCATATCCCGGCTGTCCTGACTGAGTTCTTGTAACGGACCGCGGCCATGGCTCTTCACCACAAACTTTTTCTAAGCCCCATCTCTCCTTTGGCGTAGTCGATACCCGGATCAACAAAGAATTGACTGGACTATGATCAAGACGGTTCTTGGCTTCGCAATGGTGACTGCCGTTATTGCAGCGGCGTTTCCCGCACAGGCTTTCACTCTAATAAATCAGGACGGAATGGCGCATCGCTTCACTATTTTCGTCAAGGATGACGAGTGGCGAATCACAGTCGGACCCAATGAGACACTGGTTCATTTGTGCCCTGTGGGCTGCTCAATTTCTCTCGGGTACCATAAGGAGCAGGATTTCAGGGGTGACGAAACTGTTTCAATCAAGGATGGGCGGCTGACCGTCGCTGAGCAATCGGCCAGGGATGTATGCGTTTCGAATCAACCTAAAGTGCCAGCTCACTGACCTATAGACATTGGAAAATGAACTCGCTGACTGGGTCTAATCTGGAGGTGATAGGGCTGCAATGAACATGGCGAATTTCGGCTAACGCCAGAAATTATAATAGCCGATCACAAAAGAGCTGATGGCTCAAGTTTCAGAACGTTGACGCACGAAAGTCGAAACCACTGTCGCGAATACAATCGCTGGATGGGGATATCAAGCTGCAGAAAATAGCGATCATCCTAATGTGCTCGGTATCGGAGAGTAATTCCGAAAGATCACAGTTATAGCCGGCCGGAAGATTGCTCTAGAACCAGTGCCTCCGCGACTGGGCGCGTATTCAGGGCTTCTATGAGCTCCCTCTCAGACAGGGATTCGTCGATTTGGTCGGTCCACACCTTCAGGGATGTCAATAGATAATTGCCAAAAGCCGTCATCATTGCAACGTCCGCAGCGTCGCGTCCGCGTACCATGAGGATGCGCCCGATGCGAGGCGTATTATGTCGAGCATCGAAAGTGTACCAACGTCCCTCCAGGAAAACCTCGCTCCACGCAGAGAAATCGCCGGCGTCCTCCGCTTTGGCGCCGATATCGCCGAGATAACCGCTGGCATACCGCGCAGGAATGTTCATGGCGCGGCACAAGGCGATGAACAAATGGGCGAAGTCGCGACATACGCCCGTACCCTCACGAAATACGTCGACCGCGGTTTTGGTCGGCCGGCCGAACCGGTACCCGAATATGATGTGATTATGCACCCAGTTCGAAATTGCCTGCGCCCGGGACCAGCCGGACTGCGTGGCGCCAAACAGGTCCCAGGCTTTCTCGATGAGTTCATCGCTTTCGCAATACCGGCTGGGCGTCAAATACGTGAGAGTCTCGACTGGGAGATCCATGATCTCGTGCTGGCGCGCATTCCAGTTGAACTCGTCCGGCTTGCCGGTATCCTCGATGATGCAGTCGGACCACAGGTTCGTTGAACCGACTGGCGCCTGGAGACGACCGCACCGGTTTCCGAACCCGTCTTCATATTCCTCGATCGTCGCGTCGGGTTCTGTCCGAATATGATCTGATCCGATCATCCGACGATTATTTGAGAGATGCGGATACATCGCCAGGAGCATCGGCGTCGGTTTCGGACACTCAACGCCGATTTCGAACCCAATACGGATCAGTATTGTCTGCTCCTTTCCCTGTATAGAGCGTAGTCAGTCAATCAGCTAAGTGCGCATGCCGTCGTTCACCACCCCCCAGGCCGAAAGCGACTGGCGCATATCTAGTTGATCTTATCATCTTTGCGAGCTTGCGGGTAGGTGCGTCACCCCATCCACTTGTGACCGTAATCAGATCGGATTTCCCATAGGCACGCTCGACCTTCACAATCTCCTGGTCTGACTATATCTGACATTGCGGCCGACATGTCCGCTTGAGTTAAGAGCCCGCTGAGATAGACAAATCCGTGGAATGTCCGAGATGGGTCAAAACCGGACATCGGCCGAGCGTGTCCTCCGCGTCCGGTTTCGGCGGCAAAGACGACCTGCCGCATAGGACGCCGAGCCAGCCGGAACTCGCCCGCCTTGCGCCCACCCCTACGTCCGCCCCCGCCTCGCCCCGGGCGCCCCCCCTTGCGCGCGGCGGCGCGCCTGACCATGTCGAAAGAGAGCCACGTTCCGGAAGCCGCCCGCTGCGCCGATGATTCGCGCGGCGCGGGCGCGCCCAGGGAACGCCCCGGGGAACGCACCCCGGGGCACGCACCCGGGGACTGCGCCCGGGCTCTACGCCCGGACGGCGCGCCGGTACGGGTGCGCTGCGGCGGAAAACGCCGGACGCGGCACGAGGTTCACCATGAGCTATGCATATCGACACGAACACGACGACGGGCACGACGACGGGCACGACACCGGACACGAGACCGAGCGCGCAAGCGCGCACGAATCAGAGCACGCCTACCAGCGAGGCGCGGTGCCGGGCTACGACGCCGACGAGCTGCCGGAGACCGACACCTCCAGCGTTCCCCCGGTGGTCTACCGCATCGCGCTGGCGCTGGTCGCCTGGTACCTCTTCGTCGAGGCGATCACCTACACCATGGGCCGCTACGAGCCCGTGGTCGCCGTGGTCAGCACCTTCTTCGCCCTGATGTCGCTCGGGATCCCGACGCTGATCTCGGAGTTCCACCGGCCGGGCACGCGGCGTGCGGCCGTGCCCGGGCTGCACGACTGGCTGCAGCGGCGCTTCCAGACCGCGAGCGGCACGATGAGCGCGCGCGACGCGCTGGCCGAGATCCTGCTCATTCCGCTCGCCGTCGCGGTCGGCTTCACGGCGATCTCGATCGTCGAGATGCTGTCGCCCTGACGGACGCGCCGGGGAGACCCGCGGCCGCGCCCGCGGGGCGCGGTCAGCCCGTGCGGATCTCGATGCGGCGCGAGCGCTCCGACGGCGGGCCCGCCTTGGCGATCAGCAGCGTCAGCACGCCGTCCTTGAAGTCGGCGGTGATCTTCTCCGGGTCGGCGTCGCTCGGCAGGCGGAAGCTGCGCTCGAAGGCGCCGTAGCTGCGCTCGGAAAAGAAGTAGCTGCGGCCCTCCTCGGTGCGGGTGAAGCGCTTCTCGCCCTTCACCGTCAGCACGTTCTCGTGCAGCGCCACGTCGACGTCCTCGGGCGCGACGCCGGGCAGCTCGACGTTGATCTCGTAATAGCCCTCGCCGGCGACGGCGTCCGCGGCCGGCGCGAACCAGTCGGCCAGCTTGCCGCCGAAGCCGCGCAGCGGCTGGTAGAGGTTGGACCACAGGTTGCCCATCGGGCCGCCCATCTGCCCCCCCATTGCCCCGCCATTTGCCCCGCCGTGTGCGATTTCTCGACCATGACCGTCCTCCCCGCTTGCGCGCAGTGCAGCGGCGACATCCTGGCGCGGCGAGCGCGCGCGGGCGTTGATCCGGATCAAACCGCCGGGGGGGCGCGCTCCAGCGACTCACAGCCCGATCAGCGCGCGGAGGCCATAGGCGACGGCGCCGACCGACAGCACGCCGGCGGCCCAGAGGCCGAGGAACCACAGCAGGCGGCGCAGCGCGTCCGGCATACCAGGCTCCCTCAGTGATAGCCGTCGTCGGGGTGCACCTTGCCGCGGAACACCCAGTAGGCGTAGCCGGTGTAGCCGAGCACGATCGGCAATAGCACGACCGCGCCGACCAGCAGGAAGCCCTGGCTCTCGGGCGGCGCCGCGGCCTGCCAGATGGTCACGCTCGGCGGCACGATGTTGGGGAACAGGCTGATGCCGAGGCCGAGGTACGACAGCGCGAAGAGCGCCAGCGCCATGAGGAAGGGCAGCGCGGTGCGCCGCCGGTACAGTGCCCAGAACAGCACCAGCGCCGCGGCGCCGACCAGGAGCGGCACCGGCGAGAGGTAGAGCAGGTTCGGCAGCGTGAACCAGCGCGCCGCGATGGCGTCGTTGAGCAGCGGCGTCCACAGGCTGACCACCGCGATGGCGGCGAGCACCGCCACGGCGAGCCAGGGCGCCCGGCGGTACACGCGCTCCTGCAGGTCGCCGTCGGTCTTGAGGATCAGCCAGCCGGCGCCGAGCAGCGCGTAGCCGAGCAGCAGCGCGATCCCGGTGAACACGCTGAACGGCGTCAGCCAGTCGAACCAGCCGCCGGCGTAGGCGCGCCCCTTGAAGGCGATGCCCTGCACGAAGGCACCGAGCATGATGCCCTGGCAAAGCGTGGCGAGGGTCGAGCCGAAGGCGAAGGAGACGTCCCACAGCGGCCGGTGGCGCGCGTCCCTGAAGCGGAACTCGAAGGCGACGCCGCGGAAGATCAGTGCCAGCAGCATGCCGATCACCGGCGCGTAGAACGCCGTCAGCAGCAGCGAATAGGCCAGCGGGAAGACCGCGAAGAGCCCGCCGCCGCCGAGCACCAGCCAGGTCTCGTTGCCGTCCCACACCGGGGCCACGGAATTCATCATCACGTCGCGGTCGCGCTTCGCCTTGAAGAACGGGAAGAGGATGCCGATGCCGAGGTCGAAGCCGTCGAGCACGACGTACAGCAGCACCGCGAGCGCGATGAGCAGCGCCCAGATCAGCGGCAGGTCGAGGGTCATGGTCGCGCTCCCCTTATTCCGTCGGCGGCCCTGCGCCCCATTCCGAGGCGAGCCGCGGCCGGCGCGCGCCGCCCTCTGGCGCCGCGGCGGTCGACTCCGGCTCCGCCTGCATGAGGCGCAGCAGGTAGTAGATGCCGGTGCCGAAGATGACGACGTAGACCAGCACGAAGAGCGCCAGCGAGCTCGCCACCGCCGGCGCGGCGATCGGCGACGAAGCCTCGCTGGTGCGCATCAGACCGTAGACCACGTAGGGCTGGCGGCCGACCTCGGTGGTCACCCAGCCGGCCAGCACCGCAAGGAACCCGCTCGGCCCCATCAGCAGGGCCACGCGGTGGAACCACGGCGTCACGTAGAGCGCGCCGCGCCAGCGCAGGACCAGGCCGGTCAGGCCGACGGCGATCATCAGCAGGCCGAGCCCGACCATGAGGCGGAAGGTCCAGAACACGACCGGCGCATAGGGCCGGTCCTGCGGCGGCCAGTCCTTGAGGCCGCGCAGCTCGCCGTTCCACGAATGCGTCAGGATCAGGCTGCCGAGGTGCGGGATGCCGACGGCGTAGCGCGTCGTCTCGGTCTGCATGTCGGGCAGGCCGAACAGCAGCAGCGGCGCGCCGCGCTCGGTCTCCCAGTGGCCCTCCATCGCGGCGATCTTGGCCGGCTGATGCGCGAGCGTGTTGAGCCCGTGCATGTCGCCGGCGACCAGCTGCACCGGCGCGACCAGCGCCGCCATCCACATCGCCATGGAGAACATCACGCGCGCCGATTCGTTGTAGCTGCTGCGCAGCAGGTGCAGCGCGCCGACCGCGCCGACCACGAAGGCGGTGGTCAGATAGGCCGCCAGCACCATGTGCACGAAGCGGTAGGGGAACGAGGGATTGAAGATCACCGCCCACCAGTCGGCCGGCACGTATTGGCCGCCCGCCATGGCATAGCCCGCCGGCGTCTGCATCCAGCTGTTGGCCGAGAGGATCCAGAAGGCCGAGAACAGCGTGCCGAGCGCGACCATGACGGTGGCGAAGAAGTGCAGGCCGCGCCCGACGCGGTTCATGCCGAACAGCATGACGCCGAGAAAGCCGGCCTCGAGGAAGAAGGCGCTCAGCACCTCGTAGCCGAGCAGCGGCCCGAGCACCGGGCCGGTCGCGTCGGCGAAGGGCCCCCAGTTGGTGCCGAACTGGTAGCTCATCACCACGCCGGACACGACGCCCATGCCGAAGGTCAGCGCGAAGATCCTGGACCAGTACTTGTAGAGGCGGAGAAAGACGTCCTGCCCGCGCCACAGCCAGAGCGCCTCGAGCACGGCGAGATAGCTCGCCAGCCCGATCGTGAAGGCGGGGAAGACGATGTGGAACGAGACGGTGAAGGCGAACTGGGCGCGCGCCAGCAGGACGGGATCGATGAGGTCGGTCATGGTGCTGTCGCTCGTTCTCCGTCGTTACCGGCAGGCGTTACCGGCAGGCGCTACGTCCGCCAACGCCGCCGCCCGGCGATGGGTCCGACGGCGCCCGGCAAAAAAGGCCGGCCGCGCGACCGGGCGCCCGGTCGATCTCCCGTTCCATGCGCAAGGTGTGCCGCAAGCGCGCGGTAAAATCCAGGGTTGCAGCGGCCGCGGCCGGTGGAATCTTCGCGGCCGGCCGGCCCGCGGGCGCCTAGCGCGCCTGGTCGAACATGCGGTCGCCGAAATCGTCGACGATCTGGCGGCCCTTGACGACGGAGAACTTGGCCGCCTCGTCCTGCGAGGTCAGCGTCTCGGCGCGGATGAAGTGGTGCTCGCGGGTCTCGCCGTCGAGCTCCTTGGTGATCACGCCGGCGACGCGCCACTGGTCGCCCTCGCGCCGCGGCGCCGGGCGGATGGCGAAGCCCTTGTACTCGGTGGCCGGGCCGGGCTCGGGCGGGCCCGCCTCGCCGCCCTTGCCGCCGAAGAGAGAGCGCAGAGAGAATTTCGATGCCATGGGGGCCGCCTTTCCGCCGTCGTCGAGCCGAACCGTGCCTTGAGCGATAACGGGCAAAAGCATACCTTATCCCGGCCGCCGGCGCGAACCGCCGACGGGGTGTCTAACGTACGCGATTCCATGGACGTCTATTTCCCCATCGCCGGGCTGTCGCTCAACCTCTTCCTGGTGCTCGGGCTCGGCACCGGGGTCGGCCTGCTGTCCGGAATCTTCGGCGTCGGCGGCGGCTTCCTGCTGACCCCGCTGCTGATGCAGATCGGCATCCCGCCGGCCGTGGCCGCCGCCTCGGCGGCCAATCAGGTGGTCGGCGCCAGCGTCTCGGGCGCCCTGGCACAGTGGCAGCGCCGCAACATCGATTTCAAGATGGGCCTGGTGATGCTGCTCGGCGGCCTGGCCGGCTCCACCGTCGGGGTCTGGCTGTTCAAGCTGCTGCGCGAGTTCGGGCAGATCGAGCTGACCATCTCGCTGTGCTACGTCGTCCTGCTCGGCTCCCTGGGCGCGCTCATGCTGGTCGAGGGCACGCGCAGCATGCTCAAGCGGCGGCGCAGCCCCACCGGCATGCTGAGCCGCGGCGCGCATCACCATACCTGGATCCACGGCCTGCCGTGGAAGATGCGCTTCCGCGGCTCGCGCCTCTACATCAGCGCCCTGGTGCCGGCCGCCGTCGGCTTCGCGGTCGGCCTGCTGTCGGCCATCATGGGCGTGGGCGGCGGCTTCGTCATGGTGCCGGCGATGATCTACCTGATCGGCATGCCGACCTCCGTGGTGGTCGGTACCTCGCTGTTCCAGATCATCTTCGTCACCGCCAACGTGACCTTCCTGCAGTCGGTCACCAACCACACGGTGGACCTCGTGCTCGCCGTGCTGCTGCTGGTCGGCGGCGTGCTGGGCGCGCAGATCGGTAGCCGCCTCGGCGCGCGCCTGCGCGGCGAGGAACTGCGCGTCATGCTGGCGCTGATGATCCTGGCGATGAGCGTGAAGGTCTTCGTCGACCTGACCGTGACCCCGCCCGACGTGTTCTCCCTGGGCGTGACCGGCTGAGCGCGCCCCGACCGCTACCGTCCCGCCCATTACCGCCCCGCCCGGTACCGCCCCGCCCGGTACCGCCGGCGTTTTGAACGTGCTAGCGTCGGCAATTCCAGCCTCGAGGACACACCGGCCATGATCTTCGACACGCCGCCGCCCGAGCGCGACGCCCTGCGCCGCGCGATCGATGCGCACTACCGGGCCGACGAGACCGACTGCGTGCGCGCCGCCGTCGCCGCGCTCGACGGCCGCCCGGCGGCCGTGCTGGATCGCATCGCCGGGCGCGCCCGCCGCCTGGTCGAGGCGGTGCGCGCGGCGCGCGGGCGCGGCGGCATCGACGCCTTCCTGCACGAATACGGCCTGTCGACGCAGGAAGGCATCCTGCTCATGTGCATCGCCGAGGCGCTGCTGCGCGTGCCCGACGACGAGACGCAGGAGCGCCTGATCCGCGACAAGATCTCGGCCGCCGACTGGGAGCGCCACCTCGGACACAGCGGTTCGGTCTTCGTCAACGCCTCGACCTGGGCGCTGATGCTGACCGGCCGGCTGGTCGGCATGCACGACTACGAGGGCGCGAGCACCGGCGCCGCCGTGCGCCGCCTGGTCGCCCGCCTCGGCGAGCCGGTGGTGCGCGAGGCGGTCAACCAGGCCATGCGCATTCTCGGCCGCCAGTTCGTCATGGGCCGCACCATCGATTCGGCGATCCAGCGCGCCGCGGCGCTCGAGGCGCGCGGCTACAGCTATTCCTACGACATGCTGGGCGAGGCGGCGCGCACCATGCACGACGCCGAGCGTTATTTCGACGCCTACCGCAACGCGATCGCGGCGATCGGCAAGGCGGGCCGGGGCCGCGGCCCGATCGCGGCGCCGGGCATCTCGGTCAAGCTATCGGCGCTGCACCCGCGCTACGAGGTGGCGCAGGCCGGGCGCGTGATGGACGAGCTGGTGCCACGCCTGACCGCGCTGGCGCACGACGCGGCGGCGGTCGACATCGGCATGACCATCGACGCCGAGGAGGCCGACCGGCTCGACCTGTCGCTCGACGTCATCGAGGCGGTCTCCGGCGAGCCCGCACTCAAGAGCTGGAACGGGCTTGGCTTCGTCGTGCAGAGCTATCAGAAGCGCGCGCCCCAGGTGCTCGACTGGCTGGCCGAGCTGGCGACGCGACACGGCCGCCGGTTCATGCTGCGCCTGGTCAAGGGCGCCTATTGGGACGCCGAGATCAAGCGCGCCCAGGAGCTCGGCCTGCCCGGCTATCCGGTGTTCACCCGCAAGCCCTCGAGCGACGTGTCGTTCCTGGCCTGCGCGAAAAAGCTGTTCGACCGCGCCGACGCGTTCTATCCGCAGTTCGCCACGCACAACGCGCACAGCATCGCGACCGTTCTGGAGTTCGCCGGCGAGTCGCGCGACTTCGAGTTCCAGCGCCTGCACGGCATGGGCGAAAGCCTCTACGAGGAGATCGTCGAAGCCCAGAAGCTCGGCATCGGCTGCCGCATCTACGCGCCGGTCGGGCAGCACGAGGACCTGCTCGCCTATCTCGTGCGACGCCTGCTGGAGAACGGCGCCAACAGCTCCTTCGTCAACCGCATCCAGGACGACCGCCTGCCGGTCGAGGAGATCATCGCCGACCCGGTGGCCGGCGTGCGCGCCCTGGCGCACGTGCCGCATCCGCAGATCCCGCAGCCGCGCCACCTCTACGGCGCGGAGCGGCTCAACTCGGCCGGCGTCGACCTCACCGACCGCGCGCTGCTGCAGCAGCTCGCGCCGCGCATGGAGGCGGCGCTGGCGCGTGACTGGACGGCCGCGCCGATCGTCGACGGGCGGGAGCGCGACGGGGCGACCCGGCCGGTGCCCTCGCCGGCCGACCGCGAGCGCATCGTCGGGCAGGTGATCGAAGCCGGCGCCGAGGACGTCGACGCCGCGCTGAGCGCGGCCACCAAGGCGGCGGCGGACTGGGCCGCGACCCCGGTCGAGACGCGCGCCGCCGCGCTCGAGCGCGCCGCCGCTTTGATGGAGGAGGAGATCGCCGACTTCATGGCGCTCTGCGTCGCGGAGGCCGGCAAGACCCTGAGCGATGCCGTCGCCGAGGTGCGCGAGGCGGCCGACTTCTGCCGTTACTACGCGATGCGCGCGCGCAATGAGTTCGACCGTCCGCTGCGCCTCCGGGTGCCGCGCGGCGAGGCCGACCGGGTGCGCCTGCGGGGCGGCGGCGTGTTCGCCTGCATCAGCCCGTGGAACTTTCCGATGGCGATCTTCTGCGGCCAGATCACCGCGGCGCTGGCCGCCGGCAACGCCGTCGTTGCCAAGCCGGCCGAACAGACGCCGCTGATCGCCGCCGCGGCGGTGCGCCTGCTGCACCGCGCCGGCGTCCCGCCCGAGGTGCTGCACCTGCTGCCCGGCGACGGCGCCGCGGTGGGCGGCCCGCTGGTCGGCGATCCGCGCGTCGGCGGCGTCTGCTTCACCGGCTCGACCGAGGTCGCGCACCTGATCAACCGCACGCTCGCCGGGCGGGCCGGGGCGGCGGCGCCACTGATCGCCGAGACCGGCGGGCAGAACGCGATGATCGTCGATTCCACCGCGCTGCCGGAGCAGGTCACGCGCGACGTGCTGGTCTCGGCGTTCCAGAGCGCGGGGCAGCGCTGCTCGGCGCTGCGC
>Ga0210144_1000888_pt1 | contig 13648 bp, 12 predicted proteins | sample Muzzi_PWA_D2_FD_185532 | JGI IMG/M metagenome (GOLD analysis project Ga0210144, IMG submission 185532) | Wetland microbial communities from San Francisco Bay, California, USA, that impact long-term carbon sequestration - Muzzi_PWA_D2 (SPAdes) | ecosystem: Environmental > Aquatic > Marine >...
AAAAAAGCGATTGACGTCGATGGTCCCTGCTGGAATGACATGGATGTTCCCTACGAGAGCCAAAAGATTCTATCGCGACGACTCTGAGAAGCGGGAAAGATATATTCACACAATTGACGTACGCCCAGATCCGGGAATCCTTGGGACGTTTACATGTGGCCCAGTTCCTTGGTTCTCCGTCGAACCCATTTGGCAGTTCCATCTTTTCGATCCGCGGATTTCCCAAATTCATGGTAACCCTCGATCTCGCCACAGAGGGAGCTAGCAAGAATTGCCACCGAACACAGCACCGCTGAAGCTCCAACAAAAGTGGTAGGCGTGAGCACAAAAAAATGACATCTTCGCCGCTGGATACATCCATGACCCTGATTGGTGGGTATCATCCCGATCGATCAATCATTGGTGAAACATGATTATAGCGACTTGTCGGCACAGCAACTTCGAATGGCCGCTCCATAGAGGGCCTCGCCTCTGATCTGATGCCCTAACGCATCGAACTACGTGATCTCCCAGGCGCGTATGTAATCGCCATTGAGGTTAGTGTCGTAAACGACGTTCAATTCGCGTCGCCGCTCATCGCATGTCGCGTAATCCAGCTTGAATTCCAAAATGCAGATTTGCTCGGGGTCCGTACGCCAAAAGTCCTCAAGCTCTTTCCTATTTCGAAGTGCCGAACACCCGACAATATTGCACGCTGCGGGACCCACGAACTCAAGTTTGTCTGAGAAATTTGCCAGCACCGAATTGACGTAGCGTCGGTTCCAACAGCCGATCCAGGCGTCGGAAAAGTTCATCATGGACTCGTAAGTCATCTTCCCAATTTAATTCTCCAGCCTCTCATTGATTTGCAAATAATTGTCCGCGGCCCCGCGTGGACCTGTTTGCAGAGCGGATTAATGGGCGACACTTCTTGTAGGGCCTCATCCACTTCCGGCATAAATCTACTCTAGTGCAAACTCCTACGCACCATTCAATTGGCGCGTGCTCGCCTTCGATTCGTCGACACCTGCGGTCGACAGGTGAACTCGCACCCGTGGCCTCTAGGATGATGTAGCGGCTGCCAATGCTTGCTGAAACCGATTCAGCTCGTCTGCGTCGAGGTCTGTGACCGCCCAGAAGGTCAAACCGCCTTGTGTCCAGTTCATGAGGTTATAGCCCTCGCGGACCACGGCGCTCCTGCTATCCGTGGTGGTCGGCCAGATAAACAGGTTTATGATATGGCTGTGACGCCGGTAGACGAGGGCGGCTACCAGGTGCTCATCGATGTAGTCGATCCGCCCGCCAATCAATGGGAAGCCTTGCTCGTTAAGATCGATGACGGGGGGCGCGAAATCAAGCTTTCCAATGAACCAGGGCTTTACGACATGCCGGTTGCTCGAAGCAACGTCCGTAAGGTGGTCGGCCAGCAGCGAGCGCACGTGACCGGCCACCAGCTCATCCGGCAATACCTCTCCGCGGGTGAGTGGGCCAAACACAATGAACAAGCTAACTGCCAGTACCACAAACGATGGGACAAATCCCCAGCGTTGCAGAGCGGCCATGAAGCGGCTCCAACTGTTGCCGTAAGGGTCGATAGGTTTTTGCGTGCCGACGTGGTTGTACCGCGTGGAATCGGCTAGAATCCTAGCACGTAAAGCTTCCGGCGCCCGCCAGCGCACGTCGTCCCGGCTCATGATGCCCCGCAATACTTGAAGCCGTCCAAGCTCGGCATGGCAACCTTTGCAATTGGCTACATGTTCCTCGCACTTCATGGCGTGCACGGCGTCGAGTTCGTCGTCGAACAGGCCGTGCAACGTCGCTGCCCATTCATGGCAAGGAGTTTGAGAGCGGGCTTCGCTCATTTCGTCGTCTCCACTTCGCCGGTGTGGCGCAGCCAGGCCGCCCCGAACAGACGGCGCGCACGTGCCAGTCGCGACATGACCGTGCCAATCGGAGACTCGACGATTTCGGCTATCTGGCGGTAGCCGAATTCCTCAAGCTCACGTAAAATCAACACTTCGCGGAACGGCTCTGGCAGCGTTTCAATGATCCGCCGCACCGCCGCTATCTCAGTTTGTCGCGCAAGCGTATCTTCAGGCGTCTCCTCGTTGCTGTCGACAATCTCTTCGAGATTGATTGTTTTGAATCCCCACTTGAGATCGTCTTGCGGCGCCGTCTCCGCGAGATTTGCGAGCTCATGGCGGCTACGTCCGGCCCATGCACGGTAGCAATTGCGCACAATCGCCAATATCCAGGCACGCGGCTCTCCCCCGCGATAACCATCGAATGCGTTGAAGGCGCGCAGGTAGGCGTCCTGCACGATGTCCTGTGCCGCATCGGCATCGCGGCTCAGAAAGCGTGCCAGATTGTAGGCGGCGTCCAGATGGGGAACGAAGAGATCCTGAAAATAGGCCGCGCGTCTGTCCTGGCGCCGCCAAGAAGCGGTCGACTCGTCCGTTAGTGGCGTCGCAACGGGATTATCCGCCGCGTGGTGGTGCTTTTCGTCAGCCCCCCATTGCACCATATGAGCGACATTCTTAACGATGGCGCGCCGAATGGCCGTCACGCCGCCACCGGTCTCTTGCGGCCATGCAATAGCCAATCGAAGCGCGGTTGCGAGCACCTCAGGTCTCCTTAGAGTCGCCGCTCGGAGCAGCAATGCTCAGACCATGCGTTTGGCCGCCAGCCATCAAGGCGATTATAAGCCATCCTGTCGGCGGGGGATTGGGACAGCGGCGCGACCGGCCCCGGTGAGAAGGGAACAAGCGACCGTGTTACCACAGGCGAGCTCGCGGGAGTGTGCCGGCCATCCAATATCACGATGGTCAGAATTAAAATAGCGCATATCCCAATGCCCGCGCCCACGTCGCGCCACGTTAACCGACGGTCTCTCGGATCATAACTCATTTCTCACCCGCATTATGTTGTCTTTTTGTAAGTCCCTTCATCCGGCGATCGGTCTGACAATCACCTCGCCGGTCATATGCGGGTGCAGCGCGCAGAAATAAGCATATTCACCGGGCGTCGTGAAGGTGAATTTGAAGGTGTCTTCGGTGTCGAGCGGAGGGGATCGAAACGCCTCTTCCGTGGCGGTCACGGTATGCGGGGTATCATCGTTGTTGACCCAGATCACCGTAGTACCGGCCGTGACAGTGATGACCTCCGGAGAGTAGACAAAATTCGAAATCTCCACGGTTATCGTATTGTCTGTGGCGCCGGCCAGCGACGGCGCGATCACGCCAGACATGAAGAAACCCGTCGCAAGAACGATCTGTAAGGCACGCACCATGGCCCGGCGTGACAGATGATGGCGTTCTGTTCCGACACGCGAAGTGGTTTTGATCGTAAGAAGGTTGGTCATCGAGGTTCAAGGCTCCTAGATTCACGAGAAGGAAGTGTTGGTCGGCTGGAGGCGACCACCTTCAGCTGGTGAGCGCGCTGTCGACGATGGCAAGCGGCTTGTCGCCCTGTAAGAAATTCACGGTCGTGACACCCAGGTAGTCGTGTAGTTCATCCGCGGGCACCTGCAGCGGACCGGGCGCGCGTGCCTTTCCGGGCTCGGGTTGGGGGTAGGCCGTCGAGCGCGCCGTGTGGAAGGAGATATTGCCTTCAATCTTCTGCATGATCTGGTGAATGTGCCCGTTCAGCACTGTCACCGAGCCGAAGCGCTTGAGGTAGGAGAGCGCCTGGGCACTATCGTCGGTCCCCCAGCCCCATTCCGGATAGACGGCCCACAAAGGGATATGCGCGAAGACGACGATCGGTGCGCTCGAGGACAAGCCGGCGACGTCCTTCTCCAGCCATTCGAGCTGCTCATCGCCAAGATTGCCGAGGCCGCCGGCCTTCAGGTTCACGACATTGACGAGCCCGATAAAGTGCACGCCGTTGTGATCGAAGCTGTACCAACCGGCGCCCATGCTGCCCTTCCCGTGGCGATCCAGGTAGGATTTGCCTTGTCCTGGGTCCAATACATCGTGCTCCCCAGGGACATACAAGACCGGCAATCCGGCTTCCCTGATAATCTGGTCGGCATTGTCGAATTCGTCATCCTTCGAAAGGTGGCTTATGTCGCCGGTGTGGATAATGAACGACGGCTTTTGCGGCAGTGCCTTGATCTTGGCGATTGCCTGACCGAGCGTCGTCAAAGTGTCTGGATTGGCGGCTTTGGAGAAGCCGATATGGCTGTCGCTGATCTGCAGGAAGGTAAATGGCTTGGCCACACGCTCCGCTGCCAAGGCACTGCCGACGCCGACCGCTTGCGGCAGACCTCCGCTTACCGCCCAGAGGACACCGGTTCCGGCCCAAGTCATACATTCCAGAAATCCACGCCGAGTGATGTCATTTCCGCCGGCGTCGGCGGCAGGTGAATTCTCGATATTGTCCATCGTCTGCTCCGAATTGTGGAAATTCCTACGGGAACTGGCTGTCCCTCCCAATCCAGATCACGCGATGGGCCGGTTTATTCCCGGGAATCTGGCAAGCCACCCGAATGAGTTGTGGGCCCATGATGGCCTTTTCCTTTTTGCCGAGCGGAAACTAGGTTCCTGGCCCACACCGCCATGGTGTTGGCGGACCAAGCTGCACGAGATCACAGTTACGTGATCTCCTAAACCGCCCCGAACGACCTTGGGCACGAGACAATGCATCACGATTGCCAATTGAGCTCGCCATACCGATGCGTGGAGCGCGTCCTTGCCGCTGTTGCTCTTGAAGTGACGCAATGCGGCAGCGGAACCTGGGCCGAGGGCGAACACGCGAAGCGGCCCGCGTGGTGTGGCGGCGACAACGGCATGGAGGACGAACAGAGCCGTCGCCGGCGACATGCTGCCGAAGGATCGTCGTATGTCCCGTGGTTCGCGGAATGCACCAGCGAGTTGCCCGAGCACTTCGTGTCAAGTCCTGGCGACCTTCTCACCGCCGGGGTGCAGAACGAAACCTGCAACGTCGCGCCGGCTGTGGGTTGAAACCTCTCTCATGCAGGCCGGTCCACAACAACCCGACCCAGCATGTCGAACTCTTCGTGTGGCTCGCAGAAGTAAAGATATTTACCGGGAACGACGAAGGTATGGCGATAGATCTCGCCTGGGGCGACCTTCGCGCTGAATGGTTGTGCGCCGGGCGGTAAGGCGGAATCCCCGGTACTGCTCGCCTTGGCTGGGTCGTCTGTGACTGTGTGGGCGAACAGTGAACGATTACGCCATTCAACGGTTTCGCCTGCCATGATGTGGACTTCGGATGGATAGAAACCGAGTGTGCCCGTCATTTCGACAAAATGGACGCCATTGTCCGGCAATGGCTCAAACGCCGGACCACCGAGACCGCAGGCAGTCAACGGGAAGAGAGCAATGATTACGACCGGCAAGATTATTAGGCGCACCGACCCTTGTCACCGGCTGTGCTCTTTAGACATTTGACCCTCGTGCGCGGCTCCTGGTGAGCTTTATGGCGAACAAAAGAAGCATTGCATGACGCAGGTGCAACCGTGGCAAGGTGAAGGGCTCAGGAACGCCCATGGGCGTCCATGCTACTCGATTATAGATATGTGCTTTCGACCTGTCGCAGTGGCAATAATCGCGAACCAAAGTTGTGACTGCACTGACCTCTTTCAAAGAACGCTCGATTCGAGGCATGCCTAGCTTCGAACACTTACACCAGCGTCCTATGGACGCACGCTACACATCGCATTTTCTCCATGTTAGAAACAGTGCCGAGCGCGATGGAAACTACTAGGTTCTCCGATGGCACAGAAAATCAATTGGTCATCACTTAGTATCACGAAAATGTGAATTCGGGAGGCATTGTCACATAAACTGAAGCGGCTCGCAGCTTGGACGGCACGGAGCAAAGGTCAAGCCGCCAGGCTCGCGCTTTGCCGAGCGTCGAACACTGTGGTTTGAAGCTGCTTGTACATGAATCGTTTGAGGAGATGGCGCTGGTGATAGAAGGTGTTGCAGGTCGCAGCATGGACGGAGAGGAAGCGTTGTGCCGAGCCGGGTGACTTGAACCTTTGCTGTTTGCGCTCCCGTCGCCGAACTGGCTGATGCGAGTTCTCGGCCCTGTTATTGGCCCTCAGGCCACGATCGCGTTCTGCCACAAGGCCAATAGCTCGGAAGGCTGAAGGGTAAGACCGAAGCTTGTCTGTCACGATCCTGCTTGGCGCAAAGCCTTGCTTCTCGAGCAGCTTCTTCATCAGCTTTTTGGCGGCTTTGGCATTTCGCTTCCTCTGAACGAGGAAGTCCAGAACTTCGCGTTCATTGTCCACAGCGCGCCAGAGCCAATAATGCCTCCGCTGGATGACAATCACCATCTCGTCGAGGTGCCAGTGATCGCTCGGCCTGGAACGGGTGCGGCGCAGGTTGGTGGCGATGACGGTTCCAAACTTCAAGAACCAACGGCGAATGGTCTCGTAAGAGACGTCCAGGCCTCGCTCGGCCAGCATCTCCTCAATGTCGCGAAAGCTCAGCGTGAACCTGGCGTATAGCCAGATCGCATGGCGGATGATGTCGGGCGGAAAGCGGTGGCGTTTGAACGAGAGCTGGCGCATCGGCTCAGCCTGATCTCACTCGCACAACCCCGCCAGACGAGTTTACGTGACAATGGCTCTCGCCGGAATTCTGGCCTTGGCCAACACGGACAAGAAAGCCCCCCACCTTTCGGGGGAGGGCCTAAAACAAATAAAGTTGGTAGCGGGGGAGCGATTTGGTCGATATCACCCGAAGACACCGGCCGTTTGGATCTGATACCATGTCCTTGAATTAACAAAGCCTTCGGCGGCGCACGAGTGCCATTGGGGGCACAATGCAACTGCCGCTTTCGACGCCCCTGACTCCTTGGGAGCCAGTTCAGAGGCAGCTCGCAGGTTCAAATCCTGCGCCTGCGACCACCGAGAATTGACTCTTTCGGTCAACGTAGAATCGCGGGCTCGCTGCCAGCGTTATTTGCGCCTAGCGGACGGCTGGCTGCCCCGCATGTCGTAGGCTCAAGGCATGGGCTGCCACCAGCGCAAATCTTATATGGCCAAGTGATGGATCCCATGGGCCAAATAGGCGCAAATTAGGAGCCCGCAAACCACCGGACTTGCCACCCTCGTCGTCCCACGGGCCATACAGCTTCTCGAGCGCGTCGACCTTGTTTTGTGAACTTCCCGCGCCGTCACATTCCTCAGGCTCGTGTGCGGCCGATGGCCCTTGAGCTCGTTCCACTAGGTTTTGGTGCTCTCCCAGACGTCGGCCATGGACAGGGACCACGAGGTATCCAGGCATTCCTGAGGCGCGCGTCAAAAGCCTCGAGAAGAGCTTCGTCTGTTGTTTTTCAGGTCTCGGGAAGTCCAACTCGCCACGATTGACCCACGAGTAGAGCGCGCGCCCGGTCATCTCCGGTCCGTTGTCACCACGAATCGCCTTGGGCACGCCTTGCTTCTGGATGAGCCGGTCCAGAACCACAGTGACTTGGTAGGCTGAGATGCAGATCCGCGGCACGATCGCCCAGCTCTCGCGGCTGCGACGGTCGACTATCATGAAGATTGGGAAGGCCCAACCGTCGAACAGCGCATCGGGCATGAAGTCCATCTGCCAGACCTGGTTCGGGCCCTCGATCCCGGGACGGCCCGCCTGACTCGGATCAGTCCCGCAGGAGTCCGGCCAGGGCATCCGGCGTATCCACGTCCCACAATATTGCGCCGCTGGCCATTTCCACCTTGTGGACGACGGGCCCGTGCTTCCGGAGCAGTTTGCGCGCACCCTCGTCGCCGGTCAGTGCCATTATCTCGGGGAAGAAAAGCCGCGACCAGAGCACCGGGTTGCCACGCCTGCCGTTATGGCTGGGCACACACACAGCCCGGTCCATCTCCGGGTCGAACGCGCCAATCAGGCGGTCGAGATGGCCGGCCTGCACCCCGGGCATGTCAGCAAGGCAGATGATGGCGCCCTCCGCATCGACCGGAAGGGCGGCGATGCCACATTGCAGGGAGGTGCTGATACCCCTGCCGTAATCCCCGTTGTAAGCGATGGTCACCGGCAACCCCGCCAGGCAGGCCTCGATCCTGTCCGCCTCGAATCCCGTTACGACGACGACTGGCGACGCGAGGGAGCCGACCGCCGCCTCGACGGCATGGCGCACCAGCGCCTTGCCCCAAGCTTCCACCAGCAGCTTATTGGTGTCGCCCATCCGCGATGACCGCCCCGCGGCAAGAACGACCGCAGCGACCTTTCGAGGTGCATCGCTTTCCACAACCGCTCCCGCCCTGTTACTGACCACATGGTCCCGCGCCAGCGGACGGTTGGCCATTTCCTAGAGCAGGCCGCCCGCTCCCGTGGCAACGAGGTCGTCGCTCTCGACGATTAGCCCCGCCATGACCCGCCCGAGAACCCAAAGCCGAACCCGTCGGTCTTCGACGACCGGGCGTACCACAGCATGCCGATGACGGGACGGGTGCCTTTTGCCCCAGCAACAGCAGATTACCCGGATCGATCAGCATGCCGAAATGATCGACGGTTCCGGCCCGCGAGCGCAATGCCGGCGGGGACGGCGTCGCGCCTGTCGACCGTTGCAGCCGCGCCGCATATGACGGTCAGGTCGCAGCCCCGACTTTCCAGGTCCCCCGATCCCAGCGGCAACGCCTGCCGTGTGCGCTCAGCGGTGCTCTGCGGCCACCGCACCGCTCTTGACGACAACGCGGACGGCCAAGGAGGCGGTGGCTTCGTCAAGCAGGAGACTGATCCGCCACCGGAGAACCTGCCTTTCTTGACGGCTGCACCACCGGCGGCCAGCGTATGGACCCACACTGCCCCTTCGGCTTCACCGAGCCGTAATTTGCCGAGGTTCATTGCTCGGGATCCGGCGAGTTCCACGCCCGGACGACCTCGGCAACGATGGAGACGGCGATCTCGGGCGGCTTTCGCGCGCCGAGATCCAATCCCACCGGCGCGTGAATGCATGCCAGGTCCCGTTCGGCAATGCCTTTTTCCCGGAGACGTTCCAGTCTCTTTTCATGGGTCTTGCGGCTGCCCAGGGCACCCACATAGAACATTTCCGAAGCGAGCGCCGCCTCCAGGGCTGGGTCGTCGATCTTGGGATCATGGACCAATGTCACCAGCGCCGTGTTGGCGTCGGGCAGAGTCTGGCGGAAGAACTCGTCCGGCCACAGAGTGCTCAGCTGAGTGCCCGGGAGCCGCGCGGCGGTGGCGAAAGATCTGCGCGGATCGACGACGCAGACATCGAAGCCGGCGATCTCAGCCATGGGAGCCAGCGCCTGGGCGATGTGCCCCGCGCCGACGATGATCAGCCGGGGCGCGGGCACGAAGGAATGGGCGAATAGCTCCTCTCCGCAGCTGGATAGGATCGCACTTTGCCCCAGCGCGAGCATTGCCTGTGCGGTATTGCGTACCGCGGCCGGAAGCCCGAGCGTTCTGCCGACGTCACTGTCGCCGCAGAGCAGCGTCATCCGCCCGCCGCCCATGTCCGTGAGTAGGCACGCCGGGGCCCGGTCCGACAGGCAATCGCGGAGCCTGGACAAAAGTGCCGCATCGTCGGCGGCAGCGATGAGAACCTGCAGTGTGCCGCCGCAAGTCAGCCCGACACCGAGCGCCTGCTCGTCGGTGACGCTGAAACGCAGCAGCGCCGGGACGCCGTCGGCGATAACCCTCCGGGCGCTGTCGATGACGGCTCCTTCCACGCAGCCGCCGGAAACCGAACCGACAAACTCCCCGCGGCCGTTGACAGCCAACTGGCTGCCCACCGGGCGCGGCGACGAGCCCCAAGTGCTCACCACCGTCGCCAGAGCCACACCTTCGCCCTGCTCGAGCCAGGCGCCGGCCTGCGTCAGCACATCGTCGGCACGGGCCATTGCCATCACGCACTCCTTCCGGCGCCGGACTATTCGGCCGCCCGCTGTTCCTGCAAAGCGCTGACGATTCTTTCCGGCGTGATCGGCATCTCGAAAATGCGGACTCCGATAGCGTCGGCAATGGCATTAGCAATGGCCGGCGCCACCGGCGTCATGGCCGGTTCGCCGATTCCCTTGGCGCCGAACGGGCCGATGCCGCTTCGGGACTCCAGAAGAATGCTCTCGACCCTGGGCATGTCCATGGCCGTAGGCATCAGGTATTCGCTGAAAGTCGGCGTAACCAGCCTGCCCTGTTCGTAGAGCATCTCCTCGCTCAGGGCGTAGCCCTGGCCATTCTGGGTACCACCTTCGACCTGCCCTTCCACGGCGGCGGGATTGATGCACTGGCCCACATCGTGGGCCGCCACGCTTTTGAGCACCCGCACCTCGCCGGTTTCCGCATCCACGGACACCTCGACCGCGTGAGCGCCGTAGACATAGTCAGGGTGAGCCTGCCCCTGACCCGTTTCCGGATCGAGGATATCCGAGAATGGCGCACGAAAGATGGCCAATTCAGAACGGTGGATGCCGTCGGCGGCGCAGAGCTTGACCAAATCCACGAAAGGCATGGACTTCTCGGGGTTGTCGATGACAAACACCGTGTTGAAGGCCATGTCGATTTCATCAGGCCGCACTCCGAATTCCTTGGCCACGCGTTCGGCAAAGCGGGCGCGCACGGCCTCGGCAGCTTGCCGGGTGGCATTGCCGGTCATATACAGCGCACGAGTCGCGGTAGTGGTTCCCGCCAGGGGGGTCACTGCCGAATCGCTGTTGTAGATGACTACGTCGTCGAGAGTGACGCCCAAGGTCTCCACGGCAATCTGGCCAAGCGCCGACGTCTGGCCGGCGCCAATGTCAGTGACGCCGGAGCGCACGATCACGGTGCCGTCCACCTCCACCCCGACCCAGGCTTCCGAGGTGTCGTGCAGGAAAGTCAGACGGCCGTAACTCTGCTGATAGGCGGCGATGCCGCGTCCGATCCGGACAGGGCCGTCCGACGGCTCGGCCGGCGCGCCAAGGGCTTCCCAGGCCATGTTCGTACACTGCTCAGTCCATATGGCGCTGGGCGGAACGAAGCCCGTGGAAATCGGCTCGCCGGTCTTGAGGAAATTGCGCCGCCTGAACTCGATACGATCCATGCCGATGGCCTTGGCGGCCTCGTCCATCTGCTGTTCATAGGCGACGCATGCCTGCACGCCCCCGAAGCCGCGGAAAGCACTGGAGAACATGTTGTTCGTAGCCACCGCCCGGGCGTAAACGTTCAGGTCATCGACGCGATATGGGCCGGGTGCGGCGACGGCCGCGTACAGCAGCACATAGGGGCTTAGAAACACATAGGCGCCAGCATCCGAAATCATATCCACATCCATGCCGCAGATCTTGCCGTCCCGGGTGATGCCGGTCCTGTAGCGCAGGATGAACGGGTGACGCTTGCCGTGGCCAACAAAGGAATCCTCGCGGCTGTATTCCAGCCGCACGGGACGACCCGTGTGCAAAGCCATCAGGGCCAGATAGGTCTCGACGGTGACGTCTTCCTTGCCGCCGAAGCCGCCGCCGACCAGAGAGCCGCGAATGCGCACCTTGTTGTGGGGCACCCCAATAGCGTCGGCGATGGCTCGGAAATGCTCGATGACCTGGGTGCAGACGCGAATGTTGACTACCTCGTTATCATCGACCCATGCCAAGCCGACCTCGGGTTCGAGAAAGGCGTGTTCCTGGAATGGTGTTCTGTAAGTGTTTTCGACCACGACGTCCGCCTTGGCCAGGGCGGTTGCCGCGTCGCCCTTCCGGATCCGGCGTTCCGCCACCACGTTGTTGGCTCCCTGCACGACGGGTGCGCCGGGCTTCAGGGCCTCGAGCGGATCGTAGACGCCGGGAAGGGGCTCCAGCTCGAACGTCACCAGATCATGGGCGCGGTCGGCGATGTCGCGGGTCGTAGCAGCGACCAGCGCCAGGGGCTCGCCGAAATACCTAACCCGCTCCTTGACCAGGATCTGCTGGCCCGTATCCAGTCTCTTCTGCCCGGTCTGGCCGGGAATGTCCGTCGCCGCCGTACGGTCGGGCAGGTCCGAACCGGCCAGAATGCAGACCACGCCGTCCAGGGCCCGAGCCTTTTCCACGTTCAGGCGCACAAGCCGCGCGCTGGCAATGTCGGCGCGCACCACGCGCATATGCAGCATGCCCGGCATCACGTAGTCGCCGGCAAAGGGCGTTTTTCCGAAGACCTTTCCTGCCGCGTCGGTGCGCGGCAGCGGCTTTCCGACCTGACTGAACCGGACGTTCCCGGCGGGCTGGACCTGTTGATCTAAGGCACTCATGACGGCCCCCCCTCTTTCCGCATGACGGTCGCCGCTTCCAAGACAGCGTCAAAAATCTTGGTGTAACCGGTACACCGGCACAGGTTGCCGGCAAGACCCATTCGGACGTCCTCCTCGCTAGGATCGGGGTTGTCGTCGAGCATGCATTTGGCCGCCATGATCATGCCTGGCGTGCAGAAGCCGCATTGCGCCGCGCCCAGGTCCTTGAAGGCGGTCTGCAGCGGATGGGGGTTCTCCGTTGTCCCCAAGCCGGCGACCGTGGTGATCTCCTTTCCCTCGCACGTCCAGGCCAGGGTCAGGCAACTGTCCACGGCCAAGCCGTCGACGAGGACGGCGCAGGCACCGCAATCCCCTTTCTCGCAGCCGCATTTGACGTCCATGTGGCCGGATGTGCGCAGCGCCTCCAGGAGAGTGCGGTGGGAGGGAACATGTACTTCGTCATCCCTGCCATTGACTCTCAAAATGATCGTCTTCTCGTTGGGCACGATTGCCCCCTTTCTTAAACGAGCGTGTACCAAGCCGTGGACACGAGGCGCCGGGTCAACACTCTCACGGCGTGCCGGCGGTACTCGGCGGAAGCGCGCAAGTCATCGATCGGGCTGCATTCTCGGGCGGCTTGGCCAGCGGTGGCATCGATCAGTTCTGCGTCGAGGACTTTGCCCTCGAGCATGGCCTCGGCCTTCCTAGCGCGGATGACCGTGGGCGAGACCGCGCCCAGGGCGATGCGGGCTCTGGCACACCGGCCCTTCGCGACGCACAGGGTGACGGCCAACCCCGTCACGGTGATGGCATCGCCCCGGCGCCGGGCCAACTTATAGAAGGTATTCACACTCTTCGTAGGCAGCCTGTTCCAGGCGATGTCGACGATCAGCTCGCCAGCCTCGCGTACATCCTGCTTGTAGCCCCGGAAATAGTCGGCCAGAGGAAGCGTGCGCATACCCGATGTGCCCGCGAGGGTGATCTCGGCATCCAGCGACATCAGCGGCGGCACAAGGTCGGCAGCCGGCGAGCCGCAGGCTATATTGCCGCCCAGGGTTGCGGTGTTGCGCACCATCTGGCCGGCGAACAGTTTCGCCGCATCGACCAGCGACGGCGCGTCCCTGGCAATCTCCGGCGCGCGCAACAGGTCACTGACCGTCGTCATGCTGCCGATGCGGGTGCGGCCGTCCCCGGTAGCGATGCCGCGCAGTTCGCCAATGTTGCCCAAGGTGACGATCCGTTCCGGACGTTCCCTTCCCGCGCGCATGTCGACGATGAGGTTGGTTCCTCCCGCAAGGGGCGTTCCGCCTCTGCTGTCGGAAAGAACGCGCAAGGCGTCTTCCAGCTGGGCGGGCGTTTCCAAGTCAAACTCCTCGTACACGGGCTGTCCTCCGCATTTCTAGAGTGCGATCGTTTCGAATTTCTCCATTCCAAAAAATGAATCGCCCTCCTCTTTATACATTCAGAGACCTAATACATGTCCCGGGTC
>Ga0210144_1000890_pt1 | contig 13640 bp, 14 predicted proteins | sample Muzzi_PWA_D2_FD_185532 | JGI IMG/M metagenome (GOLD analysis project Ga0210144, IMG submission 185532) | Wetland microbial communities from San Francisco Bay, California, USA, that impact long-term carbon sequestration - Muzzi_PWA_D2 (SPAdes) | ecosystem: Environmental > Aquatic > Marine >...
CCCAGCGTCATCGTACCAATGGCGCCGGCGGTGAGGGCGTGGATACCGGCAGACTCAATCGTCTGATCGGCAAGCAGCGACGCGAGACCGAGAAGAACGAATGCTGCCGAAAGCCACAGGTAGCCGAGATGGAGGACCAGCACGATGGGGCTCCGCAACGCGCGCCACCCGCGCCAACGCGACAGGCGGATGAAGAGCAGCGTCCCGGCGGCAACCAGCAGGACTCCGGACACGGCAGCCTCGGGCACAAAGATCCAGGCAAGCGATGCAACCGCCGCTGTCGCCAGTGCCACTTGGTCGAGTTGGCCCATGGGAGCGGGTAGGGGCTGCATTTGCCCGCGTGCCATCCAGTTGCGTGTGAAGCTTGGCGTGATCCGACCGCCGATCAGCGCGAGCATGATGGCGGCGACACCAAGGGCTAGGCGGACGCCGTAACCGCCGAGGATCGGAAGGATTGACGCCCCTAGGTAGTCGAGGAGGTCCGCGACGGCGAGGAGGCTGATGAGGGCAGCCACCGGTATGTTGCGGTAATTGTGCCCCGCGGCGATCTCACGCCAGACAGCAGCGGCAAGCATGACCGGGAAGGACAAGTCTATCGCGGCGGCGACCGCCGGCTCGACGGGCAGGAAAGCGACCACCCGACCGGCGGCCCAGGTGACAAGGAGGATTACCAGCGGGCCGCCGCTGAGCGGCAGGCGGCCGGTCCAATTGGGTACCGCGGTCAGGACAAAGCCAGCCATGACGGCACTCAGGTACCCGAAGATCATCTCGTGGGCATGCCAGGCGGCACCGACGAAGACGCCGGTCGGTACATCGATGAGAAACAGAGCCAACAGCCACAGCGGAATGGCAAGCGAAGCGTAAAGCGCGCCGGCCAGGAAGAAGGGGCGAAAGCCATAACTCAGGATCGGCGGGACGTTGAGCCGCCGGCCGCGTCGGTCAATCTTAGCGTCGCCGGAACGTACCCGTTCGCGTGGTTGTGAAATCGGAACTGCCAAAGGGAAATCCTTGTCGCTCGGGTGCCTTGTCTACGCGGCCACAGCATCGTGGTCGCCGATCCTGCCGTATATGCTGCCCCTCATCGCTCGCAGCCGCACTTGCCGGAGCGGGCGATTTGCACGATCGCCGCGAGCGACCCACCGTGCGTCGGCAACAGCGCCCGTTGGACGACCCAATCGCCGACCCGCTACACCATCCAGGCCCATCGACCGAGTTCAGACGGTATAGGATGCCGCCATAGCTTTCAGTCGGGAGGCGTTGGGACAATAGTTCTCCCACGCAACGATCTTGCCGGCTGCTTCGTAGGCGAGATCACGCTCGCACCTCACCTTGCATTGGCAGTAGTCGCAGACGTGAGCCAGCACGCGAAACTCGACCGGCGTTGATGCCCTTACCTGGCCGGGATCGACGTACAGCGCCTCCATCCGCATGAGGAGCAGTTCAGGTTCCGTCCGAATGGAGAAGTCGATGGCCGAAGGTGCTGGCGGTTTTGTCGTCGCAATAGGCAAGACAAAGGGATACGCCCATGAACGAATTGCTTCGAGAGCAGAATGCTTGCTGCGACCGCGATTCATAGCCGTTTCCTCCCGTCCTTGCAGTTCTCCCTCCTTGTGAATGCCGAAACAACGCACATCCGGGTGGCGGCTGCATTGATCTGTCTCAAGCCGGCGGGAGCACTGTGCGATGGGGGGCATCGGGCACGCTCGGTGCGAACGGGTCGGATCGCCCGGCCAAACTATGCCGGTCTTGTTGCGCGCGACGCTCAGAACTTGACCGAAGGCGGGGTGCCGATCGCGCTCTGCTCCGGTTGGTCGAGTTCGAAGAAATCTCTCGGTTGCATTCCCATAGATCCAGCCATCAGCACCAATGGGAGCATTTGGATAGCGCTATTGTACTGGGCTACTGAACTGTTGAAGGAACTCCGTGCGGTCGCCCCGATTGGACCCGCCCCATTGTCGGAGGCGACGTCGCATGGCGCTGCGTCGACTCCAAACTCGGTCGGCTTACGGTCAACGGTTCGGCTCGGTTTGGTGGGACGACACGCAGCGTTCCCACGGCCACAAGCGACCCATCGCGAGATAGATGAACGAACCCGACCAGGTGATGAGCAAAAGTCCGTTCAGGGCTTCTACGCCCGCGATGAACCTGAGGTGATCGCCGGGGATGACATCTCCGAGGCCGAGCGACGTGTACGTCACGCTGGAGAAATACAGAAAATCAAGGGGGTGTCCGACCGACAGACCGCCGAACCCGCCGGAAAGCCACGCAGAACGGAGTAGTGAAGGCCGGAAGTGCCAAGAACAAGAAGGACGGCGAGGATGACGGCAACAATCATGGCTCCCTCCGAATCTCAACGTCCGCGCGCTGCGCCGATCAATCCAAACGGCCTAGCCGCGGAGCCCGCAGACGCGTTGATGGCTGCTCATCGATCCCCAATGTTGCAATGCCCGGCCAGCGCCCGGCGGATGTGGCATGCCGTCTTACCGCATGGACAGAGGTCAGCACCTTTGGTCCACATTGTGAGGTCGAGCTGCTGAGGGTCGACGCCGGCAGCCTTAACGAGCCGATCGGGGTCCATTATCGCGAGTCGACGGTAGTGGAACTCTGCGATGGCCTCTTTCCGGAGCTCGCTCAAAACCCGATTGACATGGACGCCGGTGAGACCGGTGGCATCAGCGATATGCTCCTGTGTCAGCGGGAGATGGATGGCCTGTGTCGACAGGCTCGGATATCGAGCGCGATAGCGCAGAAAGAGTTCCAAAAGCAGGCGCGCAATGCGCTCGCGTGCGGTCCGCCGGCCGAGGCTCGTCAGGTGATCGAACAGAATGCTTCGATCTCTCGCGATCAGCCAGGCGAGACGAACTCCGAGCTGCGGATGTTCCCTGGCGAGCGACTCGAAGGCTGTTGGCGGGAACGAGCACACGGTCACGTCGGTGAGCGCTAGGGCGGAGAGAGACACCATGCCTTCATCCGCGTGGAGACCGAGAAACGCATCCGGCAAGACGAACTGGAAAATTTGCCGGCGCCCGTCGCTGATCAGGTCGCAAAGAGCTACCCAGCCATCGACGAGGTAGTGAATGTCTGCGGACCCTTGGCTTGAACTGAAGAGGTCCTGTCCTGGCTTGAGCAGACGATATGTCAGTCTGCCCACATTGATCGATCCGACAACATCGTTCGAGCAGTTGCAAATGGCCACGTTGGCGCCGGCAGAGCAGCCGCACTGGGCGGTGCCTGAAGGTTGGAACCTCGTCAAAGGAGCATTCATCGGTGATCGCTCCGGAGATTGATTATGGAGGAACAAGGTTGTGGCGCAGTCGACGCTTGCGCGATCGAACCGGAGGCCTGTCGCGCGCCGGCCCGGTCAACATGCCGGAGGTGGGAGGCTCCTGCTCCCTTTCACCGACACGGCCGGACGCCGAAGCAGTCGACTAGACTAGATCTCTGTGCGAGGGACCGGAGGGTCTCGCTCGAAGGAAGCCGCGTGGAGGCGGCCACGCGAGCGAAGGCAAAGCTCAGACCGGCATATGCGTCTCGGCAAGAAGACGTAGCGATCCGGGAGAGCAAGGGAGTGGGTACAGGACAAGTCGTGGCAGTGGTATGCCAAATCGAGCGCGTGCATCGGCCCGCCCGTCGCCATCCCATCAAATGCAACCACCGTTGGCGGGTGATGGGCCAAACCATCGAAGTCGTGGGCCGGACTCTCGGCCGCGACGAACGAAATCACAAAAATGACTGCGGCAACAATGCGAAGCATTCGAACCCAGTCCAATTCCCGAGCTATCCTGCGAAGTCTCGATGTCGACTATAGGGCCCATCCATCGCCGCAATTTGACCCGCGTCAATCGTAGCGACCAGCCGGCGGAGTGCCCAGTGAGCTGCCACAGCAGCATTTTGTTTAACCTGCGTCAAAGCCTTCACATCCTCGTGCCATACTCTCCGTTGCCACAGAGCCGCGGCGTCGTGGATGGGCGTAGGGCGGAAGGGGATAGGACGGAATGGCTTTTCTTCAAGGATTCGCCAAGCCAATCGCGATTGCTGTGCTGGCAGTGGGCGCTGGTTTGATCGTCTCTCGGTGGCTGGACGCCTCGCTGACCTCGCAGCGCATGGTCGAGGCGGAGGCGATTGCGGTGCCGGCGAAGCTGTCACAGCTCGCCGAAAAGGGAAGGACCCTTTTCGATGCGAACTGCGCGGTATGTCACGGCGAGAAAGGCACTGGGACTGAACAAGGACCACCGTTCATACACGAGATCTACAACCCCGGACATCATCCCGATGCTGCCTTCATGCGGGCGCCCCGAACCGGTGTTCGCGCCCATCACTGGAAGTTCGGTGATATGCCGCCGGTAGAAGGCGTCAGCGATGACGATCTCCTAGCCATCGTCAAATATGTTCGAGAACTGCAGCAGGCAAACGGCATCGTCTACAAACCCCACGTCATGTGAAGACTCGCCCGTCCACGAGGCTGCAGCTGAGGGTTGCTCCAACGTTGGTACTAAGACCGAATTTTGGTTGCTTTAATCTCGGTTAAAGACGCCGCGCCGAGATGATGACCATTCTCCCCACCGGATTTCTGGGAGTACAAATCGTGTCTCGATTGGTCAAATGCCTCGGAGAGCTGGCGTGTCTCTTTGCACCTGCGGCAATGCTGCTGGCGTCAGTAACTTCCGCGGCGGCGCAACCAGCTGCGGACCGCGATGATTGGATGTGGAACTCCAACATCATGGGATGGGGTGGGATGATGGTCGGCGGCGGTTTGCTGATGCTCGTGTTCTGGGGCGGGATCGTACTGCTCGTGGTGTTGCTGGTCCGCGGTATCGGTGGCTTCGCGCCGCGCCATCCAGAACAGTCGCGTCACGCCGATCAATCGATGCCGACCGCCCTGGAAATCCTCAAGGCTCGCTTCGCACGCGGCGAGATCGACAAGCAGGAGTTTGAAGACCGCCGCCGAACACTAGGTGAATGACTCGTGGCCGCGTCCGCCGGGGATGAAGAGCCGCCCGACCGGACAGCGACAAGGATCAGTCCCGTGGAACAGAAGGCTGGACACCACGACCATCACGCTCATGAAGCCTCGATGATGGGCCACGCGGGCGTCGGCCATGCGGGCCATGACCACGGCGCCATGATCGCCGATTTTCGTCGACGTTTCTGGGTATCCCTCGTCCTCACCGTGCCAATCCTGGCTCTTTCACCGTTGATCCAGGAGGTCCTCGGGCTGCGAGATGTGCTTGCCTTTCCCGGCTCGGACATCGTGCTGTTTGCCCTTTCAGCCGTCGTCTTTTTCTATGGCGGATGGCCGTTCCTGACGGGCTTCTTTTCCGAGGTACGAAGAGGTCGGCCAGGGATGATGACCCTGATCGCTTTGGCGATCGCGGTTGCTTTCTTCTATTCATCGGCCGTCGTCTTCGGTCTCTCAGGCAAGGTCTTCTTCTGGGAACTGGCGACGCTGATCGACGTGATGCTTCTCGGCCACTGGATCGAGATGCGCTCCGTGATGGGCGCATCCGGCGCGTTGGAGGCCCTTGTTCGCTTGCTGCCTGCAACGGCCCATCGCGTTAATGCCTCGGGTGCGACGGAAGACGTCGCCATCTCAGCCCTGACGCGCGGTGACCGGGTCCTGGTCAAGCCCGGCGAGAAGGTGCCGATCGACGGTGTGATCGTCAAAGGCCAGTCGAGCTTCGACGAATCCATGCTGACCGGCGAATCGCGACCTGTTGAAAAGAGTGAGGGAGCGGAGGCGGTCGGCGGTGCCGTCAATGGCGACGGCGCAGTTACGCTGGAGGTCCGCAAGACCGGCGACCAGACGTACCTCGCCCAGGTCATCGACATGGTCAAGAAGGCCCAGGAAACACGCTCTCGAACCCAGGACCTGGCCAACCGGGCCGCGCTCTGGCTGACCTATATCGCCCTGAGTGTCGGCGGGGTGACGCTCCTGGTCTGGCTAGGCTTCGGCGAGACGTTCGAGTTCTCCCTTGAGCGGATGGTCACCGTAATGGTGATCACCTGCCCACACGCCCTCGGTCTGGCGGTGCCCCTGGTGATCGCGGTCTCCACCAAGCTCACGGCTCAAAATGGCTTGCTCATCCGTGACCGCGCCGCTTTCGAACGCGCGAGAAAACTTCAGGCGGTGATCTTCGACAAGACCGGCACCCTGACCGAAGGTCGGTTTGGCGTCTCGAAGGTCGTGCCGCTGGCCGACCTGCCCGAGGACGAAGTGCTTGCTCTCGCTGCAAGCCTCGAAAGCCAATCGCAGCATCCGATCGCTCAAGGTGTGGTGCGCGGCGCCGCCGACCGTGGCATTGACCTCAAACCGGTTGAGGGATTCCAAAGCATCACTGGCCGCGGCGCGGCGGCAGATGTGAGCGGCCGTCAGGTTCACGTAGTCAGCCCAGGATTTCTCCGCGAAAAGGAAATCCTCGTGGAGGATGACGCCATCTCGGCGATGGCCGAGGCGGGGAATACGGTAGTTTACGTCCTTGTGGACGACCGCCTCGTCGGAGCGATTGGCCTGGCCGACGTGGTGCGCAAAGAATCGTTTGATGCCGTCCGGCGGCTCAAGGAAATGGGCATCCGCTGCATGATGCTCACGGGCGACGCGACCGCGGTCGCGAAGAACGTCGCGGGTCAGCTCGGTCTGGACGAATTCTTCGCCGAGGTGCTGCCGGACCAGAAGGCGGCAAAGGTCCGCGAGGTCAAGGCAAGGGGCCTGACGGTGGCGATGATCGGCGACGGTGTCAACGACGCGCCTGCCCTGGTCGAATCCGACCTTGGCATCGCGATCGGCGCCGGCACCGAAGTCGCCATCGAGTCCGCCGACGTCGTGCTGGTACGTAGCGACCCGCGCGATGTCTTCGCCATCCTCGCGCTTTCGCGGGCGACCTACGCGAAGATGGTGCAGAATCTGCTGTGGGCGACGGGCTACAATGCCTTCGCCATTCCCTTGGCGGCCGGGGTCGCCTACGGCTGGGGCATTCTCCTGACGCCGGCCTTCGGGGCCGCGCTCATGTCGGCGTCAACGGTGGTGGTGTCGATCAACGCCAAGCTCCTCGAAAGAGCCAAGCGGCTGGTTGCGAGTGCGACAGATGCGGTCGCTTGAGGCCGCGGCGGAAACCTTGCAGACAAACGGGGTCAGCGGCGCGCCCGTCGTCGGCGACGGAAAGCTTGAAGGGGTCGTCACCGCGAACGACCTCGTGCGCAGCTTCACAGGGGTGTCACCGCGAGGTCGTCATGCCTGGCTTTCTTTCTTGAGCAACCCAACAGCAGATTTTGTTCGCCGTCGCGGCACTCGGGTCCGTGACGTGATGACTCGCGATGTCGTCGCTGTGACTGAGGAGACGCCGCTCGCCGAGATCGCCGCTATCCTTGACGCGCGGAACATCACACGCGTGCCGGTGGTGGGCGGCGGGTGACGGCGCTGCCCCGGATCGTGAGCGCAGCCTTCTGATGGAACAATAGATGGCGGAATGCACGCTCGGTGCAAAGACGAGGCAAATCTTCCCTGGGCGCGGAGGGTGCCGAGGGAACCGGAGATCGCCATGGTAGCGTTCGATGACCGACTTGCGTGCAGCATCCTGCCTTGAGGTGTCGCAATGCGCCTGCCGACCTGGCTGAAAACAGGCCTCGTCCTGCTCGTCATTGCGGCAGGCTCGTACGGGCTCTACACCTATCTTCAGCAACCACCGCTTCCGGACCAGGTCATCTACGGCAACGGTCGGATCGAAGCCACGGAGGTGCGGGTTGCCCCGGAGGTCGGTGGCAGGGTGGTCGCTAACCAGATCAGGGAGGGCGATACGGTCACGCGCGGCGCGACGCTGATCACCCTCGACGACACCGAATTGAAGCTCCAGACGGCTGCGGCCGAAGCGAATGTCGAAGCGCAACGCGCGGAACGCAAGCGCCTGGACGCAGAGCTGACCATCGCGCAGCACCATCTTGCGTCGGCCCAGAACGATCTCGATCGTGCCCGCGAGCTCGAGGCCAAGGGGTCTGCGTCCACCACCGAACGCGAACAGGCTGAGAATGCTTTCGCGGAGGCCAGCGGCAAGGTTGCTGCATTGGAGGCCGAGATTGCCGCTGTCGATGCCCGCATCGAAGCGTCCCGCCGCCAGGTTGATCTGCTGGCGGACAAGCTTGCCAAGACGGACGTGAAGTCTCCGATCAATGGAACGGTCCTGACCAAAGCGGTCGAGTCCGGCGAACTGATTCAGCCGGGCCAGGTCGTGGCCATTCTCGCGGATCTGTCCGACATGGAACTGAAGGTCTATGTACCCGAGAGCGATATCGGCAAGGTGAGTCTCGACGCAGCCGCCCGGGTCGCCATCGACGCCTTTCCGGAGCGCACCTTCGAGGCGCGCGTTGCGCGCGTGGATTCGCAAGCCCAGTTCACGCCACGCGACATCCACATGCCGAGCGAGCGGGTGCGCACGATCTTCGGCGTGACGCTGGCGCTGGACAATCCCGACGGTTGGCTGAAACCGGGAATGCCGGCGGACGCATGGATTCTGTGGCGACCGGAAGCCGGCTGGCCCGAGCGTCTCTTTGTGCCGGAATAGGGGCGTGACCTTGGCCGATGTTCCCGTCATCGAGGCAATGGAAGTTGGCAAGCGATATCGCGACCATCGGGCGATCAGCGGCCTCAGCCTGACCATCGACCAAGGGGAAATTGTCGGACTGGTCGGTCCCGACGGTTCCGGCAAGACCACCACGCTCCAGCTCTTCGCCGCCATTCTGGACCCCAGTGAGGGCCGGTGCGCGGTCTTGGGATACGACACGGTTCGTCAGGCAAAGGAGGTGACGTCCAGGATCGGTTACATGGCCCAGGGCTTCACCCTCTACGAGCGACTGACCGTCGAAGAGAACATCCGCTTCGCGGCCCGGGTTCGCGACGTGCCGGCAGCAACATTCGCGCGACGGCAGGATCGCTTGCTTGCAATGGCCGGTCTCGGCCGCTTCAAACAGCGGCGGGAGGGGCACCTCTCCGGAGGGATGCGCAAGAAGCTTGCCCTGTGCACGAATCTGATTCACGAGCCACCTCTTCTGCTGCTCGACGAACCGGGGCTCGGCGTCGATCCCATCTCGCGTCGAGAGCTGTGGGAGATCCTCAAGCAGTTTCGCGACAGCGGGAAGACTGTCGTGGTGACGACCTCGTACATGGACGAGGCGGACCGATGCGATCGCGTGCTGTTTCTGAATGTGGGCCAGCCGATTGTGCTTGCGACACCGGCGGAGCTTCGCGATCAGTGCCGGCAAGCCGTCTATCGCGTCGTTCGCGGGGACCTGGGGGCGATCGAAAGGCTGCTGCGTGGCGACGGTTGCGTATTCGGCATAAGGCGCAGCGTTTCCGACATACGATTCGTCGTCGATCCTGCCGCCGGCCTGGCGCCCGAACTTCGTTCTGCGATCGAGGAGATCGGCGAACTTCTCGAGGCCGCACCAACAGTTGAGGATGCCTTCATCGTCCTGACCAAACAGGGCCGCTCAGGGGAGGTAACCCCTGTCACCTCGATACCGCTCCGACGTCGACCGACTGCGTTCGCGGGTCCGGCCATCACGCTGCGGGACGTGACACGCCGGTTCGACGGATTCGCCGCCGTCGACGGCGTATCGCTGGAGGTTCGACCGGGCGAGATCGTCGGTCTGCTTGGCGCCAATGGTGCCGGGAAGACAACGCTGATCCGCATGATGTGCGGTCTCCTGCCGCCGTCGGACGGGGACATTCGGGTTGCCGGTACCGACGTGGCCCGACAGCCGCGACGTCTTCGCCGTCACATCGGCTACATGTCGCAGCGTTTCTCGCTCTATCCGGACCTGACGGTGTCCGAGAATCTGGGCTTCTTCGCGCGGGCCTATGAACTTGACCGCAAGTCCGCAGCATTGGCGACCGAATGGGCGTCGGCCGTTGCTGGCCTGCAGGGGCTCGGCGACCGTATCGTCGCGAACCTCTCCGGCGCGGTTCGACAAAGATTGGCTGTAGCGTGCAGCATATTGCACCAACCCGACATCCTCTTTCTTGACGAGCCCTCATCGGGCGTCGATCCGCTGTCGCGAGCCCGATTCTGGGACTTGATCCGCGCCCTCGCCGAAGCCGGAAGCACGATCATTGCCTCCACTCACTATATGGACGAGGCCGCCTATTGCCATCGCCTCGTGCTGATGGACGAAGGGCGGATTGTCGCCTCGGGTGATCGTGCGGCCCTTGGGGCCGCAATAACGGATGATCCGGACGCTGCAATGGACGACATCTTCGCCGCTTACATCGAGCGCGCGCGGCGTCTTCAGGCCCGGGCACAGGACGTGGCCGCATGAAGTGGCATCGACTGGCGGCCGTGATGGTCAAGGAAAGCAGAGACGTCCTGCGCGATCCAATCACCGTGGCCGTCGCCCTTTTGATGCCACTCATCATGCTGTTCCTGTTCGGCTACGCGATCTCCCTCGACGTTGATGACGTCGCATTCGGCGCTCTTGACCTCGATCAGACCCCTCGAAGCAGAGCTCTTGTCGACCGCTTTGCCAGAAGTGGCTACTTCAGCCTCGTTGGCGAGTACCGGAGCGATCGCGAGGTCGAGGGCGCCCTCCAGGACAATTCGGCGAAGCTTATCCTCGTCATTCCACCCGGATTCACAAGGACGATGGCACGCGGCGAAGCAGCTCCCGTCCAAGTGCTTGTCGACGGCACCTATTCGGCCACCGCGAATCTGATCCTCGGCTATGCCAAAGCCATCGTGGCCGGGTTTGCTCCACCGGTTGCGCCGGGCGGCGTCAGCCTCGAACCGCGCGTCTGGTATAACCCCTCGCTGTCCAGCGTGACCTTTGTCGTCCCGGGCCTGTTCGGGGTCATCCTGATGGCGTTTCCGCCGCTTCTCACCGCGCTGGCGATCAGCCGGGAAAAGGAAACGGGCTCGATCCAGCAGATATTCGCTTCGCCGCTGACCGCGGCTGAGTTTCTCGCCGGGAAACTCATTCCCTACGGGATCATCGCCTTTGCGCAAATCGTCATGGTCATGGCGGTCGGCTTCGCCTGGTTTGGCGTGCCGCTGCGCGGCAGCCTGGCCCTCCTTGTCGCCGTCGGCCTTGTCTACGTCTTTTGCACGGTCGGCATCGGCCTGTTGGTTTCCATGGTGACGAGGAGCCAACTGGTCGCAATGCTGCTCGCCCTCATTGTAACGATGATGCCGTCCTTTCTGTTCTCGGGCTTTCTGTTCCCGATATTCACGATGCCGTATTTCCTGCAGCTCTACACGCGCGTCTTCCCGGCTCGCTACTTCGTCGATCTGTCGCGCGGCATCGTCCTCAAAGGAGCAGCGCTGCCTGATCTGTGGCCGACGATCCTCCTGCTTCTTGCCTATACCGTTGCCATCTTCGCTCTGGCGGTCTGGCGATTCAGAAAGAAGGTGGCCTGATGCGCAGGCGTCTCATCGGGCTGCTCGCCAAGGAGATGATCCAGTTCCTTCGCGATCGGCTGATGTTGGTGCTCATCCTTTGGCTCTACACGGTGGAAGTTGTCATTTGCGCCTTGGCCTTGTCGTTCGAAGTCGAAGATATGCCGATTGCCATCGTCGATCTCGACAGATCGGCGGCCAGCCGTGCATTGGTTGAGCGATTCATTGTCGGCGAATCGTTTGCCTTGGTGGGGCGCCCGGACAGCGTTGCCCAGGCGGCGTCATGGCTGCAGGCAGGCCGAGCCCGCATAGCGCTGGTGATCCCTGATGGTCTGCAGCACGACCTGGCGCGTGGCGAGCCAGCGACCGTACAGCTTCTGCTCGACGGCACGAATTCCAACATCGCAGCGCAGGCACGCAGCAATGCGCTGGGGATTGTCGCCGGTTTCAACGCCTCCCAAAACGGGGCCGGCGTCACGGCAGCGGGAAGGGCGGTTCCGGTCACGCGGGTCTGGTACAACTCCAACCAGAGCTACACGCCATTCGTCGTTCTTTCGATGATTGGCCTGGCGGCGTTGATGGTCGGCATGATTCATCCTGCCGCATCCATCGTCCGCGAAAAGGAGCACGGTACGATCGAGCAGCTCCGGGTCACCCCGATCTCGACCTGGGAGTTGCTCGTCGCCAAGACGATGCCGACCGTCTTGATCGGGCTGGTTTCCGTCTTCCCCAGCCTCTTGATCGTCTGGTGGTTCGGAGTGCCCCTCCGCGGCAGCCTCTTTGTGTTTCTCCTGCTCACGGGGCTATTTCTTGTCAGCGCCGTAGCGCTTGGCGTGCTGGTCTCTGCTTTCAGCGCAACGCTTCAGCAAGCCTTGCTGGTGAGCTTCTTCATCCTGTTCCCGATGATGTTCTTGTCCGGCACATTGGCGCCGGTGGAAAGCATGCCAGATGTGCTGCAAGCTCTCTCGCTCGCCAGTCCCCTCCGCCACTACATGGATATTCTCCTTGGCATGTTTCTCAAAGGTACCAGCATCGACGTACTATGGCCGCAGGCGGGGGCGCTGATCGTCATTGGCGTCGGCCTGTTTTGCATAGCCGCGATTGTGTTTCGCCGCACCGGGGTCTGACCGAAGCGGTGAAAGCCCAGCCGGCTGCGAACGCAAAGTCTATCGATCGCTGCTGGTCTCCCAGACTTTGATGTGCATCAGAGATCGCATACGAGGCTTGCCCTATGCTCGGGGGCATGTCCGCAAGTCGGATCCAACCAGCCAAGGGCAACACGATGAAACGCTTGATCTCGACGGCCGCTGCTGCGGTCCTGATTGCGGTCGTCAGCGCCGGGGCGGCCAGCGCAGACGAACCGAACTCGGTGAATATCGCCCTCTTCGATATGACCGCCGTCGCGCCAGGTTTTGTCGGTGGAGCCGACGCCGGTGCCGCAGGGCAGGGCATGATGGGCATGATGGGCCGTGGCGGTTTTGCCCAGGGCGTGCCGGGATTCGGAGGTGGCCAGGGTTACGGCGGACCGATGATGGGAGGCGGTTACGGCGCAGGAATGATGGGAGGCGGCTACGGGCGAGGGATGATGGGCATGATGGGACCAGGCATGATGGCGATCCGTGCCGACAAGCCGACCGTCAAGGCAGGGACCGTCACGTTCAACGTCACCAATTGGTCGCGAAGCCTTGTCCACGAGATGGTGGTCGTGGCCGTGGATAGCCCGGATGCGGCGCTACCTTATGACTACAGCAAACAGCAGGTCGTCGAGGATCAGGTGAAAGTCCTTGGTGAAACCGAAGAGCTTCAGCCGAGCGCGAGCCAGGCGCTGACGCTGGATCTTCCGGCGGGGAACTATCTTCTGATCTGCAATCTGCCCGGGCACTATGGGTCGGGCATGCAAATGGCCTTTTCGGTCGCCGGGTAACAAGGCCAAGCACGCTGCGGAAGGCGGAAGCCAAGGCGCTGCTGGGCGCTATCGTGGAGCAGGTCGGGAGCGGCTAAGGGAGAGGATGATGAAACGCATATGGACAATTGGAACGGCTGTTGTAGCGCTTGGTGCCGCCGCGGCAATTGCTCCTGGATAGTATCCGGGCAATCACGCGCAGGCCGCGAATACGGGCGGTATGCTCGTGGCGCTGACCAATCCTCGGCAGCGGCTGGACCGTCCGCTCGTGCTCGAACGCCGTCGCCCCACAACGGCCCTTGATGGCACTCTCACGAGGTACCCGATCACCGACCATTCGGCAGTCTGGAATTTCCCGC
>Ga0210144_1000893_pt1 | contig 13577 bp, 10 predicted proteins | sample Muzzi_PWA_D2_FD_185532 | JGI IMG/M metagenome (GOLD analysis project Ga0210144, IMG submission 185532) | Wetland microbial communities from San Francisco Bay, California, USA, that impact long-term carbon sequestration - Muzzi_PWA_D2 (SPAdes) | ecosystem: Environmental > Aquatic > Marine >...
GGCCTCACTTCTCACGCATTTAACTTATGGTGCCCGGGACCGGAATCGAACCGGTACGGTGTCGCCACCGAGGGATTTTAAGTCCCTTGCGTCTACCAATTTCGCCACCCGGGCGTGGGAATGCTGATGGATTTTACAGACAGGGCGTGGGGATGTAGAGAATAAATTTGGAAGCCGAGGTCTGAATCCGTTCACTATCGATTGCCGGAATCAATCCGGGGTCCACGGCTTTTCAATCCATTATTAACCATATATATCAGTCGCATATATTGTATTTATCAAAATATTATCAGGCGTCGTCTGTCTGTATACCCTGCCCGCCAAACCCGTGAATAATCCAAACTATCCAGCACCAGGAGTCAGCCAGGTAAAGTGAGGCCAGGCAGAAGCCATGGTAGGCTGATGAATATTGCAAGGTGATGTTTTCAAACCATCAACATCCCTTCTCTGTTACCGTAATCCACATGAAACTCTGGTACGCCATCCATACCAAACCCCGGCAGGAGGAGCATGCCGCGGAGCATCTGCGCCGTCAGGAGTTCGAGATCGATCTGCCCAAGATCAAACAGGCCCGGCGCTCTTCGAGGCCCATGACGGCGAAGCCCGCTCGATCATCCTGCTGGAACTCCCGGGCAAGAGCCGGCAACTCAAAATCGACAGGGATCACCTCTGGACCATGGTCACCTAACTCCCTATACAACACCCACTATCCACTTCCCGCGTGATCCGTCTGCGCTATTATCGACCTGATTAAATCACTGGAAAATCCGGCCAATGAGATACCTGGCATACCTGGCGATTAGCGCATTTTTCACCCTCAGCGCCCTGGTGAGCGTTCATAAACCATGGTTCGGGTTTATCTATCGCATGCCGGGAAAGGATCTGCTCGCCCACTTTGTCGGTATGGGCCTGCTGTCTTTTTTCATGGTACTCGGCTTCTCTTCGCGGGACTTGCGTGGCCGCTCACTCGGCCCGCTTGCGAGTATGGCGGCCGCAACGCTGCTGGTAACGCTCGATGAAGTGATCCAGCTCGCCATTCCATCACGGTCCTTTTCACTGGATGATCTGGCCTGGAGCCTCGCCGGTGTTCTGGTTTTTGGATTGGCTGCCGCAGGGATAGTCCGGATTCGGTATCTGCGCGGTCAACATTAAAGACAACTGCCTGGGCACAGACGTGGCCTGCAGCCACTTCTTAATCCGACCAGCCCGTTATCTCCCCTTCCATAGGTATTACGGCTGGCACCCACCGTGTGAATCGACCTGCCCGGCACGCCCACTCTTCCAGCAGCGTCTGCATCGACCTGCCTCCGGAATGTCCGAACCCGGCCAGGGGATAAACCCTAGCCGGGACCGTGTGATTATGAATTCGCCATGCACACACACCAAACGAGAAATTCCGGACATCTGCGCCAATTTTTGTCATTATCGCAGTAGAATCGGCCCAAGCTGGAAAGACGCCTGGAATGCGGCTCACGCTGTTACCGAACAGCATCTAATCTGCGCAGGATATGGGAACAGAAAAGCTACCGAAAAGATCCAGTCGTTCAGAGGTCGAGGCGTTTCTGCGCGAGGTGGCATCCACACCCGTTATGAAATCGTCGACCCGGTTGGGACGGCTGATGTTCGCGCTGGATGCCACCGCGAGTCGCGGGCCCACCTGGGACCATGCCTGCCATATACAGGCCCGGATGTTTGAAGAGACGGCGAACCTTGGCGGTCTGGAGATCCAACTGTGCTTTTACCGCGGATACAACGAATTCAGGACCACCGGCTGGCTGACTAACACCGTTGATCTCCAGCACCGCATGGCGGACGTACGATGCCTCGGCGGGCAGACGCAGATACACAAGGTGCTTGAACATGCCATCAAGCAGACCAGACAAAGAAAAACCGACGCGCTGGTATTTGTAGGTGACTGCATGGAAGAAGACGTTGACAAACTTTGCCAGCTTGCGGGTGAACTGGGCATTCTTAATGTCCCGGTATTCTTGTTTCACGAGGGCAGCGATCCCGTCGCCGAACATGCTTTCAGACAAATCGCGAGACTGACAAAGGGAGTGTACTGCCCGTTTGACACCGGCAGCGCCGGGCAGCTTCGTGACCTGCTGGGCGCGGTGGCCGTCTATGCGGCGGGCGGGCGCCGGGCGCTGGAACAGTTCAGCAAGACGCGGGGCGAGAGGGTAAAGCGGCTTACCCGGCAGATTAGTCAGGGCTAGTCACAGTGCGCGCACTCATTCTCCTGGCGGCAATTGCCGGGCTCTATCTCGCGTTTCGCTGGTTCCTGACACAACCACGGAGAACCCGGTTTCAGGCGACGGCAGTGGCCGTCGGCCTCGTGCTGATAGGTTTGGTGGCAACCGGGCGCCTGAACTGGGTGTTCGCAATCTTTGGTGCCCTGCTGCCTTTCGTGCGCCGTTTGCTGCCACTGCTGTCCTACCTGCCGACCTTTCAGCGGGTATACAGACACTTCAAGAGCGCACGATCCACAGCAGGACAGTCTGCTGGCCAGCAGTCAAAGGTTGAAACCCGTTTTGTCAGCATGACCCTGGATCACGATACGGGTGAGATGAACGGTAGCGTGCTTGAGGGCCGGTTCACCGGCAAGGATTTAAAGGCGCTTTCACTCGACCAACTGGTTGAACTGCTGGCCGAGTGCGTACACGAAGACGAAGAATCGGCAGCACTCTTGCGCGCTTATCTGGACCGGGTGCATGGTGATGCGTGGCAAAAGCGGGAACAGTCCGAAGCAGGTAACAGGGCCACGGGATTTTCAGCCGAAATGACACGTCACGAAGCCTATGAAATTCTGGGCCTCGATGACGGGGCCAGCGAGGAACAGATCATAGAGGCGCACCGGAGACTCATGCAGAAAATCCATCCAGACCGCGGCGGTTCCACTTTCCTGGCATCCAAGATTAATCAGGCCAAGCGTCTGCTGCTCACGATCCGCCCATGAGGTGTTCAGGTGTTTATCTGCAACGACACACTGGTCGTCTATCCGATGGTCGGCATAACCGTTTCAGGGACTTGCACGAAATACGGTACAACTCCGGCGAAAGTTTCCTGGAATTCACAGATGAAGATTTCTGGCATCGACTACAACGGTGTTTATCAGTTCATTTCTGCTTGAAAATCACCCTACCCATTACCCTCTGACGCGACTCTGATCTCTATATTTATGTCACAATACTTCAATGAAAAAGCCGGGGTCTGGGACGCCGATGAAAGGAGAAAACAACTTTCTTCGGCCATCGGATCATCGATACTGGCGCACATTCCGCTGCATGAGCGGATGGAGGTGCTCGATTTCGGCGCCGGCACAGGTCTGATCAGTGCGTACGTCGCACCCCGGGTGCACAAAATCGTTGCCGTTGATACCTCGGAATCCATGCTGGCGGCACTCGCCGCGAAGCCGGAATTACGTGGCAGGGTTGAAGCCATCTGTGTGGATATTACCGAAAGATCCCTTGATAAACGCTTTGACCTGGTGATAAGCGCGATGGCCATGCATCACGTGCCCGATACGGCGGCACTCATCCAGAGCTTTGCCGACCATCTCAAACCAGGGGGCAAACTGGCCTTGGCCGATCTGGACACCGAGGACGGCAGTTTCCACCCTGATGAAGCGGCAGGAGTTTTTCACCGAGGCTTTGATCGCGGGGAATTGCAGAAAATGCTGGAGAAGCGCGGATTTGCGGACGTCCACTTTTTCACAGCGCACACAATCATGAAAGACGGAAAGGAATATCCGGTATTTCTTGTAACCGCCACGAAAAGCCAGGCTGCATAATCCGGCGGCGCTCTGCTGGTTTATTGACAGGCAGAGAGAGTATGATTGTGCACTGGCAGCCGGGCAAATTACTACGCATCCTCGACGTAATCCCGCGCCAGGACCTGGAGTCCTGGATCAAACGACATGGCTGAGGGACAGCGAGATGGACGGTTAACGGCATAGCCACCGAGATTGGCTTCGTTGCTGCAGTTACCGCGGCTTGCGAGGCACACCCACCTGCAGCAATTGCTTGCCGAATTTCCCGGTCACCGCATCGATCGTTTCCAGTAAGCGTTTATTGTCTTCCTGCTGTTCGGGTTGATCGAACAGGTCCGTTTGTGCTGGCTGGTCTGCCTCCCAGCCGCTGATGCCTATGCCGATGAGACGAACCGGTTTATTCGGCAGCGTGCCATCGAGGTAAAGCCGCCAGGCGGTTTTGAGCATGTCACGTTCGTCGTTGGTCGGTGTCGTGTGTTTGTATTGCCGCGTGTAAGTCACGAATCCCTCGAAGCGGATCTTCAGTGTCACGACGGAACCCGACAATCCCTCCTGGCGTGCGGTCCTTGCCACCTCGGCCGCCAGCCCGCGCAGGGCATCGTGCAGCACCGTGTTATCCCGGATATCTGTCTCGAAGGTCGTCTCTTTCGAGATACTCTTGCGGCGCCGATCCGGCAGGATCTGATCCGAGGCGATACCAAAGGCCTGGCGTTGAAAGCTCGCCGCGGCCTTTTTTCCCAGGTGTTGTTCAAGACGCGCTAGCGGGACAGCGCGCAGTTGCTCTATTGTCTCGATCCCGAGACGGATGAAGATCTTCCGGGTTTGACGCCCCAGCCCCCGGAGATTGGATACCGGCATGGGTGCGAGGAAATCGAGGACCTGCTCCGGGGAGACCACTGTTAAACCGTCCGGCTTGCGGTATTCCGAGCCGAGTTTTGCAATCAGCCGGTTCGGGCCGATGCCAACCGAAGCCGTCAGTCCGGTTTCTGTGAAGATACGTTGCTTGATGTGTTGCCCGATCGTTGCCGGTGTTCCCGACAGTTTCTCGAGTCCACTCACATCCAGGTAGGCCTCATCGATTGAGGCGGCTTCCACAACGGGTGACAGGGTTTCAAGGACCTGAAAGACCTGTCGCGAGTGCCGGCGATACTTCTCCATGTCGGGGCGCAGGAACACGGCGTCCGGACAGCGCCGGTAGGCCTCGGATATCGGCATGGCAGAGCGAATGCCAAAGCGTCGTGCTTCATAGGACGCGGCGGCGACCACGCCTCGATGGCCGGGGCGCGCACCAACGACGACGGGACAATCCTGGTATTCGGGGTGTTCCTGCTGTTCACAGCTCGCGAAGAACGCATCCAGGTCCATGTGGGCGATCCAGCGATGTGTCTGTTGGGGGCGTGTCATGCGTTGTCAGTGATGGCTTGATCGGGTGAACAATACCGTGACAAGGGAGTAGCAGGACAGGGTTATTTTCTCCTTTCTTCACTGGCGCGGCCTGTGACCGGAAATCCTGCCGGATGTGGGTGAATACAAAACCTTCGGGGAATAAGCCCGCCACCCATTATTGGGATAAGGTAGTTAGCACCCGGCGTTAATCAACCAAGCTCCATTTCTGCGTGGTATTTTTCTTGCGGGAAACACCAAGTCTGGCTATAAATATCAATGGGTGAATAATCAACAACAAGCCTGTTGAAATGGAGAGGTGGCTATGATTGAGAAAAGAGAAAAGCACCGTCGTCATTACAAACCCATCTCGCAATTCCCACTGAACAGCCAAAGGGACGGACTGGTTTTGTCTGAGCGCCGGAGGTTACCGACAAGGCGTGTGAATGATATCGAGGTGAAAGAGATCAGTTACGAAGATTTTATATTTCAATTGCACTGAATCAATTCGGTCAGCGTTGAGACCCGCAGAAGAAACGCCCTGCCCCTGCCTTCCTTCCACCTGATTCCTTCCGTACTTAAATTCGCACGTTCACGAATCCTGTGCAAAATGGCATGTTAATGCTTTCTATTGGTACAGTTTGCACGGAGGCAATACGGGCCAGCCTTCACACATATGGCATGTTTCCGGACAAGATCCGGAATGGAATTCACACTCATTTTTTTCATGATACCAATGCGGTGAACTTCAACCGTACGGTAGCTGAGACCCAGCAGTTCCGCAACACCCTTGCTCGACATGCCGGCAACAACATGCTGCATGACTTCCCGTTCACGATCTGTCAGGTTGGCATAGCATTGTCTCAATTCGGAAATCCAGAGGCTGTTCTTTTTATCATCGCCTGCGCGTAAAAAGGCTCCCTTGACGCTCGCGAGCAACTCTTCATGGCTGAACGGTTTTTCAAGAAAGTCTATCGCACCGGCCTTGATGGCCTTCACGGTTATCCGCGCGTCTACGTGTTCTGAAATAAAGATAATTGGCAGGTCAGTGCCACGCCTTGCGAGATTACCCTGCAATTCCAGGCCAGACATCCCGATCAGGCACTGTTCCAGCAGCATGATGCCCTCTGTCATGCTTTCTGCATTCTCCAGAAAGGCTTCAGCAGAAGGGAACGTCCTCACCTTACACCCGGATGCTCCAAGAAACGCTGAAAGCGCGTTGCATTCTGCTACGTCAGAATCAACCAGAAAAACATTCCTGTTAACTCGCATGACATCAATCCTGCTCCGTTGAAAATATGCCTACGCAAAGTCACATCGGCATAGACAGTGGTTTACGTAGACTTGGACTTACTATCAGAATCTGAGGATCGCGTATATTGTGGAATATACGTAGACAGGCCAATTGGATGCCTCAGTCATGAAGGTCTGAGAAGGATTCCGGACCTGCCGGTCTGTACGGAAGCTTGAACGGGCCATGCAGTTCACGCACCGACGCGAGGGGTAGGACGCCAAGGGATATCCCTCACGCCTCATGTGGATGAACGTCTTTCATATCGTTTCGAGCAGGTTCTGTTGCTGGGTATTCAGATTGGCGCGGAGCAACGTGGCAAATGACTCGGCGGTGACTGGACGGCTGCTGAGAAATCCCTGATAAGTGTTGCAGCCATTGCGTTGCAGGAAAGCAAGCTGTTCCGGTGTTTCCACCCCTTCCGCGAGGACTTGCATTCGCAGGTTATGCGCCATGGCAATGATGGTGACCGCGATCTCCATGGCCCCGGTGTCGCGTGGAATGTCGCGCATGAAGCTCTGATCGATCTTCAGGGTGTCGATCGGAAAACGCCGCAGATAGTCCAGGGAGGAGTAGCCGGTACCGAAGTCGTCAATGGCTAACCGCAGGCCCAGATCCTTCAACGCCTGCAGGGCCGTGACAGCGCTCTTCCCCCGCTCCATGATGGCGCCCTCGGTAAGTTCCAGTTCCAGCAGCCGGGGCGGCAGGTCGGTGGCGTCGAGGACCGTGTGTAGTTGTTTGACGAGGTCGCGATGCTGGAACTGTCGCGGCGAGAGGTTTACCGCCAGGGTGATGGGCGGTATGCCGTTTTCCAGCCATGTATGCAGCTGTTCGCAGGCGGCGTTCAACACCCAGTCGCCGAGGGGTAGAATCAGGCCGGTCTCCTCCGCCAGCGGGATGAAACGCAGCGGCGAGATGAGCCCGAACTGGGGGTGCTGCCAGCGCACCAGCGCTTCGGCCCCGACGATGGCTCCGCTCGATACGTCCACCTGGGGCTGGTAGTACAGCACGAATTCCTGCTGCTCGATGGCGTGGCGTAGCTCCGATTCCAGGTTCAGGCGATCATGAGCCGCGCGGGTAAGCTCGGCGCTGTAGAAGCGGAAGGTGTTGCGGCCTTCTTCCTTGGCCAGATACATGGCGGCATCGGCATTCTTCAGCAGGGCCGTGCCATCCCGGCCATCCGCCGGATAGGTGCTGATGCCGATACTGGCGCCGATGAACACATCTTGTCCGTTCAGATCATAGCGTTGATTCAGGGCATTCAGGATCTTCTTCGCCATTTCAGATGCATCGCTGGCATTCCCAACCCCCTCCAGTACGATAACGAATTCGTCGCCCCCCAGGCGGGCCACAGTGTCTTCGCCCCGCACACAGGCGCTAAGCAGTGCCGCCACGCCCCTGAGCAGTTGATCGCCGGCCGGATGGCCCAAACTGTCGTTAACGGTCTTGAAACGGTCCAGGTCGATGAACAGCACCGTCAGCGATGAGCCCTCGCGATGGGCGCGCTGAATGGCATATTCCAGCCGGGCATCGAGGAGCAGACGGTTGGGCAGTTCGGTGAGGGGATCGTGGTGTGCCAGGTGGTTCAGCTCCGCCTCCGAACGCTTCATCTGGCTGATGTCGGTAAATACCGCCACGTAGTTGCCGATTTTCCCCGACTCGTCCCTGACGGTGTTGATAGTCAGCCATTCGGGATAGATTTCGCCGGTCTTGCGACGGTTCCAGATCTCGCCACTCCAGCTGCCCGTCTCCAGGAGGGAGGCCCACATCGCCTGATAGAAACTCCTGTCATGGCGACCGGACTTGCGGATACGCGGATTCTTGCCCAGCGCCTCCGACTCGGAGTAGCCGGTGATCTCGGTAAACGCCGGGTTGACGGCGACGATATCGCCGTCGGGATTGGTAATGACGATACCCTCCATGGTGCTCTCGAATACCTTGGCGGTCTGGCGAAGTTTCGCCTCCGAGTAGACCCGTGCGCTGATGTCCTGAAACACCCCCAGCACGCCGATGATATGTCCCCGGGTGTCCCGCAGGGGTACCTTGCTGGTTTCCAGCCAACCTGCGGAGCCGTCTCTCATACGCATGGGCTCAACGATATTGAGCTTGGCGGTCCCTGACGAGATCACCTGAGCGTCATCGCGCCGGTACTGGCCGGCGTACTTGCTCCAGGCAAGTTCATGGTCGAATTTGCCAACGATTTCCTCTGAATTCTGCAAACCGGCGAGACGCGCAAAGGCCTCATTACAGCCCAGATACCTGGAGTCGCGGTCCTTCCAGAACACGTAATTCGGCACTGTATTGATAATGTGCTGGAGCATCTGCCGGGTGTCCTGGAGTTTTCCCTCCATCAGCTTGCGCTTGCTGATATCTTGAAAAGTCACCACCGAACCGACGGTCTCTCCGTTTTGCCGCAGTGGATGGGACCAGTATTCCACCGGGAACGAGGTACCGTCACGGCGCCAGAACACCTCGTCGTCCACGTGGTTGTTGCGGTTTTCTATATAGGTCCGATAGGCACGGCACTCCTCCGAAGGATAGGGACTGCCATCGGCGTGGCTGTGGTGGATCAGTTCATGGATGTGGATGCCCAGCAGGTCATCATCCCGCTCGTAGCCCAGCAAGTTGAGAAAGGACCGATTCACGAAGGTGCAGATCCCGTGCGCATCCACGCCGTACATCCCTTCGGCCATGGAATCCAGCAGCATCTGGCTATGTTCCTGGGTTGCCTTGAGCGCTTCCAATGACTGCTGGCGTTCAGTATTGTCCCTGGCGATGGAAAGCACCAGGGGACGCCCCTGCAGTTCGATGAGACTGGCGCTGATCTCCACCGGAATAATCCGGCCATCCCTGGCCACATGCGCCATCTCGAACACGGCCTGTCCTTCCCTCATCAGAGACCGGATGGCAATGGCGCGCTCTTTGTCCAGTCCGCTGGCGTCGATATCCGCCGGTGACAGGTTCAGCAGTTCTTCCTCGGAGTAACCCAGACGCCGGCAACCCGCCGCATTCACTTTAACAAACCGGTCAGGTTCGCCCGAGGGCAGGATGCTGTGCAGGAAAATGGCGTCGCTGTTGCCATGGAACAAGGCCTTGTATCGGGCCTCGTTGTCGCGCAGCGTTGTCTCAGCCTTTCTTTTCTCGGTGATATTGTCGAAAACAGCGACGAAATGATCCGGCGCGGGACTGTAGATAGAGACAGAAAACCAGAAGTCCAGTGCTTCCACGTAGGTCTCGAATCGCTCCGTCGCGCCGGTCATGGCAACCCGGTCGTAGATCTCGAAAATTTCCGGAATGTTCTGCCGGAAACCGGGGATGATCTCGCAGGCGCATTTCCCGACAACATCAGTGAGACCCGTCTGGGTCTTGAAGGCAGGGTTAATGTCGAGAAAAACGAAATCCATCGGTGCACCGTGCTCGAACAGCATCTGGCAATAGGCATAGCCGTGGAGCATGTTCTCGAACAATGAACGATAGCGGTCCTCGCTCTCCAGTAGTGCCTGTTCTGCCTCGCGTTGTTCGGTTACGTCCAGTCCCGAGCTGAGTACGCCGGTGATATGGTCATGGTCGTCACGTAACAGGACGTTGTGCCATTCAATACATCGAATTTCCCCCGATGAGTGCAGAATGGTGTTGTCGTGATGGTGTACAAGCTCCTTTTGCCCGTTCATTAACCGATGGAAGACACGCCGCGTTTCCTGTCGGATATCTCCAGGAAGGAAGTGATCGAACCAGTCCTTGCCGAGGATATCCTCGAGCTGGTGACCCAGGATCTCGCAACCTTTCGGGTTGATGCGTTCAACTCGCCCGTTCGTATCAAGCACCAGCATGATGACTGCTGCCATATCGAACAGGTGCTCCGCATAGTCGCGGGAGGAGAACGGATGAAGGGAATTATTCAACATCGCGAAGATACAGGGGTTGTCCAGATGCAATCTGGATCACCCTGCACATGATTTTGTCCAACTGCAGACAAAATTTCATAAGTTGTGTGTTCCCTGAAGACAAACATTCCAACCTCGATTTCCACTTCACTGATTACTAGCGGCATTTCGCCACAGGCCTACATAGGTAGATCCACGTACTTGCGAATACTAAGAGACTGTCAATACGACTTTTGATATGACTTCCGCGACTGCCGCAGTGGTAAGGTCTAGATTGGCGGGCTAAATCAGATATAGCCGAGGAATGGCTAGGGGCTTTTACTGTCCTGTTTCAACCATTATCCAGCCCTTCCAAAGCTGAAAGCGAAGGACATTTACGGGTCGTGAACCGCCTGTTAGAGAACTCCCATATAAGAGTTTTCTGTAGGACCGGGTTGGACGAGTAATCTGCCGTTGAAATTCAGGGGGTACTCCATCCGCCGGCGCTGGCACGTACGGGGAAGTTCGGCTAGAAAAAGACATCCCCGATATTTCCGTGAAGGTCGAAAAAGCTGCAGAACCAGACGCTCGGGTCCTGTAACGAAAAGGGACTAGAACGGCCAGATGCGATCGTAGCCACGGCAACGCCTGACGCTGTCGCGCCAGTTCGTCGCTGCGGCGTGTATGCACCTTTTCCGCCTCGAGCAGCTGGATACGGGCTGCCAGCCACTCTTTACGGGAACCGGTTGTGTGCTTCATCATGGCTTTACACTCCTCTGATTGCTTGTCGTGAACAGCTTGGGCCCGGGCCTTCAAGGGTGGGAGTAACACGTATGGCGGGATTCCGATGGACTCGATGATCACGGCCGCGGCGCGTGCGCTTGCCGCGGGTGATCCCCTCGGCGCACTGAATCGGGTCGCCTTGCGCACCGACGCGCCTGCGCTGGCGCTCCGGGGCATCGCCATGGCGCAACTCGGCGATCTCGACCGCGCGAAGTCGCTCCTGCGAAAGGCCGCACGCACCTTTGGCCCGAAAGAGGCTGTGCCGCGTGCGAGATGTGTCGTTGCCGAAGCCGAAATTGCGCTCGCAGCACGCGATCTGGGCTGGCCCGCGAAAGCACTCGCCGCAGCGAGGGCGACACTGGAGGCGCGCGGCGATCCTGTCAATGCGGCATACGCGCAGTATCTTGAGGCCCGGCGCCTCCTCCTGGTCGGACACATCGACGACGCCGAGTGTTCCCTCTCGGCGATTGACCCCTCTGCCCTGTCACCGGCATCGAGGACTGCTTATGAACTGGTTGTCGCGGGAATAGCGATCAGACGCATCCAGACAAAGGCAGCGCGCATTGCACTCGCCCGGGCCAGGCGCGCCGCGCGCCAGGCAGGCATCCCTGCACTGACGGCAGAGGTCGAAAACGCATACCTCGCCCTGAACACGCCCGCGGCGCGCCTGATCGACCGTGGCAAAGAAAGACTCGTCCTGCTCGAAGAGGTTGAAGCATTGCTGGCGTCGAAAACATTGGTCGTGGACGCTTGCCGCCTTGTCGTGCGGGACGAATGCGCGGTAATCCCCCTGGCACGGCGCCCGGTGTTGTTCTCACTGGCAAATACACTGGGCGAGGCGTGGCCGGGAGACGTACCCAGGGACACGCTCATTGCGCGGGCATTCAGAATGAATCTCATCGACGAATCGCATCGCGCCCGGCTGCGGGTCGAAATCGGGCGGCTTCGCAAGGCACTTGGCACGCTTGCTGACGTGAGCGCGACGCAACGCGGGTACGCGCTGGCCCCCCATCGTGCACGCGAGGTTGTCGTGCTGGAACGACCCGTCGAGGAGAAACATGCGGCGGTACTCGCCTTCCTGGCCGACGGTGAATCCTGGTCGAGCTTGGCCCTGGCGCTCGCGCTCGGCACAAGCCAGCGGACCGTCCAGCGGGCACTCGACTCGCTCGCGGTAGCCGGCAAGGTGGAATCGTACGGACGCGGGCGGGCCCGTCGCTGGATATCCAGGCCGGTACCGGGATTCACGACAACTTTGTTACTCCCCCCTCCTCTGCCGATCGACTAGAGTGGAACCATGATTCGATCAACCACTGAGGAGGGTATCACGATGACTCGATCTTCCGCTGAAATTGTCCGTGAGTACGGTCCCTTTCCAGGTGCCGACAATGTGCACGGGGTGACCTATGACGGGGAAAATGTCTGGTTCGCTTCCGGAAACAGGCTGAATGCCATCGATCCCGCGAGCGGGGAAATACGGCGCTCGATCGATGTCGCCGCGCATGCAGGAACGGCCTTCGACGGCCGGCACCTGTTTCAAATCGTCGAGGATCGCATCCAGAAGGTCGACCCCGAAACCGGCCAGGTCCTCTCCACCATACCGGCGCCCGGCAACGGCGGAGATTCGGGGCTCGCGTGGTCGGAAGGCTCGCTCTGGGTGGGACAGTATCGCGACCGCAAGATCCATCAGGTCGACCCCCAGTCCGGGGAAATTCTCCGCACGCTCGAATCCAGCAGCTTTGTCACCGGCGTTACCTGGATCGACGGCGCGCTCTGGCACGGGACCTGGGAAGGCGACGAGAGCGAGTTGAGGCGAATCGACCCCAGAACAGGCGAGGTTCTGGAGACGCTGGGGATGCCCCCTGGCGTGGGCGTATCGGGGCTGGAGTCTGACGGCGGTGATCGGTTCTTCTGCGGCGGTGGAAACAGCGGGACGGTGAGAGTCGTCCGCCGACCCCGGTAAGACCCGTTTCCGGGCTCTCAACCGGCACGCTTCGATACCGATGTCTCCGAGCTCACGCGTGACCGTGTCATCGAAGCGCGCCGGTTCCTCGAACGGAACATTGTATGCCGAATGCTCGAACCAGATCAGCCGCTTGTATGGTGCCTCAAGCGACTCAAAGTAGCGTGCAGCGATCGCCGAGCCGATGCGGTGGTCGTAACGCCCCAGGAAAAAGAACACGGGCACCCGGACGCTCGGTACCGCCTGCCGGAGGTCCAGGGTCAGGAGTTCCGGGGTCATCGCCTCGAGCCAGACGTCGTTGGCGTGCCGGGGCGGCAGGCGCACGGATCGGGCCAGTCGCGAGCAGAGCCAGGCATATCAGCACCAGCAGCCTGCACAACCGGCTTTTCGGATACGGCGCTTCAACGACGTTCGCGCTAACGCCAGTCATTGTTGCTCAGCCCGCGATCCACCATCAGGACTTGCTCCCGGGCGCCGATGCGCCTGACGCACACGCCGCCGCGCGGGCATACAACAGCGCCCGTTCGC
>Ga0210144_1000895_pt1 | contig 13576 bp, 10 predicted proteins | sample Muzzi_PWA_D2_FD_185532 | JGI IMG/M metagenome (GOLD analysis project Ga0210144, IMG submission 185532) | Wetland microbial communities from San Francisco Bay, California, USA, that impact long-term carbon sequestration - Muzzi_PWA_D2 (SPAdes) | ecosystem: Environmental > Aquatic > Marine >...
CCGGCCAGACGTGGTTGTTCAGCCAGTCGTGCAATGGGAGGTCATCGGCCAGTCCACGCAGCAGTGACATCGCTGCGTGGGTATGTGCATTGACGAAGCCCGGGATCAGCAGGTGCCGGTCCAGTTCGTGCACGCTGACGGCAGTGAAGTGACCGTGTGCCTGCTCCGTCGGCAGCAGGTCGAGGATGCGGCCGTCGTGCACCACCAGGCTGTGGTGTTCGAGCAGCGCGCCGTCCGGTTCGACCGGGGCAATCCAGCGGCTGTGAATAAGGGTATCGACAGTCTTCATGCGCAGGGTTCGCAGTTGCAGATGCGTACGCAGTATAGCGGAGGCCGGCCGGAATCGGATAGCCGGGGCAGTCGCCCCGGCTGCCCGGTTCAGGCGACGTTGTGCATGTGCACGTCCCGTTGCGGGTAGGGAATGCTGATACCGTTGGTGTCGAACGACTCCTTCAGATGCTGCAGCAGGTCGGAGCGTACGCTCCAGTAGTCAGGGCTGTTCACCCAGGGGCGGATGTTGAGGTTGACGCTGCTGTCTGCCAGCTCCGCCACCGACACTGCCGGGGCAGGGTCCTGCAGGATCCGGTCATCGGCCCTGAATGCAGCCTCGATCAGCTCCTTCGCCTTGCGAATGTCATCGTCATAGCCAATGCCCAGTACCAGGTCTATGCGGCGCGTACTGTGTGCTGAAACGTTGATGATGGGGCTGCCGTAGATGTGGCCGTTCGGCACGATGATCTCGCGGTTGTCACCGGTGCGCAGCACGGTGCTGAAGATGCGCACTTCCTCGACCACACCGGCATGACCGGCCGCCTCGATGAAATCACCGGCCTTGAACGGCCGGAAGGTGATCAGCAGCACGCCGGACGAGAAATTGGCCAGCGAGTCTTTCAGGGCCAGGCCAACGGCGAGACCGGCGACACCAAACACTGCAAGCAGCGAGGTGGTCTGTACGCCGAGCTGGTCGAGCGCGGCGATCACGACGACCAGCAGCAGTACCGTGTAAAGAATGTTGCCGAGGAACCTGACCAGCATGTCATCCAGTCGTGCGCGTTTCATCATGCGCTCGATGACATTGACCACGGCGCGGGCCACCCAGCGACCGATGATGAAGATGACCAGTGCCATTACGATGCGGATACCCCACGGGATGGCGTAGGTGTTGATCAGATCAGGGTCGAGTAGTTGTTTCGCGTCCATTCAGTTGCCTCATCAATTGAAAGTTGGCGAAAAAAAACCCGGCGCCCGTGAGAGCGTCGGGTTTTTCGTTACAGCCCGGGCGGGTGTTACTTGACCTGCTTGGAAACGCCGATGCTGACTTCCACGCGACGGTTCTGGGCGCGGCCTTCCCTGGTGCTGTTGCTGGCGACCGGGCTGGTTTCGCCCATGCCGCTGACTGACATCAGGCCGGTATCGACGCCCTTGCCGGCCAGGTAGTCACGCACCGTGGTGGCGCGACGCACGGACAGCTGCTGGTTGTAGGCCTCGGTACCGTCGCTGTCAGTGTGGCCGACGATCTTGACGTCGACGACACGGGTATCGCGGGTGATCTTGTCGGCCAGTGCATCCAGTTCCATTTTGCCTGCAGGCTTCAGCTTTGACTTGTCATGGTCAAACAATGCACCTGCGGTCAGTGTGACAGTCTCGTAGGTTGGTGCTGGCGGTGGTGCCGGCGGTGGTGGCGGTGCCTTGGCTTCCATCATTGGCTCGGCGCCGCAATCGACGGTCATCTCTTCCTGCTTCCATGTGCCGGTGCGGACACAATTACCCGAGCCGTCCGTGATGTAGTGACCAGTGGCGTCACCTACATAGCTTTGATTGGCCTTGCCGGCGGTGTGCGCCATGGCATTGCCGGCCAGGAATACGCTGGCTGTGATTGCAGCAAGGATTCCTCCGATCTGGATGTTGTTCTTCATTGAATAGCCACTCCTGTGGTTTTGCAAAAAATGAGGATTAGTCGATCCGGGTGCGATTGCACGATCTGACTGGTTCCTATTTTAATTGCACTGTTCAGCGGAAGCCAGCACTACTGGAACAATTTTGTATATAAAAACAGGTAGAATTGGTCCGTTTGGTGGTTATTCAGGGGGCATGGTGTCAGGGAAACGCGAATTTCAGGCAATCGAGTGGTGTGCAGATGGCTTGCGCCTGCTCGACCAGCGGCGGCTGCCACAGGCCGAGGATTATCTGCTGCTGGATGAGGCGGGCGCTGTCGCAAGCGCGATCCGTGATCTCGTGGTGCGTGGCGCACCGGCAATCGGCATCACAGCGGCCTATGCCGTGGTGCTGTCGGCCCGTGCGCACCTGGCCGCGCACCCGGGCGACTGGCGCCGCCGGGTGCAGGCGGATATCACCATGCTGGGTGCTGCGCGCCCGACTGCGGTCAACCTGGCCTGGGCCCTGGCGCGCATGCAGCAGATTCTGGAGGCGCATGCGGAGGACCCTGTCGCTGCACTGCTGGCAGCGGCGCAGGATATCCATGCCGCTGATATCACGGCGAACCGGCGCATGGGTGAACTGGGCGCGGCGCTGATCGAACCCGGTGCAGGCGTGCTGACCTATTGTAATACCGGCACGCTGGCGACCGGTGGATACGGCACCGCGCTGGGAGTGATTCGCAGTGCGTGGGCCGCCGGCAGGCTTGCGGCAGTCTATGCAGGGGAGACGCGGCCGTGGTTGCAGGGGGCACGCCTGACTGCCTGGGAACTGGTGCGTGACGGTATCCCGGTTACCCTGATTACCGATAATGCGGCAGCCTTTCTGATGCAGCGTGGCAGGGTGCAGTGGGTCATTACCGGTGCCGATCGTGTGGCGGCCAACGGTGACGTGATCAACAAGATCGGTACCTACCAGCTGGCTGTTGCGGCCCGGCACCACGCTGTGAAGATGATGGTGGTGGCGCCGCTATCGACGCTCGATCCCGACATGCCCGACGGTGGCCAGGTGGTCATCGAGGAGCGCCCGGTTGAGGAAATACTGCACCTCGCCGGACAGCCGGTGGCCGCCCGCGGTGCCGGGGCCTGGAACCCCGTGTTCGACGTGACGCCGGCGGGACTGGTGGATTATCTGGTTACCGAGGCGGGGGTCATCGAGGCGCCGGACCGGGAAAAACTGGCGAACTTCGATTTGCGCCAGCCGCCCGGCTATAACAGCGATTGAAACGGGCGTACATGACTCTGGCCGCCTCAGCAGCCCCAGAAAAAGAGATTTCCCGGCTGTGGTGGGGGGGTCGACTATGCTAGAATCTCGCTTTTGACGACTGTTGCATCGTCTCAAGCCCTGACAGCCCGCAGCAACCTGAATCCGGGGTTGACCGGAACCCGTTGAATGACCGACTTCGCGAAAGAAATCCTGCCTGTCAATCTCGAAGACGAGATGAAGCAGTCGTACCTCGATTACGCCATGAGCGTAATCGTGGGACGTGCGCTGCCGGACGTGCGCGATGGCCTCAAGCCGGTGCACCGGCGCGCCCTGTTTGCGATGAGCGAGCTGGGCAACGACTGGAACAAGCCATACAAGAAATCCGCCCGCATCGTCGGTGACGTGATCGGCAAGTACCACCCGCATGGCGACACTGCCGTGTATGACACCATCGTGCGCATGGCGCAGCCGTTTTCGCTGCGCTACATGCTGGTCGACGGGCAGGGCAACTTCGGGTCGGTGGACGGTGATTCACCGGCCGCCATGCGTTACACAGAAGTACGCATGGCAAGGATCGCGCATGAACTGATCGCGGATATCGACAAGGAAACGGTCGATTTCACCCCCAACTACGACGAGACCGAGCGTGAGCCCGCGGTGTTCCCCACCCGCGTGCCGAACCTGCTGGTCAACGGTTCGGCCGGTATCGCGGTGGGCATGGCCACCAACATCCCGCCGCACAACCTGCGCGAGGTGGTCAGTGCCTGTCTCGCCCTGATCGACAATCCGGCAACCACTGTCGATGAACTGATGCAGTACGTGCCGGGGCCGGATTTCCCTACCGCAAGCATGATCAACGGGATACGCGGTATCCACGAGGCCTACCATACCGGGCGCGGGCGCATCTACATCCGTGCACGCAGCCACATCGAGGGTGATGAAAACAAGGGCCGGCAGAGCATCGTCATCACCGAATTGCCGTACCAGGTCAACAAGGCGCGCCTGATCGAGAAGATCGCGGAACTGGTGCGCGAGAAGAAGATCGACGGCATCGCCCAGCACGGTCTGCGCGACGAGTCCGACAAGGACGGCATGCGCGTTGTGATCGATCTAAAGCGTGGCGAGGTGGCCGAGGTCCTGCTCAACAACCTCTACCAGCACACCCAGCTGCAGACCGTGTTCGGCATCAACATGGTGGCGCTGGTCGACGGCCGGCCGCAACTGCTGAATCTCAAGCAGTGCCTGGAGGCATTCATCCGCCACCGTCGCGACGTGGTCACGCGGCGCACGGTGTACGAACTGCGCAAGGCGCGCCAGCGTGCCCACATCCTCGAGGGGCTCGCCGTCGCGCTGTCCAATATCGACGAGGTGATTGCCCTGATCAAGGCCTCGCCGAACCGGGCCGAGGCCCGCGATGCGCTGATGGCACGCAGCTGGGCGCCGGGCGTCGTCACCGGCATGCTGGAACGCGCCGGTGCCGCGGCCTCGCGTCCCGACGGACTGGGCGCCGAATTCGGGCTGGTCGAGGACGGTTACCGGCTGTCGGCGGAACAGACCCAGGCCATTCTCGAACTGCGCCTGCACCAGCTCACCGGCCTGGAACAGGACAAGATCGTCGGTGAGTACAGGGAGTTGCTGGAGGCCATCGATCACCTGCTCGGCATCCTGCAGGACCCGGAACGCCTGATGGCGGTGATCCGTGACGAGCTGACCGAGCTGCGTGACCAGTTCGGTGATGACCGGCGCACCGAGATTCTGACCGATCACCTCGATCTCAGCATCGAGGACCTGATTACCGAGGAAGACGTGGTGGTGACGCTGTCGCATGCCGGTTATGCCAAGTCACAGCCACTGACGGACTACCGTGCGCAGCGGCGCGGCGGGCGCGGCAAGAGTGCGGCCGATGTGCGTGAAGAGGATTTCATAGACAAGCTGTTTATCGCCAGTACCCACGACACCATTTTGTGCTTCTCCAGTCGCGGCAAGGTCTACTGGCTCAAGGTCTACGAACTGCCGCAGGCCGGACGGGCGGCGCGCGGCAAGCCGATAGTGAACCTGCTGCCGCTGGAGGGTGACGAGCGCATCAATGCCATCCTGCCGATCCGCGAGTTCGAGACCAGCCAGTATGTGTTCATGGCGACAGCCGGCGGCACCGTGAAAAAAACCGTGCTGGCCGATTTCTCAAGGCCGCGCGCCAGCGGCATTATTGCCATCGATCTGCGCGACAATGATTACCTGATCGATGTTGCGATCACCGATGGCCAGTGCGATATCATGCTGTTCAGCGATGCGGGCAAGGTGATCCGCTTCAATGAGCAGGATGTGCGCCCGATGGGCCGCACGGCTACCGGTGTGCGCGGTATCCGCCTGCCTGTCGGCGGGCGGGTGATCTCACTGATAATCGCCAGCGACAGCCCGGTGCTGACTGCCACCAGCAAGGGCTACGGCAAGCGCACGGCCGCGCAGGACTATCCTGTGCATGGTCGTGGTGGTCAGGGCGTTATCGCTATCCAGGTGACCGAACGTAACGGCGCGGTGGTCGGTGCGGTGGCGGCCGACGACAGCGACGAGGTCATGCTGATCAGCGGCGGCGGCACACTGGTACGCACACGGGTCAATGAAATTTCCGTCATGGGCCGCAACACCCAGGGTGTGCGCCTGATCGCGCTTGCGGAAGGCGAATCACTGGTAGGACTCGAACGCATCGTCGAGGTGCGTGATGAAGCTGCTGACGAAGACTCTGAAGACGCTGACGACGCTGACGACAACACCGATTCCGATTAACCGCAATTCAAACCTTATCCGAAGCAGCGATTATGTCCCAGGTATACAATTTCAGTGCCGGACCGGCGATGTTGCCGGAACTGGTCATGCAACAGGCACAGGAGGAACTCCTCGACTGGCACGGTACCGGTATGTCGGTGATGGAGATGAGCCATCGCAGCAAGGAGTACATCGGCATCGCGCAACAGGCCGAAACCGACCTGCGTGCGCTGCTCGCCATACCGGACAGCCATAAGGTGCTGTTCCTGCAGGGCGGTGCGACCAGCCAGTTTGCCATGGTGCCGATGAACCTGTTGCGCGGCAGCGACCGGGCCGACTATCTCAACACCGGCGCCTGGTCGAAGAAAGCGATTGCCGAGGCGCAGCGCTACTGCACGGTCAATGTCGCGGCGAATGCAGCGGACAGCAATTTCACCGTCGTTCCGGATCCCGCGGGCTGGCAGCTGGATGAACGTGCGGCCTACCTGCACTACACGCCCAACGAAACCATAGGCGGTGTCGAGTTCCATTTCCTGCCGGATGCCGGTGATGTGCCGCTGGTCGCCGACATGTCCTCGACCATCCTGTCGCAGCCCGTCGACGTGGCGCGCTTCGGGGTGATTTATGCCGGTGCGCAGAAGAATATCGGACCGGCTGGTCTGACCGTGGTGATCGTGCGCGAGGACCTGATCGGCACGACCGTGCCCGGTACGCCGTCGATGTTCGACTACAAGCTGCACGCCGATAACGATTCCATGCTGAATACGCCACCGACCTTCAGCTGGTACCTGGCCGGGCTGGTGTTTGCCTGGTTGCGCGAGCAGGGCGGTCTGGCGGCCATGGCAGAGATCAACCAGCGCAAGGCGCAGCGCCTGTATCGCGCCATCGACCAGTCGGACTTCTACCACAGTCCGGTCGACCCGGCCTGCCGTTCCAGGATGAATGTGCCGTTCACGCTGGCAACCCCGGCGCTGGATGCTGATTTTCTGTCCGGTGCCAGGCAGGCGGGGCTGCTCAATCTGAAGGGGCATCGCTCGGTGGGTGGTATGCGTGCGAGTATCTACAATGCCATGCCGGAGTCCGGTGTCGAGGCGCTGGTTGGCTTCATGGCCGAATTTGAACGCTTGCACGGCTGACATGCGGCCGGTTGACTGCCAGCGATCCTGCAGCTATCAATGCAGACTGTTGCCCGGGTGGAGCGTGGTGGTTTCCGGGGCATATCTGCCAATGCAACTTCCGGATCGCGGTCCTGCATCCGGGTTACGCAAGGACTGACAACTGACGATGTACAAGATTCTTACCCTGAATAACATTTCTCCGGTCGGACTGGATCACTTTCCGCGCGACTGCTACGAGGTTGCTTCCGAGATCCAGCATCCGGATGCGATCCTGCTGCGTTCAGCCAAAATGCACGGTATGGACATACCGTCGACGCTCAAGGCGATCGGCCGCGCCGGCGCCGGTGTGAACAATATTCCGGTGGAGAACATGAGCAAGGCCGGTATCGCGGTGTTCAACGCGCCCGGCGCCAACGCCAACGCGGTCAAGGAACTGGTCATTGCCGGCATGTTGATGGCCTCGCGCAACCTGTGTCAGGCGTGGGATTTCGCGCGCACGCTGGAAGGCGATGACGAATCTATCCACAAGGCGGTGGAATCCGGCAAGAAAAATTTCGTCGGTTTCGAGCTGCCGGGCAAGACGCTGGGTGTGGTCGGGCTTGGTGCCATTGGCGTTCAGGTTGCCAACGGCGCCCTGGCTCTGGGCATGAACGTGGTCGGTTTCGATCCGGCGATTACGGTGCAGCGGGCCTGGGAGATGTCCTCGCAGGTGCACCAGGCCGCCAGCATCGACGACCTGCTGTCCAGTGTCGACTACATTACATTTCATGTGCCGCTGGTCGACGAGACGCGCCATCTTGTCAATGCCACGCGACTCAATAACGTGCGCAAGAACCTGATTATACTGAATTTCTCGCGCGACGGCGTGGTGGATGATGCGGCGGTGCTCGAAGCAATCGACGCCGGCAAGGTATATGCTTACGTATGCGACTTCCCGAACAACCAGACCAGGAATCACCCGCGTGTGGTGACGTTGCCGCATCTCGGTGCCTCGACCCTGCAGGCCGAGGAAAACTGTGCGGTGATGGTGGCGGAGCAGGTGCGCGATTACCTGGAAAACGGCAATGTGCGCAATTCGGTGAATTTTCCCGAGCTGTTCATGCCACGCAATGGCGGAAACCGGGTCGCTATCGTCAACGAGAACGTGCCCAACATGCTTGGCCAGATCTCGACCTGCATGGCGCAGGCCGGGTTGAATATTCTCGATATGCTCAACAAATCGCGCGGCGAAATCGCCTACACGCTGGTCGATGTCGACTCCGATGTTCCGGCAAACTGCCTGGCGGATATTACAGCGATCAAGGGCGTGCTGAATGTGCGCGCCCTGTAGCGGTTTGCTGTCAACGCCCGGTTGATTCAGGCATGCGCGCAACCACAAGTCCGGTGTTCGTTACATGAGTGCAGACGACAGACTCGACGAATTGCGCCAGCGCATTGATGTCCTGGACGAGCAGATCCAGCGCCTGATCAACGAGCGCGCCGAGTGCGCGCGCCAGGTGGCGGACGTGAAGCTGGGGCAGGACGACGGTACCACGCACTTCTACCGCCCCGAACGCGAGGTCGCCATCCTGCGCCGTGTCAGCGAACGCAATACCGGGCCGCTGCCAGCCGAGGAAATGGTGCGGCTGTTCCGCGAGATCATGTCAGCCTGCCTGGCGCTGGAAAAACCGCTGACCATCGGTTATCTCGGGCCCGAGGGCACCTTCACCCAGGCCGCTGCGCTGAAGCAGTTCGGTCATTCCGTCAATACGCTTGCACTGGATGGCATCGACGACGTATTTCGTGAAGTCGAGTCGGATGCTGCGGACTACGGTGTGGTGCCGGTGGAGAATTCCACCGAGGGTGTGGTACGCCATACGCTCGATTTGTTCCAGTCATCACACCTGAGTATCTGCGGCGAGGTACAGTTGCGTATCCATCACCACCTGCTGGTGAAACCGGGCGGGAGCACCATAACGCGCATACTGGCTCACCCGCAGGCACTGGCCCAGTGCCACGCCTGGCTGGAGGCCAACCTGCCGCAGGCCAGTCACGTGCCGGTTGCCAGTAACGCGGAGGCCGCGCGACTGGTCAGCGAGGACGCCACGGCAGCGGCGATTGCCGGCGAAACCGCCGCCGAGCTGTACGGGCTGGAAGTCCGGGCACGTAATATCGAGGATGAACCCGACAACACGACGCGCTTCCTGGTGATCGGCAAGCAACAGGCACTGCCGAGCGGCAATGACATCACATCGCTGCTGGTCTCGGTGCGCAACCGGCCCGGGATGCTGTACCGGCTGCTCGAACATATTGCGCGTAACGGTGTCAGCATGACGCGCATCGAGTCGCGCCCGTCGCGCCGTGGCGTATGGGACTATGTGTTCTACATCGACGTGGAAGGACACCGTGATGATGCGCCGGTTGCCGCCGCGTTGTCCGATCTCGACCGGGAGGCCTTCGCGGTGAAGGTGCTGGGCTCCTATCCGCGCGCGGTGATCTAGCTGCAATTGACTGCAGCAGCGCCTGGCAGGCGGGAATTGCTGCCTCACCGGAGCAATCGCGCCTGCCAGGCGCTCCTGATGTGATATCAAAACATGCCTGAAACTGAAAACAATTTCCTGGAACTTGCCGCGCCGGGCGTGCGTGGACTGACACCGTACCAGCCCGGCAAGCCGGTGGCCGAGCTGGAGCGTGAGTACGGTATTCGCAACGCCATCAAGCTGGCCTCCAACGAAAACCCGTTCGGACCGAGTCCGCTGGCGCTGGCGGCAGCAACGGATGCGCTGCGTGACATTGCACGTTATCCCGAGGGCAGCGGTCACGTTCTGGTTGAGCGTCTGGCACAACGGCACGGGGTAGCACCCGCCTGCGTTACTCTCGGCAACGGTTCCAATGACGTACTGGAGCTGGTGGCACGCGTGTTCCTGACGCCGGAACATGCTGCGGTGTTTTCCGAGCAGGCTTTCGCCGTCTACCCGATTGCCGTGCAGGCGGTCGGTGCGCGCGCCCGGGTGGCCGCGGCACACGATGGCAGCCGCGGACCGGCCTGGGGGCACGACCTCGACGCCATGCGCGAGTGTGTGGATGACACGACACGCGTGGTATTCATCGCCAACCCGAACAATCCGACCGGCACCCGGCTGGCCGCGGACCCGCTCAGGGAATTCATTGCCGGTCTGCCGGCACATGTCATGGTGGTGGTCGACGAGGCCTACTTCGAATACGTCGCTGTGCGGGATTATCCGGACAGCTCGCAGTGGCTGAACGACTTTCCGAACCTGATCGTGACGCGCACCTTTTCCAAGGCCTATGCGCTGGCCGGACTGCGCATCGGTTACGCGTTGTCGCACCCGGATGTTGCCGGCCTGCTCAACCGCGTGCGCCAGCCGTTCAATGTCAATTCCGTCGCGCAGGCAGCGGCGCTGGCGGCACTCGACGATACGGCCCATCTTGACGATTGCGTGCGCCGCAACGGTGCGGGCCTGCGGCAACTCGAGGCGGGATTCGGGCGTCTGGATTTGTCATTTATTGATTCGGTCGGTAATTTCATCTGCTTCGATACCGGTCGTGATGCGCGGACCGTCTACCAGGCCCTGCTGCAGCGGGGCGTGATCGTGCGGCCGGTGGGTAATTACGGAATGCCGCGCCACCTGCGCGTGACCGTTGGCAGCACGGACGAGAACGCACGTTTCCTGGCAGCGCTGGAGGAGGTGCTGACATGATTGACCGGCTATGCATCATCGGCACCGGGCTGATCGGAGGTTCGCTGGCGCGGGCCCTGCGCGCGGCCGGTTATTGCCGCGAGATCGTCGGCTCGGGCCGCAGTGCACAGCACCTGCAACAGGCGCTGCAGCTGGGCGTGATCGATCGTTACGACACCGATCCGGCGCAGGCCGTGGCCGGGGCCGATATGGTGCTGGTCGCGGTGCCACTGGGCGCCATGGAGCCGGTATTTGCAGCCATCCGCGGTCATCTCGGGACGGATACCGTGCTGACCGATGCCGGCAGCGCCAAGGCCAGTGTCGTGGCGGCCGCACGTACGGCCTTCGGGGAAGTGCCGAAATGGTTTGTCCCCGGGCACCCGATTGCCGGCACCGAGCAGAGCGGGGTGGGCGCTTCATTCGCCGACCTCTACCGGGGCCGCTGCGTGATCCTGACACCGTTGCCCGGCACCGACCCGCAGGCCAGTGCGCGCGTGCGTGCGATGTGGGAGGCCGCCGGCGCGCAGGTGGTCGAAATGGGCGTCGCACACCACGATGAGGTGCTCGCCGCCACCAGTCACCTGCCGCATATTCTGGCCTTTACGCTGGTGGAAAGCCTGGCGCGCCTGCAGGACAAGCAGGAAATTTTCGACTATGCGGCCGGCGGTTTCCGCGACTTCACGCGCATTGCCTCCAGTGACCCGGTCATGTGGCGTGACATCTGCCTCGCCAATGCAGACGCAGTGCAGGACATGATCGAACGCTTTGTGGGAGACCTGCTGGCGCTCGACCATGCCGTGGCCGCGCGCGACGGCGAGCGCCTGCTGGACATCTTCAGTCGCGCAAAGGCTGCGCGTGATGCGTTCGGTGACGGATTGCAGGCCGGTGAAAGCGATGAGTGACCTGCGTTTCAGGGTACCGCCGGGCGGAAGCCTGGCCGGCCGGTTGCGGGTGCCGGGCGACAAGTCGATCTCGCATCGCGCCATCATGCTCGGTTCGCTGGCCGGGGGTGAGACACGCATCAGCGGTTTCCTGGAAGGGGAGGACAGCCTTGCCACGCTGGCCGCGTTCCGCGCCATGGGCGTGCACATCGAAGGGCCGGACAGCGGCCGGGTGACGGTGCAGGGCGTCGGCCTGCACGGCCTGCAAGCGCCGCTACAACCACTCTACCTCGGCAACTCGGGAACCTCGATGCGGTTGATGTCCGGGCTGCTGGCGGGCCAGGCCTTCGATACCGTGCTGACCGGCGACACGTCGCTGTCGGGACGGCCGATGCGGCGCGTGGTCGATCCGCTGTGCAGCATGGGCGCGCGAATCGACACAACCGACAAGGGCACTGCACCACTGCAGATAAACGGTGGTGCCAGGTTGCACGGGATCGACTATGACATGCCGGTCGCCAGTGCGCAGGTCAAATCGAGCCTGCTGCTGGCAGGGTTGTATGCCGAAGGGACGACCTGCGTGACGGAGCCCGCACCGACGCGCGATCACACGGAGCGCATGCTTGGCGGTATGGGATATCCGGTGAGCCGTGACGGCGCGCGTACCTGTGTCAGCGGCGGTGGTCGCCTGCACGGCATCGAGGTCGATATCCCGGCCGATATTTCCTCGGCCGCATTTTTCCTGGTCGGCGCGAGCATCGCGCCCGGTTCCGACCTCCAGCTGCAGCATGTCGGCATGAACCCGACCCGCACCGGCGTCATCGATATCCTGCGGCGCATGGGCGCCAGTATTGAAATCGGCAACCTGCGCGATGCGGGTGGCGAGCCGGTGGCCGACCTGCGCGTGCGCAGTGCGGTGCTGCGCGGTATCGATATCCCGCAGGAGCTGGTGCCACTGGCCATCGACGAGTTTCCCGTGCTGTTCGTGGCGGCCGCCTGCGCTGCGGGGCGTACCGTGCTGACCGGTGCGGAGGAACTGCGGGTCAAGGAAAGCGACCGCATCCAGGTGATGGCCGACGGTCTCGTTGCGCTTGGCGTTAATGCGCAGCCGACACCGGATGGCATGATCATCGAGGGGGGAGTCATTGGCGGTGGTGCGGTACACAGCCACGGCGATCACCGCATTGCCATGGCGTTTGCCATGGCTGCGCTCGCCGCCGACGGCCTGATCGAGATCCGTGACTGCGCGAACGTCAATACCTCGTTTCCAGGATTCGTTGAACTCGCGGCACGGGCCGGGTTGATGATTGACGCAGGCAGCTGAAGCGTTTTCCGTACCACAGGCCGGTGACCGCCCGCTGCGCTCATGCCGTCGTCATGAGCGGTTGCACAGGGGCACGGTTTGCATCCGGCACTGCCTGGTTGTGAACCTGCAGATTGACTGATCCGCTAAAAGCCTGTCCAATGCACGGCCATGTCCAGCGCCGCCGCAGCGACCATTCCGGTCATTACCATCGATGGACCGAGCGGGTCCGGCAAGGGCACGGTCAGCCGGGCGGTGGCCGCCGCGCTCGGCTGGCATTACCTCGACAGCGGGTCGCTGTACCGGTTGCTGGCCTGTGCCGCCCGGCATGACCACATCGATCTGGATGACGCCGCCGCACTGGTCAGGCTGGCGCAGCGTCTCGGCGCGCGCTGCCGGCTGGCGACCGCTCACGATCCTGCACTGCTGCTGGACGGCACTGATGTCAGTGCCGAGTTGCGCACCGAGGCGGCCGGGGCCGCCGCCTCGCGGATCGCCGCCCTGCCGAGCGTGCGTCAGGCGCTGCTCGACTGGCAACGCTGTTGCCGCCTGCCGCCCGGTCTGGTGACGGACGGACGCGACATGGGGACGGTGGTTTTCCCCGATGCCACCCTCAAGGTATTTCTCACCGCGAGCCCACGTGTGCGTACAGAAAGACGCTACAAGCAATTGAAAGAAATAGGAAAAGAA
>Ga0210144_1000896_pt1 | contig 13563 bp, 13 predicted proteins | sample Muzzi_PWA_D2_FD_185532 | JGI IMG/M metagenome (GOLD analysis project Ga0210144, IMG submission 185532) | Wetland microbial communities from San Francisco Bay, California, USA, that impact long-term carbon sequestration - Muzzi_PWA_D2 (SPAdes) | ecosystem: Environmental > Aquatic > Marine >...
CCTCTATCAGGATACAGCTGTTTTCGTTGTTTCGGTGTCGCAACATGATACGCACCGTTTTCGCCTGGCTGTGTTTGCGAATATTCCACAGGGCTTCCTGAATGATGCGCAGAATCTGCACTTCCACATCCTTGGAAAGCGTATCTCCCGTCCATTCCTTTTGCAGGAAAGTCTTGATTCGGGTTTCGCTCCGGAAATGGTTGACGGTCTGCTCGATGGCGCCTATCAGGCCGCGGTTGGATACCGGTGCGCGGAAATTTGATATCAGTTCACGTAACTCGGTATTCGCCTCGTCCAGGCTGTTTTCAATGCGTTCCAGCTGCTGCCAGGTGGTTGATTCATCACCCTGGTGCAGGGTTTCGTCGAGCACGCGCACCTGGTAGCGAAGGCTTGCCAGGTTCTGCGCCAGTGAGTCGTGGAGTTCGTGGGCGATGCGGGTGCGTTCGTCATTGATCAGGTGCTGGTGGGTTTGCTCGTCACTGCGCGCCCGCTCGATGGCGACACTCAAATGATGCCCCGTGCTGGTCAGCAGCGGCTTCATGCTGTCCAGTTGCTCGATCAGCATGGTCTCCAGAAAGAGGTTGATGATGCCGATGATCCGGCCCTGGTAACGCATGGGAATCGAGACAAGGCCAATGTTCCTGTTCTCGAAGAAGCGTCTGCCGGCGATTTTTTCGCATTTATCGAGGTTCTTTTCGACCCAGATCTTCCCTTCTGTCAGCGCGCGTTCATAAAGACAGCGGCGGATTTCCGGACGGTCCGGCTGGATCAGGGACTCATCGATGCCGCTGCTGGTGGCCAGCTCAACCTGGTTAGGCAGGTGGGTTACCCAGATTGCGGCCGCCTGCGCCTTGGTGATCCTTTTCAGGGTGAACAGGAAGCGGTTCATCAGGTCATCAAGACCGTGTGCGGTGTTGATGCTTGAAACGACTTCGTAGAGAATTTGCAGGGATTTCTGCTCGGAATCCTGCGCGCCCGACAGGCCGCCCGGCCGGGTCTTGCGCAGAGACTGCACTTTCTTCCCCAGACTGTTCAGGTCAGCGGCGAGTTCAGCAAACGGTCCGTAATGGGGCGTGGGGATGGGGTCGGTATACTTCCCCTGGCGGAGTGCGCTGGCCCATGCCTTCATGCTGCTGAGTGGATCCAGCAGATGGTGCTGTACCAGAGACAGGATGGAGTAGGCGAGCACCGTTCCGCTGACGAGCAACAGGGTGGTCAATATCATCCCTGTGGCCGCCGGAACCGTCTCCAGCTGTCCGGCGAGCACGACGAGTCCCAGGATGAAAAGGATCAGCAGGAGGCCGGCAAGTCTGACAAGCAGGCGGCTGCGCAGGGTCGATTTCTGCGGTTCCGCGAGCCGTGAACCGTTGATGGCGTTCCTGGACATCGGCGCGATTAACCAGAACCCGGCCCGGAGACCGGGTGGGCGGAATCAGGTCTCATTGGGCGGTGTAAAATTCGGATCATTCGGGTTCATGAAGATAAACTGGAATGTACCCGGTTCGATCTCGACATAATCCAGGGTCATCCCGCTCAGCAGCAGCATGCTCGACCCGGAGACCACCACGTCGATTCCCTGCGAGGTGATATGGATATCACCCTCCAACTGGTTGTCATCAAAACCCATACCGTAATGAATGGATCCATCCGGATTGCGTGTTGCGGCGATGCGCATGGGAAGACCGTCCATCCGGCCTTGTTTGGCCGATAGCCGGATCTGCTCGGCGGCGGAGGGAGTGAGGATAATCATGTGCAGTTCCTCTCTGGCAAAGATCACATAGTATAAGGTCGAAGCGGCGGCGCTGTCTCAACGCCCGTGCCGTCGCACAAAGTCCACAAACCGGTGCGCCCAGCGATGCTGACGGGTATCGCGCAGATGGCTGTAAGCGGCGACCAGGTTGTTGATGACGATCCCGTCGTGCTTCCCGTCGATTCCGGTCCCGCGTCGTACATCCAGGGCATAGGTCAGCGGCCCGGCGATATTCTCGAGACTGGAGTAATGAAACTCGTGCGCGGCAAATTCGAGCTGCGGATTTGCCTCCGGCCAGGGCAGGCGGGATGTCTCGCGCAGACGGACATAACCGCGACCCTGTGGTCGCTCATGCATGATGATATCACCGGGTATTACCCCGACCATCTCGCAGTGTATGCCTTTCCAGCTGAGGCTGCGCGAAAGGTACATGAGGCCGCCGCATTCCGCATAGGCAGGCAGGCCATTGCTGATGGCCTCCCTGATCCGGTGTCGAAGCGCGGTATTGGCCTGCAGGGCTTGCATATGGGTTTCAGGGAAACCGCCGCCGATGAAAAGACCCTCGATGTCCGGCAGGTCCCTGTCCTCCAGGGTATTGATCGTAACCAGCTCTGCGCCCGATTGTTCCAGTGCCTCCAGATCATCCGGGTAATAGAAACCGAAAGCCGCATCGCGGGCAATGCCGATTCGCACCCGCTCTCCGGAAACCGCCTGACGCACAGGCGGCGGCTCGAAATCCAGCGGCGCCTTACCGCAAACGGACAGCAGGGTGTCGATGTCCACATGGTTATTGATGATGTTTCTGATCTGCCCGATACGGCGCATCGATGAGGTGTCTTCGTTACTCGGAATGAGGCCAAGGTGGCGTTCAGTGATCTCCATCTCCCGGTTGCGATGTACGCCACCCAGTACCGGCACATCGGTGTAATGTTGTATCACAGCGCGCAATTTGGCTTCGTGCCGGCTGCCGCCGAGCTGATTGAGGATGACGCCGGCAATCCGGACCTCGGGGTCGAAGGCCTGGTTGCCGAGGATCAGGGGTGCGATGCCACGCGTCATACCCCGGGCATCGAGCACCAGCACGACAGGGGTATGGGTGAGTTTGGCCAGCGCCGCGTTACTGTTGCTGCCATCCAGATCGAGGCCGTCGTAGAGCCCCTTGTTGCCCTCGATGAGGGAAATGTCGGCCGTCATGGAACGCTGTCCTACGGTCGTCAGGATTTCCGGGTGCGACATGCAGTAGAAATCCAGATTGTAACAGGGACGCCCGGCAGCCTTGCCCAGCCACATGGGATCGATGTAATCCGGGCCTTTCTTGAAGGGCTGCACCGCGAGGCCGCGTTCCGCCAGGGCGGCGCACAGGCCCAGGGTGATAGTGGTCTTCCCGGAGGATTTATGGGCCGCCGAGATCAGCAAACGTGACATGATTGCCTCGACGGAGCGGTTGAATACAACGGATTCCGACCGGTCGTCGCTACACTGTTTTCAAGAGACAGCGGCCCGTATCAAAGGGCCGCTGCGGTATGACATCAGGCGATGGCCTTGTCGGTCGAATAATGCGGGTCAACCAGTTCATCCGCCAGGCTCACCGGCAGGAAGCGCAACACCCGGATACCCACCACCACGGCGGCCAGTGCGATGGCCACGCCGCCGATGCCGAGCACGACTTCCGGCAAGCTCGGAGTGTAGGTGTTCACGACGCCATCGAAGAACGAGCTGCTGACTTCCTTGCCGGGGAACATTTCCAGCGGGTAGGCCTGTCCCCCGATGATAATGATATACATCTGGGCCAGTCCGCCGAGGATAACGAGTGCGCAGGAAATACCGATCCAGCCGCGCGATTTCCCGGTGGATGGCAGGTAGAGCAGGGCCAGCGGCAACAGGCTGCCGATAAGCACCTGCACGATCCAGAACAGCCGGGTATAGATGCCGCCGTCCAGCAGGATGAAGCGTTCGATCCCGTGATTCTCGGTGATATACAGGTTGGTGAGGTGGTAGACCATCACGAAGTACAGAACCGAGGCGATGAACACGCCCAGCAGGTTCTTCAGACGATACAGGATGGCATCTCCCAGCGGGCGGTCCGACCATTTGTAGGCCGCCATGAGGACGAGGATGAAGATGGCGAGACCGAAGGAGAACGACATAATGACGAACATCGGCGCCATCAGGGCGGAATCATAAGCCTGACGGGCAACCAGGAAGCCGAAGATAGAGCCGGTACCGGTGGTCAGTATGAGACGCCAGATGAAGGCGAAAAGGCCGGACATCCTGGTGAAACGATTCATGCGCCGCTCCATCATCATCCAGAGATAGACGCCGACGACGGCCATGAAGCCGGTATACAGGAAGATATTCCAGGCAAATATCGATTTGAAGTTGTACTTGGTCATGGCCACGATCAGCCGGTCCGGACGGCCGAGGTCCAGCACCAGCACCATCAGGCCTCCGACCAGCAGGGCGATGGCCAGCAGGCCGGAAAGCCGGGCGAGCGGTTTGTACGGCACCCTGCCGAAGACAGAACTGATGGAGGCGACATTAAGCGCACCGGAAGCGGCGACGATCAGAAACACCGCGAACACATGCGGCGTGCCCCATACGATCTGGTTGGTCATTCCGGTGACGTAGTGTCCGTTGTGCTCCATGTAGAAGGCGGCAGCCAGACCCGCGAGCACGAACAGCCCGATAAAACCGAGCAGGGAGTAAAAGCGCGGGCCGCCGTCGATTTCCGTAAATTGTATCTGCTGTTTCATTAGATTCCCCGATAGCGTACGCCGGTGTTGAGTTCGAGATCGGCGCGTATCTGACGGCTGTTGTATTGCTTGAGCTGCCTTGAAATCTCGCTTGCCGGGTCGTTCATGTCGCCGAAGATCATGGCGTTGTGATTCTCTCCCGTGCAGGCCTCGACGCAGGCCGGTTGCTTCCCTTCATCGACCCGTACCACGCAGAAGTTGCAGCTCTCTACGGTGCCCTTGCCGCGGGGTGTGTCCGGCAACTGGTCTTCAAGCGTCTCGTGTATGAAGGAACGCGCCTTGTACGGACAGGCCATCATGCAGTAGCGGCAGCCGATACAGATATGCTTGTCGACCAGAACGATTCCGTCGGCCCGTTTGAACGAGGCGCCGGTAGGACAGACATCCACGCACGGCGGATGCTCGCAGTGCTGACAGAGCAGGGGCAGGGTCTGGGTGTAGCCGGTCTGCTTGTCGCGCAAGTTCACCTTGCGGATCCATTGTGCATCGGTCTCGGGACGGCCATGTCCGGTCAGACCGTGTTGCTCGGCGCAGGCATCGACGCAATCGCTGCAACCATTCGCACACTTGTTGGTGTCGATCAACATACCCCAGCGCACGGCGCTGCTGACAGGTTGATCGGCGGGACGCGCCTGTGCGACCTTATGCAGCAGCACACCGGGAGCGATCAGCCCGGCTGCCGCGGTGGCTGCACCGCCGAGAAAGCGACGGCGTGAAGTATCCGTTTGTGCATTGTCAGTCATGGTTGATGCTCTCGGTTGCCAGCTGCTGGTCATTTCCGGATGACAGGGCAACTGGATGTACATCCGTTTGCAGACGGTCAGGTGTCGTAATCGGGGCCATGGAGCGTTTTCCCGAATCCGGTAAAGGCCGGTCGGCATGGCACTCGAAGCAGTCGATGTTGACCGCTGCGTAGGTGTGACAGCTGTTGCAGAAGTGCTGCTCGCTGCTGACCCGTGGCGCATCGGGTGCACTGCTCACATGGCAGTCGATGCATTCTTCCAGGCTGAAGCGTTTGGTGCGGATACCCTCGTGCACGGTTTCATCGCGATGGTGCAGGAGGTACTTCATGTGATTCCTGCGCATATCCGCGGTGGGTTCGACGCATCCCTGTGCTTCACTCACCCGGCGCTGTGCTTCGGGCACTACCGGCAGCAGCGAGTCACCGGCCCTGACCAGGGCCGGCACCCAGAGAATCGCAAGCGCCAGCAGGGCAAGCAACCCGCTTTTTGTCATCAGGTTTGACATGATTTTCCCGTCTTAGTGACCCAGTGCCATGTCGATGTAGCCGGTGGGGCAGACATCGGAACAGATATGGCAGCCAATGCACTTGTTGTAGTCCGTGTCCACGTAGCGGCCGGTCGTCGACTTGTCCTTCTTGACGCGGAAAATGGCATCCTGCGGACAGTAGATGACGCAGTTGTCGCATTCGAAGCACATGCCGCAGCTCATGCAGCGTTCGGCTTCGTTGACCGCCTGTTCCGTCGTCAGACCGATGCCGCGCTCGGTAAAATGTCCGAGCACTTCATCCGCCGAGGGGCCATAGGAAGACCGCTTGTTGCGCGGTACATAGGGGAAATGCCCGAGGTACAGCTTGTCCGAGGAGATGATCTCCGCCGCCGAGCGGTCCTCGTAGTTGTGTACCGCCCAGTTGCCATCCGAGGTGCCACGCATGTCGCCACGTTCCCCGGGATCGAAAACTTCCGGGTCGAGGTTGGTCTCGTGGAGTTTCTTCAGCAGTTTGAAATGATGGACATCCACCTTGGGACGCTTCGACTGCTGTTCATGCTTCAGGTAGTGATTAATGCTCTCCGCGGCGATGGAGGCCTGTCCGATCGCGGTCGTCAGGAGATGCGGACGAATGATGTCGCCCGCGGCGAAATGGCCGTCACGATTCGGCAGCTGGTAATAGGCATCGGCATCGATCAGGCCGCGTCCGTTATTCAGCTCATCCAGGCCCTCGGAAAGATCGCCGCCCTGGCCAATGGCCGAGACAACCAGATCGCATTCGATATCAAATTCCGAGCCCTCAACGGGATTGGGTCGGCCATCAACCATCTCGCACTTGGCCATTCTCAATGCGATCGCGCGGCCTTCATCGTTCACGACCACCTCGATCGGCATGACGCCGTTGAGGATCTTGACGCCTTCACGCAGGGCATCCTCGACTTCATGTTCGGTCGCAGTCATTTCCTCGCGCTCGAACAGGGAGGTCAGGGTGACGTCGGCGCCTTCACGGGCGGCGGCAAAGGCCGAATCGTGTGCGACATAGCCGCCGATGACCTGTTCCGGACGGACTTCCTTGTTGAGATTGGTGACCTTGCCCAGTCGCCGGGCGACGGAGACCACGTCGATGGAGGTGTCGCCGCCACCCACGCAGACCACCCGGTCGGTTGTGACCTGCAGCGCGCCCTTGTTGAATGCCTCGAGGAACTGTACACCGGTGACGCAGTTGGGCGCATCGCTGTTGGGAACCGGCAGCTTGCGTCCGGTCTTGCAGCCGAGCGCCCAGAGTATGGCGTCGAACTCCTTCTCCAGTTCGGCGATGGAGACATCCTTGCCGACGCGGGTGCCGAGGCGCGTTTCGACATACCCCATGTCCAGGATGCGCTGGATTTCATGGTTGAGTACATCACGCGGGGTGCGGTATCCCGGGATGCCGTAACGCATCATGCCGCCGAGTTCGTCATGATCGTCGAAAATGACGCTGGCATGACCCATGCGGCGCAGCTGGTAGGCCGCCGCCATGCCGGCCGGGCCGCCGCCGATGATGGCGATTTTCTTGCCACTCATCTGTTCGGGCGCCTCGAAGGTGAATTTTTTCTCGTAGGCGGAATCGCCGATGAACTGCTCCACGGAATTGATACCGACGAAATCATCGACATTGTTGCGGTTGCAGCCGTCCTCGCACGGCGCCGGACACACACGGCCCATCATCGACGGGAAGGGATTGGCGTCGGTTGAGCGGCGGAAGGCGTATTCTTCCATGCTCATATCGCCGGTGGGTTTCTCTATACCGCGCACGATCTGCAGCCAGCCGCGGATGTCTTCACCCGAGGGGCAGCTGCCCTGGCAGGGAGGGGTGCGATGCACATAGGTTGGACACTTGTGCGAATGATCGCCCTCGAAGATCTTGTCGGTGAAACGCGTCCACTCGTAATCGCCGTCTTCGAATCGGCGGAATGTGAGTTTGTTTTTTTCCATGTCATCTCGAGAAGTAGCCATGCGTATTCTCCTGTGATCTGCTCAGACGCGGTTAACTGAGTCGGATTCGTTATCGAAACTAGTTAGTTTTTGCTCCCAAGAACAATTGCGTTGCTCACCAGCTGGTGCACACTCACAATGGTGTCCATGGTAAAGCCGTAATAGGGCAAGACCTTGGCGAACTGGCTCTTGCAGATCGCACAGATCGCCGCCATATGGGTGACGCCATTTTGCTCCACAACCTGCTTCAGCGCCTCCATCCGGGGGAGAGCACCCTTGACGCGCAGTTCCATCAGATCGTCGGTCAGCAGTCCGCCGCCACCACCACAACAATACGTGGATTCGTAAATCGTATCTTGAGGCATGTCAAAAAAGTGATTGCAAGTTGCCCTGATGACATCGCGGGGAATGGTGAACTGACCACCGGGTTTCGGCCCCATGCGTGAGGCACGCGCCACGTTGCAGGAATCGTGGTAGGTGAGCACCATGTCGTCGTTGGCGGATTTATCCAGAGTCAACGCACCGCGCTGGATCAGGTCGTGAGTGAACTCGAGTATATGCTGCGGTACCGGGTATTTCGGATCCAGAAAGTCGAACGGTCCCGCCAGGGTGTTGAGGAAGCTGTAGGCGACACGCCAGGCGTGTCCGCACTCTCCCATGATGATGCGCTTTACGCCGAGGTCGAGCGCCGCCTCGCGGATACGCAGGGACACATTGCGCATGTTTTCATAGCTGCCGATGAACATGCCGAAATTGGCAGCCTCGCTGGCATGTGAACTCATTGTCCAGCTGATCCCGGACTCGTGAAAGACCTTGCCGTAGCCGATAAGCCCGTCGACATGGGGTTCGGCGAAGAAATCCGCGGACGGGGTGACCAGCAGCACATCGGCGCCCTTTTCATCCAGCGGGTAGCGCACCTTGACGCCGGTTTCGTCCTCGACATCTTCCTCGATGCCTTCCAGGGTGTCGGCCAGAGCGGGTTGGGGCAGTCCGAGATTGTTGCCGATCTTGAAAACCTTGCCGATGATTTCGTTGCAGTATTTCTGCCCCACACCGACGCTGTCCATGATCTCACGTGCGGCCATGGAAATTTCCGCGGTATCGATACCATAGGGACAGAACACCGAGCAGCGGCGGCACTGCGAGCACTGGTGGAAATAGCTGTACCAGTCGTCCAGCACCTCTTTGGTGAGATCGACCGCGCCGACGAGCTTCGGGAAATATTTGCCGGCAAAGGTGAAATAACGACGGTAGACCTTGCGCAACAGGTCCTGGCGTGCAACCGGCATGTTTTTCGGATCGCTGGTGCCGAGGTAGTAATGACACTTGTCCGTGCAGGCGCCGCATTTGACGCAGGAGTCCAGGAAGACCTGGAACGAGCGGTACTTGCCGGTCAGTTCCTGCATCTTGTCGAGCGCGACCTGTTCCCAGTTCTCGACCAGTTCACCCGGAAATCCCAGCTGCGCCTGGAATTCAGGCTTGGCCACGTAGGGTTTACTGTGGGCCATCGTCCCTTCATGCAGCAGCGGGATGACGGGGTATTCCTTCAGTTCCGGTGTTTCAAAGTCAGCCACGGTTAACTCCTGATCCTGTTATTCACAGGTTATCTGTTTTCCAGTTTGGCAGCCCACGGCGCGAGATGCCGCTGCTCGCGTGGATTGTCAACCTGGTTGCGGGTGGGGCTGAAAAAGACGCCCGGTGCGTGGAGCAGCTTGCTGATTGGAAAAATGATCATGAGCGTGGCCACGAGCGCGAGATGGACGAGCAACAACGGATCCTCGGGCAGGGGTTGCCAGCTGAAGTACATCAGGCCGAGAAAGAACGCCTTCACCGACACGATATCGGTATGCGAGAGGTAATCCATTGAAATCCCGGTCAGGGCGATACCGAGCAGCAATGCCAGCATCAGGTGATCGGAAAGCGCCGATATGTAGCGTACGCGGTCGACCAGGAAGCGACGCGCCCACAGTCCCAGCAAACCGATGATCATGGCGAACGCTGCATACAGGCCGAAAGGCTGGATGAGGTCCACCCAGGTCCATACCGGATCGGTGAAATATCTCAAGTGGCGCGCCAGCACCAGAAACATGCCAAAGTGAAACAGGTACCCGAAGATCCAGATCCACTTGTTTGACCTGAACAGGCTTTCGAAAAAAGCCAGTTCCCGGAACATGCGCATGGCCACACCCGTGCGTGTCACCGGTGCGGGGGTGGTCGGTATCTTCAGCGGCGCCGGTGTTTTTGCATACTGCCGTATCTTGTAAGCCAGGCCGCCGACCAGCAGGGCTGTGGCTGTATAGAACAGCAAGGCATAAACAATCGTCAGAAACGGCATGTTTCTGAACTCCCTTACGATAGTGTTGTAACAGGGCAGGTTGCCTGCAGAGGGTCGCCCCTCTGCAAGAATCACCTGTGCTCAGACGCAGCCAGTCGGTTTCGGCAGGCCGGCGTATTTACAGGCCTGCTTGGCAGGACCGTAAGGGAACAGCTCATAGAGATACTTGCTGTTGCCCTTGTCCTTGCCCAGCTTCTTGCCGATCGCCTTGGTCAGTACGCGCACCGCCGGTGCAATCTGGTATTCCTCGTAATACTCGCGCAGGAAGTTGATCACTTCCCAGTGGGCGTCTGTCAGCTCGGTGTCGTCGGCCTGTGCCATGACGGTCGCGACTTCAGGTTCCCACTGGTTCAGGTCGGCAAGGTAGCCTTCCTCATCGGTTTCGTAAGATTTACCGTTTACTTCGATGCTCATGTTTGGTCTCCTCGTGGATGACGCTAGTTGATGTAAAAAAAATCAGAGCCAGGATTGTACGTTTTCGTGCCGGGTGACGAGATCGACGAAGCCATCGTAATCAACGACAGTGACGCCCTCGACGAGTTGATCATCACCGATGCCGCGCGCCTTGAGATCCGGCCCCAGGGCATATAAGGAAATGCCGGATGCCTCCTTTAGCCTGCCGGCTGCGGCGCTGCCCCTGACGACGGCGTATATGCCGTCCTCGAACAGCAATACGGAGCTGCCGTCTTTGGCATGACTGAGGCAGGAATCAAGAGTATTCCTTTCGGAGGGTGATTTGTTGACGGTATGCAGCATAGCCATGGTCGATGCTTCCTCAAAAACTCAATACAACGTCTTGTTGATCCATGATGTCGCTGAGTTCAGCGCGGCTGACAAAGCGGATGGAATCCTTCTCGGCGTAGTCATCGTCCTCGTCCTCATAGGTGAGGTGAAGGAGATTGTCCGGTGTGAGCCCGCGCTCTTCCAGCGACTCCTTTTCAACATAGATCTTCGTGACTTCGTAATCGCCCAGCGCCGAATAGGTGGGTGAAAAATTCTTCATGCCTATATCAGCCGTTTTCTGACCCTTGGCAATCTGGAAGACACCGTCATCGACAAATGCCAGGCTGACATCCTGGTCGAAGGCGGCGCCGATCAGCACCACTTCAAGCGACTCCAGCGCGTAGATCGTGCCATACGGCGCCTTGCGGTTTACATAAAGAAACTTCTTTATCGTCTCTGACATGGTTTTATCCCTTAATCTCCGAAGACCACCAGACGGTCTGCCTGAATACCTGCCTCGATCAACTGTCCGAGACCGGAGATCCGGAACCCGTCTGCGATATTGTCTCCCGACTTGCCATGCCGCTTGGCTTCATCGGCATCCAGGATGCCGCGACGCTGGGCGGCTGCGACGCAGACCACCAGATCAAGGCTGTGTTTCTTTGACAGCTCCGACCACAGCTGGGTGATGTTGCGATCATCCTGCGGCGGCACGGCATAGCGCGTGCCGTTATTGACGCCATCATGGTAGAAAAACACCCGTGAGATCTCGTGTCCCTTGTCGAGAGCGGCTTTGGTGAACTGATAGGCACTGTCGGACGACTGATGCTGATACGGGCCTTCATTGACCATAACTGCTAGCTTCATGCGGTTGACTCCTTGAATATGGCAATCAGAAGCGGATATGGGTGGAGGCGTTCAGGCTCGCACGTGCACCACGCCAGTTGTCGATGTGGTACTTGGTGAACGGCAGTCCGGTCACCTCGAAGAACCGCGGCCAGCCGATGCGCTCGATCCAGTCGTTCATGCGTTCCCAGTCCTTGGCGTTTTCCTTGTAGGCCTTGAGGATGCCTTTGACCACAGCGGTGGCTTCCGGCCAGCGGGGCGGATTATTCGGGATGCCGGAGGCAACCAGCTTCTGGAAGGTCGGCTTGCCGCGGGCATTGGAGTGGTTGCCGCCAACCCAGATCGCAAGCTTCGAATGCTCGGCGTCGTTGATCTGCATGGGCGGGCAGGGCGGGTAACAGGCGCCGCAGCAGATACATTTCTTTTCGTCCACTTCCAGTGAAGGCTTGCCGTTCACCAGCGCCGGGCGGATGGCGGCGACCGGGCAACGCGCGACCACCGAGGGCCGTTCGCAGACATTGGCTACCAGGTCATGGTTGATCTTCGGCGGCTTGGTGTGCTGCACGTTGATGGCAATGTCGCCCTGGCCGCCGCAGTTGATCTGGCAGCAGGAGGTGGTCATGTGGACACGGTTCGGCATATTCCAGCCTTTGAACTCGTCGATCAGTTCGTCCATCATGGACTTCACCACGCCAGAAGCATCGGTGCCGGGTATGTCGCAGTGCAGCCAGCCCTGGGTGTGGGAAATCATGGTGACCGAGTTGCGCGTGCCGCCGACCACGTAGCCGGCGTCTTCCAGCGCCTTGATCAGCGGTTCCACCTTGGCTTCGTCCGCCACCAGGAATTCGATGTTGCTGCGGATGGTGAAATGGACGTAACCATCACCGTACTTGTCGCCGATATCGCACAGTTCACGCAATGTGAATATATCCAGAATGCGCTGGGTGCCGGCGCGTACCGTCCAGATCTTCTCGCCGCTGTGGGCGACATGCACCAGAACGCCGGGGCGCGGGTCCTCGTGATAGGCCCACTGACCATAATTCCTGCGCATGACAGGATGCATGTACTGAAAACCGTCAGGACATCCCGACTCGATTGGCGAACGCATTTCTTGTGCCATGTGACTCTCCTGAAATTCTGTCGTTGATGTGCGGCCCCCGATGCCTTGCGCACCGGGGTCCGCCATGATTTGCCTGGTTGGTTACGCGGAAGCCGCCTGTTTCTCTTCGCGCTTCCTCTCGAACCACTTCTCGGCCTCTTCGTCCCAGCCATCCATGCGGACATAGGATGACTGACGCGGGTAATTGACCATGTGAGGATCCACGTCGACGCCGATGCCTTCGAGGAAATTCACCAGGCCGATGCGCTCGATCATTTCGCCGGTACGCTCATGCTCCAGTCCGTTCTCTGCCCAGAAGTCGATGATTTCCTCGGCCATTTCCACGATGCGTTCGTAGTCTTCCTCGGTTTCGAGTTTCATGAAGGGCACCACGACGGTACCCATCAGGTCGCCGATCTTCAGGGTGCGCTTGCCGCCAATGAGGATGGTGACGCCCTTGTCGTCTCCCGGGTGCAGCGCCTTGGGCATGACATTCAGGCAGTGCATGCAACGCACGCAGTTGTGATTATCGACGACGAATTCATCGTTGTCGGTGAGCGAGATCGCCTGGGTCGGACAGCGCGCGATGACATTGTCGAGGAGGTACTGCCGGCCCTTCTTCTTGATGTAGTTCTTGATCTCTTCCTGATTGACCTTCATGTCGTCGCGCCAGGTGCCGATCACGGCAAAGTCCGAGCGCTCGATGGCGTTCTGGCAGTCGTTCGGACAGCCGGATACCTTGAACTTGAACTTGTAGGGCAGGGCAGGACGGTGTACGTCGTCAGTGAAGTTGTTGACCAGGTGACGATGAATGCCGTGCTCGTGTGCACAGGACATCTCGCAGCGGGCGGCT
>Ga0210144_1000898_pt1 | contig 13557 bp, 11 predicted proteins | sample Muzzi_PWA_D2_FD_185532 | JGI IMG/M metagenome (GOLD analysis project Ga0210144, IMG submission 185532) | Wetland microbial communities from San Francisco Bay, California, USA, that impact long-term carbon sequestration - Muzzi_PWA_D2 (SPAdes) | ecosystem: Environmental > Aquatic > Marine >...
GCGGGTTTAAACGATTGGCGACGTAAATGTTCAACCCGACGATCAGGGCCAACAGCAGCCAGACCATCGCTCCAAACCCGAATTTGCTCAACAGAATGGTCCGGAAAACAGACGAAAAGCCCAAATTTTCAAACCACAACCAGTCCGGATAAAATGAAACCCCTATCCACAGCAATAGAACACCAACAAATCCGATACCGATAACTAATAATTTTTTATTCATAACTCTCCTTAGTGGTGCTCAGTTGGTTCACATCAAAAAACAACGTGGGATTCGACCCATATTCATCGATCGAAATAAAAAAACGGACACAAAAGATTGCGGTTCGACGCTCATCTCAATAATCCCATGTACAGGTATCATATTTTTCTGATGCCAGGTCAAGTAAATACTCTTTATTCATCTCACGATGAGTTGTCGTTAATTGAAGGGGCGGGGAGTTTTATTGTAAATACCAATGTACGTGTTTACGGGTTGTGCTCTCCCGTTCACTCTGGTGTCTACGTGTCTGGTCATTTCTAAAACTTAGCAGCGGTGGCATTCCTGCCCCCTCCGCGTTCTCCCGCGAAAAGCATGCGGGAGCCGCGGTCTCCCCCACTGCTAAATTATTGAAATGACGACGCCAGTCCGCCAATATCGTTACACGGAAAAGCACAGCCCGTAAACATACGCAACGCATGTGTATGAGCCTCAGGCTCCTATAGCCAACGCCTCGGAGAGCGAAATGGATAATCTTTTTTAAAAAAGCGTGTACTGTTTCACCCGCCTGCCACGTAAGGCAAGAGCGGGCAGGGTGGTTTAGGGATCGTAAGAAAGAACCGGAGGATAAAAATACTAAAGAATTACAGATAGTTGAAGGATATTGAGAATTGGAGGTGCCAAATTGGCACCTCCAATCAAAAAATCTCCATCCTGTGGCCTATCATTGGGTGGCCACACTTAAACCAAACACCGATACCGTGCCCTCCAGAACGTAATTGCTCACATAAACATACTTTCCATCGGGAGATACTGATACTCCATTAGGATTTTCAAGATTTACAGGATTCTCCCCCACATTAATTGTATCTATCACGGTATTGTTGTCACATATCGAGATAACTGATACCGTGCTGGGTACCTTGGGTACCGTGCTGCTACCAGAATTGCTCACATAGACATACTTTCCGTCGGGAGATACTGATACTCCAGTAGGATTTTCCCCCACAGCAATTGGTTCTATCGCAGGACTGTTCTCAGATATCGGGATTGCTGATACCGTGTTGCCACCAGGATTGCTCACATAGACATACTCTCCATTGGGAGATACTGATACTCCCTTATGTCCTGTTCCTGCAGAAACTGTTTTTATCGGAGGATAGTCAGATTCCAAGATGTCAGATGTCGAGATTATTGATACAGTGCCATACGTATCGAAATGGCTCACATAAACATAATCTCCATTGGGAGATACTGATACTCCCCAAGGTTTGTTTCCCACAGTAATTGTTTTTATCACAGTATTGTTGTCAGATGTCGAGATTACTGATAGCTTGCCGTCCATATGGGTCACATAGACATAGTTTCCGTCGGGAGATGCTGATATTCCATTAGCCAATTTCCCCACAGTAATTGGTTCTATCGCAGGACTGTTCTCAGATGTCGGGATTACGGATACCGTGTCGAACAAAGGATGGGTCACATAGACATACTCTCCGTCGTGAGATACCGATATCCCATAAGGATTTCCTTTCCCCACATAAATTGTTTCTATCCAGGTATTGAGATATGTCCCATCAGCATCACACACATCACTTGATGGAGGAATATCAGGTTGCAGTTGCAGTATTTCAACGCTAACTTTTCCACCCGGCTTACTTTTTAACAAAACTTCCAATATATTATCTCCCTCATTCAAGCTAACCGCTTCCTCTATACAACCGACATTTTGATTAAAATTTGAAGACCCTACAACGACATTTCCGTTGATGGAGATTGTTGCGCTACTTATTTTTTCAGCTTCAGCACCATTACATACCTTTAGCGTTGCCTCCCCACTCATCCCTGAAAAGTTTTCAAATTGACTTACTGGCGTCCCATTTCCCTTATCACCGCCTCCCTTTCTATCGATGGCTTTTTCAAATATAGCGTTTCCCCTTTCAAATATACCTTCGAATACAACGTATTCATCAGACGTATGACCTATTGCAGATGATCCGAAGATAACCAAAAACGTCAAGATCATGCTTAGCTTTTTCATACACCCCCTCCTTTTTATCCTTGTTTTTTACATAAAAAAAGCTCTACAATATCGTTTGCAGAGCCTATTGACATACAAGATACACAATGATAATTATTGTATCTTGAGGTGCTGAAAGGCCCTCAGATTCCTAAGCCAAGCACGTGCACCCGCTAAAGTCTCGTGCTTGGCTTTATTTTCTATACACCGTGCACAAATTATTCCAATTTGTGCAAGAATCATGCAAAATACCGACAATTCGACTTCGAAAAGCAGATAAATAATTAAATTCCAAATAGTTATCCAAACTATTCAAACACCGTATGTTAAAGCGACATATCCAGGGTAATAGACGAAATTTGTCACCAGGTATGACATTAATTGAAAGCAGAGCCTCGAACCCTTTTGGATGGATGATTGAAGGCGTCGCTTTCAGCCGTCGTAGCCGGCCTACTCCGTTGAAGTGGCTTCGAAGGATGAATAGGCTGCTATGGCGAAGCCGACTCGCTATCGGTTTAAAGGAGACCGATGGAAGAGGGAAGACAGCTTCGCTATGATGATGGACGATTCAACGTATTCTGTCTTTCGTCCATCTTCCTTCATCCATCGTCCTTCGTCCTAGTCCCGACCTCTGACACCTGACCCTTGACCCCTTGAATCCTTGAATCCTGTAGCTTTACCCCTGATCCCAGATCCCTAATCTCCGATCCCTGGTCCCCGAAATATCAGCCGAACTTTTTAATTTTCTTTTTACTGATTTTCTTCTCATGGATTTTCTTGGATTTGCGTGAAGGATATTTATGTTTGTGCTCATCGTAATGGGTATAGGGTTTATCGACATCCATCTCAAAACTGACATGGTCGCCAAGCCCTATTTGTATAGCATGAGGCAACGATGCGGAAATCCGCCAGTTAGGCCCTTCAAGGTAAAAATATAAATTTCTGTTCGTATCATAGTAAACGCTGCTGTCAGGATAATACCGGTATTTATATTTTGCCCGATGTCCGTAGGCCGGTGCGTGAGGTGGCGGCCCAACTTTTTTGGGGTGTTTGATATCATGAGGATGTCCGCTGTCTGTTGCATGGCCCCAATCATAAGCGACGGTTCCGCTGGTGGTGCGACATGCGCTGAAAGAAAAAAGAAATAAAAGAACCACCAAAAGAAACAACATTTTATTGAGGGTACTGTAATTCATCTTGATTCTCCTTTTGTTTTTTAACCATGAAATTAATGCAAAATTTGCGCCATAAGGCCGAGGAAATGGATTTTCATGTATTTACAGCATCTTATTCACAATACAGGGGCGGTTTGATTGAAATGATATGACAAATATTTGTCAATTTTTTTCCTATTTCCTGTCTCCTTGTACCTTGAGCCTTTCCCCTTCATCCTTAATCCTTGCGTCTTGTTCCTTTTCCCTAGCCTCTGCCCTCTGACCTTTAACCTCCGACCTATTTTCTATTTCCTATTTCTTATTTCCTTGCGCCTTTTCCCTTTATCCTTTATCCTGATCCCAGGTATTTGGGTTTAACTTTAGATCGCCCCGGAGAAATAGGCTTTGCCCCGATGAAATATGCATCGTACCAGAGGAATAGGGTTCACCCCGGTTAAATATTAAATACGAATTTAACAGGGCAAGCATTCCACGGGGTAGACATTTCATTGGGCCCCGAAAGATCGGGATTTCCATTTCATTCCAATAGGCATTTCACAGGGTAAACTTTAGGTATTTGTGATCCTGACACATGGCCCTTGATCCCTGATCTCAGGCCCCTCAACATTTTATGGAGGTCATTATGGAACTTTGTAATCTCGGTACTTCCGATATCAAAATATCCCCAATTATTATGGGAACCTGGCAGGCCGGCAAGGACATGTGGGTGGGCATCGATGATGCCCAGTCGACAAAGGCGATAAAAGCGGCATGTGATGCAGGTATCACGACATTCGATACGGCAGAGGTCTACGGTAACGGCCATTCGGAAAGAATCGTCGGAAATGCCCTTTATGATGTGCGTGACCGGGTCGTGATCGCCACCAAGGTATTTTCAAATCACCTGAAATACAACCAGGTCATTGACGCGTGCCATGGATCTTTAAAAAATCTTAAAACCGATTATATCGATCTCTATCAGATCCATTGGCCTCCGGGGTCCTTCGGAGCCAAAAAAGTTCCTCTGGAAGAAACCATGCGCGCCATGGCCGACTTGAAGGCGCAGGGCAAAATTCGCGCTATCGGTGTTTCCAATTTCTCTAGATCCCAGTTGGAGGAAGCTGCAACGTTCGGAAGAATCGACAGCCTCCAGCCGCCCTATTCGTTGTTCTGGCGTAAAGTTGAAACAGATGCTTTGCCGTATTGTCGCGAGAACAATATCACTGTGCTCGCGTATTCTTCCATGGCCCAGGGGCTGTTGACCGGAAAATTCGGGCCGGACCACACATTTGCCAAAGGTGATCACCGCTTTAGAAACAAATTGTTTCAGCCGGAGAATTACAGGCGGGTCCGGAAGGCATTGGAAAAGCTTGATCCCATAGCGGCGGCGAATCATATCACGTTGGGGCAACTGGCGCTGGCTTGGATCATTTCGCAGCCGGGGGTGTGCGCCATCGCCGGTGCCCGCAACCCCGAACAGGCCGTTCAAAATGCCGCGGCTGCAAATGTTCGCCTGTCCGATACAGATCTGGCGGCTGTCGATGACATCGGAAGAATCGTCACCGATCCATTGGATGACGATCCGGTGATGTGGGAATGGTAACCCGAATATGTTATGACCGTCCGGATTTCCTGTTTTCAAAAAAGCCGTGAAAAATATAAAATAAGGTGCTATATTACAAGCCACCTTAAAATAAAGATTTTGGTTCAAAAAAAGCAAGTTGAGCTTTGCGAAATCCCGAGAATCGGGGGCGGGGCCGAGTTTTAACCCGCCCGCCTGTTGACGGGATCTTCGACACGCATACTCAAGTATGTCGAGGACTTAAAACGAGGCTTCAACGCCGAGGTTGGGCCAAAATATTATTTTGAAATAGCTTATAGTTATTTCTCCCGTTGCAGGGAGATCAATCGTTAAAAACAGGAGATCCAATATTATGAACCTAAATAAAATAATCGTTTGTTTCACCGGCCTGGCTATAATTTCAGGATTGATCGCGTGCGGTAATGGGTCATCCAAAACCGAAGCGAAGACCCCGGCCGATCAAATTGGCAAGACACCGTCCCAAGCCCCCGATGCACTGCAACTTGCAGAGGGCAGCAGGAAAGTGGTGCAAACGCTGGACGCCAGCAGGTACACCTATATCCGCCTGGTTGATGGGGCCGGAAATGAAACCTGGGCCGCCGTTCCCCAAACTAAACTGGAGATCGGGGAACAAATTGAGCTGGAGGGCGGTATTGTTATGCGTAATTTTAACAGTAAAACCCTGAACCGGACATTTGATTCCGTCATCTTTGCGACCGGCGTTATCAGAGCCGCCGGAGATAAAAACGCTCAGACGCAGGCGGCAGCCATGGCCGACTCCGATGTAAACCGGTCCGGAATAGCCCCTCACGGCCTAACTCCACAAATCCCCGGCAGCAGCCACGCGACAGCGTCTTTCACCAAGTTGAAAGTCGAAAAGTCAACCGCTCAGAATGGTTACACGGTTGGTGAAATTTTCGAGAAAGGCGCCTCCCTGAACAAACAGAAAGTCACCGTAAAGGGGCAGGTTGTGAAGATAAACCCTGATATTATGGGAAGGAACTGGCTCCACATTCAGGACGGCACCGGAGATCCTGCGAAAAACACGCATGATCTGGTGATTACATCAGCCGATATCGCGGAAATAGGCGCCATTATCTCCGTTGAAGGAATTCTGGCCGCTGACAAAGATTTTGGCTCCGGCTATAAGTATGATGCCATTGTCGAGGATGCAGTTCTTATGAAATAAACCGCATTATCTTTTTCTTCCGACCTCTGATCTCCGACCTCCGACCCGTGATTCCGCCACACTGCATAGGCGGGCAAGCCCTGGTCCCTGGTCCCTGAACCCTGGCACCTGAATAACGAACGTAACCAAAGATTATATAAAAATTTACAAAGAGATTTTTAATGTGGAACTAGAAAATAAGATATTGGCGGTGAAGGAATTGCCGGATGGGTCTCCGGTCAGAATACCTTATTTTATCCTAGACTCAAAAAACAAAGGACCTACTACAGGCATCGTCGCAACCCAGCATGGAAATGAGTTCTTCTCCATTGTCATTCTCAAAGAATTTCTAAAATCAAAATACCCTCTCAAAGGAAAAATAATCATCTTCCCTGTAGCAAACCCCTTGGCGTATAATGTAAAAGAAAGAACCAGCAGGATAGACAGAAAAGATATGAATCGGTGCTGGCCTGGAAAGGAAGATGGCGTAATTACAGAAAAAATGTGTTACAGCATATTCCGGATCCTCAATAGATGTGGTTGTGTTTTAGATCTTCACAACGGTAATGATAACATTCTGGACACGCCTCAAGCAAGATTGTATGAACAGAGATACGCCGATGTCCGGGATTTGGCTGCACATCTCGATGTTCCATTTATTCTGCTCAGAAAAGAACCGCTTGAAAACACACTGGTCGGTTCTCTTCTGGACGAAAACATAACAGCGATCACCGTTGAGTTGGGCGAAGGAAAAAGAATAACTCATCATTATATAACCAAAGGATTAAAAATAATAGAAAGCTTTCTGAGGCACACGGGAAATCTTCCAGAACCTCGTACATTCGAATCAATACCCATAGATGATGATAAAATGAGACTCGTTACGGCAGAGAATAGTGGATTATTTATTCCGAATATCCAGCAGCTTGGGGAAAAAACAGACGATCTCGGAAATTTAATCACCTTTCCTGATTTCTCTGAAAAAAAGATCCTCACGCCCACCAAAGGACATATATTAAGCTTGTGGGTCGGCGGCGTTATTGCAAGAGGAGAGCTACTGGCAAGAATCACCAAAGATTAAATTACGATCATAAGGGAAAGGGGTCGAGGGTTCAAGGATCCAAGGATTCAAGTGAAATACTAAAGAATTAGAGCTTGAATCAACTGTTGCAAAATATGCAACAGTTCAGGAGGGAGCAAGAAAGGTTGAGAGGATGCTCAAGGCTTTGCTAAAATCATTAGAAAACAAACACTCGACCCCTTGAATCCTTGAACCCTGTAGTTTAAACTCTGAAACCCTGATCCCCGGTATGTTTTAATCACCTGGGGGAAACGTAATAAGTTAAGAACATCCCCGAGATTCCCGCTACTGAAGGAGGAACGGCATATGGTCAGCCAGATCGAGGTCAAGAATATGGCGCTGTTCTGCGATTTCGAGAATATCGCTATAGGCGTGAAAGATTCCCAGCTTGCGAAGTTCGACATCCAGAAAGTGCTCGAACGCCTGCTTCTCAAGGGGAGCATCGTCGTGAAAAAGGCCTACTGCGACTGGGAGCGCTTCAAGGAGTTTAAGGCGGTCATGCACGAGGCCGCTTTCGAGCTCATCGAAATCCCCCATGTCCGTCAGTCGGGCAAGAATTCGGCCGACATCCGCATGGTGGTCGATGCTTTGGACCTTTGCTATACCAAGAGCCACGTGGAGACCTTTGTTATTATCAGCGGGGACTCAGATTTTTCGCCTTTGGTGAGCAAGCTGCGCGAAAATAACAAGGTGGTCATCGGCTGCGGGGTGAAAAATTCCTCCTCGGATCTGCTGGTAGCCAACTGCGATGAGTTCATCTATTACGACGACCTGGTTCGGGAGGAAGAGGCCAAAAAGAAAAAGAGCAAAAAAACATCCTGTAAACCGAGTTCGGACCTGACGCCCAAGAATGGGACCCATAATACTGGAGAAGAAAAAAAACAAAAGGCCGTGGACTTGATCATCGAAACCGTCGAGGCGCTGATCGCCGAGCGCGGTGAAGCGGACAAGATGTGGGGCTCAATGGTCAAGCAGGCCCTGAAGCGGCGCAAGCCCGGCTTCAACGAATCCTATTACGGGTTTAAGTCCTTCGGCCAACTGCTGGAAGAAGGGCAGTGCCGCGGTTTGCTGGAGCTGGAAAAGGACGAACGTTCCGGCGGCTATATCATCCATTTGCCGGCCCACGAGGATTGATCCGAAAAAAGTGTCATCCCTAAAGTTGCATAAATAAAATGACAAATGGGTGGGATAAGCATACATCGTCAACATCGCCTCAAATGTTGTTTAAGCTTTAAGGTCGCAATTTGCGACCTCAAGTTGGGGCGGTATACGAAGGACAAAGCCATATGCCTTCCTTAAAGCTTGACAAGATTATCATCAGATGATAAGTAATAGCCCATGCCTAAGGAAAAATGCTCAATAGAAGATTCTTCGTTAACCGGGATATTTAGACGGTGAAGTTATGAAAAAAAAGGTATTAAAGATCGGGATTCTTTCTCGAAAAGAGTATAAAAAAAGAACAATAGCCATTGCACGAGGCGAATATAAACCTAAGAAGGATGAGCCGAAAATATGGTTTGAGTCCATAAACTCTATGGCACAAATACTCAGCAGCGAAAATCAAAAACTTCTAAAGGTTATCAGCGAAAAGAAGCCAACCTCTTTAAAGGAGTTGGAAAATGCTACGGGCAGAAAGAGCAGCAATCTTTCTCGAACGCTAAAGACGATGTCACGATATGGAATTGTTGATTTGGTTAAGCATGACAAATCAATTAAACCTGTTGTTAAGGCGACTGATTTTGAAGTTGAATTTGGAGTCAATACCTCTGCTCTCTAATATTCAGTATTAATGTTATCTAAAAACAAAAGCATTACAGAAGGAAGACATAAAATGATGGAGCTGTCTCTGGTTCGACTGGTGGAGATTACAGAATATCGAAAGATTTCCTGCTGATTTCATGTTTGAACTTACTCAGAATGAATTTGATTCTTTGAGATCAATTATTAACGGTTGAAAGCAAGCCGAAAAAGATTTACCCCTGTTAAACCGTTTTGTATGTTTTGTTTTACCGGGGCACGATAGTGAAGAGCAAGGCTCATTTCACCGGGGCGACTCGAGCGAACCTGTGAGCCCCGCTTTACGGGACAGGCAAGGCGGTGAATAAAAAGGAGGTTACCATGCTATGTAGTTTTTCAACCTTGGATAAAACCAACCTGGAAGCCATTCAGGCTCTTGAAAAAGATCTTGGCCAGAAGCTGTTATCTTTCTCATGCCATGATATTGCACCGGCAGTGATCGACGATGAAGCGCTTTCAAAAATCGGTGAGCTGGAAAAAAAGCTCGGTGTTGTTTTGGTGGCTGTCCAGTAGAAAACATGATGTTCTAATTAAGCGCGGCCTTAGTCTAAATTTTTTTAGTCAGTCCTCGCAAAGCGATGATGAACACGATAATCAGGATTAAGGGTGGGGAAAACTTACTCTGCTAAGAACGCCCTCAAGGTTTCACGCCATGCCAGAAAAAATATATCAAAAGCTTGCAAAACATCTGGATAAGTTGCCCGGCGGATTTCCATCCACCAATACCGGAGTGGAACTCCGTATTCTAAAAAGACTATTTACACCTGAAGAGGCAGAATTTGCACTTCATTTGTCCTTGATTCCTGAAGAAAGCAGAGTTGTGGCAAGACGCGCTAAAATATCCACCCAAGAGGCTTCACAGCGATGTGAAACCATGGCTCGAAAAGGGCTTATTTACAGAATTGACTCTAAAGCAGATCAACCTAAGTACATGGCCTGTCAATATGCAATCGGCATTTGGGAGTTTCATGTGAATGATTTAGACGAAGGTCTTGCAAAGGATATGGGAGAATATCTGCCGTTTCTTTTTGAGGAAGCATGGAAAAAGCCTCAATTGCGGACGGTTCCGGTTAATAAAAGCTTATCCAGCAAACTAAAAGTGTTGACCTATGAAAATGCAGAGGAGATGGTCATGCATTTTGGCAAATCTGTGGTAGCGCCTTGTATCTGCCGTCGTGAGTTCAGTTTATTAGGAAAAGGATGTGACAAGCCCGAGGAAACCTGCCTCGTATTTGATCGAGCAGCAGAGTATTATCTACGCAATGGCCTGGGACGGGAAATCGGTCAACAAGAAGTTTTGGGCATTCTTAAAATTGCAGAAGAAGCAGGTTTGGTACTTCAACCCAGCAATGCCAGGGAGATTGTAAATATCTGTTGTTGCTGTGGAGATTGTTGTGGAGTGCTTCGGAGTTTAAAAGGCTATCCCAAACCGGCAAGTTTAGCGTCCACTCCGTTTTTTGCTGCGATCGACACTGAAACTTGCGAGGGCTGCGGCGTCTGTGAAGATCGCTGCCAGATGGAGGCTGTTCAACTTAAGAATGAAAAAGTATCTGTTGATATTGATAGATGTATTGGCTGCGGACTATGTGTGTCGACCTGTCCCACAGATTCAATGACATTGGCTCGTAAGCCGGAATACGATCAGCCGGATGTGCCCGAGGATTTAATTAAAGCGAGCATCGAATTGGGACGCGCAAGAGGTAAATTAAGCTTAGGAAATCTATTAATAATGCAGGTAAGGTCAAAAGTCGATAGACTTTTAGCATCAAAATGACAACTTGGTCATTATGACCTCTGATCTCTGCCTGTCGGAGTGAAACGTAGATCCCGATTTATCGGGGCCCTGTTAAATTTTTCGGAGAAAAGGAGCTTGCCAAGTTAAATTCATAGTAATGACAGCGAAGCGGATTTAACAAGGGCGGAGCGGATTTAACCAGGGACACCCGACCTCTTTCCCCTTTCCTTGTACCTTGTGCCTTTATCCTTAATCTCCGTCCTCCGTCCTCCGACCTCTATCCTCTATCCTCTTTCCTCTTTCCTCTTTCCCCTATCCTCTTTCCCCTTTCCCCTTTCCTAGCACCTGGTATCTTTCCCCTTTCCGATTTCCAGCCTTATCATCCTTGACAAATACATTCATGGGTGTAAATTGGCCATAGAATTTAAAATTTCTTTTAATCGCTTTAACCTTTTACAGAAAGGGAGCATATGCGATGGAACAAAGACCCCATTTCTCGGATAGAGAGGTGGGGTTTTATTGTTTTTCGACCTTAAAAACACGATAATCAGGATTAAGAGTGGGGAAAACTCAATATGTTAAGAACATCCCCTATATTCCCGATCAATTTATGGAGGAAGATATGGAAAACAAAGATTCCTATTCAAAAAAGATGAAGGAGATGTTCGATGATCTAAACTACAAGTGGAGCATTGAACGCGATAAGCTGCAGGCCAAAGCCCAACACGCCAAAGTCGATGTAAAAAAGAAATACGAAGACCAATTGAAAACCCTTCAAGAAAAGCGCGATAAAATGGGTCAGAAGCTGGATCAAATTGATACGGCCAGTGAAGACGCGTGGAAAGACATTAAAGAAGGCGTGGACAGCGCATGGCAGTCCCTGAACGAGGCCATAAAAAAAGCGCGATCCCACTTTGATTAGAAGCGCTCACTTTTTTCATCGGGATAGAATTTCAACTTTAGCTCACCCCGGTGAAATACGTTAAACGTTTGCTGTCGCAATTTCACAGGGTAAATTTTAGCTCACCCCAGAGAAATAGGCTTCGCCCCGGTTAAATATTAAATACGAATTTAACAGGGCAAGCATTTCACGGGGTATACTTTAGTCACTTTTTAATATGAATACAAAACTTTCAGATATCGTTAAAGTTACGGCTGCGATAATAGCAAAGGTGACAGGATCAACATTGTCAAGTCTATAAAATGTTTGCTTCTGAAGCGATAGCAGGTATAATCGCTTCAAAATATGAGTCGATAAGAAGACTGTAATGCGTTATGTATGGCAAAATACAAATTGGGTGGAGTTTACATGGAACACTGATGCGCTGGTTCAACATCTTGGCCGGGCGCGCCGGTGCCAGGGCGGTTTGCTGAGTAAAGTAGACGCACTGGGTTTGAAATTCAGCAGCGAAGCTCAAGCGGAAATTCTGATTGAAGAAACCGTTAAAACCGCTGCAATTGAAGGCCAGATCCTGCACAGAGATTCGGTTCGGTCTTCGGTGGCAAGGCGCCTGGGGTTGCCAACAGCCGGTTTGCCGGCTGTGGATCGGACTGCAGACGGACTGGTGGACGTATTGATGGATGCCACCGTAAATTACGACAAACCGCTGACAGCGGAAAGGTTGATGGCCTGGCAGGCCGCGCTTTTTCCTACCGGTTATTCCGGCCTCCGCAAGATACGAGCCGGCCAATGGCGAGGCCCGGAAGCCATGCAGGTGGTCTCCGGCCCTGTGGGCAGGGAAAAAGTTCACTTTGAAGCACCTCCTGCTGAACGCGTGGAAAAAGAGATCGGAGATTTCCTCCGCTGGTGGGAAAAGGGCTCGAACCATATCGAAGGGCTGCTTAGGGCCGCAATCGCCCACTTCAGGTTTATCACCATCCATCCGTTTGAAGATGGCAACGGCCGGATAGCCAGGGCCCTGACCGATATGGCGTTAGCCCAGGATGAAAAGCTCGGGTCTCGGTTTTACAGCCTATCGACACAGACTATGGCCGAAAGGGATGGTTATTACCAGGTGCTGGAGCGATGCCAGAAAGGAGACGGTGATATTACCGGATGGCTGGTGTGGTTTCTGAAGTGTTATGAACGAGCGATCGAGCATTCGGAAACATTGATATCCACTGTTCTGACAAAGGCCCGTTTCTGGCAACGGCACGGACAGACCTTGTTGAATGAGCGCCAGCGAAAGGTTGTCAACCGGTTGTTGGATGCCGGCCCCGACGGTTTTGAAGGCGGTCTGACGACCCGGAAATATGTGTCCATGGCAAAGGTCAGCCGGGCAACCGCTTTTAGGGAAATATCCGCCCTGGTCGAAAGGCAGGTGTTGCGGCAGAATCCGGGCAGAGGCCGCAGCGTCAGTTATGACCTCGTATGGCCGGACACGGAATAAACCGTTATCCAATATCGAGAATCGGGCAACGGCTATCAGGTAGATGGAATAAGGGGTATGGGAAGCAGAAAGGATGCTCAAAGCTTTGATAAGATCATTAGAAAACAAACACTCGACCCCTTGAATCCTTGAATCCTTTAGTTAAAAACCCTGGTCTTTGATTTTAACTTTAGATCACCCCAGAGAAATAGGCTTCACCCCGGTTAAATATTAAATACGAATTTAACAGGGCAAGCATTTCACGGGGTATACTTTAGTCACTTTTTAACAGATGATCTATTATCACAACATTCAAGACACCCGTATTCAGCAATTGAACGATTTTGATATTCGTCTCGATGCAGATTACGTTCTGTACTGGATGCAGCAGTCCCAGCGGGCGGAATACAATCATGCACTGGAATATGCGGCGCAACAGGCCAATGACCTCG
>Ga0210144_1000899_pt1 | contig 13556 bp, 10 predicted proteins | sample Muzzi_PWA_D2_FD_185532 | JGI IMG/M metagenome (GOLD analysis project Ga0210144, IMG submission 185532) | Wetland microbial communities from San Francisco Bay, California, USA, that impact long-term carbon sequestration - Muzzi_PWA_D2 (SPAdes) | ecosystem: Environmental > Aquatic > Marine >...
CCCGCCGGTTCATCCGCCGGTACACCGGCAAAGAGTTCGGCAGCCGCATGACGCAGGCGTTCGCCGTGTTCGCGGTGCAGGGTGGCGCCGATGTCCCAGACGTAATCGCCCTGGTAGCCGTTGGCCGGAAACGGGATTTCCTCGCCGCACAGTTCCAGATAGCGCAGGTAGACGCTGGCCGCCAGGATGTCCATCTGGCGTCCGGCGTCATTGACGTAGTACTCGCGGTGCACGACGTAGCCGACGGCCTCGAGCAGGTCGGCCACGGCGGCGCCATAGGCCGCGCCGCGCCCGTGACCGACGTGCAGTGGCCCGGTCGGGTTGGCGGAGACGAATTCGACCTGCACGAGCTGCCCCGCACCGCGGTAACTGCGCCCGTAGCCTGCGGCCTGTTCCAGGATCTCGCCGATGACGGCATGGTAGGCGTGCGGGCCGAGAAAGAAGTTGATGAAGCCCGGGCCGGCGATTTCGATGCGCTCGATCTGCTCTTCGGATCCGATGGCGGCCACCAGGCGTTCGGCCAGTTCGCGCGGCTTGCAGCGCGCCGTTCTGGCCAGCGTCAACGCCAGGTTGCTGGCGAAATCGCCGTGCTCGCGTTCGCGCGTGCGCTCCACGAGAATGGCGGGCGCGATGTCCGCTGGCAGGTCGCCGTTTTTCTGCAGCCGGGCGACGGCGCCGGCGAGGATCTGGGCTATGAGTTCTTTCACGGGTGGTGCGCCGCTATAAGCCGATTAAATACGGATAATGCCATTCCCAAAGCCGGAGATTTCTCCTGTAGCAGCAGGCTTGCTCGCGAACCTGATGAATCCGGAACATCCTGTTTGCGAGCATACCCTGAAGGGCACAAGAGCCCGCTCCTGCAGGCGATTCGGTCTGAAGTTGTTGAGACGTCCATAAGTCCATATCTGCCGTAAGAACGGAAGGAAACGATGCAGTGAAGATCACGGGAATTCTTGCGGCTGCTCCGCGGCTTCGGGCCGTGCCGGAGTCGGCTGCGCGACCTTCGTGTCTGTGTGGTGAATAAATCCGGCTCAACGGGCAGCTATTATCCCCGGCCGTCGCGATCTTGCAAGCGTAACCCGCTTGCCTTGCGGCCTCTCAACGTTTCCGTGGGCCTGCGCCTGCGCATCAAAACATGTCCGCCGGATCGACATCGACGGACCAGCGCACCTTGCGGGCCGCCCTGGTCTGTTCGAGTTGCCGGACCAGATTGCCCAGCAGGCGCTGCAGGCTGCCGCGTTGCGCCGATTGCAGCAGGAGCTGGGCGCGCCAGCGCCCGGCGCGTCGTTCCATGCCGGACGGCACCGGTCCCCATACCTCGACATCGGCTGCGCCAAGCTGCTGAATCTGCTGCCTCACGTCCTTGAGGAAGCTTGAAGGCAGGGAGGCCTCCATGGCCTCGGCGCGCACCAGGGCGATGTGGGTGGCCGGCGGCAGCCGGGCCGCCTCGCGTTCGGCCAGCGCGGCGCGGGCGAAGGCCGGATAGCCCTGCCGGACCAGGGTTTGCAGCAGGGGATGATCCGGGTGATGGGTCTGGATGACCACGTGTCCGGAGCGCTCGCGGCGCCCGGCGCGACCGGCCACCTGGATGATCAGCTGGGCCATGCGTTCGCTGGCGCGAAAGTCGATGCCGAACAGGCCCTGGTCGACATTGAGGATGCCGACCAGCGTGACATCGGGAAAATGATGGCCCTTGGCCAGCATCTGGGTGCCGAGCAGGAGTCGCCCGTGGCCGGCGCGCGCCTGCTGCAGCAGGCTGGCGAGCTGGCCCTTGCGGCGCGTGGTGTCGCGGTCGATGCGCAGACGCTCCACCTCCGGGAAGTGTTCGGCCAGCGCCTGCTCGACGCGCTCGGTACCCTGGCCGAGCGGGCGCAGGTCAACGCTGCCGCAGGCCGGACAACAGGTATCGGTCGGCCGCTGGCTGCCGCAGTGGTGGCAGCGCAGCTGGCCTTCGGCCTGGTGCACGGTCATGCGGGCATCGCAGCGCGTGCAGCCGGCGATCCAGCCGCAGTCGTGGCAGATGAGCGTCGGTGCATAGCCGCGGCGGTTGAGAAACAGCAGCACCTGTCCGTTCTCGTCGAGATGGCTGCGGATGCGCGCGAGCATTCCCCGGGACAGTCCGTGTTCCAGCGGTTGCCGGCGCAGATCCAGAATCTCGTAGGAGGGCAGGCCGGCGGAGCCGGTCCGCTGCGGTAGCAGCAGCTGCCGGTAGCGCGCCCGGGCGACGTTGTAGAGGCTCTCCAGCGAAGGCGTCGCCGAGCCCAGCACGACCGGTACGGCGAGCTGCCGGGCGCGCCAGACGGCGAGATCGCGCGCCGAATAGCGCAGGCCATCCTGCTGTTTCAGCGAGGCATCGTGCTCCTCGTCCACCACCAGCACGCCCGGACGGGCGAGCGGGGTGAAGATGGCCGAACGCGTGCCAATGACGATGAGCGCCTCGCCGCTGCCGGCCTGCCGCCAGGCGGCGAGGCGTTCACGGTCGTTGAGACCGGAGTGCAGCAGCGCCAGCGGAACGCCGAAGCGGCGCCGGAAGCGGTTTACCAGCTGCGGGGTCAGCCCGATTTCCGGCACGAGAATCAGGGCCTGACGGCGCTGAGTGATGACCGCATCGATGATGCGCAGGTAAACCTCGGTTTTCCCGCTGCCCGTGACGCCCTCGAGCAGGAACGCGGCGAATTCCTCCAGGCTTGCCTGCACCGCGTCGACGGCCGCCTGTTGATCAGCGTTGAGCACATGCCTCGCGTCGTCTTCAGTCGTTGCGGGGACATCGTTCGTCGCCAGGGTGCAGGTCTCGATCCAGCCCTTCTCGCGCAGGGTGCGCAAGATCCCCGGTGTCGCCTCGATCTCCGCGCGGCGCATACCTTGTGGTTGGGTGTGCAGCTGCCGCAGCACCGTCATCTGCCGCGGCGCACGCCGCAGCGTGGCCGGATCGATGCGTGCGCCATCAGCCGTGAGGCGCCAGCCAGTATCCTCAGGGTCAGCCGGTGTCTGGCCACGACGTAACAGTGTGGGCAGCGCCGCGCTCAGGGTCTCGCCGATCGGGTATTGATAGTAGGCGCTGGCCCAGCGCGCCATGGCGAGGACATCGGCGGAAAGCACGGGAGACGGGTCGAGGACGGTTAGTGCATGTTTGAGTCGTTTGCGGTCGATACGGCTGTGTGCCGTGACTTCCAGCAGGATGCCGATGGTCGTGCGCGTGCCAAAAGGCACGCGCACGCGCATTCCCGGAAGCAGCGCAGCGGTGTCCGTTGCCGGGGGAGGAAGGTAATCGAAACTGCGGTGGAGCGGGGAGGGAACGGCAATGGTGAGCAGCAATTCGTTCACGGGATGATAATCACCCGGGCGGATGTGGCGGAGCATCCCCAGTTAGCGCTCATCTCTGAGGCGATTTATAACTAAACAGCGCTAACTTATTCATTCAATTAGGACCCGTTTGTTATCCACAAATTCTGTGGATAACTTTGTGGATGAATTGTTGCAAATCGCGTCCAAGCCCCGTTTTTCCTGCCCTGTTGTTAAAATGACCATTTTTTATCCACACGAAAAAAAACAGTAAAAACAGCTATATGTAGTTAATTATCATGTTCTCATATACCCGGATACCAACACGGTGACGTAAATTGAACACATGCACTGCGACTGTGCATAAATACATGTTGACGACTACGTAACTATACTTAGCGAGCCCCCATGCAGGCGGGCGGACTGGCATGAAAATATAACAAATCCGGGGAAAATATCGGGCTCGATCAGGGCATGCGGTAGTCGCCCGACGAACACCGGAAGGGTGAATTTACGCTTGTCCCGTCAATGCCCCGGTTCCACGGGCCTGCGCTCCGGTTGGAGGTCTGATCACAGCTGCTTGATGGCGTGGATCAGTTCCCCGGTCATTTCCGCCCCGTCACCGTAGAGCATGCGTGCATTGTCGGCGTAGAACAGGGCGTTCTCGACGCCCGAGAACCCCTTGCCCTGGCCGCGCTTGATGACGATGACATTCTTCGCCTGGTCCACGTTCAGAATCGGCATGCCGTAGATGGGGCTCTCCGGATTGGTGCGGGCCATGGGATTGACGACGTCATTGGCGCCGATTACCAGCGCCACATCCGTTTGCGGGAACTGGGCGTTGACCTCCTCCAGATCGTAGAGGCGGTCATAGGGCACATCGGCCTCGGCGAGCAGTACGTTCATGTGCCCGGGCATGCGCCCGGCAACCGGATGGATGGCGAATTTGATATCGATACCCCGGTCCAGCAGCACCTGCATCAACTCCTTGATCTTGTGCTGGGCCTGTGCCACGGCCATACCGTAGCCGGGGACGACGATGACCCGCTCGGCGTAGGCCATCATGATGCCGGCATCGGTGGCGTCGATGGGCTTGAGACTGCCTGTCACTGTGCCTTCTTCCTCGCCCTGCCCCTCGCCGAAGGAGCCGAACAGCACGTGGCCGATGGAACGGTTCATCGCCCGCGCCATCAACTGGGTAAGCAGTGTGCCGGCCGCGCCCACCACGGTGCCGGCAATGATCATGGCGGCATTGTTGAGCACGAAGCCCTCGACGCCGACCGCGAGACCGGTGAGCGCGTTGTACAGGGAGATGACCACCGGCATGTCGGCGCCGCCGATAGGCAGTGTTTTCATCACGCCGAAGGCGAGCGCCAGGGCGAAGAACACCAGCAGTGCGATGCCGGCGCTGTCGCCGGTGCCGATGATCAGGCCGCCGGCGGCGAGCGCCAGGATGAACACCACCAGATTGATCTGATGCTGAAATGCGAAGCGCATCGGTCGCCTCATCAGGCCCTGCAGCTTCGCGAAGGCGATGATGGAGCCCGAGAACGACACCGAGCCTATCAGCGCGCCCACCAGGGCAAGGGTAAGGAAAAAGTCGGAATGGAAATCACCCTTGAGCAGTTCCACCGCGGCAATCGCGGCGGCGCCGCCGCCGCCCATGCCGTTGTAGAGGGCGATCATCTGCGGCATGTTGGTCATGGCCACCCGCTTGCCGGACCACCAGGCCGCGACGCCGCCGATGGCGATGGCCACCGTCATGAGCAGGTAATTCTCCATGCCTGGCCAGAAGAACGTGATCAGGGTGGCGACCAGCATGCCGCTACCGGCCCACAGGATGCCCCCGCGCGCCGTGAGCGGCGAGCTCATGCGTTTCAGTCCAAGAATGAAGAGGACGGCGGCGAGGAAATAACTGATCTCGATGACGGTATCCATCAGTGCTTGCCCCTGCCCTTGCTGCTTTTGAACATCTCCAGCATGCGATCCGTGACCACGTAGCCGCCGACGGCGTTGCCGGCCGAGAGCATCACGCCGAAGAAGCCGATGAAACGCTCGAGCGTCGTGTCGGCATGACCGAGTGCGACCATGGCGCCGACCAGCACGATACCGTGCACGAAATTCGAGCCTGACATCAGCGGCGTGTGCAGGATGACCGGCACCCGGCTGATCACCTCGTAGCCGGTGAAGGCGGCGAGCATGAAAATATACAGCGCGGTGAATCCCTCGATCATGACTGTGCCTCCACGAATTCCCGCGTCTGCGGGTGGCGGATCTCGCCTGCATGGGTCATCACCGAGCCGGCGACGATCTCGTCGTCCCAGTCCGGCCGGATTTCTCCGTCGCGCACGATCAGCGGCAGAAAGTTGACCAGGTTCTTGGCAAACATCTCGCTTGCGTGCACCGGCAGCATGGCCGGGACATTGAGGGGGCCATAGATGATCACGCAGTTGTGTTCTATGCGGTGGCCGGGTTGAGTCAGCTCGCAATTCCCGCCGCTGTAGGCGGCCGTGTCGATGATGACCGAACCGGGCTTCATCAGCTCGACCATGGCTCTGGAAATGATGCAGGGCGCACGCTTGCCGGGCACGCCGGCGGTGGAGATGATGGCATCGGCCTGGGAGACATGCTGGCTGAGTACGGACACCTCCTGCTGTTTCTCCTCTTCCGTGAGTTCCCGGGCATAACCGCCGCTTCCCTGCGCGGTAACCTGCACATCCACGAATCTGGCGCCGAGCGATTCCACCTGTTCGCGGGTCTCCGGGCGCACGTCGTAGGCTTCGACGATTGCGCCGAGGCGCTTCGCCGTGGCGATAGCCTGCAGTCCGGCCACACCGACGCCGACCACCAGCACCCGCGCCGGACGGATGGTGCCGGCGGCCGTGGTCAGCATGGGAAAGAAACGCGCGGTCAGTTCTGCCGCCAGCAACGCTGCCTTGTAACCGGTGATATTGGCCTGCGAAGAGAGCGCATCCATGCCCTGGGCGCGCGAGATTCGCGGGATCAATTCCATGGCGAAACTGGTGATACCACGCTCGCGCAGCTGAGCGATGCGTTCCGGGTGTTCATAGGGATGCAGGAAGCCGATAACAATCGTCCCCTCGCGCAGCTTCTCGATGGCCTCGGGTGCCAGCGGTTGCACCGTGAACACGACGTCGGCCTCGGCGAAGAGCGTATCGGCATCGGGGACGATGCGGGCCGAGGGGTAGTCGCTGTTGCGGTAGAAAGCGCCCAGCCCGGCATCGGACTGGATCAATACCTGCAATCCCTGTTTGGCAAGCTGCTCTGCGACGCCGGGTACCAGGGCGACGCGCCGTTCTCCCGGAACGGTTTCTTTGGGTACGGCCACGCTTATCGGCATCGTGATCTCCGAATGCACTTGTCGTGTGAGACATGAGACCGGGGTCTATGGAGGCAGTGCGCCTGTCGTGCCCCGCGGCATGCCGACCGGGCGCGGAACGCGTTCCACACCCCACCAGCAAACCGCGAATATTAGCGGAATTTAATGAGTAGTGACAGTTTTGAATGGTCGACTGACGTCGATGGCGCTACGAGGAGGCGTAAAACCCTACTATCCATGCAGGATAGTCGGCGCATCCCGCGTGTCGGCAGCACATTGGCGCCAATGACAGTCAGTATCGGTCGACAACGTCCGCCCGCAACATCACGAGGTCTGCTCTGAAGGAATCCACTCCACGAAGATATTGTTCAGGCGGCGGTCGGGCTGCACCCGGCGACTGTAGGACCGATTGTCCTGCCGGGTGCGTCGATCTGTGATTGTTCTCCGATCGACCAGGGGGCTCCATTGATTCTCGAAAGGACCCGCTAACAGCGGTTCACATCTCGGGGTTTTACCCGGCTGATCCCTGTTTCTAGTACGGGACAATGACTCTCGTATGGCGGGACGCAAGGAGATTTCATTAAAAGGAATCCACTCCACCGAGATGTTGTTGAGACGTCGGTCAGGCCGCGCCCTGCGATCATGGCGCCACTTTTGCTGCCGTGTGCGTCGTTCGGTTACTTTTCTTTGCTCCATGGCGCCACCCAATCTGTAGATACCCTTGCCGATACTCTGATCAATAACAAGGCAAACACATCCTCAGCGCATGAGATGGGCGGTGGCACTCATCATGCCTGGGTCAATTCAGCGCTAATTCCCTACGGGTTGAAGGCCGATTGACAAGGATATGGTATGTCTCCCGAAGTCACTTGAGTAAAGCAAACGATTTTGGATGGCGCCATTAGGATATATACGTATATTTCGTGAATGAGCGTGGAAAGATCGAATTGGCTTGATCGATATCAAAAACGCCAACAGCAGTCGCCAGATCCACCACGCATGGCAACTTGCGAGTAATGCCGCTATCAGGAAGCGCTGCTGCCACAGGGTCGCTGCAGATTGAGTTTTTCAGCTTCGGGGAGACAGTCTTATATTATCCACATAGATGATTCGGGGGGCGGGTAGCGAGGTAACGAAAAGTCCAATCTCCCGTATTCGGCTCATGTCCATGTTTCGTCCTGCAGGGCTTCTTTTTACTTCATCAAGGTCTATATCGATGCGGTTCCATCCATGCATCAGCGTGTACCTGCGATTGAAGCGGTCTTCATATTCCTCGTGACCATCAGCATGCTGAAGATCATGTATCCGGCAAGTAATCTGCAGAGGATCCTCGTCCGGGTTATAAAGACTGAATTCCAGCCTGCCGGCCGAGGTCCAGTCACCATCAAAGTATTTGAGTGCGGCACCTGAATATTGCTCTGTTGACAGCGACAGCTTCAGAAGCCTCGAACGGGCAATCGAAGGCACAGATTCTACAGACAGTCTGGCGCTGCCTGTCCAGCGATCGATTTCGAACGGCGTTTCAAAATCAGACAGAAGCGGGAACTGATGCCTCGCAATCGCCTCGTCAACGAGGCTTTTTGCCACCGGCCATAGCTGGACGAGCGAGAGCGATAACACGGCAACCTGCAGGGAGAGTCGTAAACTGACAGGTCGTAACTCCGCTCTCGTGGAACCGAAAACCAGAACGATAAGACTGCCTGTCAGGCCGCGCAACACATCTCCGATGTCCGGAGTGCGTGCAGTACCGTGCTGCATGAGCTCGATCGAAACACCCAGCAGCAGGGTAATCGCGAGAATAAAGATCCATTGTCCAGCCAGAGACATTTTGGCGACGAAACGCCATCGGGATAGCAGGCCGGTCAGTAGCGCGAAATAGACAATATGGCCGATATCCCATGCATGCGTGAATGAACGGAATGAGTAATAATCCGGTCCACCCAGAAACAGGAGCACGGAGCCAATTGCGAGAGGAACGCCATAGATCCATGAACGGGTATCTTTGCCAAACATGTTTTAGCTTCGCAAGCTGACTCAACTCGACTGCAGGGGCGTTACCGGCAAGGCTGTCCTCGCAGAAAAAACAAACTTGACCCGTTATCGGGATCTGTTATAGCCCGTCATGATTCAATCCGAAGCCCGGCAGATTGACGCCCGGATTTGAATGACTGTTTACAGTAGATTGTTTTGAAAAGCGAGTATGGCGAGCATGCCCGATGGATAATATGAGGATAGGGCGCTTCTTATGGCAATCAATACCCTGTTGATGGAGAATTCAGTGTCAAGATGAGGCTTTCAACAACTGGAGAATGCTATGGATCTGACTGGAATTGGTAGTCTCGTAATCCTTGTTCTGGATATTTATGCAATCGTAATGATCCTGCAGAGCCCGGCAAAGGGTATTGAAAAACTGATCTGGTCCCTGGTGGTGTTTTTCCTGCCGCTGATCGGTCTCGTCATCTGGTATTTTGCGGGGCCAGGCAAGAAACCATTCTGATTCTGTGAGCTGTTACGAACGTTGCCTTCGGTTACCGTCAATCCGGTGCAGGTTTCTATCGGGCCCTTATGCAATCGGGGGTTTGCTTTTTACCGTCTTCCGGCAAGTCAGGTAAACTGGCGTGAAAGATAAATGATTCATGCTGTGATGGAGAATGTATGACACCGAAAGTGGAAAAAGCGCTCAATCGTCTGGAGAGTATTCTGCCGCTTAAAGAGCGGCAGGACGATTGCGGCAAGCAGATCAGGGAGCTGCATCAACAGATTATTCGTTCCTTTGTTGATAAGGGACGGATCCTTGCAAGAGAAGAAATGGAGCACTACGTCAGCAACCTGGAAGATGCCGCCAACATTCTGAAAAAATGGGATATGGTGGTGTTTGCCGGGGATGGCGAACCGCTGGGCGCCTATCCGTTTACCATGGAAGAGAGGGAGCATACCGTCCAGGTAAACGGGCATCGGGTCCATGCCATGTGCGCCCTGGATGCACTGGCGGTTGGTCCCATGTTCAAAGAGGAAACACGTGTTGTCTCCCGATGCAGGGTTACCGGAGATGCGGTCAGCATCCACCAGGCAGGAAATACCATACTGAATACGGATGAAACGGGAGATGTCTGTTTCGGCATCATCTGGGGGGCTGCAAACGCCGATATCTCCTGTGCAGACAGTCTGTGTACGGAAATGATGTTTCTCAGGGACAGCGAAATAGCACGGCAATGGCTTGCTGATGATCCGAAAAACAGGGAGGTTTTCACCCTGCAGGAGGCTGTCGAGATTGGCGATCGTTTTTTCACACCCCTTGTGTCCTGATTATTCTCCAATGCTGCACTCACGGAGTTAGCCGTGTGACGCAGCAAGCATTCAATGCTGGACCGGTCTCTGCCTGGGATCCGCTGCGCCGCCCGGTATTTCGCAGCCTGTGGATCGCCGCCCTGGTCTCCAGCATCGGCAGCTGGATGCAGACCATGGGCGCCGGCTGGCTCATGACCGAGATGACCCATTCACCCGCCAGGGTGGCAATGGTGCAGGCGGCACAGTCGCTGCCCATGTTCCTTCTGGCGCTGCCGGCCGGTGCGCTTGCTGACATCATCGATCGTCGCACGCAGTTGATCGTGGCGCAGCTGTGGATGCTGGTGTTCGCGGGGTTCCTTGCCGCAAGCACCTTTGCCGGCCTCACCACACCGTGGTCGCTGCTGGTCATGACCTTTCTCATCGGTTGCGGCGCGGCGTTCATGACCCCGGCGTGGTCGGCGTCGGTGCAGGAGTGGGTGCCGCGCACGGAACTGCAGCCGGCGATTGCCCTGATCTCGCTGTCCATCAACATATCGCGCGCCGTGGGGCCAGCACTCGCCGGGGTGATTGTCGCCGTGTCCGGTACCGCTATGGTGTTTCTGATCAATACACTATCGTTCCTGGCGGTTATCATCGCACTGCTGCGCTGGAAACGTCTGCCGACCGTCGTGGGGATGCCGGCGGAGCGGCTGGTCGGGGGATTAAGGAGCGGATTCCGCTATGCCCGGCATGCGCCACTCCTGCAACGGGTACTGCTGCGGGCGCTGGTCTTTTTTCCTTTCGCCAGCGCGGTGTGGGCGCTGCTGCCGGTTGTGGTCAGCCAGGAACTGCAGGGCGGTGCGAGCCTCTACGGTGTGTTGCTCGGCTGCATCGGCACCGGCGCGGTGGCCGGCGCGCTGCTCATGCCGCGCGCCCACGCCCGCTTTTCCAGGGATCGCCTGGTGGCCTGGGCCACCATTGCATACGCCCTGGCTAATGGTCTGCTGGCGGCGGTTCCGAACGTCTGGATCGCGGCTCTTGCCCTGCTGATGGCGGGCGCCAGCTGGGTGGCGATACTGGCCTCGTTGCAGGTGGCGGCACAGACGGCGCTTCCGCCCTGGGTGCGGGGGCGGGGTCTCGCCATGTACTGGGTGGTGCTGATGGGCGGCATGACCGCCGGTTCGGTGGGCTGGGGCCATGTCGCCGAACGGCTCGGTATCCCGTGGGCGCTTGCCGCTGCGGCGCTGTGTCTGGTGGTCGTGACTATCGGCACCGGACGTCTGCGTATCGGTGCCCATGATGCGGTGGACCTTACGCCCTCGGCCGACTGGCCGATGCCGGTAACTGCGGGCGAGCCGGAACCCGGCGCCGGGCCGGTGCTGGTCACCGTGGAGTATCGAATAGCATCCGAGAATGTCGTGCGCTTTCTCAAGGCGATGCGTTCACTGCGCCGTGTCCGGTTGCGGGATGGCGCGGTGTACTGGCAGGTCTTCCGCGATGTGGAACAGCCCGAACGTTTCGTCGAGCATTTTGTCACCGAAACCTGGGCCGAACACCTGCGCCAGCATGGCCGGGTAACGGTTGCCGATCGTGACGTCCAGGAACGCATTGTTGCGTTGCAGGCAGGCGGCGAGCGTCCCCGGGTCATCCATTACCTCGCCGGGTATGCGTCTCCCGAGGTGATCGGGTCCAGGGCCAAACGACCGGTACCGCCGGAGGATGGGGACTGGCAGGGATGATCCACCTGTGCAGGGTTCGATCTGAATAGCGTGCGGGAGCGGGTTTTCCAGCTTCTGCCTGAGGGATCTCTATTTTTCGAGGTGACCCCAATAATCAAGACAGGTCAAAAACATAATGTCTAGACGCCGAGTCCCATTTTGATGTGGCCGGTCAGACAGACTTCCGCGCAGATGTGGCAGCCAATGCAGAGATCGTAGTCGGTGCCCCATTCCGGGCCGTGGCCGTAATCCTGCGGCGCCAGCGCGATTTCGCGCAGCTTGTCCAGCAGCTTGAAGTGATGCACGTCCACCCCGGGACGCCGGTCGACCTGCTTGCGGTTGATGTCATCCCTTCAGGGTAGCCTTTTCCCGTCAATTCTGTTAAAAAACTGACGCAGCGTGGCCTGCGGTGCATTGCACGTGGCCACGGCATGGCAACACGGGTCTGGCTATGTTTGAGTTGAGTCATCAGGTTCTGCGGACGGACGTTTCCGGTATGCCGCTCGAATGGATCGGTTACCAGGATGCCGTGCGTCTGTACCATCTGGAACAGGTGGCCTACACCTGCGGCACCCTGTTGTACCGCGTGCACGGCGGTATCAATGCCCGCACCGGTCTGCGCAGTATCATCGAGGTCAATTCCATCATCGCGACCTACGGCAGGAACCACAGCCTTGACCGGCTGCGCGAGCGCTATGTCCCGCCGCTCAACAACCCGGCGCTGTTCCGGCGCGATTCCCACCTGTGCCTGTACTGCGGCGAGACCTTCCGTCCCAGGGATCTGTCACGCGATCATGTGACACCAATTATCCAGGGCGGCAGGGACATCTGGAACAACGTCGTTACGGCCTGCCGGCGCTGCAATAACCACAAGGCCGGCCGCACGCCGGAGCAGGCCGCCATGCAGCTGCTTGCCGTGCCGTTTACCCCGACCCATGCCGAGTACATCTATCTGCAGGGTCGGCGGGTGCTGGCCGACCAGATGGAATTCCTGCGCGCGCACTTTCCCCGCACCAGCCCGCTACACAAGCGACTGAGCCACGGACCGCGCTGACGCGCATTCGTTCCCTCACGGCGTGTTCACCGCAGAGACGCAGAGGGCACAGAGAAATTCATATCAACGAATACAATCAAGCACTCTGTGTTCTTTGCGTCTCTGCGGTGAGATGATTTCCTTGCAGGTACCCCGGGCCGGGATAACCGGGTACCAGGCAAGAGATATTACGCATGAATGCCACATGCTCGAGGGATATCGTCGATGCAGGCTCACGATTGGCCACGTAAGCACACGGAAAAACACGGAATAATCACGAACAATGATTGTTTCTCCCGGGTGATTCCGTGGCTATTTACAGGGGTTAGGTCTCAAGCAAGTGCCATTACGATCACGCATGTCACTGTGGGAAGCGATTGGCGAGGGCCTCGCGGAAGTTACCGGCGAGCAGGGTACGGCGGCGCCGCTCGGCGCGGTGGGTGGCGGTTGCATCAACCAGGCCATGCGCCTGGGCTACGGCGGGAAAACCTATTTCATCAAACTCAATAGCGCCGCGCACGCGGACATGTTCGAGGCCGAGGCGCTGGGGTTGCGCGAACTGCGGGACAGCCACAGCCTGCGCGTGCCGGAACCTCTGTGCCATGGCGCCGATGGCCAGTCCGCCTGGCTGGTGCTTGAGGACCTCGCCCTCGGGGGCGGCGGCGACCCGGCGACGCTGGGCCGGGGTCTGGCGCACCTGCATCAGGTCACGCAGTCGCGCTTTGGCTGGCTGCAGGACAACACCATCGGCTCCACACCGCAGATCAACACGCCCGAACCGGACTGGGTAGTCTTCTGGCGCGAACACCGTTTGCGCTTCCAGCTCGATCTGGCAGCACGCCATGGTCACGGCGGGCGTCTGCGCGAGTGCGGAGAGCGGCTGCTCGGTGAGTTTCCGCAACTGTTCGGGGGATAT
>Ga0210144_1000900_pt1 | contig 13533 bp, 8 predicted proteins | sample Muzzi_PWA_D2_FD_185532 | JGI IMG/M metagenome (GOLD analysis project Ga0210144, IMG submission 185532) | Wetland microbial communities from San Francisco Bay, California, USA, that impact long-term carbon sequestration - Muzzi_PWA_D2 (SPAdes) | ecosystem: Environmental > Aquatic > Marine >...
CTGGTAGCCGCCAATGGCAAAAAACAGAATGATAAATTTTATGGATATGTAGCAGTCTTTGAAAATATTGGAAATCGCTTTTATCCGGAATTTCAATTGTCTGACGATGATTTCTTAAATCTTTCCTCATTGAATTTGTTTGTGCCAAAGCTCAGGTTCAAAGATTTTAATCACGATGGAAGAACCGATCTGTTTTTTAGCGGATATAACTATGATGATAACAAGGTACAGTGTTTCATTTTTTATGATGAGTCCGGGAGCAAAGGTCCGCCGAAATTTTCACTGTCCGAAGGCCGGGAAATTGCTTTACCGCTTGGCATTTTTGATAATCCCGAATTCCTCGATATCAATGGTGATCTTGAGATGGATCTGCTGGTAGGCGACAACGACGGTTCGCTTAATCTGTATGAAAACAGGGGGGGTCTGGTATTTGAACTGACGGAAGGCGACTATCTGGGAATAGGCAGGGATTTCACTTTGACAAAATTAAATGTCTATCCACTTGTGACTGACTATGATTTTGATGGAAATGAAGATTTGATCGTAGCCGACGCAAAAGACTTGAGCGTTTATTACAATTTTAGAAATTCATCTGACCCCAAACCCATACTGTTAAAGAGCTATAATAAATTCCTGGATGCGGGCGATTCCATTAGCATGGAATTTAATAATTCTGTTGCAGTTTCCGATTTATATGGCACTAAGTTCAATAGCGTCATTTTAGGTGGTAGTGGGGGTGGCCTGCGATTTTTTAGAAGCCAATATGAACTGGACCATCCCGACGAAGCAGAGCATACGGTAAATATTTATCCCAATCCGGTAAAAGACGGGCAACTTTTAAAAGTAGAATCTTATGATAGTGGCGTTTTGAAAATGTACAATATATGGGGTCAGCTGACAGGGGAATTCAGGTTTAGTGAAAAATCAGTTTCTAAGATTGACGTAGAAACGCTCGCTTCCGGGGTTTATATTTTGGTGTTTACGTCGGATTCAGGAGGCAGTTCCACTCACAAAATTATCATCCAAAAATAAAGAGTAAGAAATCCGCTCTCCATTTCAAAAGAATTTATAATTATTCACTATTTTTTGATTTTTCTCATTTATCTATAAAGTAAAAAATCATTAGTTTTGCCCAGCTTTATCAGGTAAAGACAAACCCGGAATATTGCACTACTAATTTTAAATTCTTGCCTGATACATTTTAAATTGACTAATAGATCTCTGTTATTACAATAAAACCAAATAAATATGAAAGAAGCAGTAGCAATATTGTGTGGGGGTGGTCCCGCACCAGGAATGAATACAGTCGTTGGCAGCATTTCAAAAGTTTTTCTTAGAAATGGCTACAGAGTTGTAGGCCTTCATGGTGGATACAGTGGATTGTTCTCCAAAAGTGCCAGGACGGTTGATATAGATTTTCTATTTGCCGATGATATTTTTAACAAGGGGGGGTCCGCCCTGAAAATGAGCAGGTTCAAACCAAAAGATTCGGATTTCGAAAATAGTTTTAACCTGGATCTTTTTAAAGATAATAATATCAAATTATTGGTCACAGTTGGAGGTGATGACACAGCGTCCACTGCCAACAGGATTGCCAAATATCTCGAAGATAGGGGATTTCCGATCAAAAATATCCACGTTCCAAAAACGATCGACAACGATCTTCCGCTACCGGCAGGATCGCCCACCTTTGGGTATCAAAGTGCAAAAGCCGCTGGGGTATCTATTTGCAGCACTGTCTATGAAGATGCAAGAACCAGCGAGAACTGGTTTATCGTGTCGGCGATGGGGCGTTCAGCAGGGCACCTGGCTGCGGGCATAGGGACAGGTTGCCACTATCCCATGATCATCATTCCCGAGATGTTCAACAAAACAGAAATTACGGTCAATAAAATAGTCAATCTGGTCATTTCAGCTATTTTAAAGAGGTCCATCATGGGTATTCCTTATGGCGCTGCTATTGTGTCGGAAGGGGTCTTTCATGTATTAAGTGATGAAGAGATAAAAAATTCTGGCATTAATTTCACGTACGATGACCACGGACATCCGGAATTAGGTAAAGTTTCAAAGTCCCATATTTTCAATGAAATGATCGAGAAAAAGATCAAGCAATTGGGTTTGAAGGTGAAAACAAGGCCGGTTGAAGTGGGCTATGAAGTGCGATGCGTAAATCCTATAGGGTTTGACCTGGTTTATTGTTCATTATTAGGGAATGGAGTTTATAAACTTTTTAGCGAAGGAAAAACGGGGTGCATGGTGTATGTAAATCCAAAAGGCGATGTTAGCCCTCTGTACTTAAAAGACCTGCAAGGTCCGGATGGTAAAATTCCTCCCCGTCTGGTGGAAATTGAAGGGCAAAGAGCTCAATCGTGGTTAAATCACATTCTGCAATACATTACCGAGACTGACTATGCGGAAGCTAAGAAATATGTGAGTGATCCGGAAGAGTACGATTTCCATAAGATATTAGGATGGAAATAGGACAAAATGGGTTCTATGAGATTCATTGGCTGTTATCAGTCCTACTTTGTAACTACTCAGGTAGGTTATACTATAGATATTCAGGTACATAGAAAAAAATATTTCACGCAAAAGACGCGAAGTTTATTCACGCAAAGTTCGCAAAGAATTAATAATAAGCCCTTTGCGTTTTTTGCGGTTTACTTTGCGCTCTTTGTGAGAGAGATTTTCATTTTATTGTTATTCAGCGATTTATATTTTATTTAGGCACCTGAGTAGCACCACATACGGGTTGCCAGTTTTTGTTCAACCCGTAACTGATAACGGGCAACACTCTTAATTGCCATAAAATTCTTCCTGAAACTATTTTTCTTTCTTCACCGGTTGATCTTCCAGGTTAAACAGTTGGTTCAACACATCGACCAGCGACTCCGCATCATCTCTTTTGCATGCAGCTTTTAAGCTTAAGGCAGGTAATTTCACAATTTTCTGCATGATCGATTTCGTGATCGAATCGATTAATTTCGCCTCATCGGGATTCAGCTTTTTAACATATCTGGCAATTTCTTCTTTGCGGATGTCCTCAAGAGCATTTTTAAACTTCTTGATAGCGGGAGAAACCGTAATTCCTTTTGACCACTCAAAAAACTCGATCAGACTTTCCTGAATAATTTGCTTTACCCGGTCCACAGCTGCTAATCTTTTTTCAAGGGTCTGGTCAGTTTTGGCCTTTATATGATCAATGTTGTGCAGAGAAACACCAGGAATTTTCTCTGTTTGTTTTTCAATACTTCTGGGAATGGACAGATCAAAAAAGTGCTTATAGCCAGGTATGTGCAATTTTGATACCTGATTGTATTTTATGACAGGTTTTTCAGTAGAAATGGAAGAAATAATCACTTCTGAAGTTGCCAACAAAAGGGGAAGATTTTTAAATTCTTCAGAAGCAAAGCCACATTCTTTTGCCAACTTATCGGCTGTCTCCCGGGTTCTGTTGATCAGGGTTACATTCCTGAAACCAAATTCCTTTAGATTTTTTACCACATCGGCGCCGATTTCACCCAGCCCAATCACCAATACGTGTGGATTAACCAGGTTTTTGGCTAGATCTTCGACAAGGCTTGCAGTAGCATATGAAACAGAAGCAGCGCCATCTTTAAAGGCTGTTTCCTGAACAACTCTCTTATTCGTGTAAAAAATAGTATGCATTAACCTGTGTAGTACCGGACCTGCTACATTCGTGTCACTGCTCATTTGGTATGCCTTCTTTACCTGGTTAATGATTTGCATGTCACCCACGACCTGCGATTCCAGGCCGATGGCAACATGAAAGAGGTGCGTAACAGCAGCATTACTGTCGAGCACCTGCACAAAATGTCCCGCAATTTTTCTGGCATTAGCGATGTCTTTTTCAGCCGCTAGCAGTTTGATGATCGTCGCACTTAAATTTTGTGGTGAGCTATAATAGATTTCCGTTCTGTTGCAGGTTGAAAGGATAAACAGATCTTCTACCGTTAGAACGTCATTAATTTTATGTAAGAGGCGTAATGCCTGATCTTCATTCAGAGAAACTGCTTCCCTTATTTTCAGGGGGGCGTTTTTATGAGAAATACTGATTAACTTAAACTCTGCTTTCATCTTACCAATCAGTCTGTAAAAGTAGTACTTTGATTTAAAAGATCTTACGTATTTGCGCCTTTGTGTTCAATAATGTCTATTTTCGATAAAATTCAAATTAACGGGTTGCCAGGCGGATTATATTTATACTAATTAAGTTGCTTTTATGGTGAATTAATATGACAAAAGTCTTTATTTCACATATTTTTTGATAACTATACAATCAATATTATTAGAACGTTGCTTCTACAATTTTTATGTTCAAAGATTTTTTTAACAGCTTAAAAAATTATTTTCATTTTACTCAAAAAGAATTTGTCGGTTTTAATGTCCTGTCAATAGTTCTTCTCATTCTGGTCTTTACACCTCTTCTTGTGCAGCATCTTGTGCCCGGAAAAGGGCTGGTTCAGGAATCAGATTATCGGCAATTAGACAGCATAGTCACAGTTTTGGAATCAAAAAATAAAATAGCTCTCTTCTATTTTAATCCCAATTCCTTGACTTCAGATAGCATGTACCTGCTGGGATTGCCGATGTTCGTGATAAACAATTGGAAAAGCTACAGGTCGTCTGGCGGAAGTTTTATTGTCAAAAAGGATTTCAGGAAAATTTATGGTTTGAGCGAAGAAAATTTTCTTGCGTTGCAACCTTATATTCTTTTGCCTGATAGTATCGCTACCGATGATTCAAAAAGCCGGGCTGAGCCTGATAAAATCGTCAGAATTGATATTAATAAAGCAACGTCTGACGATTTAATACCGATTTACGGCATTGGAGAAAAACTGGCTATGAGGATCATTAAATATCGGGATCTGTTGGGTGGTTTTGTCAATAAGGAACAATACAGGGAGGTGTACTTTTTATCAGAAACTGCGAAAGAAAACCTGGAGAAATACACCTATATTCGAAGTAATTATGTTCCTGAAAGGATCAAAATAAATGAGGACGAATATCCGGATATTTTACGTCATCCATATATCTCAAAAGAGTTGACCGATAAAGTTTTCAGGAAGAGGGAAAACGATTCTCTGGTAAATACTTTAATTTTGAAAGATCTGATCCGTAATGATTCTGTGTATTTTGATCTTTTACCTTATATTGAGTTTTAGTTTTTTTGGTCAATTACATGCAAAAGGTTCTTCAACATTATCTTAAGCGACTCACAAATCTATCAGGAAATAATCGTTCACTGTTATTATTGCGATTACTCACGGATCAATTCATAGATATCCATTCTTTTGATTTTGTTGATAACAAACCATCGTTTAACATAATTGCCGAGCTGATCGCAGGCAAAACAAAAATCAAACTGTCAGATATTTTTGATAGCAGAAATGAGGTAACTAACCAGCTTAGCCTGAGGTTGAAAAGACTCCATCGGGTTGAAAAATATATCTATCAGGAAAGAGGCGCAAAAGACCTCTACGTAGGGTGGCCCTTTGCAAGAGGGAAATTTGCAGATGGTACGCCAGTCAGGTCTCCTTTATTATTTTTTCCGGTCGAGCTGGAGAATGACGGCAAAGCCTGGAATCTGAATGTGCGAAGTGATGTAAATGTGACGTTTAATAAGTCGTTTCTACTGGCTTATTCACATTACAACAAAGTAGTACTCACCGATGACTTTATAGAAAGAGTATTTGATGATTTTGACAAAGACAGTACGGTATTCAGAACTTCTCTCTATCAGCTTATCAAGGAAAGCCCTGTGGAGATTAATTTCAACCAGGAGAATTTTCTCGATCAGCTTGCGGATTTCATCAATTTCAAAAAGAATGATTTTGTCAATAGCCAAAAAGACGGAGAGATAAAATTATACCCGGAAGCGGCTCTGGGCATTTTCCCACAGGCCGGGTCATACCTGGTGCCCGACTACATGCATTTGCTTGAAAATGAACGCTACGCAGATGTGGAAGATTTTTTCTACTCACGGACTTTGCAGGAAGATAAAGAGGAATATAAACTGAATTCGGATTCTTTTTACGCTTTCTTAAATAAAGTCAAAGAAGAAGAAACGTTCACACCTTTTAAAATGGATGCGTTCCAGGAGAATGCCATCAAAGCCGTAAAAAGGGGAAATTCATTGGTTGTTCAGGGACCTCCGGGTACCGGTAAATCACAGATGATCTGTAACCTGATCTCGGATTTTATTGCCAGGGGAAAAACCGTGCTTCTTGTCTGTCAGAAAAAGGCAGCGTTGGATGTGGTTCATGCAAGGTTAAAAGAACAGGGTATTTCAGATTTTGTCGCTCTGGTACACGATTTTAAAAATGATCGGAAGGCGATTTACGAACAAATATCCAATCAGATTGAGCGACTGTATGAATATAAATTGAAAAACAATAGTCTGGATAGTATACAGCTTGAAAGAAATTTTTTACAATCCAGCCGAAAAATAGACCAGATCACAGAAGAACTGGAGGAATTTAAACATGCTCTGTTTGATGAGAAGGAAGCGGGTGTGTCGATAAAAGAATTGTATCTGACAAGCAATCACGATGAAGAGGGCATCAATGTTAAACAGGAATACAATTTTTTCAAGCTCAATGAAGTTCAGCCGTTTCTTGATAAGATCGACATCTATTTTGAGTACTACAAAAAGTTCTCATTTGATGATTACCTGTGGAGGATCAGAAAGCCCTTTACCGGATATGGTATTTCTGATTTGCAGAGGATGAGAGAGATCATCAGCGAGATCCCTGCTATTCAGGATGAATTTTCAAAAAAGGTTGAGAAGCTTTTGGGATTCACCATGGATTTTAACTCGGGAATAAAAATATACGAGGGGAGGGATAAAATTCTTCAGATGTGCGAATTCTTGGACAATGAAACCGTGTATAGATATTTTTCAAATATTATTCAACTTCAGGAGTCAACGCCAGATCTTTTGTGGTTGAATAATTCAGAAAGAAACCTGCTAACCTGCTTTAAAGACGGTGGCCCGGAAATAAGCCTGAGCAAAGAAGAATTGGGAAAAGTTCAGCAGATCCTGAAAGAAAGAATGGATTCAAAGAAGAACATCTTTAAATTCATTGGCTGGTCATTTTTTTCCAAGGAAAAAAATTATCTGAAAAAAGTTCTACAGGAAAATGGACTGACATCCAAAAAGAAAGACCTCAAAGTACTTGAAAGAAAAATTGACAATCGGTTAAATTTTGAGCATAATTTAACGAAGCTGCGCGAAATCAAGTGGTTACTTGATATGCCTGAATCATTTCAAATTAACGATTTTATTAACTGGTTTGATCATTATAAAAAGGCAGTCGGCGCCATGAATGTGTTTTACCAGTTCAGGAATTTTACAGAATACTTTTCGACGGTAAAGTTGTCATTGAACGAGTTTAAGGAAAAAAGTAAAAAACTGGTTGACTACAGCGATGGACTTCCGTTAAAAAAGCAAAGCTGGTTGAAGTATTTTTACGAGTCACGCATCGACAATCTTCTGGCAAAGCCCGATATGACGGAAAGGATGTTATTGGAGCTAAATGCAGATTTTGACTCACTTTGCGATTTTGATAATCTCATTGCTTCATTACAAATACACGAGAAACATGTCATTGAGAAGCTGATTGATACTTATGAAAATACCGGTAAAAAGGCTGATATAAAACGCATTTTTCTAAACAGCCTGAGTTTAGCCTGGATAGAATATCTGGAATCAAAATATCCTGTGCTCAGAACGGTCAATTCACTTCGCTTTGAAAAAATGCAGAAGGATCTTCAGGAGGAAGTTAAGAATAAGTTAAAAGCGAGTAATGAGATCGTTTTGTTGAGAGCGCGAGAGAGGACCTATGAAACCGTGGAATTCAATAAGTTGAACAACATGGTGACTTACAGGGATCTTTCTCACCAGGTTACAAAAAAGAGGATGATCTGGCCAATAAGAAGAGTAATTACGACATTCCCCGACGAGGTATTTAATCTGGTTCCCTGCTGGATGGCAAGTCCGGAATCAGTCTCGGCCATCTTTCCCATGGAACAAATGTTTGACCTGGTTATTTTTGACGAAGCGTCTCAATGTTTTGCAGAAAGAGGCATTCCAGCCATGTACAGAGGAAAACAAATTGTCATTACCGGCGACGCGCAACAGCTCAGCCCGTTTGATTTGTATAAAGTCAGGTGGGATGATGAACAAGAAGATAACGAGGAGCCCGCGCTTGAGGTAGATTCGCTTCTTGATTTGGGAAGTAAATACCTGATGCAAGTTCAGCTAAAAGGTCACTATAGGAGCAAATCGTTGGATCTGATTGATTTTTCAAACCAGATCTTTTACAAGGGTAATCTGACCCTTTTGCCAGACAAGAATATTGTAAACAGCCGAAATCCGGCCATCGAATATGTTAAAATTGATGGCAATTGGGAAAAGAACAAAAATATTCAGGAGGCAGAAAAAGTAGTTGAGATTTATGATCAGATATCCCAGATCATGCCAGACAAGGAAATAGGAATCATTACTTTTAATGCGCAACAACAGGATTTGATCCTTGACCTTTTAGATAATTATGCCTTGGAGAAGAAAGTGGTATTACCCGATTCCCTGTTTGTAAAAAATATTGAAAATGTGCAGGGTGATGAAAAGGATATTATTATTTTTTCCATAGCTTATGCACCTGACAAAAAAGGGGTAATGAGGCATCAGTTTGGAAGCCTGAATATTCAAAAAGGAGAAAACAGGCTGAATGTGGCCGTTACGCGGGCGCGGGAAAAGGTAATTGTGGTGAGCAGCATTTATCCGCAACAGTTGAAAATTGAAGACACAAAAAATGAAGGGCCAAAAATTTTGAGAAAGTATCTTCAATATGCATTTGATGTGTCTGAAGGAAGATTTAAACCCACTATTTCGCCAAGAAGACATGCCATTAACTGGTATCTGAAAGAAAAGATCAAAGAATCTGTCGATGAAAAGAAGGTCAAATTCCAGTTTATCGAAGAGATGCCTTTTTCTGATTTGACTGTCAAAAAGGGGGATAAATATTTAGGGCTGATCCTTACGGACGACGACCTGTATTACCAGAGTATATCTATAAAAGATATGCACGTTTATATACCATTTACCTTAAGCAGCAAAAACTGGAAATTCAGGGGGATACTTTCGAGGGAGTATTGGCATGATAAAGAAAATGTAAAGGATATTTTATTAAAATTTGCGCAATACTGTGATACAGATTAGTTGCCTTCTGAAATATCTGTTTTCTCAATCTTAAATCCGACAGATTGTATATTTTTCAATGTGTCGTGCCTCATAAATTGATCCAGCCGTATTTGGTATGGACCTGATTTCGGGAAATGATAGTTTTTCAGAAACACTTTTTCCAGATTATAAATGTCCCCGACTCCACTCCCCAGGGGCTTTCCCGTTTTTTCATCGAACAGCAAAACGTTGTACAATTTTTCTTTGACAACATTGCCAGTGCTATCTTCAAGGTAGTATTGCAGGTAAAGATTCTGGTAAGGATAGTCAATGGTGTTTCTCACAAAAAAACTCAAATCGTAGGGGATGTCTGAATATTCTATTTCAAAATCGAAATGGACAGGTTCTTTGTACAGCCAATATCCTTCTTTCATGTCTTTTTTACCTTCGAATACCGTCTTATTGTCGCAGGAAATTAGCTCAACAGACGTGAGAAAAATAATCATTATGATCTTGGACCTGCTCATTTTTTCCTATCTGTTATTCTTTTTCTTTTGCCTGATATTCTTCCTTTTCGACTTCTTTTTCCGTCTGTCTTTTTTTCTGAATTTGTGGTCCATTCTTTCCAAATCCCTGTTCAGGTTCTGATCAGAATTTAAATTACTTTCTAGGACATCCTGAAATAATGTGGCCGGCTTTTTACCAGCTTTATTCATTTCAAGAATTTCCTTCACACGATTGGCTTCTACAGGTATCCACGAGTTTTCGTTTGCGTATCCAAACCACAATATCTTTTTAAAGATATCTGTCTTTTGAAGAATGGCGTCCCCTTTTTCTGTCAACAGAGGATCTTCGATTTCCGGAATATCCTTCAAGGCTTCCATATAGGTATCCAGCTCATAATTGAGACAACATTTTAGACGGCCGCATTGTCCCGATAGTTTACTGGGATTGAGTGATAGATTTTGATATCGTGCGGCTGTCGTTGAGACACTCTTGAAATCAGTCAACCATGTTGAGCAGCATAGCTCCCTGCCACAACTGCCAATTCCCCCAAGTCTGCTGGCTTCCTGGCGTAGGCTGATTTGCCGCATTTCAACCCTTATTTTAAACTCAGAAGCCAGAACCTTGATCAATTCCCGGAAATCAACCCTGTCATCTGCTGAATAATAAAAAGTTGCTTTTGTGCCATCAGCCTGATATTCTATGTCAGTCAGTTTCATTTCCAGCTTTTGATCCAGAATGATCTGACGCGTTCTATAAAGAGTTGGCATCTCCTTGGCTTTCACCTCCTCAAGTTTTTTAAGGTCCCTTTGAGTGGCTACCCGGTAAATAGACCGGACATTCTCATCATCAGCGACATTTTTTTTCATCATTTGTAATCTCACCAGTTCGCCCTGGAGAGATACATAACCGATGTGATGTCCGTTGGGCACGTCTACCACTACCGGGTCGCCAGTGTAAAGCTGGAGTTTTTCGGTATTGCGGAAAAATTCTTTCCGGCCGTTTTTAAATCGAACCTCAATAACATCAAACCGATGTTCAAGTGGCTCGTCCATATCAATAAGCCAGTCAAATACATTTAGTTTATTGCAACCTTCTGTTCCGCATGAACCATTGTTCCTGCAACCTGTAGGTTGGTTATTTTTATCTTTTGTTGCACAAGTACTACATCCCGCCATAATTCAATTCGTTATTTTACGAAAATTTTAAAATAAGAAAATAGCGGCATTAAAAAAATTCAGTTGGCCAGCGTCAACAGGTCCTGACCTATGTCCTTTCTATAGTAAACTTTATTCCAGTTTATTTTTGATACCATATTATATGAGTTGTCAAGGGCTTCATTCAGATCGTCACCAAATCCCGTAATGTTTAAAACTCTTCCGCCCTGGTTAACTATTTGACCGGCTTCATCCATTTTGGTACCGGCATGAAATATAATTGTATTGTCAACTGAATTATTTAATCCGCTTATGGGATAACCTTTTTCGTAACTGTCCGGGTATCCGCCTGATACCATTACAATGGTTGTTGCCGTCCGGTTATCCAACTCAAATGTTTGTTCATTAAGATTTCCGCTAGCCGTGGCTAACAATAGATCTACAAGGTCACTTTTTATTCTTGGAAAAACAACCTGTGTCTCCGGGTCACCCATCCGAACATTATATTCTATAACGTAGGGTTCGCCTTTAACATTCATTAATCCAATAAAAATGAAGCCCTTGTAATCTATTTTATCTTTCTTAAGACCTTCAACGGTCCGTTTTACTATTTTTTCTTCAACTTTTTTCATAAATCCCGAATGGGCAAACTCGACTGGTGATACCGCGCCCATTCCACCGGTATTAGGTCCGGTATCGTTTTCACCTATCCTTTTATAGTCTTTTGCTTCTGGCAAAATTTTGTAGCTATTGCCATCCGTCAACACAAAAACGGAAAGTTCTATTCCGCTAAGATAATCTTCTATGACGACTGTGGCGCTTGCTTCCCCAAACTTTTGATCCAGCAGCATTTCATCGAGAGTAGACTTTGCTTTCTCTTGTGTTTCGGCGATGATCACCCCTTTTCCTGCGGCTAAACCGTCGGCTTTCAACACAATTGGCAAATTTTGCTGATCAATGTACGCATAGCCTTCACGGATATTTTGATTTGTAAATGATCGGGACTGTGCGGTGGGAATTTCGTGACGTGTCATAAAATCCTTGGCATACTCTTTACTCCCTTCCAGTAAAGCGCCATTTTTTCCGGGTCCGATTATTTTAAGATGATTGACTCTGTCATCCTGTTCCAGGTAATCCCTGATCCCTTCGACTAGCGGGACTTCCGGACCAACGATCAGCAAATCTATTTTTTTATCGAGGATGATGTTTGTAATTCCGGGGAAATCGCTAACAGCTACATTAATATTCTCTGCAATTGTCGAAGTGCCTGCGTTACCGGGGGCTACAAAAAGATTTTTGCACTTTTTGCTTTGGCTTATTTTCCATGCAAAAGTATGTTCCCTGCCTCCGGATCCTAATACAAGAATATTCATCGTCTGTTATCAAATTAATACGTTTGTGCTCTGTCAAGTTATATTGTGAAAAAGTATACAATCTTAATAACTCGACGACCAATAAACAAATTCAATTAGCATAATCAGAAAGGAACTTGATCCGCATTAACCGAATATCTTCTTCGTCGTATTCATCTCCAAATTCTTCGATTGCCTCATCTATGTTGTCAGAATGTGAACTCATGAAATAATCAAAGATCTCTTCTTGTCGATCTTCATCCATGATATTATCAATATAATATTCAAGATTTAGCTTTGTTCCCGAATAGCAAATATGTTCGATCTCGTTAATTAACTCACCGTAAGTCATGCCTTTCGAATCAGCTATTTCCTGCAGATCGATTTTTCTGTCGATCTGTTGGATGATATAAATTTTTGTTTTGGATTTGTTGACTGAAGATTTAACGACTACATCCTGGGCGGTTTCAATCTCATTTTCCTCGACATATTTTTGAATGGCCTCCAGGAAAGGATTCCCAAATTTTTCGGCCTTTCCGATACCCACTCCATTAATCCTCATCAATTCTTCCTTAGTCGTTGGATAGATGGTTGACATCTCCTCTAAAGACGGATCCTGAAAGACGACATAAGGTGGCAGATTTTTTTTCCTGGCAACTTCTTTGCGAAGTTTCTTCAGTATTTCATAAAGGCTTTCGTCATAAGCTTTTCTGTCTACCGGAGTTGTGGAATCGGATTCGGTCAGAACTTCAAAATCCTTGTCTTTAACAAGCGTAACAGGTTCGGGGTTTTTCAGAAAGGCTTTGCCCCTTTCGGAGAGCTTTAATACACCAATATTATCGATGTCTTTATAAAGCAGTCCATGCAGAAGCGTTTGTCGCACCACGGAACTCCAAAATTCTTCTTTTTCTTCCGATCCTTTTCCATAGACATCCAGCTCAAAATGCTTGTAACTCTTGACGTAGTCATTTTCTTTGCCAAGAAGGACATCCACCAGGTGCTTGAGCCCAAATCTTTCATCTGTCTGTTCTGCTGCCTGCAAAACTAAATAGACATATTCCTCACCTTCATATTTCTCAGGAGGGTATTTGCATATGTCGCACCACATTTCCTTTCCGCAAAGATCATCGCTATACTCTTCTCCGAAATAATGGAGCAATTGCTTCCTTCTACACATGGAAGATTCGGCATAGGATGACATTTCCTCGAGAAGGATCTTAGCATTTTCTCTTTCGGTTACGGGTTTGTCTTTATTGAATTTTTCGAGTTTCAATATATCCTTGTAAGCGTAAAACAGAATGCAATTGCCTTCAAG
>Ga0210144_1000901_pt1 | contig 13472 bp, 13 predicted proteins | sample Muzzi_PWA_D2_FD_185532 | JGI IMG/M metagenome (GOLD analysis project Ga0210144, IMG submission 185532) | Wetland microbial communities from San Francisco Bay, California, USA, that impact long-term carbon sequestration - Muzzi_PWA_D2 (SPAdes) | ecosystem: Environmental > Aquatic > Marine >...
CTGCGTGTGGAGACGCCCGTACTGCGCAGGCCGTGGCCGGCGACAACCTGGTAGACCACCTGGTCACGTTCTGCGGTTGTGCTGGCGGCGGCATCCACTACCTGGCGTACCGCCCACTCCTCGCCGGGGTCGCCGTTGCTGTAGTAATGACCAAGCACGATCTGCTCGACCGGAAAGCTGCGTGCACGTGCCTGCCCGGTGGCGATGTCGTAGATGCGCAGCAGGTCTTCTTCGGACACGTCGATATAGGAATCGATCTCAGCCAGTGCGGTGACCAGGTCGGCATGCTCGATCGGGCGACTTGCGTGCACACTGTCATCGGCCGCTGGCTGGGTATGCTCCCGTTCCCTGACCAGCCAGACCGGATAGCGCCGCCAGCCGAACGGCAGGTTGAACAGCAGGGCGACCAGCAGTATCACCAGCACGTTCTCCAGTATCGGTGTTGCGACAAAATGGTAACCAAGGGCGTGCGTGGATTCACCGCCGATCACGGCGGCCAGGGCGGTGGCGCCACCCGGCGGGTGGATACAGCGCAGGTAGTACATGACGCCGATGGACACGCCAACAGCCAGCGCTGCGGCAACAAACAGATCGGGTACCAGTTGAAAGCATGACACGCCGATCACAGCCGAGACCAGGTGTCCACCGAACACGTTCCACGGCTGTGAAAGTGCTCCATGTGGTACGGCAAACAACAACACCGCCGAGGCGCCCATGGAAGGCACGATCAGCAGACTTCCCTCGCTGCCCAGGTAATGGCTGGAAATGGCCAGAATGGCGTAGATCGAGACACAGCCACCGGCGGCCGATACCAGGCGCTCGGTATGACTGACCGTACCGGAAATGAAATCAAGCAGGCGTTGCAGGAGTGTCAGCATGGTTGCAGGTGGTTGCGCTCAGCGTTTCACGATCATGTCCGGCACCATTGTGCCAGGCACGCCCTCGATTATGCCGGTGATGAACCGGGTCATGCTCATACCATACAACATGGCCAGGAAGGCGTACCTGCTATAGCCGAATGACAGTCCGGCAGCGGTGCCGGACAATATCCCGTGGAGCGGCGTGCTGCGCAGGTCATGTCTGCCGGGGATTAAAAACCGAGTTTGCTGCGGATCCTGCCGGCCATGGCCAGTGCCGAATCGATATCACCTGCCAGGCAGTTATAGTGACCCATCTTGCGACCCGGACGCGCCTCCTTCTTGCCATACAGGTGCAGGTGCGCGTGCGGCTCCTCGAGCAGGTGCTGCCAGGCCGGTGCGCTGTCGCCCCAGATATCGCCGAGCAGGTTGGTCATGACCACCGGGCTGAGCAGGTCGGTGGCGCCGGGAGGCAGTCCGCACATGCAGCGCACCTGTTGCCCGAACTGCGAGGTGACGCAGGCGTCGACCGTATAGTGCCCGCTGTTGTGCGGGCGGGTGGCGATCTCGTTGACCAGCAATTCGTCGCCGTGGGTAACGAAGAATTCGACGGCCAGCACGCCGCAGTAGTTCATCGCCCCGGCCAGCGTACCGGCCATCTGCACGGCTCGCGTGGCAATATCCGCATTGATGCGCGCCGGGACGATGGTGGCGTCGAGGATGCCGCGGCGATGGCTGTTTTCTCCGGGCGTGTAATACACCGTTGTGCCGGCATGGCTGCGGGCGAGGATGACGGAAATCTCGCAGGCCAGGTCGATGACCTCCTCCAGTACGCACGGCCGGTTGCCGAGCTGTTCAAAGGCTGCTTCTGCCTGCTGCAGGGTGTCGACCCGGAGCTGGCCCTTGCCGTCGTAACCCAGTGAGGCGGTTTTCAGCAGCAGTGGCGGGGTGAGTTGTTCAAATGCACCCTCGAGGTCGCCGATTTCGAAAATTTCATCGAACTGCGCAGTGGCCAGATTGCAGTCGTTGATAAACTGTTTTTCGCGGATGCGGTCCTGCGCTATGCGCACGGCGTTGGCATCGGGACGCACGGCGCAGAACCGGGCCAGGTAGTCCAGGCTGTCGGCCGGAACGTTCTCGAACTCGGTGGTGACTGCGGCGCACTCGTCACCGAGCATTTGCAGGGCGGCATGGTCGGTGAAGCCGGCCTGGATGTGCTGGCTGGCAATATGACCGGCCGGGCTGTGCGGGTCGGGGTCGAGCACCACCACGCGGTATCCCATGCTGTGCGCGGCCAGTGTGAACATCCGGCCGAGCTGGCCGCCGCCGAGTACTCCCAGTGTTGCGCCCGGCAGGATCATGTGTCGGGTGGCAGTTGCATGGCCAGTACGCTGTCGCGCAGTTCGCTGCGATAGCGCTCCAGCCGTTCCTGCAGGGCGTTGTCGCCGATGGCGAGCATGGCGGCGGCGTACAGTGCGGCATTCGCGGCGCCGGCCGCGCCGATAGCAAAGGCGGCGACCGGCACGCCCTTCGGCATCTGCACAATGGACAGCAGCGAATCCATGCCCTTCAGATGCTGCGAGGGTACCGGTACGCCGAGTACCGGCACGGTGGTCTTTGCCGCCAGCATGCCCGGCAGGTGGGCCGCGCCACCGGCACCGGCTATGATGCAGGCGAGACCGCGCGTGTGCGCCGCCTCGGCGTATTCAAAGAGCAGATCCGGGGTGCGGTGCGCCGAGACCACGCGCATCTCGAACGGGATGTCGAATTGCGTGAGCAGCTCGGCTGCATGTTGCATGGTGTCCCAGTCGCTCTTGCTGCCCATGACCAGGCCAACAAGGGGGGCTGCGCTCATTGTGCTATCCATTTGTTGTGTCAGCGAAAGCGTCTCATTCTAGCACTCCTGCAGGTTGGAGAAAGGGGAGCGGCGGCATTTTTTAACGCGAAAATCACGGCCCGGTCCGCTGCCGAGCCTGTACAATGCGGCATTCTGTACTGTGGAGCCAAACATGCTGGAAACCCTGTACCAGTCAGGCATCGCCAGCCTGCCGCTGCTGATGCGCGGCAAGGTGCGCGACGTCTACGCGGTGGGCGAGGACCACCTGCTGATCGTCACTACCGACCGGTTATCGGCCTTCGATGTCGTCATGCCGGACCCGGTGCCTGGCAAGGGCGCGGTGCTGACGGCGGTGTCGAATTTCTGGTTTGCCTTCACCCGCGACATTGTGGCCAACCACCTGTCCGGTCCTGGCCTGGAACAGGTACTGCCGGACCCGCAGGAACGTGCCCGGGTCGAGGGGCGCGCCATCGTCGTGAGGAAGTTGCGCGCGCTGCCGGTCGAGGCCATTGTGCGCGGTTACCTGATCGGTTCAGGCTGGAAGGACTACCGGCAGACCGGTGCGGTGTGCGGCATCCCGCTGCCGTCCGGCCTGCAACTGGCCGACCGCCTGCCCGAGCCGATTTTCACGCCTTCGACCAAGGCCGATGCGGGCGCGCACGACATCAATATCGATTTTGACCGCACGGCTGAATTGCTGGGAGCGGAACTGGCAGACATGGTGCGTGATACCAGCCTGCGTATCTACAGCAAGTGTGCGGCCTACGCACTGGAACGCGGTATCATTATCGCCGATACCAAATTCGAGTTCGGGGTGGATGACGATGGCAGCCTGGTATTGATCGACGAAATCCTCACTCCCGATTCATCGCGTTTCTGGCCGGCCGACAGCTACCGGCCAGGCACGAACCCGCCCAGCTTCGACAAGCAGTTCGTACGTGACTATCTTGAAACACTGGACTGGGACAAGACCGCGCCGGGACCGGAGCTGCCGCGCGAGATTTTGGAGAAAACCGCCGCAAAGTACCGCGAGGCGCAGCTGCGGTTGACCGGTACGGGTTGAAATCGTGCAGGGCTGGCTGGCGAGGCGGGCGTGCTGCCTGGAAACGCTGCCTCTTGCCGGGCGACTGTGCTGCGGTTCACACGCAAGGACGGCGGTTTCCAGGATTGCCATGTCAGCGATACTGTAGTTTGCTGAAACACTCTGGAGGAATGCGATGTACGGCTTCAATGTAACAGTCAGGGGTGATTTGCCATCCGTCCGCGAGAAGGTCACGGCCGAGCTGCAGAAAGAGGGTTTCGGCGTGCTGACCGAGATCGACGTGGCGGCCACACTGAAGAAGAAGCTCGATGTCGACCGCAGGCCCTACGTCATCCTCGGCGCCTGCAACCCGGCGCTGGCCCACCAGGCGCTGGAGGCCGATCCGGATATCGGTCTGCTGCTGCCCTGCAACGTGGTGCTGCGCGAGGAACAGGACGGTTCCATCATCGTCGGCTTCATGGACCCGGCCGCCGTGCTCGGGCTGGTCGAGAATGAAGACGTCGCCGGGCTGGCCGGCGAGGTGCGCGGCCGTCTTGTAAGGGTGTGCGACGCGCTGGCGAGGTAGTCCGGCCTGCGCCCGGGCAGGCGTCAGACGCTGGCCTGTTCCTGGGCAACGCTGTAGAAATAGGTCTCCGTAATCTGCCTGTCGAGTTCGGCGACGCCCTGCTGGAAATCGTCGATCAGCCGGTGCAGGCCCTGCTGGTCCAGCTTGTCCGGGTTCACATCCGACATCATGCGCTGCAGGTGGCTGGCGTGGCGCAGCGGCGCCTCGTTATGCGGCAGTTCCGCCAGGCAGTCGGCGACAGTGCTGATGCAGTGGTAGATGGAGCGCGGGAACAGCGGGTTCTTGAACAGGAAGGCGATCACGTCGGGACGGCGCACCTGCAGGCGCACCTCGCGGCGGTACATCTGGTATGCCGTCAGTGATTTCAGCACGCTCATCCACTGGATATTCTCGAATGGTGTCAGCCCGCCCTCGCCCGGCAGCAGGTCGGCCGAGCGCACGTCGATGATGCGCGAGGTCATGTCGCTGCGCTCCAGGTTGCGACCGGCGCGCAGGAAGGCATATCCGGTGTCATGCGACATGGTGCCGGCGAGCAGGCCGGTGACCTGCTGGTTACGCAGTATGATGGCATTGAGGTAGTCATAGCGCCCGCGCTGGCCGTAGGCCGACTGCAGGTATTTCCTTGCATACAGGTACAGCTCGTTGATCTGTTCCCAGGCCTCGCGTGGAATGATGTCGCGCACGGTGCGCGCATTCTCGCGTGCGCCGGCCAGCGAACTGATGATCGAGGAAGGGTTTTGCTGTTCACCGACCAGGAAACGTATAACGTTGCGTTCGTCGTACTCGTCATGGCGATTCTCGAACAGGGCCTCACTGCCGAGGATCTCGACCAGCGGGCGCCAGCCGACCTGTACGCGCAGCGGCAGGTCCAGCAGCAGGTGTGCGTTGACGTTGACCAGACGCGCCATGTTCTCCGCGCGTTCCATGTTGCGTGCCATCCAGTAGATGCGGTTCGCGACGCGGGACAGCATGTCAGCTTTCCTCCGTATCGACGACCCAGGTGTCCTTGCTGCCGCCACCCTGGGATGAATTGACCACCGTCGAGCCCTTGCGCAGCGCGACGCGGGTCAATCCGCCCATGGTGACGTACTGGCTGTCTCCGGACAGGATGAACGGGCGCAAATCGAGATGCCGCGGTTCCACGTGCGTGTCGACGAAGGTCGGTGCGGTGGACAGAGTGATCAGCGGCTGCGCGACGTAGTTGCGCGGGTCGTTGCGAATCAGTCGTGCAAATTCGCTGCGCGCGCGTTTCGAGGCCTGGGGACCAATCAGCATGCCGTAGCCGCCAGATTCGTTGGCCGGTTTGACCACCAGCTTGTCGAGGTTGGCGAGCACGTGTTTGCGCTGGTCCGGATCATTGCAGCGGAACGTTGGCACGTTCGGCAGCAGCGCATCCTCGCCGAGGTAGTATTTGATTATTTCCGGTACGTAGGCATACACCACCTTGTCGTCGGCGACACCGCAACCAGGCGCATTGGCCAGGGCAACCGTGCCCCTGCGCCAGGCGCGGAACAGACCGGGCACGCCGACCAGTGAATCCTTGCGGAATGCCTCCGGGTCAAGGAACAGGTCGTCGATGCGCCGGTAGATGACATCGACGCGCGACAGACCCTCGATGGTACGCATGTAGACAATGTCATCTTCGAGCACTATCAGGTCGGCGCCTTCCACCAGCTCGCAACCCATCTGCTGGGCGAGATAGGAATGCTCGAAATAGGCCGAGTTGTAGATGCCCGGCGTGAGTACCACGACCTCGGGATGTTCCACCACGCGCGGCGACAGCGAGGCAAGCATGTCGAACAGCTGGGAAGGATAGTCGTCCACCGGCATGATCATCGCCTGTTCGAACAGTTCCGGCGCCGCGCGCTTCATGACCTTGCGGTTTTCCAGCATGTAGGAAACGCCGGACGGTACGCGCAGATTGTCTTCCAGCACGTACACCGTGCCGTCCCTGTCACGAATCAGGTCGGAACCGCAGATGTGCGCCCACACACCCAGCGGCGGATCCATGCCCATGCACTGTTTGCGGAAGTTGACCGAATTGGCGATCAGTTCACGCGGGAATATGCCTTCCTTGATAATCTTCTGTTCGTGGTATAGGTCATCGATAAACAGGTTGAGCGCCCTGACGCGCTGGCGCAGACCGGACTCGATACTGTTCCATTCCTGTTTCGAGATGATGCGCGGGATCAGGTCGAACGGCCAGGCACGGTCAATCGAACCGCCTTCCTCATTGTATACCGTGAAGGTGATGCCCATGACCTGGATGGCCAGTTCGGCCGCCGCCTTGCGTTCGCCGATGTCGTCATCCTTGAGGCGCGACAGCCAGTGGGTGAGGAAGCGCGCTGCGTCGCGTGGCCGACCGGCGGTGCGCATGAGTTCGTCATGAAAGCCGGTAGTCCGGTAATCCTTCCAGCGAATTGTCATGTAACGGGCAGTCCTGTCGCATGCATTATTGACTTGCGACTGTATAACAATCGTTCTTGCGCTGCTACTGCCGTCCCTGGCTGACCGGGCGTGCCGGGCGGCGTGTCGCGCCCCTGTTCAGTGCACCAAACAGGCCGGCCGGTAGCTCATGGCATGCGTACGCCGGAGCCCGGGCGACCGGCCCGGGAGTCCCGTCTGCGGCCATGGTCCAGCCGATAACCGCTCACCAGCCGGGTTACGAATTGCAGCTTCTCCAGGGCGCGCGGCGACAGCACGAACGGGCTGGCATCCGGCTGGCCCATGCCGCGATTCAGTGCATTCAGTGCCAGGGTCAGGTCGACCCGGCGGGTGTACAGGCCGGAGCAACCGCCCGTTTTTCCCGCTTCGTCTCGTGGCTGGTTGGCCAGCCCGTACTGGTCCGCTGTATCCGGCGTGTCGATCATGTGCAGGCAATGTGCCCACGTTCCCGCCCGGTCCTCCCATCGGTACGTTCGTCCCAGAACAGTTCGCGGAATTCGGCGAGCCACCGGCTGCAGGCCACCAGCGGCCCCCAGTAATAATGGCCGCTCTCATGCCGGAAATGTCCCAGCAGCGTGCGGTAGGATTCATTCAGTTGTTCATGCATCTGCTCGCGGCTGGCGGGGTCGGCCTCGGCCAGGTTGATGGTGATGATGCTGTAGCTGTGCCCGGTAATGACCTGCTGGCGGGTGGCCGGTTCACCGTTCAGCGGGGGTGGCGTGTCTTCCAGGAACCTGAATGACATACCGTGTTCGGGGTCGATGTCACGCCCGGTAACCGGCAGTCGCAGCGTGAACAGCGAATAATGCAGGCATCGCTTGGCAGACTCGATTGCGTGCCAGCGTTTCAGGCTGGCCAGCTTGTCAACGATGTCCGGAATCGTCGGTTTGAGCCTGCAGGCCTGGCAACAGGTGTGGTCATCATCCACCAGCCAGTTGCAGACGTGGTGATCGAGGTGATTACGGCAATTACGGTACAGGGTGCCGCTGCCGGCGTGCCAGTGGATCCCGTCAGCCTTTTCGGGCGAAAGCAATTGCAGGCGCGCGGGATCGAAGCCGGGAGCGTGTGCGCAGTTCAGGCAACGCGTGTTTTCGAAGTAGACCGTGGCCCCGCACTGGCAGGAAAAGTTGCGCACCGGTTGTAGCTGTTCCGGTCTGTTCTGGCGCAATCCAGTAGAGTGTGCCGCGCTGTGCTGTTGAACCGCACTGCGCGGATGGTTCCGGTGCTGGCCTGTGTGCCCGAATGATAATCTCCTGATATCAACCGGTTAAGCACACTACCAGGGGCTGTTGTGCTGTCCGCCCGGTTTGCCGCTATCATCGGGTTATGCACGAGTGCTGCAAACCATGAAACTGCCCAGACCTGCCATTGCCTTTGAAACCAGCGCGGAACCGCTGCGCATGCGAGCACCCTCGCATGATGAGCAGGGCCGGCCGCTGAGTGATTTCATGATGCTGATACCGGGGCTGCGCGAGAAACCGCGGCACATTATCGACACGGTCATTCAGGATGTGCACATTGCGCTCACGCATTTCAGCGAAGTGGTCGTGTTCGCCGAATTCAATCTAAGGCTGAACCTGCTGTGGGTATCGATCCGGCCAGTCCAGGGCATACGGTTCGAGATCGCCAGCGCCATACAGCGCCTTGTTCCGGAAGCAAAACTGGTTTCGCATATCTGAATGATGGTTTCACACGCCGCGCTTTCCGTGTTGCAGGGATTGTCCGGTGCACTGGTCGGTGTCGTGCTGTTTTACCTGCTGGCATCGGCGCTGATACGGCGCTGGCTGCACATCGATGGCTACCAGCTGGCGCTGTCCATGGCGGCGGCATTCCTGGTAGCCATTGTCTGCGAAGTCGGTCTCGGGAAATGCTATTACCTGCTTGCCGGCAGGCCGCTCTGGCAATACCGGGTCTGGCCGATCCATGATGGCTATACATCGGCGGTCAACTTCATCGTCTGGCCGGTATATGGATATTACCTGTATTGCCTGCACCAGGTGATGCAGGCACACAGCATCAGTGTCCGCCCCGGCTGGCTCAAAGGTATTGTCTCCGGCATTGATGGCCCATTGCTGGAAATACTTGCCAACGGGTTCTTCCTGCTGTTTTACGGGACCTTCTATTTCTATTACCTGCCGGGCGACCTGCATCACTACAGCTCGTTACAGGTCGTGCCCCTGTACATGGTGATGGGAGTCATCCTTTCGCTGTTGCTGGATTACCTGCACGGGAAGCCGCCGCGCTGGCGCTACCCGCTCGGATTTTACCTGGCGGGCATGGGTTTCGTGCTGGCCGGGTAGTACGCGTCAGGCGTTATCCTGCAGTTTCTGACTGAAATACCAGGCGAGGAATGCATCGAAGGAGCGGGTTTCCGATGTTTCCAGCGCCCGCTGGTCGGCAATCGATTGCTCCACACTGGCCTCGAAGCGGGCGGACAGGCCGGGGTCGCCGGCGAGTTCCATGAAGTAGCGCTGGTGCTGCAGTGATATGTGTTTGGCGAAATGGAAAAAGCCCTCACCCTGCTCGCGCATCTCGTGCAGTACCCGGGCCGACAGGGTCTGGCCGGAATCGGCGATGGCCGCGCGCTGTACGGCCAGTGCATCCTGTGCGGGCGTGCCGCCCCGGTCCCTGTCGAGTGCCGCCGCGAACGGGGCCATGCCATCACAAATCTCCCCGGCCCACTGCTGCAGGGACAGTGTCTCCCCGCTGCGCTGCAATTCCAGGCCCGGCTCACGGCCGCGGTAACACACGGCATCGAGATTGCGGTCGATCTCGCTGCGTTCCGTGGTACCCAGACCCGGGCTGTCGGAAAACAGGCAGAATGCCATGAATGTTTCCAGGAAATGACACTGGATTCCGTCGATGCCGCGTGGATCGAACGGGTTGATGTCCAGCGAGCGCAACTCGATATAGCGTACGCCGCGGCGTGCCAGCGCATGGGTCGGTTTCTCGTACTGCTGCGGGACCTGCTTGGGTCTCACCGAACTGTAATACTCGTTCTCGATCTGCAGCATGTTGGCATTGAGCTGGCGGTATTCACCGCCGACCTTGACGCCGATCCCGGCATAACGCGGGCAGGGGGTCGTGATGGCGTACGTCAGGCTCTTTACATAGGCGTCCAGGCTGTCGTAGTCGGCCTTGAAGCCCAGTTCTGTCTCGCGGGCGTTCTGGTAACCGATATCACACATGCGCAGTGAGGTGGCATACGGGCTGTAATAGCTGTTCTCGTTGTATTCCAGCAGGCGCCCGGGTACGCCTCCGAGGAAGGATTTGCAGATCGCCGGCGAGGCACCGAACAGGTAGGGCACCAGCCAGCCATGGCGCAGCAGGTTGCGAATGGCCCCGAAATAGCGCTCACTGATGAAGTCCTGCAGTGGTCTGCGGTCCGCCTCAAGCGCCTGCAGGCGCGGCCAGAGTACCTCCGGAAAGGAGTAGTTGAAGTGCGTGCCTGCAATGACCTGCATGATTTTGCCATAGCGGTAGCCCAGCCCGCGGCGGTAGACTGTCTTCATCCGGCCGCTATTGGATTTCCCGTACTGTGCGATCGGTATCCCTGACTCGCCCCTGACCACGCAGGGCATGCTTGCCGACCAGAGCAGCTCGTTATCGATACGTTTATAGATGAACTGCTGCAACTGGCTCAGGAAGTCGAGTGCCTGTTGCGGATCGGCAAACGGTGGCGTGATCAGTTCCAGCAGCGCCTCGGAGTAATCCGTGGTGATCCACGGGTGAGTGAGCGCCGAACCGAGCGCCTGCGGGTGCGGGGTCTGCGCGAGGATGCCGTCTGCGCCGACCCGCAGGCTTTCCTTCTCGATGCCGACCAGTCCACCTCCCAGCAGGGCAGTTGCATCGTCGCCCAGCCGGGCCAGTTTATCGATGGCACTGTGGTACAAGCGGAAGGCTCCTGTAGACCTGGTTGCAGGCGATCGAGTATTGTAGGTGCATTGTTAAGGAAAATACTTTATAACCACAATACAGGTACTTGTATTGTACCTGAGCCGGACAGGATACACTTGATTGCGTGGGGCGGGGTGGCGACCGTGCAACGGGTCCGGGTGATATAGACTCCAGTATAAACGCTGAGCCCGAGCTGGCCGGGTGCGCGGAAAGTCATCAATGACCAGCGCGGGAAGATCGTATGCCTAAAAAGCCGGGGACACTGGATCTTGAAGAGCTAAAGGTCTCTTGCCAGAACTGTTCACTGATAGACCTGTGTCTGCCGCATGGCATGGATCAGGCCGAGCTTGAGCAACTTGAGAAGATCGTGGTGCACCACAAGCCCATGCAGCCGGGCCAGCATCTGTTCAGGCCGGGCGACAGGAGCAGTGCCCTGTTCGCGGTGCGCGCCGGTTCGTTGAAGAACTACTGCATTACCGAGGATGGCGAGGAACAGGTGCTGGGATTCACATTACCCGGTGAACTGTCCGGCATGGACGGGCTGGGCAGCGATCACTATGCCAGTGCGGCGATGGTACTGGAAACCTCGAGTATCTGCGAACTGCCGTACGAACGCCTGCAGAGTCTGTGCAATGACCTGCCCGGCCTGCACCGGCAGATGATGGGTGTGGTTGGCAAGGAGCTGACCGATGTCCAGCACATGCTTATGTTGCTGGGCAAGCGTACCGCCGAAGAACGGCTGGCTTCCTTTCTGCTCAGCCTGTCGATGCGCTATCACTCGCGCGGATTGTCCGAGACGGAATTCAACCTGCCGATGTCACGCCAGGATATCGGCAATTACCTCGGGCTGGCCATTGAGACCGTTAGCCGTCTGTTTGCACAGTTTCAGGAAAAACAGCTGCTTAAAGTCAGCCGGCGCCAGGTCGTTATCCTTGACCTGGATGGCATTCGCACGATGGTGGAGCCGTGCGTCAGAAAGCCCGCGGAAGCGCATCGCTAGGGCCCGGCAGCGACGGGCCGGAGGTTCAGATAACCTTCGAAAAACGGTTCTTGTCGCTGTGTTCGCGCAGGTAGTGGTCGAATACCATGCAGATATTGCGCACCAGCAACCGTCCCGCCGGCAACACCTGCAGGTAGTCGGGTGACAGGGTCAGCAGGCCATCGGTCTGCATCTGCAGCAGGTCTTCCACTTCGTCGCTGAAATGCTGGGCGAAATTGAAACGCCAGCGTGATTCCAGTGCGCGGATATCGAGATGGAAGTCACACATCAGGCGGGTGATGATCTCGCGTCGCAACAGATCGTCCGGTTCCAGCTCGATACCGCGATCCAGCGGCAGCCTGCCCTCATCCAGCTTTTCGTAGTATGACTGCAGTGTGCGCGCATTCTGGGAGTAGTTGTCGCACACCCGTCCAATGGCAGACATGCCCATGCCAATGATGTCGCAGTCCCCGCGCGTCGAGTAACCCTGGAAATTTCGTTGCAACGTCCCGTCTTCCTGGGCTATCGCCAGTTCGTCATCAGGTTTGGCGAAGTGATCCATGCCAATGTAGACATAACCCGACGCGGATAGCTGTTTGATGGTTTGCTGCAGCAAGTCGAGCTTCGCGTCGGGTGAGGGCAGGTCTATGGTGTCGATGCGGCGCTGCGGCTTGAAGCGCTCCGGCAGATGCGCGTAGTTGTAGACCGCGATGCGGTCGGGGTCCAGCGCAATAGTCTGCTCCAGGGTGGCGGAAAACGACGCGATATCCTGTAGCGGGAGGCCGTACATCAGGTCCAGGTTGATGGAGCGGAAGCCGAGAGATCGTGCATTCTCCACGGTGTCGCGCGTCAGTTCGAAGCTCTGGATCCGGTTGACCGCGCGCTGGATATCCGGGTTGAAGTCCTGTACACCGAGACTGACCCGGTTGAAGCCGGTCGAGCGCAGTACCTCGAGTTTTTCCAGGTCCACGGAGCGCGGGTCGATCTCGATGGAATATTCGCCCCGGTCATCGTCGCGCAGCGAGAAATGCCGGCGGATCACCGCCATCAGTTCACGGATGCGGTCGTTGTCGAGAAAGGTCGGAGTGCCACCACCCCAGTGCAACTGTTCCACGTTGCGGTCGCGGTCGAACAGTGCGGACTGCATGGCAATTTCCCGGTACAGGTAGTCCAGGTACTCGCGCGAGCGTGCGCGGTCTTTGGTCACCACCTTGGTGCATGCACAGTAAAAGCAGACCGTGTCGCAGAACGGGATGTGGAAGTACAGCGATAACGGTCTCGGGATGGGGTCCTCGTTGCTGTTCTTCGCCCACAGCCGGTATTCAGACTCGCTGATGCCGTCATGGAACTGCGCCACCGTCGGGTAGGAGGTGTAGCGCGGTCCGCTCTGGTTATAACGCCTGATCAAATCGGCATCGAAAATGATTCGGTTGCTCATTCCTGGGAATCTTGTAATTGTCACGTTACCTCGAAAAGATTCTCTACCCGGAATTGAGAAATTGAATTGACATGAATCAATTGCACCATCAATTGCTGCAATCGGGTCACCGGGTCGGGGCCGGGGTAAACTGACAGTATGCTCATTTCTGTCATATGTGCCGGTTGCGCAGGGCGGGTATCAGGCAGGATAGGGGGGTCCACTCCGGTCTGAAATGATCGGCGAAACAGGTACCTGACAGATGCAGGCGGCTGGTTGCGGACCGCCTTGCCGGTGCCGCCGGCGTGCCGTCCAGGCCGGAAATCCTTCCGTCATGCCCGTTGAGCGCATTGTCACGTAACGATAAATCGCCCGTCGTGTTTTGCTACCGGCCTGCTCGTATGCCGGAGCGGGGGCGCATGCAAGTAGCTGT
>Ga0210144_1000903_pt1 | contig 13462 bp, 11 predicted proteins | sample Muzzi_PWA_D2_FD_185532 | JGI IMG/M metagenome (GOLD analysis project Ga0210144, IMG submission 185532) | Wetland microbial communities from San Francisco Bay, California, USA, that impact long-term carbon sequestration - Muzzi_PWA_D2 (SPAdes) | ecosystem: Environmental > Aquatic > Marine >...
CTGGGGCCATGGCCGATGCGATCTCCGCTCGCGGGTGAACGGTACGATGAAACTCGTGACGGGAGACAAGGTGCTCACGGCAGTGCTCGCGTTTGGGCTGTTCGTCCTGGTGCCCGCCGCGGCCCACGCTCAGAACACTCGCTTCCACGGTTGCGGCGGCCCGCAACAGCAGGTGGAACCGGAGGAAATCGTCCTTGCGTGCGCTGACGCGAAGCTTCGAGTCGAAGCACTGGAATGGCAGCGTTGGGAAGCCGAGGAAGCGTACGCCTCAGGGACGCTGACATATCCGGACTGCGCGCCGAGGGTGCCTCTCTATCGTTGCCATCGCTATGCGCATGACCCCGTCAATCTGAGGCTTTCTCAAGCCAAGTATTGCGCTCGATACCGGGCGCGCGTCTTCACGCTAGCGGCTGTCATTGACCCGAATGCTCCGACCCCTTCAACTCGGTTCTCGCCGTTTCCGTTCCGCTGTCCTAAGAAGAGTCGTCAGCGGATGCCTCGCCGGTTTCTCGGAAAGGATCTGGCCGCAAGGCTCATGCGCACAGCCTTGTCTCGGGACGCCCGGGTTTCCAACTTCAACGGCTACAACCGGAGGGTCAGGTGCAATAACCGCCTATCTCGGATTCGCATCCGCTGCAAGATGAGCTGGGTGATCGGCGACACCTCGTACCGCGGAACAGGCATGATCTGGCTTACTTTCCAGGAGCATCGTCGGCATTGGAATTTCGCCTATCGCGTGGCTAGGGTGAACGAGTACTGCTTGGCGACGGGGGGCACCAAGTGCACCGACGTAGTCGTCGTTCGGTGAGAGTCGTGCTCTGTGGTGTCGCTTCCGCGTGGTTGGGAGCGCGTTGGGCACGTCGCCCGCGCTCCCGGTTTGGACGAGAAGGAGATGCCGGTCCCCAATCGACGGGATGCCTGCTCCGAAGGGCCACGCAGCGCTCGGCGGCGCAGCGGTTGGCCTTGGTGCAGCTGAAGCCGGGTGGCTACGGGAACGGTTGATGGCCATGGACGCTCGTCCAAGCGAGCGTCCCCTCGCCTACTTTCGCGCGTGATTGCGGTAGCAGGCGAGCGCTAGGACCAGAACGCGTCGCTCTCGGCCGGTTTCGCGTCGACCATCCGCCACTCGGCGATGCGGCCGTCCGCGACCCGGAGCAGGTGGGCGGCGAAGTTGTGCAGGGAGCGGCCGCCGCGCTCGGCGCGGACCTCGACCATGACCAGGGCTTGGTCTTCGTCAACCGGGACCGGCGGCTGGGTCAGCTCGACGCTGAAGCGGGCCGAGGGGAGGTCCATCGCCTCGACGCGATCGAGGTAGGCCTCCCTGCCCTCGACCCTGTCCATCCCGCCCTCGGCGTTGGTGACGTAGGCGACCAGGTCCTCGGCGAGCATCGCCCGCATCGCGTCGAAGTCGGCGGCCGAAAAGGCCGCGAGGAAACAGCCTGCGACCGCGGCCGGCTCGCTCGATGCCATGAGGGGAGACGATACTCCCGGCGCCTGGGGGCTGTGGGGGCATCGCGGTCGCTTCATCGCGGATCTGACGAGCGGCTCGCCGGCTGAGCGCGCGGGCCGACGGCTAGCCTGTCGGCAGGATGCGAGCGCGCCTGGCCATCTGCGTGTGCCTTGCAGCGCTTCTCGCCGGCTGTGGGCAGAGCTCAGCGCGGCCGTTTCGCGCTCAGGTCCACCTGGCTCGAGTCGCTCACACGGCGATCGCCTGGTATGAACGGGGGCGGGGAGCGCCGCTGGCGATGCTGATCGGCACCGGCTCGACGATGGCGGAATGGGACCCGGCCCTGTTGCGGCTGCTGGCCCGCGACCACCGGCTGATCCTCTTCGACTACCCCGGCGTGGGGCTGTCGGGTCCCTGGCGCGGACACTCCTTCGACTCGCTGGCCGATGCGACCGCCGGACTGCTGAGGGCGATCGACCTGCCGCGGGCGGACGTCCTCGGCTGGTCGATGGGCGGCTTCGTCGCCCAGCGCCTGGCGGTCGAGCACCCCGGCAGGGTCTCCCACCTGATCCTCGCCGGGACCAACCCCGGCGGCAGCCGAACCGTGCTCGGCACGCCGCAGGCGCAGGCGATCGACAGCGAGCCGCATCCCTCCGACGCGCAGGTCCTCCGCGAGCTCTATCCACCGGGCCGCCAGGCGGAGGGCCGGCGCTTCCTCCGCCGCCTCGAAACGGCGAGCCAGAGCGGCGAGGCCCCCGACGACTTCCGCGTCCCCGCCGCCACCACCCGCCGTCAGGTCGCGGCCGAGGACCCCTGGCTGCGCAGCAACCGCAACTATCGTCAGCTCACCGGCCTCGCCGCCCCGACCCTCGCCGCCGCCGGCGCCGCCGACCCGGTGGCGCCGCCGATCAACCTGCGGCGGATCGCCGCTCGAGTCCCCGGCGCCGAGCTCCGGGTCTTCCCCGGCGCCCACGCCTTCCTCTTCCAGGAGCGCCGCTCGTTCGCTCGCGTCGTCGCCTCGTTCCTGGATCGTCCGAGCCGGTAGCTGCCAGCGTATTTTGGTGGCCCCTCGATGTTGGGGGGGAGTCAGCGGGGGCATCAGTCGTCTGCGCACAGGGCGGCGAGCCGGCGGTTTCGCCTGGGACCGATCGTCGTCCTGATCGTCCTGGCGCTCGCGATCCCTCCCAGGCCGGAGCCACCGCGCCCCTGCCGACGCAGCTGGCCCTGATCGGCAGCAAACCGGTCGCCGCCGCCCAACGCGGGGCGACTCTCAAATGCGACCCGGCGCTCGGCGGTTGCACGACCTTCTCACCGTCCGCCTCGGCCGTTTACCCGTCCGGCTTCCGCGCCCCCGAACACGGCGGGATCGTCTTCGTCGCGATCGGCCACGAGCCGATCGACAACTACAGCTTCCAGCCGGTCCTCGCCCGACCGGCGGGGACCGACCTGCGGATCGAAGCGGTGCTCGGCGTCCAGACTCCCTTCGGGGTCGGGCCCTGGGGGACCGTGGGACCGGGCGCCGGACAGATCGGCGTCTACCCCTCGCCGCCGACACCGGGAAGCTTCGCCGTATGGGACCAGCCGGGCTACGAGGTGAAGAAGGGGGAGCTGGTGGGGATCTCCGCGGCCGGCCCGGTCGGCCCCTCGTTGGAAGCCGACCCGGGTCGCGACAGCGTCGCCTTCAAACCGGCGCTGGCGAGCGGCGCCCTCGCCGCCCCCGGCCCGCTCAATGTCCTCAAGGACCTCTCACTGGAGGTGCAGGTGGCGATCGAGAAGGCGGCGGCGCTCCGCGCCCATAGCGCCTGGGCGTTCCCCAACCCGGTCACCGGGTTCCGGCAGGGCTCGGCCTTCAGGCTGCTGGCGATCGCCCAGAACACCTCCTCCAAGGCGGCGGCTCGCGATGTGATCGGTGAGGTCGACCTCGCCGGCAAGCCGTTCAAGGGTCTGCCCAAGCTCGGCCCGCCGTGTGATGCGTACTCCTGCCTCAACCTCGGCACGATTCCCGCGGTGGGCCAGCCGAAGGCGAAACGCCCCTTTGCTTGGGGCTGGACCCTGGTGAAACCGCCGCAGCGCGGCAAGGGACGGATCGACGTGCTCTTCGAATCGCAGACGATCGAGAACGACCAGTCGACCCTGGCCAACAACGGCGGCAGCTTCCGGCTGACCTTCAAGCGGGAACGGCGGCCCGCGGGCCGCCCGCCGGGCTGCCAGAGGCTGCGGCTGGGGACCCCGCGCCCCGACACGCTGAACGGCAGTCGCAGGTCCGACACCCTGGTCGGGCTGCAGGCCAACGACACGCTGCGGGGGCGGGACGCCGGCGATTGCATCGTCGGCTCCGCCGGCGCCGACCTGATGCGCGGCGATGCCGGCAACGACGTCCTGCTCGGCGACGACCCGGCCACCTTCAAGCTCGGCAAGCCGGGCAGGGACAGGATCGACGCCGGCCCGGGCCGCGACTACGTCGACGCCGGCCCGGCGAACGACTCGGTCGTCTCCAAGGACGGCGAAACCGACATCGTCGACTGCGGCCCCGGAAGGCGCGACCGGGTCGAAGCCGACCGCAAGGACCGGCTTACCGGCTGCGAGATCCGGGTCTTCTGAGCGGGACATCGTCGCCCTGCTCCCCGAGGAGCCGGCGCAGCTCGACCAGCTTCCGTTTGAGGCGATTGACCACGAAGACCTCGAGGCCGTCCGCGGTCCGGATCCCGAGGCGCTTGCGCATTCCCGCGGCGAACACGGCGGCATCGCGGCCGACGACCTCGACGCCGGTCACGGCGTCGAGCGGGCGCTCCCAGATTTCCCGGCCGAGCATCATGTCGTAGCGATTGGGTTGGAAGAGGACGCGGCGATCCGTCACGACCAGGCGGCCACCCGACGTGACCGCCGGGCTGAGGAGGCGGTTGGCGAGCGCCTTCCAGCGCAGCGTCTCCCCCGGTTCGAGTCTTGGACGCACCTGGAAGATGCCCATATCGGCGGGCAAGTATGCAGCACGGGCCGGCGGCCGGCCGTCGCGGCCGGCGCGTTGCCGCCGGCCGACAGCCCGCATAGGATGGCCGCGTGATTTCGCCCTCCGCCGGAGCGCGTTTCGGCGCCTTCGCGCTCCTCCTCCCGGCGGTTGTCGCTGTGCTGCTCTCCAGCGGCTGCGGATCGGGGTCTTCCTCCGGCACCGGCGGAAGCACCGAAAGCTCCAATCCGAGCGCCGGCAAGGTTCGAGTCGTCTGGCAGAAGCCGGCGAGCGCCGAAGACGCCACCGGCTACGAACTGCTGACGGCGAGCGGGACGAAGGCTGTCGCGACCGCGCTCGCCGAAGCCTTCGAGCTCCCGCACCCGCTCCTGGTGCGGGGCGTCAACGGGATCGGCGGCGGCCCCTTCTACAACCCTGAAGACAACTCGATCACCCTTCCCTACGAGTTCGCCGCGCTCGTCCTCGAAGTCGAGTCGAGCAGCAACCCCGAAATCGGCCCCGAAGAACTCGGCGAACAGGCGGCCGCCGTCGACAACTTCATCCTCGCCCACGAGTTCGCGCACGCCCTGATCGCCAACTTCGAACTGCCCGTGCTCGGCAGGGAAGAGGACGCGGCCGACTCGATCGCCACCGTCCTGCTCCTCGGCGTCCCGGAAGGCGCCGCGTACGCGGCCGACGCCGCCGCCTTCTGGGCGGACTTCTCGAGTCGCCAGGAACCGCCCGCCCTGGTCGAATACGCCGACGTCCACTCGCTCGACCTGCAGCGCTCCTTCAACGTCCTCTGCTGGGTTGCAGGCTCGAGCAAGAGGTCCTTCGAAGAAGTGGCCGAACTCGGCGTCCTCCCCGAATCGAGGCTCGAAACCTGTCCCGAGGAATACGCCCAGATCGTGGCCAGCATCGAACAGGAGCTGAAGCCGCACCTCGAGAACGACGTCAACCTGAAGCCGGCGCAGTAGCGAGCTGTACGTTGACGCGGTGGCGACCGCGGGCGTAGCATCGGCCTCGAGAGCCCACAACGAAGGAGGCCCTGATGGCCCAAAGCGCAGAAGACGTGGCTCGCGAGAGCATCGAGTGCTTCAACGCCGACGACTTCGACCGCCTCCGCTCGATTCTGGCCGACGATTCCTACGAGGAGGAGCTGTCCACGCAGCGCCGACTCGAGGGAGCGGATGCCCAGATCGACGCGGCGAAGGCATGGAAGCAGGCCTTCCCGGATGGCCGTGGAACGGTGACCGGGATCTACGCGGCCGGGGACACGGTGACGATCGAGGTCACCTGGGAGGGCACCCAGAGCGGTCCGATGCAGACGCCCGACGGCCAGGAGCTGCCGCCGTCGAACCGGCACGGCGCGGTCAAAGCGTGCCAGGTCATCGAGACCGAGGGCGGCAAGATCAAGGCGACCCGCCACTACTTCGACCTGATCACGCTGCTGCGGCAGATCGGGGCGATGGAGGGAGCTGCGGCGGGCGCCTAACCGGCACTCTCAAGCGATCCGGTGAGGGGCCGCGTCACGCGGCCCCTTGTTCGTCGGTCACGGGGCCAGCCCGACGGGGGTGAGCAGGGCGCGGCCGGCGAACCCGACCGCGCGGTCGTCGACCGCCTCGTAGTCGTCGCCCAGCGGTGGCAGCGACCGCAGCGACCAGATCACTTCCGCTCCCACCCAGGCGGCGTCGCGCGCCCTCTCGACGTTCCAGACGGCGACGACGTCATCCACCGGGTTGAAGACCAGGTCGAGTTCCTTCAGGAGGCCGGTCATCATCCATGCCTTCATCTTCTTCTCCACCTCGGCGATCAGTGCGTTCACCGACTCGTAGTCCTGGTGCTCCGGGCCGTCGTCGCGTGGCTCGGTCCCGCGCCCGGCGCAGGCTTCGCAGATGCCGATCGCCAGGTCGTGGTTGATGTGTGCGTTCATGCCCGCCAGCGCAAGCTGCACGGGTGCGATGCCGGTCTCGAAGCGGGCCTCGAACAGCGGCTTCCAGGCGTGGAAGGGATATCCCGCCGGCGGCGCGCCACTCCCGGCGGCTTCGAACGCCTCGAAGTAGAGGTTGCCGAAGGCCACGTCGAGCGCCTCGAGGAAGCCTGGCGCCGCCTGACGCCGTCCCGGCACCGACTCGGCCACCTGCTGCGTCACTTCGCGGTAGAGCCTGTTGAACCACTTCACGCCATCGCTGGGCGGCAGCGCCCGATCGATGGCTTCGAGGCGTTCGAGCACCTCGGCGACGGTCGTTGCGACAGATGCCATCTCCGACGACACCGTAACGTGGTCTGCGCGCCTGGCAACCGGAGGGCGGCTGGGAAAAGCTGTTCTGCGGCAAATGCGGCTCGGCGGTCTTCAGCCGCCACCCCGAAGACCACGATCGGATGAGCATCCGGATGGGCAGCTTCGACGCGGATCCCGGCATTGCCCCAGCGTGCGCCAGTTCGTCGCCTACGCGGCAGCCTGGGAGCCGATTCCCGACGACGGCTTGCCCGCCACCAGGAGAGCGCCCAGACCGACTGACTGGCAGTCTGGCTCTGTGTCGGATCCCCGGGAGACGTTGCGCCGCGCCTACCGTGCGTTCAACGCGCGTGAAGTCGACATCGCGACTGAGCTCATGCACCCGGAGGTCGACCGGCCCAACGCCTGGGAGCGCGACCGAGTCGTCGGCCGCGCCGCGGTCCGCGATTACTGGGATACGGGCTGATCGCGCGCATGGACGTCGTCGAGACCTGAGCGCGAAGAAGAGACGCCGGCGGTTCAGCGCATCTTGACGAGGGTGAGGCGCATCGATCGCGTCGCCGAGTGAGCGCTGCCGGCCGTGGTGGGGGTGTAGGTGACCTCGATCTTGACAGTGGCTCGGCCGCTGCGTTGCAGCTTCCTCCTCGTGACGCGGCTGGGAGTGATTGGCAGCGACACATCGCCGGCCAGATTCGCGCGCCGACGAGCGCGCCTGACCCCTTCTCCCTCGAGGTTGAGCTTGCCCACCCCCGGCACGTCCGCCGTAAGGCGCGCGGTGCCGGTGCGACGGTTCAGCTTCGCGCCGGCGAGGCTGAACGCGCTGGAGGGCTCGCCGAACTTCTGAATAGTCCTCAGGGTGACGACATAGACATCGCCTCTCCCGTCAACCGCCAGGTAGTTCGGCGAGGATCGGAAACGACCGTTGCCCCGCCCCGGGCCGCCGATCTCGCCGACGTATACCCCCTCGGGCGTGTAGATCTTGACGTCGCGCGCACGTTTCCCGCCGTCGGAGACGAGGACGCGACCGGAGCGATCCACCGCAACGTCGGTGGGTGCTTCGAGTCCGCCCGTTGCCGGTACCGGGCCGGCCGGCCCGCTCGGCCAGCCGCGTAAGAACGCTCCGTCGCCCCGGTAGATGGAGACGCCGGTCCGGCCGACCACGTAGACGTTGCCACCGTTGTCCGTGGCGACTCCCCATGGGCCGGGAACTTCGAACCGGAGGAGGAGCCGTCCCGTCGAACTGTACTTTTCGATCCGGTTGTCGGCCGTGACCGTCACGTAGACGTTCCCGCTCCCGTCGGTCGCGATGCCGCGCACGGTGGGCCCGCTCGCAACCCCCCAGGCATCGACGAGCCGGCCGTTATCGGTGTATTTCAGAACCTTGTTCTTGGTCCGACCGTGGTTGGAAGCCACTGCGTAGACATCTCCGGCCTTGTCGGTCGCAAGCCCGGTCACGCGCAAATTCTCCCCGTGGTCGTCATCAACCATCCACTGGGTGATCAAGGCGCCTCGGGTCGTGTACTTCTGGATCCACTGCGAATGGACGCTGGAAGCAGCGACGAAAACGGCATTGCCGTGGGCCGCAATCGCAGGCAGGTCGCGGATTCGCCACTTGGTGATGAAGCCGAATCCCGCTGCCGAAGGAGGTCCGGCCAGAAGGAGAGCACTCAAAAGGATCCCGACGAGGAGCAGCAGCGATGAGGGTCCACGCCGGGCCATTCGCTCTCGGCGCCGACCCTAGTACGAAGCCGGGTGGCAACCATCCGGGGAATTCCACAAGGTTGGTTGGGAATCCGCCGCAACGCTTGCCGCTAGTCGCGCGCGAAGCGGCATCACTCTTTACCCGACATGACGTAGTACGAGAAGATGCCTCATATGAGCGGGGTGGCAATCCTTGTATTCAGCGATCTGGTCGATTCGACCGCTCTACTGGCAAGCCTCGGCGACGATCGGATGGACAGCGTCCGCCGGGCTCATGTGAAGGACGCGACCGACGCGGTCACGCTCGGCGGCGGGCGGGTGATCAAGACTTTGGGCGATGGCGTCATGTCGAGCTTCGACAGCGCTCTGGGTGCGCTGCGGGCCGCGGCGGCGATGCAGGCTGCCGTCGAGCGATTGGATGCCGAGCAGGGTGGGATCGGCGTCGCGGCGCGGGTGGGGGTTGCGGCCGGCGAGCCGATCCCCGACGGAGACGATCTGCACGGGATGGTGGTGGTGATCGCGAGCCGCCTCTGCTCGGCGGCGGGAACCGGAGAGGTGCTGGTACAGGACCTGGTGCAGGCGCTGGTCGCATCGCGGGACGGGGTGGCGCTGGAGGCGGCTCGCGAGTACGAGCTGAAGGGTGTGCCGGCCCCGGTGCGGGCAGCGAGGTTGCGTTGGCGCGAGCTGGCCACCGCGGGCGGTGGATCGGGGAAGGCGGTCGAGTCCGGCGGGGATGGTTCGGCGGCGCACTCGCCGCGGCCTCCGCCGCTGCCACGAAACGGCTCGGCCTCCCCCGGAGGCGTGCGGTTGCCCCCGATGCTTGCCGCCTACGCGGAGGAGCCGCTGATCGGCCGCGACCGCGAGATCGGAGTGTTGCGCGAGGCGACGGCGCCGCGCCCGGGCCGCCGGGCGGTGCTGATCCTGGGTGAACCGGGGATCGGTAAGACCCGCCACGCGGCGGCTGCGGCGGCCGACGCGCACTCCGACGGCGCGCTGGTTGTCCTGGCGCGATGCCCGCCGGAGGCGGTCATGGCCTTCGAGCCATGGGTACGGGCGATCGGCGAGCTGGCGCTCGCGGGGGACGAGGCCTGGCGTGCGAAGCTGGCGGAGGCAGCCGGAGCTGAGCTCTCGGCACTCGTGCCCCAGCTCAGCGATCACGCGAGGGTTGCCGAGCGGGCCGGCACCGGGGAGATGGTGGCTGCCGAGGGCGCCCGCTACCGGCTGCTGGACGGCATCAGCACCGCATTGGCGTGCGCTGCGGGGCAAGCGCCATTGCACCTGGTGCTCGACGACGCCCACTGGTGCGACCCGGCCTCCGCCCAGGCGCTCGGGCACCTGCTGGGCAGCGCGGCGACCCCTCACCTGGTGCTGGTGGTGACCGCACGAGATCGCGAGATGGGGCGCGGTCATCCCGTCTCCCGCGTGCTCTCCGACCTTCGTCGCACCCGCGATCTGAGTGAGCTGCGCCTGGCGGGGCTTGACGCCGGGGGTCTGGCGGCGTTGGTCGGGGCGCAGGTCGGGCGGGCGATCACGCCCCGGCTAGCCGCCCGGCTTCAAGCCCGCACCTTCGGCAATCCGTTCTTTGCTGGGGAGCTGGCGCGCGACCTGGATGAGAGTGGGACGCTGCGTGACAGCGAGGCGCTCGACGAGGCACCGGTGCCCGACGCGGTAACCGATCTGGTCGAGGAGCGCCTGGCACGGTTGGGCCCCGCGACCCAGAAGCTGCTGGGAGTGGCCGCGGCGATCGGCCTCTCGGCACCGGTTGCCCTCGCGGCAAAGGTCGCCGGACTCGAGCGGGAGGAGGCGGATCGCGCCGTGGCGGAGGCGCTCTCGGAGCGACTGGTCGATGACGTGGCCACGGCGCACCCGACGATCGGCTTCCCACACGCCCTGATCCGCGAGGCGCTGATCGCCGGTGACGGCGATGCGGCGCAAGCTCGGCTGCATCTCGCGATAGCTCGGGCGCTGGAGGAAGATCCCGGCGCAGAGCCGGCCGAGTTGGCGCGCCACTATGGCCTGGCGGTGGCGGTGGCGGGGCCCGAGCCCGCGATAGCGGCCTACCGAGCGGCAGCGGTTACGGCCGCCGCTGGCCACGACCACGAGCAGGCAGCCGAACACATGCGCAGCACACTCGCCCTGCTCTCCGACAGCGACCCCATCGCAAGGGCCCCGGTGCTGCTGGGGCTCGGTGAGCAGGAGCTGCTCGCCGCCGATCTGGTGCGGGCGCGGCGGGCCTTCGGCGAAGCGATCGAGGCGGCAAGGACGACGGATGACGCCAGCACGCTCGCCCGCGCCGCGCTCGGCTTCGCCGGCGGCGACATCGGCTTCGGCTGGGAGGTCGACACCGACGATGCCTCGACCGTCGCGCTCTTGCGCGAGGGCCTCGACGCCCTCGGCGAGAGCGAGCCACGGCTGGCGCTGCAGATGGTCTTCCGGCTCGCCTACTCGCTGGTGTATACCGAGGACGACGACGTGATGCCCGCGTTGGTCGAGCGCGCCGAGGAGCTCGACGGGCGCCTCGGCGACGCCGAGTCCCAGGTGCTGGCTCGGTTCACGCGACTTGCCGCGGCATTTGCCCGCAGCGCCGACCCGATGTCCGGTTTCGACCAGTTCGAGGAGGTCCTCGAGCTGGTCGAGATCGCGGAGGGCTGCGGTCGTGAGGAGCTGTTGTTCCGCACGGTCCAGTGGTCGGCGGTGGCCCATTACACGCTGCGTCGCATTCCGGAGTGCGAGGCGGCGATCGAGCGCTGCGCGGCGATCGCCGCACGCCTGGGCAGCCCCCGCTTCACCTGGGAGGTGGACATCCATCGCGGCGCGCGCCTGATCGATCATGGCGATCGTGCGGGCGGTGAGGCCCTGGTTCGCCGTGGAGGGGCGATCCTGCGGCGCCTTCGTCCCGATATCCAGATGGCCGTAGAGCTCACGGGCCTGACCCTGACCGGATGGATATTCGGCGGCGAGGCAACCACGGCCCGCACGGTCTTTGAGGCGATGGATGCCGTTGCGCAACAAGGGTTCGTGACCGCGGGGGCGGCCGTTGCGGCAGCCCTCGACGGAGACCGTGAGACCGGCGGCGAACGGCTGGCGAGCATGCTCGCCGACGACCTTGCGTCGATGCGCCGGCCAGACGGTCACGTGCCGTTTGTCCTCTGCCTCCTCGCGTTTACCGCGACGCTGGTCGGCGACCGAACGGCCGGAGAACGGTTGCGCCGGCTGCTGGAGCCGCTGCGTCCATATCTGATTCAGGCGGCGCCATCGGTGTACCTGGGCAACCTGCCGGAGTGGCACATCGGCCGCCTCGAACTCCTGGCGGGCCGGCCCGAAGCGGCCGTCGAGGAGCTGCGCGAGGCCGTCGGACAGGCCGACGAGCTCGACCTTGTCTGGCTGAGCGCATGGGCCCGCGTGGACTTGGCCAGGGCGCTTCACCACCGCCAGGGCTCAGGCGATCGGGAGGAGGGACGAGAGGTGCTCGCCGAGGGCGAGGAGATCGCCGCTCAGCACGGCATCGGATGGGTCGCGCGCTGCGCCGGCGAAGTCAGAGCAGAGCTCGAGGGGTGGGAGCCCTCGGGGCCCGCGCCGGCCGTCGAGAGGCGCTCTCGCCCGATCCGCGCCATCGCGACTCGGGGCGCGCGCCGCGCTCTGTCCGCGATGGTCGGCGGTCTGGGCGATGCCGACCTCGAGCGTCGCTTCGCCGAGCCCCGCCGCCAGCGGGCGCTGGTCAAGGCTATGGCGCGCGGGTTCCAGCCGGCCCAGGCCGGCGGCTTCAGCGGGACGATCGCCTACGAGCTGGAGCCCTATTCGATCGAGCCGCCCCCAGACGCTCCCTGGCGGTGGGCGGTCGAGGTCGACTCTCGCGCCGGGCGTGCGCGCCTGGTCGAGCCGGCGCCCCTGGACGCCGCGGTGACGGTCCACTTCGGCCTGTCGGATTGGGTGCGGGTGCTCGCCGGCACTGAGGATCCCCTCACCGCCATGGTCGCCGGGCGCTGCAGCGTCGAGGGGGACGTCACTCTGGCCGTGCGCCTGGAGGCGATGTTCGGCGCTCGGGGAGGACCCTGAGCGTGGTCACCGCGGACGCCGCTTCCGCTACGGGAAGACGGTCTCCCCCGTCTCGCTGTCGATGACCGAGATCGCCACGGCGGGGCAGGCCTCGGCCGCCTCGAGGATCAGCTCGTCGGGGCCGGTGCCGATCACGGTCGCGGTGTCGTCGAGCTGGAAGACCTCGGGGGCGATGTCGACGCAGTCGCCGTGGGCGCTGCACTCGTTCGGGTCGATCTTCGGGACGTAGCTCATGCTGCTCTCTCCTTGTCGGTGGTTGGGGAGTGGCCGGCCTCGATCCGCTTTTTCAGCGCCGGGATGGCGCGGGGGCGGCCGACCGCCAGGCCAGCTACCGGGACGCCACCGCGGGTGAAGACCGCCTCGAAGTCGCGCCTGGCCGGGTCGCCGTCGAAGAGGACGGCGTCGGCGTGATGGGCGTGGCCGACGTACTGGATCCGCAGCCCGTACTGGTCGCTCCAGAAGCTGGGCAGCGGCGGCGTGCCCGGGTACTCGCCCAGCATCGCCCTGGCCGCCGCGGCGCCCTGCCAGGCGGCGGCGTCCCAATGCTCGGTGCGGGCGTGGGCGCCGAAGCGCGGGTCGAAGGACAGCGTCGCGTCGCCGGCCGCGAAGACGCCGGGAACCCGGGTGCGGCCCGAGGCGTCGGTGCGCACCCCGTTCTCCTCGAGTCCGCTGCCGCGCAGCCAGCCGGTCGCCGGCGCGGTGCCGACGCCGACCACGACCGCGTCGCAGGGGAGCCGCTCGCCGCCGGCGAGGACCAGCTCCTCGACCCGGCCCTCGCCGCGGGCGCCCTCCAGGCGGGCGCCGGTCAGGAAGCGGACGCCCTCGTCGCGGTGCAGGCCCGCGAACCAGCCCCCCAGCTCCAAGCCGAGGATCGGCGCCAGCGGCGTCTCCAGCGCCTCGACCATCGTCACCTCGGCGTCGAGCTTGCGGGCGGTCGCCGCCACCTCCTGGCCGATGAAGCCGGCGCCGACGATCGCCAGCCGAGCGCCGGCGCTCAGCTCGGCGCGGAGGCGGCGGGCGTCGGCGAGGGTGCGCAGGTGGTGGACGTTCTCGTAGCCGTCGAGGAAGGGCAACC
>Ga0210144_1000904_pt1 | contig 13449 bp, 12 predicted proteins | sample Muzzi_PWA_D2_FD_185532 | JGI IMG/M metagenome (GOLD analysis project Ga0210144, IMG submission 185532) | Wetland microbial communities from San Francisco Bay, California, USA, that impact long-term carbon sequestration - Muzzi_PWA_D2 (SPAdes) | ecosystem: Environmental > Aquatic > Marine >...
CTGGTCAACAGCCGCAACATCTGCAACGCGACCTACCGCTCCAACGCCAACCTGCGCGGACAGAACGGGCGCAAGAAGACGCTGAAGCCGGTGCTGAAGAACAACCGCTGCAAGGGCAAGAAGAAGAAGTAGGGCGCAGCGCGGCCCAGCCGGCACGACCGGCACAGAGCACCCGATGGTCAGAGACCCGGCGGCCCCCCAGGGGCCGCCGGGTTTCGCATGAGAGACAGCGTGCAGCCCCCCGAGGACTTCGCAAACGACTTCGAGCGGGCGTTCGCCCGCCTCCAGATCCAAGTCGAAACGGCTTGCGCCACGGAGGCCGACTGGCCTGCCCAGGTGGCGGTCGGGATACGGGCCGCGCTGGACTTTGCCGCCTCCGAGCCCGCAGCAGCGGGGGCGCTGACCAACGACGCCCTCGCCGCCGGCGCGGCCGGTTACAGCCGCTACGACCGTATGCTCGCGCACTTCGGACAGCGCCTCCTGCCCGGCCGCGACCTGCGCCCCGCAGGCGAGCTGCCGGAGATCGTCGAGAGGGCGGTGACCGGCGGCCTGGCGATGCTGGTCGCCCAGCGGCTTGCGATGGGCAGTGAGGCCGAGCTTCCGCGGATCGCCGGGGAGGCGATCCAGTTCGTCCTCGCCCCGTATCTGGGCGCCGAGGAGGCCGGGCGTCTCGCCGCGCTCCACGGTCGCTGAGCCCGGACTGGCATCGCTGCGGTTGCGCTGACGCCCCGACCAGGATTCGAACCTGGGGCCTACTCCTTAGGAGGGAGTCGCTCTATCCAGCTGAGCTATCGGGGCCGGCAGCTCATCGTAGAGGCTTCCGGGGCAGTGTGAGCCAGGATCTAAAGCGGATAGGTCCGCCGCATAAAGCGGTCGAACTGGGGCACCGTGAACGCCGCTAGGCCGTGACCGGGCGTGTAGAGCAAGCCCTTGTCTATCAGGCGTGAGCGGGTGGGTCCCATCTGGGCGGAGGTCCGATCCAAAAGCGCAGCTACGTCCTTCGCCTGTTGGGGCTTTGGCCCAAGCTCAGCCATTGCCCGCATGTAGCGCAGCTCGAGCTCGGTCGTTCGCTCTGCGCGGACACGGAAAAAACCTCCGTCGAGCTTGGCCTCGACCGCCGCACGCGCATCGCCCACGTCTTCCCCCGTGATCGGTGACGTCTCGGCGAAACTCCACAAGACGTTTCCATACTCTTGCAGAAAGTAGGGGTAGCCCTCGGTGTAGTCCACGATTGCCCGGACCGCTTGCTCCTCGAAGGCGATGCCCAGCTGATCGGCAGGATCGACCAGTGCCCGTGCCGCATGCTCATCGGAAAGGCGGCCGATCTCCGGAAACTTGAACAGCCGCTCCGCGTAGGACTTCGCCTCGCCAGCGAGGCGGGGTAGCTGCGGCAGGCCGGCGCCAACCAGAGTGATTGGCAGTTGGCGCTGCACCGTCTTGTGGAGAGCTGCGATCAACGCCTCCAGCTCGCGCGTGGTCAGGAAGTGCACCTCATCGATCAAAAAGACGACACCGCTTTCGTGCTCGCGCGCCGCCTCACCGAGCGCCACAAGAAGGTCGGTCAGATCATCATCGAGCTCGCCGCTGTCTGCGAATCCCTCGGCGGCTTCAACATCGAGCCCCGCGCTAATCGTCCCGTCGCTCGCCGCGGTGACCTGGAACGACTTCAACACTGCTGCTGCCCGAGTCGCACGCTCCTTCCAGCGCGCTTTTGGCGCAAGCTGGAACAGTGCTCGGCGGGCGAGTTGGGCCATCCGCGAGCCGAACTCGGTGGCCTTGGTGATCTCGGCCTCGACCGTAGTCCAGTCCCTTTCGCGTGCGCGCTCCTCGAAGCTGGTCAAGAGCACCGTCTTGCCGACCCCGCGCAGGCCGGTGATCAACATCGACTGCTCGGTGTGGCCGCGCCGCAACCGGTCGAGGAGGATCTCGAAGGACTCCAGCTGGTCGTCGCGCCCCACCAATGCGGGAGGCCGGGCGCCGGCATTGGGCGTGTAGGGGTTATCGTGGGGTCGCACGCGGGAGAGCTTATCAGTCTTATCGGCCTTTATCGGTATCTGGTAAAGCCGAGAAATCTTGAAAATCGCGGCAGGTGGTCACGGTGTCGATTCGCTTGGCCATCGGGCAGCGGCTGCCCGAATCCCCGACAATCGCGCCCAATCGAGTCGCGTCGTGTCCCACGGCATGCAGAGTGGATTCGGCTCTATTGCGCCAGACGGTGCGGCTCCTCCGCTTTGATTAGAAGGGAGTCGCTCTATCCAACTGAGCTATCGGGAGCCGGTTTGCTCAGCTTAGAAGCTAATTGCCGCTCGCATCGAGATCTTCAAGGTCGACGTGATCGCGAGGACGCCCGGCAGCTCGCTTCATCTCTCTCAGCGAGTCAATCGAGCAAACGGCAACTTTGACGCCGAGGATTTCGGCGTCAACGGCGGACTCGCGTAGCTCCGCGTATGGCGGTACGCCATCGAGTCCTTGGACGACATCCAGATGGCCGAGCGCCGTTTCGATTGCGACTCGCTCACCGCTTGCGAGCTCTGCCGCGATCGAGAACGGCGTGCTGAGGAACGCCTCTCCCTTCTGGACGTGGCCATGAACTCCAACAGCGACGTCTGCCAGCCGCTTGAGATTCTTGGAGTCCGGCGCAACGACGATATCCACATCCTTCGTTCCTCGGACCACCCCCCAAGCGTTCACCGCGAGGCCGCCCACCAAGACGAACTCGACGCTCGCCTCGGAGAGTCGGCGGAGAAGCTGGTCGAAAGCCGGATCGGTCAACTGCGACGAGCAGCGCCCGTGAACTGCATCAGCTGGTGGCTGAGAGCAATGCCCTCAGCCAGGTTCACGCTCAGTGGACGCTCCGCGTCCCTGCGCAACCGCTGTAGGCGGACCACATCTGAGTTTCCCCCTCGAACGTCGGGACGCGCCTTGGGTCGCTCGATCGACTGCATGCGAATACGGTACCGGAGCCCCGAATGCCTGCGCCTGATTGGGCAGCGGCTGCCCAAATCCGGGCCGCAGACCCTCCTGTTCGGCATCGGGCTTTGGGGAGAGGACGTGAGACGATGCCGGCTGATGGCGCGGGATGTCGAGATCGGGTTGCCCGGCGGCGGGCGCTTGACGGGAGCGGTTGCGCGGCCCGAAACCGGTGGCCCGCATCCCGGCGCGGTCGTCTTGCATGAGGCGTTTGGCGATCAGCCGGAGATCCGAGCTGCATGCGATCGGTTCGCCGATCACGGCTACGTCGCGGTGATGCCCGACCTGTTCAGCGACGGGCCGCGCGCGATCTGCATGGCGCGCACGATGAAGGAAGCGCGAAGCGGCAAGCCGAGCCGCGTGAACGGCTACATCGACGCGGCGCGGGTCTGGCTCGGCGAGCAGGAGGACGTCGACAGCGAGCGGATCGGCGTGATCGGATTCTGCATGGGCGGCGGCTTCGCGCTCGCATATGTGGCCGGCGGCCCGCCCGGCGTCCGCGCTGCCTCAGTCAACTACGGCATGGTGCCAAAGGAGGCGGCGAGCCTTCGCGGGGCCTGCCCGATCGTCGGTTCCTACGGCGGGCGGGACAAGACGGTCGGGCGCCGCCACGCTGAGCGGCTGTCGGACCACCTCGAGGCGCTCGGCATCGAACACGAGGTCAAGGTTTACGACGATGCCGGACACAGCTTCATGACGCAGGGAAGCCATCGGATCGGGAAGCTTGTCTTTTTCTCGATGCGCCTCGGCTACGCCGCAGATGCCGCCGCCGACGCTTGGCAGCGTGTCTTCGCGTTCTTCGACGCCCGCCTCAAGGCAGCCTGAGGGAGCGCCCTTTCCGGCGCCGGGTTGAGCGCGTCCACGTAGCATTGCGCCCGTGGAGGCCGACGCGGTCGAGATCCGGGTGGTGGGGTGCCTGCTGGAGAAGCAGCGGGCGACGCCGGACGCCTATCCGCTCTCGCTCAACTCGCTGCGGCTGGCCTGCAACCAGGCCACGAACCGGGACCCGGTGGTCGATTACGACGAGCAGACCGTGGCCGAGGCGCTGCGGCGCCTGGCGCTGCGCGGCTGGACACGGCTGGCCAGCGGGGCCGGCAGCCGGGCGCGCAAGTACAGGCACCTGATGGACGACGCGCTCGGGCTCGACGACGCCGAGCTGTCGCTGCTCGTGGTGCTGATGCTGCGCGGCCCGCAGACGCCGGGGGAGCTGAAGCAGCGCGCCGATCGCCTGAACCATTTCGTCGACCTCGCCGCCGTCCACGGCACGCTCGACAGGCTGGTCGACGCCGGCCAGGTCGAAAGGCTTGGCCGGCGGCCGGGCCAGAAGGAGGAGCGCTATCGGCAGCTGCTCGGAGGCGGAGGGGAGGAGCCGGCGGCGGCTGGGGAGCCGCAGGCCCCGGCCGCCACGGTGGCCGGGGAGTCGCAGCGGGTGGCCGATCCTGCCCCGGCCGACGGCGCCCCGGCCGAGGATCGTCTCGACCGACTCGAGCGCGAGCTGGCCGAGCTGCGCGAGCAGGTGCGGGAGCTGCGCGAGGCCCTGGGCGAGCCCGCAGCGCCGCCTCAGGCGTAGAGGCTCTCCGAGGCCAGCTCCTGGGCGCGGCGGCTCCATAGCTTCACCTGCATGAAGATGTCGTCGCCATAGCCCTTCAGGGCGTCGAGGGCGATCAGGGTGAAGCGTTCCCGGGTGACGACTTCCTGGTCGACCGTCTCCGCCTCCAGCTCGGCCGTGGCGGCGACCGCGCCCCGGACAAGGGGGCGGCCCCAGACGAGGGTGACGTCGCCGGCGCGGCCGTCCTCGCCGCGCCAGCGGCCGATCACCTCGTCGTTCAAATCGATCCGCCAGTCCGGGTTGTCCTCGGCCAGCACGTCGGTGAAGTCGGCCTTGGCCGCGAAGCCCCCCGGCTCCCCCTGGTCGGGCAGCAGGTAGGAGACATGGCCGAACAGCTCCAACGTCCCCCCGGGTCCCTCCGCCCGCAGCGTGCCGGGCACCCAGACGCGCCCGCCCCAGGCCCGCTCCGGAAACCACTCGACCTCGTCGGGGATCTCCACCCCCTCGGGCAGCTCGTCGATGCCCTCGCAAGCTTTCCGGAACTCCTCGGCCAGCCGCTCGGCGAACCTGCCATGGGGGATTCCCTCCTGGCTGGTGTCGGCGATGAAGTGGGGGATCGGGCGGGGGTTGGGCGGCACTGCCTCAGCCTATTGACGCTTCGCGAAGGAGGAGTGGAGGCCTCATCCCCGGAGACTTTGGGAGCGGCTACCTCTCAACCCGGCGCTTCGGCGAGATGTACGGCCTCACCCCGACACCTCCCGCAAATCCGCCGCAGCCCGCTCCGGCGGATACACGTTGATGTCGACCCCCGTCCCCAGCTCGAACCCGGCCTTGACGGCGAGCCGCGGGGCGATGTCGACGTGCCAGCAGAACTGCTCGGCGCCCCGCGGCGCGGTCACCACCCAGAGGTTCAGCTCGGGCGGGCCGCCGAACCGCTCGGCCAGGGCGCGCAGCGCCGTGCGGATCATCGCCGCCCCGGACCCGCTCTCGGCGAAGCTCGGCTCTTCGCGGCGCGGCACCACCCGCAGCTCGTAGGGAGAGCGCGAGGCCCAGGGGCAGATCAGCGCCGCCTCGTCGTCGATCGCCACCAACCGCTCCCGCCGCCGCACCTCCTCGACCAGCACGTCGCCGAGCAGACCGCCGCCCGCCGTCCGTTCTCCGTAGGCGCCGGCCCGCTCGCGCTCGCGCGCCACCGCCGCCGGCACGAAGGGCAGCGCGTAGAGCTGCGCGTGGGTGTGGGGCAGCGAGGCGCCAGCCGCGGCGCCCTCGTTGACGACCACCTGCACGTGGGCCGCCGCCGCGTGCGCGCGCATCCGCTCGCGCCAGGCGGCGATCGCATCGGCGAAGCGCTCCTCGCCCAGCTCGGCCATCGCGGTGACGTGCTCGGGGGCGTTGACGATCACCTCGTGGCCGCCGACGGCCGGCCGCGAGGCGAACAGGTTCGGCTCGCCCGCCCGGCGCGACTCGAGCAGCGGGTCGCCGGCGCTGGCGAAGGCGCCGGCTTCGCCGCCCGTCGCGGCTGCGCCCCCCGACCCATCCTCGTCGTCCTCCTCCGCCAGCGCCGGATAGAGGTTCGGCACCACCCGACTGGTCCAGCCGGGCGTGTCGAGCCCCCCGCCCCCCGGCCGCACCGCGTACAGCTCGGGCGGCGTCCGCTCCTCGTGTCCCTCGCAGAACGGGCAGGCCTCCGGGCCTTTCTCGTCACGATCGGCCCGGCCGAACCCGTGCGGGCGGTCGGCGCGTCCGGGCGCAAGGATCGTTCGCAGACCCGTCAGCTGGTCGATGCGGAGCTCGGGCCCGCTCAGGGTGCTCAGCCGCGGGACGGGGGGAGGTCGTCGGCGTCCGGCTGGGGCGGCTCGGGCGGGGGTGGAGGGGCGGCCGGCTTCGGCTTCGACGCGCCTTTGATCGCCTGCTGGAACGGCTCGAGGATGTCCATCGGCAGCGGGAAGACGACCGTCGTGTTCTGGCTGCCGCCGATCTCCAGCAGGGTCTGCAGGTAGCGCAGCTGCAGCGAAGCCGGGTTGGTGCTGATGATGTCGGCCGCGTCGGTGAGCTTCTGCGCCGCCTGGAACTCGCCCTCGGAGTTGATGATCTTCGCCCGCCGCTCGCGCTCGGCCTCGGCCTGGCGCGCCATCGCCCGCTGCATCTGCTCGGGGATCTCGACGTCCTTGATCTCCACGGCGGTCACCTTGACGCCCCACGGCTCGGTCGACTCGTCGATGATTTTCTGCAGCTCTTCGTTGAGCCGCTCGCGCTCGGCCAGCAGCTGATCCAGTTCGGCCTTGCCGAGCACCGAGCGCAGCGCCGTCTGCGCGATCTGCGAGGTCGCCAGCAGGAAGTTCTCCACCTCGACGATCGCCCGGTTGGAGTCGACCACCCGGAAGTAGGCGACAGCGTTGACGCTCGAGGGCACGTTGTCGCGGGTGATCACCTCCTGCGGCGGGATGTTGAGCGTCACCGTGCGCAGGTCGACCCGTTCCATCCGGTCGATCAGCGGGATCAGCAGGATCAGCCCCGGCCCCTTGGTGGCGATCAGCCGGCCGAGCCGGAACACCACCCCGCGCTCGTACTCGCGCAGCACTCGCACCGCAGACCCAAGCACGATCGCCGCGAAGACCAACAGGACGACCAGAACCACCAGCGCTGCCATCAGCCCGCTCCTTTCTCGGACGGAGACTCGGTCGGCGGCTCGGGTCGCACCTTCAGGGTCAGCCCTTCGACCGCCTCGACCGTGACTCTATCTCCTGGGCGCAGCGCCCCGCCGTCGCCGGCCAGCCGCGCCTGCCACAGCGCCCCCTCGATCCACACCTGCCCTTCCGGATCGAGCGAGGTGCGGGCCTCGGCGCGGGCGCCGACCAGCTCCTCGTGGCCGGTGCGGATCGGCTCGTCGCGGTGGGCGGCGATTACTTTGCGGGTGACGACGTAGAAGCTGACGATCGAAAGCACGCCGAGCGTGATCAGCGCGGGGCCGGCCCAGTCGCTGGCGCTCGAGTCGGATTCGGCGGTCAGGGCGAGGACGCCGCCGGCAGCCAATCCCACCGCGCCGAGCACCGCCAGCACGCCGCCCGTCGGGAGCAGCAGCTCGGCGAGCAGCAGGGCGACCCCGATCAGCGCGACGATGACGAAGATGTCCATGCCCTGATTATCCGCCTTCTCGGTTCGCGCCGAGCGCGTAGCGCTCCACGTCGGCTCGCAGCTCCGCCGCGTCGCCATAGGGCCCCTGCTTCAGGTGGACCAACTCGCCGCGGCGATCGTAGAAGACGGTGTCGGGCAGGCCGAGGTCGGCGCCGACGCTTGCGGCGATCTCTTCGCCGGGGTCGGTGTAGCTGGGGTATGGAACCGGCGCCTCGCCGAGGAAGGTGCGCGCCGCGTCGTCGGAGTCCTGGCTGTCGATGCCGAGGAAGGCGACCCGCTTGCCGTATCCGGCGGCGACCCGCTGGAAGAAGGGGAACTCGAGCCGGCACGGCCCACACCAGGAGGCCCAAACGTTGGCCACCGCCGGATAACCGCGCAGCTGCGCGAGCCGCGCTTCGAAAGCGTCCTGCCCACCGCCCAGCAGCCGGTTTGCCTGCCTGTGCAGGGCGGCGAGCGGCGGCGGCGACCCGGCCAGCGCCTTCGCGTAATCGGGGTGCTCGCCTTCGTAGTCGCCGCCGGCTGAGGATCCGCAGCCGGCAGCGACAAGCGCCGTCGCTACGGCGATTGCCAGGGCGATCCGCAGGTTTGGCGACAACACTCGCATTCGATGATTACAATAGGTTCTACTTGGCTCGCCGTATGCGAGTCGCGTGCGAGCGCCGGAGGGGAACTAGAAGCGAACTCTCGGCGTCCTCGTCCAAGTCTTCCCGGGGGCACGGCCAGTGTCGCCGCGGGAACGAACCGGAAGCCTTCATGGCCAAGACCAGCGAAGTTGCCGCGCCTGCGGCAGTTCCATCGGGGACCGACATCGAGCGGGCGGCCGCCTTTGCCCGCGAGCCGCTGTTGCTCGACGGCGAGGGCCCGGAGGCGCTCGCTCCCGGCACCGCCCGCCGCCGAGCCCTCGACGCGGCGCTGCGGGAGCTGGACGAAGGCGCCACGGAGCCGTCGATCCAGTGGCGGCGCGATTTCTCGCTGCTGCTCGGCCTCGAGCGGCTGCTGGCTGAGGAGCCGCCGAAGCTGCGCGACGGCGCCGAGCTGAACCCGCACCAGGTCGATGCGCTCTCCGGGACGCTTACCGAGCTGATCGCCGAGCAGCAGACCGCGGCGGAGAACGGCGCCGGGGCGCCCGCCGCGGACGGCCAGGGAGCGGTCGATGACGAGGAGGAGCTGGCGCCCGACGAGGAGCCGCAGGACTGGGAGGAAGAGCCCACCCCCGAAGACGAGGAAAGGACTCCGTCGGGCGAGGTCGCCGAGGACCCCGGGGCCGCCCGCCGCTTCTGGTTCGAGCACGCCACCGGCGCCGGCAAGACGGTCGCCGCGGTCGGCTTCATCGACGCCTCCCGCACCGGCGGGGTCCTGATCCTCACCCACCGCCGCAACCTGGTCGAACAGTTCATCGGAGAGATCTCCGACCGCGGCTACAAAGAGCGCCTGCGCCCGGCCCTGCTCGGCCAGCGCGACGACGCCGAGGGCCCGGTCACGGTCGAGACCTACCAGTGGTTCGTGCGCAACCACAAGCAGATCTCCGACGCCTACTCGATCGTGGTCTGCGACGAGGCGCACACCGCGCTGGGCGAGAAGACCAGCGCCTGCATCCGCGCCTGGACCGGCCCGGTGTTCATCGGCATGACCGCGACCGGGGCGCTGATCGCCCGCCACGTCGCCGACCTCTTCCCCACCCAGACCTCGCGCTTCGACCTCGCCCAGGCGGCGCGGCGCGGGGTGATCGCGCCGCTGCGGTGCATCCGCATCCCGCCCGGCCCCGGAGTGCGGACGATCGCCAAGGTGCCGCTGCGCAAGGGCGAAGTCGACCAGGACTTCGACCAGGAGGAGCTGGCCGCGCTGCTCGACCAGGAGCCGTTCAACGTGGCGATCGCCGACCTCTACAAGACCCGCTTCAGCAAGGTGCCCGGCGTCGTCTACACGGCCGGCGTTCAGCACGCGAAGCACGTGGCGAAAGCCTTCCAGGGCGTCGGCATCGTCGCCCGCGCCGTCTCCGGCGAGACGCCGAAGCGCGAGCTGGCCGAGATCCTCGCCGCCTTCGAGCGCGGCGAGGTCGACGTGCTCTGCAACGCGATGCTGCTCGCCGAGGGCTGGAACTCGCCGCGGGCGACGATCTGCATGCACCTGGCGCCGACCGCCTCGCGGCGCGTCTACCAGCAGCGGGTCGGCCGCGTCACCCGGCGGGCGCCGGGCAAGGAGGCCGGCTTGGTGATCGACTTCGTCCACCCGGCGACCACCCATGACGAGACGATCGTCACCCTGCACAGCCTGCTCGACCGCGACGTCTACCGGGGCGGCGCGATCGTGGTCGGCCCGGTGCGGCGCGGCCGCGGACGGCGGGTTCGGGTCGAGCGGCGCATCGTCCCCGTCTCCGAGGACTCCGAACGCCGCACCCAGGTGCTCGAACGCGAGCTGTGGCGGATCGGGGTCGAGAACCTCGACTACCCCGAGCAGCACGCCTGGGCGGCGCTGGCCGGGGCGCGGGTCAATCCGCAGAACTGGCGCCGGGCGCGCTCGATGCTTCAGAACGACAGCAACAGGGAGCTGCGCCGCCGCTTCCTGCTGACCTGCGTGCAGCGCAACCGCAACTCGCAGCTGCGGCTGAAGGCGCTGGCGGAGATCGCCGACCTGCGCGACCCCGAGGCGTTCGACGACGCGATAGAGATCGTCGGAAGCTGGAGCCGCGAGGACAAGCGGGCCGGGACGAAGACGCTTCTCCAAGCGCTGGTCGACAAGCGGATCGGGCGGCGCGACCAAGCGCAGGCGTGGGTCTGGCGGCTCGCCTCCTACACCCGCGAGCTGCACGAAGAGTACGCCGTGCAGCGATGGCCGGAGACGAAGCGGCTCCTGGGGCTGCTGGTCAACTCCTCCGGCCGGGCGCACGGCCGCAACGCGCGACGGCTTGTCCACGCGGCGCGCAAACAGGATCGCCGCCTGGCGGTGGCGCTGCTGGCCGGCGCCGTCTCGCATACCCCGGAAGGTGAGGAGGTGCTGCGCGGCGCCCGGATGCGGATGGCCCGCAAACCGTCCGCGACCGCCCGCGAACTGCTGCGCAACTTCCCGAAAAGCGGCAAACGGCGCCGCAAGAAGAAGGGCAAGAAAAAGACCTCAGAGGCGAAGGTGGACGTCGCCGGCGCCAAGCAGGACACGGTCGCCGGAGGCGAGCGTGACGGCGAGGTGACCCCGGTCGTCGACGCCGTCGGCGACTCCTGAGCCGTCCTCCCACGCGACCTCGCGGCCACGCAGGGCGTCGCGGTCGCGCCAGGCGGCGAGGGTTGCGGCTCGGTCGGCCTCGGCCCAGCGGTCGAGGGCGCGGTCCAACGCGCGTCGAGCTTCGTCTGGACCGTGCGTGCTCCGTTCGGTGTCTCCACGACCCCAAACGGAGCGAGCGTGGGCGGCCAGCGAGGTCGCCGTGTCGCGCAGCTCGGGCGGGAACTCGTCGGACTCGATCGTCAGGTTGAGACCGACGCCGACCACCGCCCAGCCCTCCTGCGGCTTCGCCTCGATCAGCACTCCGGCCAGCTTGCGCCCCTCGAGCCAGACGTCGTTCGGCCACTTGATGCCGCACTCGACCCCCGGCTTCAGCTCCTCCGCCGCTTCGCAGACCGCCAGCGGCGCCGCCAGCGGCAGCAGCAGGTGGCGCTCGTCGAGCGGGCGGAGCACCGCCGAGTAGAGCAGCGCCTTGTCGGGCGGCGCGGTCCAGCTGCGGCCCTGGCGCCCGCGCCCCGCAGTCTGCTCGGCGGCGGTGACCACGGTGCCGTGCGGGGCGCCGTCCTCGGCCAGCTCGCGGGCGCGGGCGTTGGTCGAGTCGGCCACCCGGAAGTGCCGATGTGGGCTGCCGAAGCCCATTTACTGCCCGTCTGCCGTCCTTCTGCACCGAGTGGAACTTTCACCCCTCTTGAGGGGGGCAAAAGTTCCACTCGGCGGCCGCGAGGTCATGCAGCCGCGTCCTCTAGCAGCGCTGCGACCAGGCCGTCGACGTCGAAGCGCTCCGCCTCGACCGCCACCTCGAGGCCGGCGGCGCGGGCCGCCTCGCTGGTGATCGGGCCGATCGAGACGATACGGGCGCCGCGCGGGAAGCGGTCGCCCAGCGCCTCGCTCAGGTTGCGCACGGTCGAGGAGGAGGTGAAGGTGACGTAGTCGGCGCCCTGCGCGGCCTCGACCGCCTCTGTCGCTGGTGTCTCGCGGAGCGTCTCGTAGAGGGCGACGACGTCGACCTCGGCGCCGCGCTCGCGCAGCGCCTCAGGCAGGACGTCCCGGGCCTCGGCGGCGCGGGCGACGAGCACACGCCGGCCCTCGACCTCGATTGGCCTCAGAGCCTCGACCAGCGCCTCGGCGACGAACCGCTCGGGCACCACGTCCGCGGCGATCCCGTGCTCGGCGAGCGCCCGCGCGGTGCCGGGACCGATCGCAGCGATCGTCGCGCCGCCTCGGGCCGGCGTCTCGGCTCCCGCCCCGCCCGGCGCCTCGGCTCCCGCCCCGCCCGGCGCCTCGGCTCCCGCCCCGCCCGGCGCCTCGGCTCCCGCCCCGCCCTGCGCCTCGACCTTGGCCCCCGCTTCCGTTCCTCCCTCCCTTACTTGCTTCTCTTCCGGCCCGCTGAGCGCCCGCGCATCGAGGCCGGCCCTGTCCAGCGCCTCGAACAGCAGGCGGACGCCGTTGGGGCTGGTCAGGCAGATCAGCGAGTACTCGCCTATCGCCGCAGCAGTCTGCCGCACCTCCTCGCTCTCGATCCGCGGCTCGATCCGGATCGCCGGCAGCTCGACCACCTCGGCCCCCAGCCCGCGAAGGGTCGCGGCGAGGCCGCTCGCCTGGGCGCGGGCGCGGGTGACGACGACGCGGCGGCCGTGCAGCGGGCGCCGCTCCAGCCAGGCGAGCGCCTCGCGGCGGGCGACGACCGGGCCGACGACGATCAGCGCCGGGGCGCCGATGCCTTCCCGCTCGGCCGCCTCGGCGAGGCTGCCGAGCGTCGCGACGACGGTGCGCTGTCCCGCCATCGTGCCGCGCTCCACCATCGCCGCCGGCTCGGCCGGATCGCGGCCCGCCCCGATCAGCGCCGCCGCGTTCTCGGGCAATCGCTTCATGCCCATGTAGAAGACGAGCGTGCCGGGGAAGCCCGCGAGCGCCTGCCAGTCGAGCGCCTCCTCATCCTTCGCCGGGTCCTCGTGGCCGGTGACGAAGGCGACGGCGGAGGCGTCGCCGCGGTGGGTGACCGGGATGCCGGCGTAAGCGGTCGCCGCGACCCCGGCGGTGACGCCGGGCACCACCTCGAACTCGACCCCCGCCTCGCGCAGCGCCTCGCCCTCCTCACCGCCGCGGCCGAAGACGAACGGGTCGCCGCCCTTCAGCCGCACCACGCTCTTCCCCGCCCGCGCCGCCTCGACCAGCCGCTCGTTGATCTCCCCCTGAGCAACCGACTTCAGCCGCTCCACGCGGGACGTGCCGTCTATCCGGTGCCCATATGGGCCGCTTCGAGGCGGCACGTCCCCGGGGGCCTTGCCGACGTAGACCAGCTCGGCATCGTCGCGGGCGCCGTCGAGAGCCCCGGGCGGAATCAGGCGGTCGAAGAAGATCGCGTCGGCCGAGGCGATCAGCTCCAGCGATCGCGCCGTCATCAGCCCCGGGTCGCCGGGACCGGCGCCGACCAGGTAGACGACTCCCGCCCGCGCGCTCATAGGAGAACCTCCCCCTTGTTCTTCTGAGATTGAGAGGCCGACCGAAGGGAGGCCGTCGAAGATCCCGGGGGAACGCATAGAGATGCCGACCCCCGCCGGGAGAGCGCCACGCTCGCTTGC
>Ga0210144_1000908_pt1 | contig 13385 bp, 23 predicted proteins | sample Muzzi_PWA_D2_FD_185532 | JGI IMG/M metagenome (GOLD analysis project Ga0210144, IMG submission 185532) | Wetland microbial communities from San Francisco Bay, California, USA, that impact long-term carbon sequestration - Muzzi_PWA_D2 (SPAdes) | ecosystem: Environmental > Aquatic > Marine >...
GATGCCGTTCCGCGGCAAGTAGAGGTTTAGGGAGAGCACGTGGCCAAGAAGTCGATGATCGCCAGGTCCAAGCGGACCCCCAAGTTCCAGGTGCGCCTGCGCAACCGGTGCCGCATCTGCGGCCGGCCGCGGGGCTACATGCGGCGCTTCGCCATGTGCCGCATTTGCTTCCGCAACCAGAGCCTGGCGGGCCGGGTGCCGGGCGTGGTCAAGTCGAGCTGGTGAGGCGGGAGGATGAGGAAAGACCCATGACCACCGATCCGATCGCCGACCTGCTCACCCGCATCCGCAACGCCCAGATGCGGCGCAAGGCGTCCCTGACCGTGCCGGCCAGCAAGCTGAAGGCCGAGGTGCTCGGCATCATGCAGCGCGAGGGCTTCATCCGGGGCTACCGGCCCGATACCCCGGAGGGCGGCCACCCGCAGCTGATCGTGGACCTGAAGTACGTGGAGGGGCGCGCCGCCATCGAGGGGATCCGGCGCGTCTCGCGCCCGGGACTGCGCCGCTACGTGGCCCACACCGAGATTCCCCGGGTCCAGGGCGGCCTTGGTGTCGCCATCCTGTCCACGTCGCGCGGCCTTCTGACCGACCGGGAGGCCCGCAAGGGCGGGATCGGCGGCGAGGTGCTGTGCGCGCTCTGGTAGCTGGGGTAGGGAAGGTGAGGCGATGTCGCGGGTAGGTATCGTGCCGGTCAAGATTCCGAGCGGCGTGACCGTAACGGTCGCGGGCGCGGAGGTGACCGTCAAGGGCCCCAAGGGCCAGCTCAAGCGCCCGGTGGAGCGCTGGACGCGGGTGGAGGTGGAAGGCGACGTGGCCAAGGTCGCCCGTGAGAGCGAGGAGCGCGAGGCCCGCGCACGCCACGGTCTGATGCGCGCCGACCTGAACAACATGGTCACGGGCGTCTCCGAGGGCTTCGAGCGGCGCCTGGTGCTCTCCGGCGTGGGCTACCGCGCGCAGATGAAGGGCCAGACCCTGAGCCTCGCGCTGGGCTTCTCGCACCCCGTGGAGCTGCCCGCGCCCGAAGGCATCGAGATTTCCACCGACGGCAACACCGTCGTGATCGTGCGGGGCATCGACAAGGCGCGGGTCGGCCAGGTGGCCGCCAACATCCGCGCCTACCGCCCGCCGGAGCCGTACAAGGGCAAGGGGATCGCGTACGACGGCGAGGTCGTGCGGCGCAAGGAAGGCAAGAGCGGAAAGAAGTAGGGCTGTAGAAGTGTCCGAGTACGTCAACGAAGCCGCCCGGCTGCGCGCCCGTCGCCGGGTCAGCATCCGCAAGAAGGTGGCCGGTACGGCCGAGCGCCCGAGGCTGGCGGTGTTCCGCAGCAACCGGTACATCTACGCCCAGCTCATCGACGACGCCGCGGGCCGCACCCTGGCGTCCGCCTCCAGCCTGGAGGCCGACGTGCGCAAGGGCGCCGGCACCTGCGACAAGGGGGCGGCCGGCCGGGTGGGCGAGCTGCTGGCCCAGCGGGCCAAGAAGCAGAAGATCGCCCGCGCCGTGTTCGACCGGGGCGGCTTCCGCTACCACGGGCGCGTGGCCGCCCTGGCGGACGCCGCGCGGGCCGGCGGGCTGGAATTTTAGGACCCCCGGAGGGATTCGATGGCGTATCAGCTAGAGGAGGACGCCCTTCAGGAGAAGGTCGTCTACATCAACCGCACGGCCAAGGTGGTCAAGGGCGGCAAGCGCTTCTCCTTCTCCGCCTGGGTGGTCGTCGGCGACGGCCACGGGTCGGTGGGGTTCGGCAAGGGCAAGGCGCGCGAGGTGCCCGAGGCGATCCGCAAGGCGATCGAGAAGGCCAAGCAGTCCATGGTCCAGGTGCCCCTCATCGACGGCACGGTCCCCTACCAGATCGAGGGCACCTGGGGCGCCGGCCGGGTGCTCATCAAGCCGGCCAAGGAAGGGCGTGGCGTGATCGCCGGGGGCGCGGTCCGGGCCGTCATGGAGGTGTCCGGCATCCGCAACGTGGTCACCAAGTCCTTAGGGGGCGGGAGCGTGGGCAACGTGCTCCAGGCCACCATGGAGGGCCTGAAGATGCTGCGCCACCCGGACGACATCAAGCGCGTGCGGCGCGCCGCCGGCGGGGAGCCCTAGGGCCGTGCCTGCGAAAAAGAAGAAATCGGGCACGCTGCGGCTGCGCCTGCACCGCAGCATGATCGGCCTGGGCCCGCGCGAGCGCGCCACGATCAAGGGCTTGGGCTTCCGCCGCATGCACCAGGTGGTGGAGCGGGAGGACACCCCCCAGATCCGCGGCATGGTGGCGAAGGCCCGGCACTGGGTCGAGGTGGTCGAGGGGGCGGAGGGGTAGCATGCGTATCGAGGACCTGAAGCCCACCCCCGGCAGCAAGAAGCGCGGGCGCCGCGTGGGCCGGGGCCCGGGCTCCGGACACGGCAAGACCTCCGGGCGCGGCCACAAGGGCCAGCACGCCCGGTCCAACGGCAAGGGCGCCGGCTTCGAGGGGGGCCAGATGCCCCTCATCCGCCGGGTGCCCAAGCGCGGCTTCACGAACATCTTCCGCGAGCCGTACGCGGTGGTGAACGTCGGTACCCTCGCGGCCCTGGAGGGCGTGGAGACCGTCACCGTGGACCTGCTGCGCGAACGGGGCCTGGTCCGCAAGTCGGCCACCCGCGTGAAGGTGCTGGGCGAGGGGGAGATCGACCGCGCCGTGAAGGTGCAGGTGCAGGCGGCCAGCACCAGCGCCCGGGCGAAGATCGAGGCAGCCGGCGGCACGGTCGACCTGGGCTGAAGAAGGGGGCGTCCCGAGGTGCTGGCCCGAATCGGCACGGTCTTCCAGAATATCGTCAAGATCCCGGAGCTGCGCTCCCGGATCCTGTTCACCCTCGGCGTCCTCGCGGTCTACCGGCTCGCCGCCCACATCCCCACGCCCGGCATCAACGGCGGGGCCCTGTCCAAGTTCCTCCTGGAGCGGGGCGGGGCGATCATGGGGTTCCTCGACATCTTCTCGGGCGGGGCCCTCTCCCGGGTGACGATCGTCGCCCTGGGGATCATGCCCTACATCAGCGCGTCCATCATCCTGCAGCTGATGACGGTGGTGATCCCCACCCTGGGCCAGCTCGCCAAGGAGGGCGAGGCCGGGCGGCGCATGATCACCCAGTACACGCGCTACCTGACGATCGGCATCGCCGTCATCCAGTCCACCGGCATCGCCTTCGGCCTGGAGGGGATGAACCAGGGCCAGTTCGTCATGAACCCCGGGTGGAGCTTCCGGGTCATGACCGTGATCACCCTCGTGGGCGGCACGGCCTTCCTGATGTGGCTGGGGGAGCAGATCACCGAGCGCGGGATCGGCAACGGCATCAGCCTGATCATCTTCTCGGGCATCGTGGCCGGCATGCCGCGCGGCATCATCAACACCTACACCCTGTTCGAGACCGGCCAGCTGAACATCCTGATGGTCCTGGCGCTGCTGGCCATGATGGCGGCGGTGGTGGCGGCGATCGTCTTTCTGGAATCGGGCCGGCGCAAGCTGGCGGTGCAGTACGCCCGGCGCGTGGTGGGCAACAAGGTCTATGGCGGCCAGAGCACCCACATCCCCCTGAAGGTCAACACGGCGGGCGTGATCCCGCCCATCTTCGCCTCGTCGCTCATCGCCTTCCCGGCCACGATCGCGGGCTTCTTCGCGGTGCCGTGGGTCCAGTCCATCGCGACCTCCTTGAGCCCCGGCCAGCTGCTCTACACGATCGTGTACGTGAGCTTGATCATCTTCTTCGCCTTCTTCTACACCGCGGTGATCCTCAACCCCGCGGACATCGCGGAGAACATGAAGAAGAGCGGCGGTTTCATCCCGGGCATCCGGCCGGGCAACAAGACCACCGACTACATCTACTACGTCCTGACCCGCATCACCTTCGCCGGGGGGGTCTACCTGGCGATCGTCTGCGTGATCCCGGAGTTGCTGATCTATCAGGCGAAGCTGCCGTTCTACTTCGGCGGCACGTCGCTCCTCATCGTGGTGGGCGTGGGCCTGGACACGGCCCAGCAGATCGAGACCCACATGATCCAGCGCAACTACGAGGGGTTCCTGCGGCGCGGCAAGGTCCGCGGGAGGCACGACTGACGTGCGCCTGATCTTCCTGGGCCCGCCCGGGTCGGGCAAGGGCACGCAGGCGGCCCTCCTGGAGCAGCGCCACGGCCTGTGCCAGATCTCGACCGGCGACATCCTGCGCCAGGCGGTGGCCGACGGCACCCCCCTCGGGCGGGAGGCCAAGGCCTGCATGGACAAGGGGGCGCTGGTGCCGGACCGGGTGGTGATCGGGATCGTGGAGGAGAAGCTGAAGGGCCGGGAATGCGAGAAGGGATTCGTCCTCGACGGCTTTCCACGGACCACTGGTCAAGCCGAGGCACTCGATGCTATAATGCGCGACTTTCCTGCGCCCCAGGCCCATCGAATTGACCGCGTCGTGGCATTCCAGGTGGACGAAGGGGCGCTGGTGACGCGGCTTTCCGGGCGCCGGACCTGCGGGGAGTGCCAGGCGATGTACCACCTGACCCTGTCCCCACCACGGGTGGAGGGGGTCTGTGATCGGTGCGGGGGGCGCCTCGTGCAGCGCAACGACGACCGCGAGGAGGTCATCCGGGAGCGGTTGGCGGTGTACGAGGAGAGCACGCGCCCGCTGCTCGAGTTCTACGGCGGCCGCGGGCAGCTGATCCGGCTGCCGGCCGTCGGCCCGGTCGAGGACGTGCACGCCGCCCTCAAGGCGGCGGTGGGTTTGTAGGCGGCCCCAAGGGGCGGCAAGGGTTTTTGGAGAGGGCAGCAAACGGTCATGGAAAGTCGGCCATGAAGGTACGCGCGTCGGTCAAGCCGATCTGCGACAAGTGCAAGGTGATCCGCCGCCGCGGCGTGGTGCGCGTGATCTGCACCAATCCCAAGCACAAGCAGCGCCAGGGCTAGGGAGGCACACCGTGGCACGCATCGCCGGCGTCGACATTCCGCCCAACAAGCGCATCGAGATCGGCCTGACCGCCATCCACGGCATCGGGCGCACCGCCGCAACCAGGATCCTGGGGCGCCTGAAGATCGCCCCCGAGACCAAGGGGCGCGACCTGACCGAGCAGGAGACCGTCCAGCTGCGCGACGAGCTGGAGGCCAACTGGACCATCGAGGGCGACCTGCGGCGCCAGACCTCCATGGACGTCAAGCGCCTGATGGACATCGGCTGCTACCGCGGCCTGCGTCACCGCAAGGGCTTGCCGGTGCGCGGCCAGCGCACCAAGACCAACGCCCGCACCCGCAAGGGGCGCCAGCGCAAGATGGTCACTCGCAAGAAGTAAGGGAGACCCTTAGGGAAGATGGCAACCGCCAAGGGCAAGAAGCGCGAGAAGAAGAACGTCCCCGTGGGCGTGGCCCACATCCGCGCGACCTTCAACAACACGATCATCTCGCTCTCCGACCGGGCCGGCAACGTGGTGGCCTGGGCGAGCGCCGGGGGCCAGGGCTTCAAGGGCTCCCGCAAGAGCACCCCCTACGCCGCGCAGCGCGCCGGCGAGGCCGCGAGCCGGGCCGCCATGGACAACGGCATGCGGGAGGTGGAGGTGCAGGTGCGAGGGCCCGGCCCGGGGCGCGAGTCGGCGGTCCGGGCGCTGGTGGCCTCGGGGCTCAAGATCACGGTAATCCGCGACGTCACGCCGATCCCCCACAACGGGTGTCGGCCGTGCAAGCGGCGTCGGGTGTAAGGGACAAGAGGAGTGGCACGCTATACCGATTCCGTCTGCCGGCTGTGCCGGCGCGAGGGCGTCAAGCTGTTCCTGAAGGGCGACCGCTGCTTCAAGGAGAAGTGCGCCGTTGACCGCCGCGCCTACGTGCCCGGTCAGCACGGCCAGTCGCGCCGCCCGCGCAAGGCGAGCGACTACCAGCTCCAGCTGCGCGAGAAGCAGAAGATCAAGCGCACCTACGGCCTGTTGGAGCGCCAGTTCCGCACCCTGTTCCAGAAGGCGGCCAAGCGGCCCGGCGTCAGCGGCCACAACCTGATGGCCATGCTCGAGGGGCGCCTGGACAACGTGGTCTACCGCATGGGCTTCTCCAAGAGCCGCGCCCAGGCCCGCCAGCTGATCTGCCACGGGCACGTGCGGGTCAACGACCGCAAGGTGGACATTGCGTCGGCCCAGGTGCGGCCCGGCGACGTGATCGGTGTCAAGGAGAAGGCCCGCAGCAACCCGTACGTGGTCGAGGCCATGGAGAGCGTCCTGGGGCGCGGCCTGCCCGAGTGGCTCCAGGTGGACCCGGCGGCCTTCACCGGCAAGGTGCTCCAGCTCCCCGTGCGGGAGCAGATCGAGCAGGACGTCAACGAGCAGCTCGTCGTCGAGCTCTACTCCCGGTAAGGGCACTTCAAAGGGCCGGCGAACGCATACGGCGCGAGGAGAGAAGAGGATCCATGCTCATTCGTACCCCTGACTTCCAGTCGCCCAAGGGCCTGGAGGTCGACCGCAAGACCCTGTCCGCCACCTACGGCAGGTTCTCGGCCGAGCCCTTCGAGCGCGGCTACGGCACCACCATCGGCAACGCCCTGCGGCGCGTGCTGCTCTCCTCCATCGCGGGGGCGGCGGTCAAGTCGGTGCGCATCGACGGTGCCCTGCACGAGTTCACGAACATCCCGGGGGTCCGGGAGGACGTGACCGACATCGTGCTGAACGTCAAGCAGCTGCGCTTCAAGAGCCACGTCACCCAGGAAAAGACCGTCACCATCGCCAAGAAGGGTCCGGGCGTGGTCGTCGGCAAGGACATCGAGCACGACGCCGACATCGAGGTGCTCACCCCCGACATGCCCATCGCCACCCTGAACGCCGACGCCGAGCTCAAGATGGAGCTCACCGTGGGCGTGGGGCGCGGCTACGTGCCGGCGGCGAGCAACAAGAACGCGGGCGACCCCATCGGCGTGGTGGCGGTGGACGCCATCTACACCCCGGTGCAGCGCGTCAACGTGATGGTCGAGAACGCCCGCGTCGGGCGCATCACCGACTACGACCGCCTGACCCTCGAGGTCTGGACCGACGGCTCGGTGGCGCCTGAGGACGCGGTGGCCTTCGCCGCCAAGATCCTCAAGGACGAGCTGTCGATCTTCATCAACTTCGACGAGGTCGAGGAGGACGTCCAGGCGCCCCAGGACGAGGCCACGTCCGAGCTGGCCAAGGTGCTCGGCCGGCGCGTCTCGGAGCTGGAGCTCTCGGTGCGGGCGGCCAATTGCCTGAAGGCCGCGGGCATCGCCACCATCGCCGAGCTGGTGCAGCGCACCGAGGCCGACATGCTGCGCACCAAGAACTTCGGCAAGAAGTCGCTGGACGAGATCAACGACGTGCTCGAGAGCCTGAACCTCCAGCTCGGCATGGACCTCGGGGGCGTCAAGATCCCCGAGCCGGCCGTGGCCGTCGAGGAAGGCTGACGGGCAGCCCTCCAATCGGGACGAGGCGATGAGACACCGGAAGGCGGGAAACAGGCTCGGGCGCACCATGAGCCATCGGCGCGCCCTGATGCGCAATATGGCCTCGGCCCTGGTGGTGCACGGCAAGGTGGAGACCACCATCGAGAAGGCCAAGGCCCTCCGGCCCGTCGTCGAGCGCCTGATCACCATGGGCCGCGAGGACTCCCTCGCGGGCCGGCGCCGGGCGGCCACCCTGCTCATGGGCAAGGAGCCCGTCCAGCGGCTGTTCGACGACGTCGGGCCCCGCTTCGCCGATCGGCCCGGCGGCTACACGCGCATCGTCCGCACCCGCCACCGGGCCGGTGACGCCGCCCGGATGGCCATCATCGAGCTGGTCGACTAGCCGCACCGGCTGTGCCCCTCCGGGCGCCGGCGGAGCGCGGGGCGGCGGCCGGACGCCTTCGGGTCGCCCGTGTACGAAGTGACCATCGAAACCGGTTTCTCCGGCGCCCATGTCTTGAGGGGCTATGAGGGCAAGTGCGGCCGCCTGCACGGCCACAACTGGAAGGTGGCCGTCACCGTGGCCACCGAGCGCCTGGACGAGGTGGGCATGGGTCTGGACTTCTCCCGCCTGAAGGAAGAGACCCGCACCGTGCTGGCCCAGGTGGACCACACGCACTTGAACGAGGTCTTCCCCTTCACCGAGCTGAACCCCACCGCCGAGAACATCGCCAAGTGGGTGTGGGAGATGCTGGGCAAGCGCCTGGACGGCACGGCCCTCGAGGTGACCAAGGTGACCGTGTGGGAGTCGGACTCGGCCGCCGCCACGTTCACGCCGTGAGGACGGCGTAGGACGGCGGCGCGCCTTAAACGCAGGAGCGAGACGCGTGGCACAGATGGAGCGCACCCTTTCGATCATCAAGCCGGACGGGGTGGCCCGCGACCTGGTGGGGGAGATCGTCCGGCGCTTCGAGGGCGCGGGGCTCAAGGTGGCGGCCATCCGCCGTCTGCACCTGACGCCCGACGAGGCCGGGGCCTTCTACGCCGTGCACCGGGAGCGGCCGTTCTTCTCGGACCTGGTCAAGTTCATGACCTCCGGGCCCGTGGTCGTCATGGTCCTGGAGGGGGAGGACGCCATCCGGAAGAACCGCGACCTCATGGGCGCCACCGACCCGAAGCAGGCGGCCCCGGGCACGATCCGGGCCGACTTCTCCGAGAGCATCGACGCCAACACCGTCCACGGCTCCGACTCGGCCGAGACGGCGAAGGCCGAGATCGCGTTCTTTTTCAGTCTCCGGGAAATGCTGTAGGATGCGGCCCGGCCAAGGGGTGAGGGAGGGCACGTGAGCGCCGATACGACCGGGCTGCGGTACACGCGCGACCACGAATGGGCCCGCCGCGAGGCGGGGGGCGCCGAGGTGACGGTGGGGATCACCGAGTACGCCCAGGACGCCCTGGGGGACATCGTGTTCGTGGAGCTGCCCGCGGTCGGGCGCCGGGTGACCCAGGGCGAGGCGGCGGCGGAGGTGGAGTCCACCAAGACCGTGGCCCAGGTGCTTGCCCCCGTGGCGGGCGAGGTGGTGGCGGTCAACGAGGCCCTGAAGGACCACCCGGAGACGGTCAACACCGACCCCTACGGCGCGGGCTGGTTCTTCCGCCTGCGGGCCGACGACCCGGCCCGGGTCGAGGGGCTCATGGACGAGACGGCCTATGGCGCCCACGTGGAGGAGGTTTCCCGCTAGGGGGCTCTTGGCGCGGCTCGCCCTGTTCGCGCTGTTCGCCGTTGCCCTGGTCCTGTTGCGCGACGCCCTCTCGGCGCGCTGGCGCGCCGGCGAGGAGCGGGCCCGGGCGTTCTTCCAAGAGGGCGCCGACACCGTTCCGGCCGACATGCCCGCCGAGTCCGATGCCGCCCCGGAGGGCGCGCCGTGACCCCCGACGCCGACGCCCTCGCCCTGTTGACCCGCGGCTGCGTGGACGTCCTGCCCGAGGGCGCCCTGGCCGAGCGCCTGGCCGCCGCCCGCAAGGAGAAGCGGCCCCTCAAGGTCAAGGCCGGCTTCGACCCCACCGCCCCCGACATCCACCTGGGCCACACGGTCCTTCTGACCAAGCTGGCCCAGTTCCAGCGCCTGGGCCACCGGGTGCAGCTGCTCATCGGCGACTTCACCGCCCGCATCGGCGATCCCACCGGGCGCTCGGAGACCCGGCCGCGCCTGACCGAGGCCGAGATCGCCCGCAACACCGAGACCTACAAATCCCAGGTGTTCAAGGTGATCGACCCGGAGCGCACCGAGGTGGTCCACAACAGCACGTGGCTGATGAAGCTCCAGGTGGGCGAGGTCATCGACCTGTGTTCCCGCTTCAACGTGGCCCCCATGCTCACCCGCGAGGATTTTTCCAACCGCTACCGCGAGGGGCACCCCATCGCCATCCACGAGTTCCTCTACCCCCTCATGCAGGGCTACGACTCGGTGGCCCTGGAGCCGGACGTGGAGCTGGGGGGCCAGGACCAGCGCTTCAACCTGCTCGTCGGGCGTGACCTGATGCGCTCCTACGGCCTCACGCCGCAGGTGGTCATGACCCTGCCGCTGCTCGAGGGCACGGACGGCGTGCGCAAGATGAGCAAGTCGTTCGGCAACTACATCGGGGTGACCGAGCCGCCGGGGGAGATCTTCGGCAAGGTCATGTCCGTCTCCGACGAGCTCATGCACCGCTACGTGGAGCTGCTCACCGACTGGGACCCCGCCAAATTCGCGGCGGAGCATCCGATGGAAGCCAAGAAGCGCCTGGCCCACCTGCTTGTGGCCCGCTTCCACGGCGAGGCGGCCGCGGACGAGGCGCGGGAGGCCTTCGTGGCGCGCTTCTCCCGGGGCGAGACGCCGGAGGACCTGGAGGAGGTCCGCGTCGCCTGCCCGGGGTCCGACCTGGGGCTGCCGGACCTGCTGGTGGGCGCGGGGCTCGTCCCCTCCCGCTCGGAGGCCCGGCGCCGCATCGACGGCGGGGCCGTGCAGGTGGACGGGGAGCGCATGACCGACGCCGACGCGCGCGTGCCGAAGGGTGGGCCCTACGTCGTCCGGGCCGGCAAACGGGCCCTGAAGCGGGTCCAGGTCGGCTAATGGCACTGGTCAGCATGACCGGCTACGGCCAGGCCGTCGGGGCCCAGGGCCTCGCCGTGGACGTGCGCGCCGTAAACCACCGCCACCTGGACATCGCCTGCCGTCTGCCGCGTCCGTGGGCCACCCTGGAGCCCGAGGCCAAGGCGGCGGTCGCGCGCCACGTGCGGCGCGGCCGGGTGGAGATCGCCGTGCGCCCCGCGGGCGGTGCCGAGGGCGGCGGATACGGGATCGACCTGGCCCAGGCGGCCCACTACGTGGAGGCGGTGCGCGAGCTGGCGCGTGCCACGGGCCCCACCGGGAGCCTGGACCTGGCGGCGATCCTGGCCCTGCCGGGGGTCGTGACGTCGGAGGAGGCCCCCCAGGACGCCGCGACGGTCCGGGACCGGCTCCTGGCCGCCCTGGAGGAGGCCCTGGGGGCGGCGGCGGCCATGCGGCGGGAGGAGGGGGTGGCCCTGGAGAGGGTCATCCGGGGGCACCTCGACGTGATTCGGGAGGTCGTCGGGCGCCTGAAGGACCGGCGTCCCCAGGCCCTGGCGGACGCCGCCGGGCGCCTGAAGGCGCGGGTGGAGGCCCTGTGCGCCGAGACCCCCGTGGACCCGGCGCGGCTGGCCCAGGAGGTGGCGGTCCTGGCCGAGCGCAGCGACGTCACCGAGGAGCTGGCGCGTTTGGACAGCCACATCGACCAGTTCGCCAACGCCCTGGACGCACCGGAGCCCGTGGGGCGGACCCTGGATTTTCTCCTGGTCGAGATGAACCGCGAGGCGAACACCGCCGGGGCCAAGTGCCAGGACGCGGGCATGGCGGCCGACGTGGTGGCCCTCAAGGGGGAGATCGAGAAGGTGCGCGAGCAGGTGCAGAATGTCGAGTGAACGGGCCACCGGCGCCCGGCCGTGGGAGGTGGAGCGCGGCCTGCTGGTGGCGGTCGCGGCCCCGTCGGGGGCGGGCAAGACCACCCTGTGCGTGCGCATGACCGAGGCCTTTCCGGCCCTGACCTACGCGGTCTCCTACACCACGCGGCCCCCCCGGCCCGGCGAGGTGAACGGGACCAACTACCACTTCGTGGACGCGGAGCGCTTCCGCGCCATGGTCTCGGAGGGGGCCTTCCTCGAGTGGGCCGAGGTCCACGGCCATTTCTACGGCACCCCCAAGGCCGGGGTGGAGGACCTCCTGGTCCAGGGCCACGACGTGCTGCTGGACCTGGACGTGCAAGGGGTGGAGACGATCAAGGCCTTGGGCGAGCCGGGGGTCTTCTGCCTGATCCTGCCGCCGTCCTTCGACACCCTGCGCAAGCGTTTGGAAGAAAGGGGAAAGGACAGCCCGGCCGACATCGACCGCCGCATGACCATCGCGGTCAAGGAGGTGGCCCGCTTCGCCCTGTTCGACTACGTGATCGTCAACGACGACCTGGACGAGGCGGCCCGGGCCCTGGAGGGGATCATCCGGGCCGAGCACGCCCGGCGCACCCGAATCCGGCAGGACTGGTTCCGGGAGCACTTTGTGCCGTAGAATAACCGGCTGCGTGTAAAGGAGCCGATTCATGAAGGACATCGTCGCACTGCCGCTCCACAGCCCGGGTCCGGGCGTGGACAGCAAGTACCGCCTGGGCGTCCTGGCGGCCCAGCGGGCCCTCCAGATCGTCAAGGGCAGCCAGGCCCGGGTGGACACCGCCTACCACAAGGCGACGACCATCGCGCTGGCGGAGTTCCAGGAGGGGAAGGTGCCGTTCGTGATCGGCGAGGAGGCGGTCAAGGCCCGGATGAACGACGAGGACCTCTACAAGGAGATCCTGGCCGAGGCCCGCGCCGCCTACCTGGACGAGGAGGGCAACCCCGTCTTCGTCGGCCCGCCGGGCGCCGTCGAGATCCCCACCGCCCCCACTCCCGCCCCGCCGGAGGCCCCGTCGACCTGACGGGGGACCGAGACCCGTGCAGCCGGGGCCCCTCGCCGGCCGGCGCCTGATCGTCGGGGTCAGCGGCAGCATCGCCGCCTACAAGTCCGTGTACCTGGTCCGGCGCCTGGTGGAGGCCGGGGCCGAGGTGCACGTGGCCCTGACGCGGGCCGCGGCCCGCTTCGTCACCCCCCTGACCTTCGCCACCGTGTCGGGCCGGCCGGTCCTGTCGGACCTGTTCGACGCCGTCCCGGGCACCCACGTCACCCTGGCCGAGGCCGCCGACGCCACCGTGGTGGCCCCCGCCACGGCCCATCTGGTCGCCCGGATGGCCCACGGCCTGGCGGACGACGCCCTGACCACCCTGCTGCTCGCCGTGCGCGGGCCGGTGCTCCTGGCCCCGGCCATGGAGAGCGGCATGTGGGACCACCCCGCCACCCGGGCCAACGTGCGCACGTTGGAGGAGCGCGGCGTCCGCTTCGTGGGCCCCACCCAGGGGCCCCTGGCCTCCGGCCTCGCGGGCCCCGGCCGCATGGCCGAGCCGGAGGACGTCCGGGCGGCCCTGGAGGCCATGCTGGCCGAGGGTTCCGACGGGCCGGCGCCGCGCCGCGACCTCGCGGGGGAGCGCGTCCTGGTGACCGCCGGGCCCACCCGGGAGCCCATCGACCCGGTGCGCTTTATTTCGAGCCCGTCCACCGGCCGCATGGGCTTCGCCGTGGCCGAGGCCGCCGCCGCCCGCGGCGCCGAGGTGACCCTGGTGGCGGGGCCCGTGGCGCTCCCCACCCCCCCGGGGTGCCGGCGGGTGGACGTGATGACGGCGGCCGACATGCGGCAGGCCGTGATGGAGGCCCTCCCGGGGGCCACGGTCCTGGTCATGGCGGCCGCCGTGTCGGACTTCCGCCCGGCGGAGCCGAAATCCCACAAGGTCAAGAAGGACGCGGCCGAGACGGCCCTCCCCCTGGCCCGCACGGACGACATCCTGGCCGAGGTGGCCTCCCGGGCCCGG
>Ga0210144_1000909_pt1 | contig 13376 bp, 15 predicted proteins | sample Muzzi_PWA_D2_FD_185532 | JGI IMG/M metagenome (GOLD analysis project Ga0210144, IMG submission 185532) | Wetland microbial communities from San Francisco Bay, California, USA, that impact long-term carbon sequestration - Muzzi_PWA_D2 (SPAdes) | ecosystem: Environmental > Aquatic > Marine >...
TGCAGCAGGTTCATGTTATAGGTGACCGCGACGCCCGCATTGTCACCGGCGAGCCGGTGGTAGTTCCATGCCGACCAGGCCAGGCGCCGGCGCGGCAGCAGCGAGGTATCGGTATGCAGCACCACGTCGTTGCGCTGGTAGGGAATGGCGCCGAGAATTTCCCGCTCCAGCGGCGAGGCATCGCGCAGCATGGCGAGCGCCTGGTCGCTGTGGCAGGCGATAAACACCCGGTCGAAGCGTTCCATCCCGCCCCGGGCGCTGCTGATTTCAACATGCGTCGCCTGCCGCCTGATGCCGGTCACCGGACTGTTGAGGCGGATTATCCGGCGGAACGGCGCGGTCAGCCTGTCGACGTAGGTCCGCGAGCCGCCGCGTATCACCCGCCACTGCGGCCGGTTCCTGATGTTCAGCAATCCATGGTTGGCGAAGAAGCGCACGAAGCTGACCGCCGGAAACGCCAGCATGCGCCGCGGCTCGGCCGACCAGATCGCCGCGCCCATGGGGAGGATGTAATAATCCAGGAATGCCGCGCTGTAGTGATTATCGTGCAGATACTCGCCCAGCGTGAGCGCCTGGTCGTCGGCCTCGAGCAGGATTCTAGCCTCGCGGTTGAAACGCAGGATATCGCGCAGCATGCGATGAAAAGACGGAGACAACAGGTTGCGTCGCTGCGCGAACAGGGTGTTGAGCGTGTGACCCTTGTATTCCAGCCCGGTCTGTTCGCACTTTACGCCGAAACTCATCTCGCTCGGCTGCGATGCCACGCCGAGTTCGTCGAGCAGGGCGATGAAATTGGGGTAGGTCCAGTCGTTGAAGACGATGAAGCCGGTATCGATGGCCAGCGCTCGCCCGTTGTCGTCGATGATGTGCGTATGGGTATGGCCGCCGATGTGATCGCCTGCCTCAAAGACGGTGATATCGTGCTCGCGGCACAGCCGCGCGGCGGCGACGTTGCCGGCGATACCGGTGCCAATGACGGCGATTTTCATGGTGATGCTTCCTCCCCGGGTGCCCGTTCCGGCCAGTGCTGCGGCACGCGGCGCAGTTTCGAAGTGTCATAGCCCTGGGCGGCGATCATGCCGACCAGCGTCTGCATGTCCTGCGCCGGGATCTGCGGTGCGCGGGCCATGATCCACACGTAGTCACGTTTCTCGCGTCCGATGATGGTCTGCTGGTAATCGTCGTCGACATAAACGATGCGGTAATCAGCCTTGATCGGCCAGATGAAGCGCATGCCCCACACGGCATTCGAGGTGTTGTCGAGTACAAACCCGGTGGGGGTGTAGGACCTGCGTCTGCCGTCGAAGCCGCCGTCGTTGAAGCTGAAGGTGGTGGCAATACGACCGTCATCGAGCAGGCGATAGGATTCCACGGCATTGTAGGCATCGCGCTCGAGAAAGGCGGGGATGTGCGCAATCACGTACCAGTCGCCCATGAAGCGCGGCAGGTCGACATGCTCGACGGTGGCAATCGGTGCCAGGCCATTGCTGCTGCAACCGGTTATCAGCGCGATGGACAGGGAGCCGGCCATGTACAGGGATCTAGTCACCGTAAACACTCCCGTTGCCGGCAGCTGCCGGTAGCCTGCGGTAGCGAAGTTCGCCGCCGCTGGTGGAGGTGCTCAAGGCCAGCCAGTCGCGGTCGGTGGAGTACCACAAATCGATGTCGTTTTCTCCTGTAATGACGCGGTAGTGCAGGGCGGGCACCGCGCGACCCTGCAGCTGCAGTGATTTTTCGCCGAGCTGCTGCACGCTGACATCCAGGTATTCACCGGTCTGGGCGTTGAGCAGGCGCTGCTGCGAGAGGATTGCCGGGTTCCAGTAGGCGAAGGTCATCACGCAGCCGGCCAGGATGCTGTTGCCGGTGCTGTTTTCCAGCACCAGTTGCTCGCCCTCGATGACGCCGCGCACGTGGAAATCCTCGCCGTTGTCATCGGTGCTGGCGTCGATGCCCTGCAGGCAGTCGTGCCGCCAAAGTTCATGGTTGCGGTGGGCATAGTCGTAGAGGGTGAAACCGAGCAGCTTGACGCTGAAGCGCGCCTCACCGCGCAGTTCGCGCGTGTCGCCGGAGTCGCTCAGCCGGAAGCTGTGAAATCCGATCGGCTTGTCGTCCAGAAACACCTCGAAACGCCACTCCCGGCTTGAGGTGGAGCCGGCATGCGCAGGCAGCAGCGCAGCCCACAGCACGGCCAGCGCGGCAGTGCGCAGGGCGGCGGCGTTCATGCGCCGGACCCTGATTCGCCGGTCGCCGGCGCTGTCTTGCGCGGGCCGGGAATGAAGGCGTTGGTGTGTTGCATATACTCGCGGTAGGCGGGGCGGCGTTCGCTGATGTCGCGTTCCAGCAGGGTCACGCCGGAGACGCGCAGCAACAGGATGGTCATCAACAACGGCGCGGGAAAACTCCACCAGCCGCCGGCGGCGACCGCCAGCAGGTAATATCCCCACCAGATCGTGCACTCGCCAAAATAATTCGGATGACGGCTGAAACGCCACAAACCGGTGTCCAGGACCTTGCCGCGGTTTTGCGGGCGCGCCCTGAAGGCGGCGAGTTGCGCGTCGGCCACAGTCTCGAAGCCGAAGCCGGCCAGCCAGACCAGCGTGGCAATGACATCGAGCATACCCAGATGCGGGGTGCCGGTGGCGGCGGCCAGTAACGGCAGGGAAATAAACCATGCCAGCAGTCCCTGCAGGCCAAAGACGAGGTACAGGCTTTTCAGCGCGAAGCCGGGTTCGTGCTTGCGGCGCATTGCCTGGTAGCGGCGATCCTCGGCCTCCCCCCGGTTGCGCCGGGTGATATAAATCGACAGGCGCAGCGCCCAGGCGCTGACCAGCAGCAGCAACAGCAGGGCGCGCGGAATCAACTCACCGTTCAGCCACGCGGGGCCGGTATAGGCGAACGCCATGGCGAGAAACATCAGTGACCAGGTGCTGTCGACGATGCTGACGTCGCGTTTGATGGTGCTCGCTACCCAGGTGGTCAACGCCAGTACCAGGGTCACGGCAAGGCCATAGAGGTACAGGGTCCAGTCGAACATGGCGTCAGGCTCCTGCCGGTTCCGGAACAGCGCGCATGCCGTCGAGGCGGGTCGACAAACTGATCAGCAGGGGCACAAAGACCGCCCAGCCGATGGCCAGCGCAGTAAAGGCAAATGCCGGCTCGCTGATGACAACGCCGCCGAGTTTGGCGCCGGCGTAATAGGCCAGCGGACCGCCTGCCGCGCCCAGCGGCATGGCCAGCATCCAGCGGCCGCGCAGCCAGCGCAGTGATACATTGAGCGTGGAGGCGAACAGCACCCACATGGCGACGATCCAGTGCGGCGCGGTGTTGCTCAACAGTGTGCCGGAAGGGTAGTCCAGCCAGCCGATGGCCACCAGCAGGCTGTCCCACAGTGCGCCTATCACGCCAACCACTGCCAGCAAGGTGAATTCGCGTCCCGGATGCTGTGCCTGGTTCAGGTGCCAGTAGACGATGAGTACCGCCACCAGTGTACCCAGCCAGGGCAGCTGGTTGGCGCCGCCCAGCACGCAGGCGAACCAGCCCAGCTGGAAGGCAACGGCATTAATCAGAATATTCATGCCGCCGGTTTCCCGTATCCGTCAACCGGTTTTTCGAACAGGTAATGACCGACCCACCACTGCTGGCCGTCGTCATAGGCGAACAGTTCGGCGCAGGCCATGAAGAACATGCGCCAGCGCATCCACCACTGTTGCGTCTGGCCGGCGCCGTACACGCTTTCCAGTAGCGGCCAGACCTCGTCACGGCGCCGGTCCATGTTGGCCAGCCAGGCATTGGCGGTGTTGCGATAGTGACGTCCGTTCCAGCGCCAGTGTTGCAGAATGTGCAGATGCTCCTGGAAATACAGTGGCAGATCGTCGCTCGGCATCATGCCGCCGGTGAAGAAATGGCGGCTCATCCAGTCGCCGGGTCCCTGGTCGACGAAGGCATAGGGCACCGCGCGATGGCAAAAGATGTGCATAAAGAAGCGCCCGGCAGGATTGAGCCAGTCGGCGATACGCTCAAACAGCAGCCGGTAATTGCGCATGTGCTCGAACATCTCGACAGACAGCACGCGATCGAAGCGCCGTGGCGTGGAGAAGTCATTCATGTCGCAGGTGATCACTTCGATGTTGTCCAGTCCCTTGCGTGCCGCCTGCGCCTCGATGAAGCGGCGTTGCGGCTGCGAATTGGAGACTGCGACGATGCGGCTGGCGGGGTACTGTTCGGCCATCCACAGCGTCAGCGATCCCCAGCCGCAACCGAGTTCGAGTATGTTCATGCCGTCAGCCAGGCCGGCGCGCTCGCAGGTCACGCGCAGTGCCTCGCGTTCGGCGCTGTCAAGGTCGCTGAACCCGGCCGGCCAGTAACAGCAGCTGTACTTGAGGCGGCTGCCGAGCACCGCGGAGAAAAACGCATCAGGCAGTTCGTAATGCTGTTCATTGGCCTTGTGCGGCACGGGCGCGATCACCTGGCGGTCCATGTCGGCGATGAATACGTCCCTGGCGCGTGCCTGGCCCTCCACGTCGCCGGGCAGGTCCTGCAGCCGCGCCTTCAGCATGCGCCGTATGCCGAGACGTATTACAGAGTCGGGAACCAGTCCCTGTTCGGTCCAGTTGATGCTCAGGTTGGTGGCGCTCACATCGTTGCTCCTCGGTTGTCGGGTCATTTCCAGCTATGTACAAATATTATACAGATACTTGTACAGTGTCAAGCGTAAAATTCCAATGAATCGTGTCCGGCGTGCAGCCAGAGTTTGTCCTGCGCGCGTATCGAATGCATAATAAGTATGTATAACATGCATATAACCGTAATCTCCGGGGTATTGCCGGCCTCCTCATGATTGCAAATAAGTAGTGCAATTATTGTACATTAAGTGTATAAATGAGAATCAATGGCGACGAACTCAAGCGGGGGGCAGGTATGAAGACATGGTTGGCAACTTTGGTGGTGGCTCTGCTGGCAGGTGCTGCACCGGTCAGGGCGGCGGACTGTCCGGCGGCGCTGGATTTCTACCGGCGTCCGCTGCTGGGAGACAAGCCGTTGCACCTGTGCGAGGAATTCGGCGGACGCGTCGTGCTGATCGTCAATACGGCCAGCAAGTGCGGATTCACGCCGCAATACGACGGGCTGGAAGAAATCTACGCCCGCTACCGGGATCGCGGCCTGGTGGTGGCCGGGTTCCCGTCCAATGTTTTTGGCGGCCAGGAGCCTGGCAGCGAAAAACAGATCCAGGATTTCTGCCGGCTGACCTATGGCGTGCAGTTCCCGATGTTCGCCAAGACACGCGTCCGCGGCCCCGATGCCGAACCCTTGTACCGGTACCTGGCCGATGTCAGTGGCGACACGCCGCGCTGGAACTTCCACAAGTACCTGCTCGACCGGCAGGGTCGCGTGGTGGCGAGTTTCCCGGGCCAGGTCGATCCGAAGGACGAGCGCCTGATCACAGCCATCGAGAAATTGTTGTAACAGGCGCGCCGGTGTGTGCCACTCTCAACACACCACAGGCACGGGGACTACCCGACCAGGGAGATAATGAATGTCAGATCAAGCGCAGAACACGTTAGAATTCGGGGCAGGACGAGTGCGCCTCGGCGTCAGCGCCTGCCTGCTTGGCGCCCGGGTCCGCTTCGACGGCGGGCACAAGCGCAACCGCTTCATCATCGAGGAGCTCGGCGCGCACTTCGAATTCGTGCCGTTTTGTCCCGAAGTCGCGATTGGCATGGGCACGCCACGTTCGTCAATACGACTGGTTGGCGAGGTGCAGGCGCCCCGCGCGATTGCGAGCAGGAACGATGGCCTCGATGTGACCGAGGCGCTGCGGGAATACAGCACCGCCACGGCGCGGCGGCTGGACGGTTTGTGCGGTTTCGTGTTCAAGAAGGATTCTCCGAGCTGTGGTATGGAGCGGGTCAAGGTGTACGGTGACACGGGTATGCCGCAGCGCAACGGCTCGGGTATATTCGCGCGGGCGGTGCAGGAGGCCAACCCGCTGCTGCCGGTCGAGGAAGAGGGCAGACTGAACGACCCGGGTTTGCGCGAAAACTTCGTCTCGCGGGTTCTCGTCTACGCGCGCTGGCAGGCACTGCGACGGCAGCGACTGGGCAAAAAGGGAATGATCGATTTTCACACCCGCCACAAGCTGTTATTGCTGGCGCACAGTCCCTCGGCTTACCGGGAGCTTGGCGGCATGCTGGCGCGGCTCGATAACGTCCCGCTGGAGGCGCTGGCCGAGCGCTACATCGAGCGGGTCATGCAGGTGTTGAAAACGCAGGCCAGCCGCAAGCGTCACGTCAATGTCCTGCATCACCTGCTCGGTTACCTGCGCAAGCAGGTCGACGATGTCAATCGTGCCGACCTGGTCGACGTCATTGACGATTACCGGCGTGGCCTGGTGCCGCTGGTGGTCCCGGTCACCTTGTTGCAACATCACTTTCGGCGCAATCCGAACCCCTACATCAGCCGGCAGGTGTACCTGAACCCGCACCCGCGTGAACTGATGCTGCGCAACGTGCTTTAAGGACCCGGATATGCATACGCAGTTCGGGGTGCTGGTCATCGGTGACGAGATCCTCAATGGCAAACGCCAGGACAGGCACTTCGCGCATGTGGTGAAGCGCTTGCGTGCACGTGGCCTGTCGGCGGGGTGGTATCGCGTAGCCGGTGACGACCGCCGGGCTCTGGTCGAAACCTTGCGCCAGACCCGGCAGGGCAGTATTCCGGTGTTTTGTTTTGGTGGTATCGGTGCGACCCCGGACGATAATACCCGCCAGGCGGCATCGCAGGCCTTCGGCTGCCGTCTGCAAGTTCATGACGAAGCGCTGGCACTCATCGAGGCGCAATTTGGCGCGGCGGCCCGACCCAACCGCGTACGCATGGCAGAACTGCCGGAAGCTTGTCAGCTGATTCCCAACCCGGTTAATCGCATCCCCGGCTTCACCCTCGACGAGCACCATTTCTTTCCGGGTTTTCCAAGCATGGCATGGCCGATGCTGGACTGGGTGCTGGGGCGTTATTATCCCGCCTGCGAAAACAGTGCGCTGTACGAGCGTTCGGTGCGCGTGTTTGGTGTGCCGGAGTCGGAATTGCTGGACCTGATGGAAGCGTTGACACGGCAGTTTCCGGCGGTGCGGCTGTTCAGTCTGCCGCGGCGCGGCGAACGTGCCAGTATCGAGCTCGGATTTCGCGGTACACAACCGGACGTGGATGCGGCCATGACCGGGCTGGTAACGGCGCTCGAACAGCGCCGGCTGGTGTTTGAGTCAGAGGTCACCGCGTGAAACCAGTCGTTACCTGACCCGGTTTACTTGCAGTTGCCTGACCTGATCCCAGGCGTTCAATGCCAGTCTGCGGCTGTCCTGCAAGTCCACCACGGGTTCGGGATAATCCCTGCCCGGCACAATACCGGCCGCGGCCAGAACAGACGGGCCGGCAGTCCAGGGCTTGTGCAGATGCCTGTTTTCGAGTCTGGCCAGTTCGGGTATCCAGCGGCGAATGTAGCGACCCTCCCTGTCGAACTTCTCTCCCTGCAGGACCGGATTGAAGATCCGGAAAAAAGGCGCCGCATCCGCTCCGCAGCCGGCGCACCATTGCCAGCCCATGGTGTTGTTGGCGAGATCGGCGTCGACCAGCGTGTTCCAGAACCAGCGCGCGCCTTCCTGCCAGGGAATCAGCAGATTCTTGACCAGGAATGAAGCAACGATCATGCGCACGCGGTTATGCATATAACCCGTCGTCCACAATTCACGCATGCCGGCATCTACCAGCGGGATGCCGGTTTGCCCGTGTTGCCACCGTTGCAGCTCATCCCGGTAAGTGCTTTTCCACGGGAACGCGTTAAAGCGCCTGTCCATCGATTCCAGCGGCGTGGACGGGAAGTGGTAAAGCAGGTGGTGACTGAACTCCCGCCAGGCGAGCTGGCGTAACCAGGACTCGGTTGCCGCAAGGTAGCCGCAGGAGGTTGTTGTTGTCGCCAGGCTGGATAATCTGTCCCAGATTTGCAGCGCACTGATTTCACCAAAGTGCAGGTGCGCCGACAGGCGTGAAGTCCCGGAATACGCGGGCATGTCCCGACGGTCCGGGTAGTCGGGCAGTTTGTGATCGTGAAAATCCTCTAAGGCTTTCCATGCGCCGTCTTCGCCCGGTTGCCAGTGTGCGTAAAACGCCTTGTCCCGGTTGACTGCGGGCAGCAGTTCGAGCGAATCGACGGATAGCGAATCCGTGAATCTTCCGGTATCGAAAGCGGGCGCTGGTTCAGAAGTAGTGATGACTTCACGGCCCGCTCCGATGCTGTAGAGTTTCTTCCAGAAGGGCGTGAATACCCGGTAGGGTGTTCCGTCCTTTTTCAGGAGTTCCCGGGGTTCGCGCAGCAGCGCGGCGTTATGACAGCTTGCGTGGTGGCCGTCGCGTTCGAGTGCCTGCCTGATGCGCGCATCACGTGCCGTCCAGGCGGGTTCATAACAGCGGTTCCAGGCAAGTCTGTCCGTGCGGGCCTGTCTCAATAACCCTGGCAGCAGGCTTTCCGGGCTGCCCTGAAAGATCAGCAGGTCGCTGCCGTGCTTGCGCAGGGATTGTTGCAGCGAAATCAGGCTGTGATGCAGCCACCAGGCGCTCGCCTCCCCAAGCGGCCAGTCGGCATCAGGTTCGTCGTGAATATAAACGGGTATCGGCGTGTGGCCTTCATCGACCAATGCCTGCCATGCCGGATTGTCCGCCAGACGCAGGTCGCGGCGAAACCAGATCAGTGCCGGCGCCATCTCAGTGTGATTTGTTCGGTTTCAAGCGTTTGTTTGCCAGTTGCAAACCGGTTGCTATGTTCTCGCCCAGACAAATGATGCCGGCCTGTTCGAGCTTTTCCTGGTATGAAACGGCGGTTTCTCCGCCAATGAAAACCGGTATTGTCAGCTGGTCCGTGAGATCCGGCAGATCAGTGTCAATGACGCGGCGGGCGGGTTTTGCCGAGCCTGACAGGATGACCCCGACACAGGGTTTTATATCGAGCACACCGGGAATCTGCTGCAAGGGTGTGTTGGCGCCGAGTATCAGTACGCGGTATCCGGCGTTGACCGCGGCAAGCGCAAAAAACAACAGGCCAATTTCATGCAATTCACCCGGCAGGCAGGCAAGCAATAACAGCGGGCCGTTGCCGCGCTGGTTCATGTGGTGAATGCGGGTGCCCAGTTTGTTGCGCAGGTAAACCGAGAAAAAATGTTCCTCGGCAATACCCAGTTCCCTTTTTTTCCAGCGTTCGCCGAGCAGGCGCAGCAAGGGCGTGGTAAGGCGCTGGTTGACGATATCGACGGGGTATAATGACAAGGCGTCGTTGTAAGTACTGTCCAGAGCCGGTTCATCAAATTTTTCTATTGCTGTCAGCATCTTTTCCTGATGGGATCTCCAGGTGTCGCCTTCGTCTCTTGTAGCCGGGTCAAGAACTTCACCGGGCGTCTGGTCCAGCAGGGGTTTGACGTGACTGACGGAAATACCCTGGTTCAGCAAGTCGACGACGTGGTTGATGCGCTCCACATCCTTGTGCGTATAGAGCCGGTGGCCTTTTGGTGTGCGTTGCGGGGTGATCAGGTTGTAACGGCGCTCCCATGCGCGCAGGGTGACGGCATTGACGCCGGTCAGGCTGGATACAGTGCGTATGGGTAACAGTCCCTCGGCGGGCGGTGCGGGTCGTGTACTGACGGAATCGTCCATGGGAATCCTCGCAATCAAGTTATACAATTATTGTACACATTCGCACAATAAAATGTAAGTGCATTGCGCGTACGAGTAGGATTGCGGGTAATAGCAAAGCCGGTACGGCGTGGCCGCTGCAGTGTGCTGCCCGGCGTATGTCATGCTGTTTCCGGCAGCCAGGCAGCTTGCCCGGAAACAGCGGTTCAATCCGCCGTGGTTTCCGGCAGGAGGGGAACGGATCTTCGCTCCCGCGGTGACCCGGTGCCGGTGAGGCAAATTATCTGCGTATATGTACTTATGTGTTGCCAATTATTATGTTAAATGACTTTCCTTTTTATGAGCCTTTGATTATGTTTTCAAACTGAGACCGTGAACAACAACGCTGTACGTGCCTGTGTGTACGATCAGATAATCTCCATGAGGGGCAGAGCAGAGGGCCGTGGATATGAGGCAGCTTGCAGCAGTGCATTACGTAGAACAACCCGTTGTCGGTGGCATTTACCGCGACAAGACAGGCAGCAGTCTTGTGGTGGTGAATGTAGTCGGCAACAACGTCCTTGTGGAATATGCCAACGGCACTATCACTACCGTTGATATCGATAACTGGCAGCTGCTATATCCCCAGTTAGCCGCCTACTAGGAGCCTGTCGGACTTAGGTGATCGTAGCGAGCATGGTAGGAGAGCGAGAACAGATTTTCACGATTTCGAGGCGCATAGTGGTTCTATGTAACGAGAAATCGGGGAAATATGGGCCACTCTCCCACCAGCGCAGTAGATCAATCCTAAGTCCGACAGGCTCCTAGCCGCTCGGTTCAGCTACAGGAGATAACAACAATGATAGAGCGAAGAAAGATCGGTGACAGACGTGTAAATCCTCCCAGGCAGGGGCTGCCGTTTTACTACACCCGCCATATCGCTGACCGGCGAGAGTCTGTTCAACCCGCGTGGTGGACTAACCGCAAGGATGTGCCGCGGACCACGCACTCCGATACCTGAACAGCGGCGGCGACTTTTTTACCCCTGGAGTATCGATATCCGCGGGGAAATGAGTTGCCACGACATTCGGGTTTTCCGGCAACGCGGGCTGCCCGGAATTCATCGACTCAGCGCTGGTTGAGACTGAACCTGCCGGGGCCGATGCACACGAGCGCCAGCGCGGTGAAAAGGTACATTCCCTGCAATTCCAGCCGCCAGCCACCGTGCGGGGTGAGACTCAACAGGTCGCCGCTGTGTGCCAGGATGATGGCGATGACCATGTTAATGGCAATCAGGCCGGCGCCGATCCGCGCATGGAAACCGGTAACGAGCAGTGCCGGACCCAGCACCTCACCCAGATAGACGCCATAGGACAGCCACCCGGGGAGTCCCATGCCGGTTACCATGCCCTCGATCGGGCCGATCCCGTGGACGATCTTGCTCACGCCGTGGAACAGTATCAGGATGCCGAGACACACCCTCAGGATGAGTATGCCGGCATCCTGCAGCGTGTTTGAATTCAGGGATATGCTCATGGTTACCTCGTCATCCGCGCATGACGCTTTTCACCCGCGCTGAAATGATTACGCGCCTGCTTCGTGCCGCAGGTGCATCCGGTCCCCGATCCTGCGGTCCTGGAGCCGTTCATGGCGGTCAAACAGGTAGCGCGTGCGGAAGCTACCTCTTGCCGGCCGCGCCTTGCTTGATCATGGCGTCAACCTTCGATTCCGCCTGGACCCAGTCATCGCAGGGATTCCCGCCGGTGAAACCGCGTTTTTCAGCCATGAAATAGGCCTCTTCGGAAATCATTTGCCAGCGCGCCTCGGGGGTGACCGAGGGCACGGCCTGCGTGGCAGCCGGTTTCGTCGCCTTTTTGGCCGCGGCCGGTTGCTTTTCGGGACTCTTCGCAGCGGGACTGGGAGCTGGAGTCGCTTTTTTTGCGGCTGGCGCCGCCGCCTTTCTGGCCGGAGCCGCAGCCTTTGGTGCCGGTGAGGCTTTCTTTGGAGATGGTGTCGCGGTTGCCGGGGCGTTTGCGCCTGTCTTCGGTGAAGTCGCGGCCGGTGCCGTGGATTTCTGGTTTACTGCCTTCTTCGTGGTGGGGGTCGTCTTCTTGGTAGCCATCTTCATCCTCTCGATACGTTGTCACAGTGCGGCTCTGCAGGGCGTGCTAGCATCGTCCTGCAGACGCGGGAAATATATACCTCCTGTCCGATCGACTCCAGTGTTTTACACACCTCGTTCCGTCAGTGAAATGACATTCGCTGGCGATTGTCCGGGCGTCGTGTTCACGGTTGCCTCGAATGAGGTGCATGCTCGACATGTTCACCGACAGAACTGCTGCCCGCGGCGTCATTGCAGGTGACTTGTCGCGCGGAAGCCTGGATCAATCCGGTTGATGCTGAATCTCCGGGGCAGGAAGGCAGGAGCCGGCACAGAAGCTTCCTCAGTTGTAGCCCGTCACGCAAGTCATTGTCAGCCGGTTTGCCTGGCCCCGATCACGGGTTCACAATGCCTTGCATGACGTTTGTGATCGTCGAAAGATTGCGCAAGATGTATCCATCCCGTGCTGCGAACCAGGTGGTTTTCGACGCACTCTCCTTTGCGCTCGACCGGGGGGAGGTGGTGGCGTTGCTCGGCGAGAGCGGCAGCGGCAAGACGACGCTGCTCAACCTGATCAGCGGTATCGACACCCCGGATGCGGGTCGCATCCTGCTCGATGGCGTTGTTGTCCATGACCTGGGCGAACCCGCGCGTACCCTGTTGCGGCGGGAGCGGATCGGTTTCGTGTTCCAGTTCTTCAATCTCATCCCGACGCTGACCGTGGCGGAGAACGTCGCGCTGCCGCTGCAATTGCTGGGCCGGTCCAGCCGGACCGCCCATGAACAGGCGAGCCGGCTGCTGGCGGAGGCGGGGCTGGCGGGGACGGGGGATCGCTATCCCGAAACGCTCTCGGGCGGGGAGCAGCAACGTGCCGCCATCGCCCGGGCGCTGGTTCATGAACCGGCTTTGCTGCTTGCCGACGAACCCACCGGAAATCTCGATGAAAAGACCGCACGGCGCATTATCGAGCTGTTGACGGGGCTGGTCCGCCGCAGGGGCGCCACGCTGTTGCTGGTCACGCACAGTGAGGCGGTGTCCCGCTCCGCCGATCACATCCTGTCGCTGCGCCACGGGCAGGTGACGGCGAATTGATGCCGCTGCGCATCTTTCCTCCCCTGCTGCTGCTTGCCGGCGTGCGCTATTTGTTGCGCCACCCCTGGCAGGGTGTGCTCGCGTTGACGGGCATTACGCTGGGCGTGGCGGTGGTGCTTGCCGTGGACCTGGCCAATCGTGGCGCCCGGGCCGCCTTCGAGCTTTCCGCCGCGCAAATGCAGGGCGCGGCCACCCATCGGCTGGTTGCGGACGACGGGACGCTGCCCGAATCGCTCTATGTTGAATTACGACGCTCGCCGGGACACCCGCCCATGGCGCCTGTGGTGACTGACTGGGTGCGGGTGGCAGACCGGGCGGGCCGTTACCGGCTGGTCGGTCTGGATCTGTTTGCGGAAGGCCCGTTTCGTGGCCGGCTCGCGGCAGTCACCCGGCAGCGGGAGCTGATCGGCGACTGGCTCACCCGTCCCGATGCGCTGCTGCTCGGCGCCGCTACCGCCCGGCAATTTGGCCTTCAATCGGGCGATCCGCTGAAGGTCGTTTACCGGGACCGGATGTCCCTGCTGCATATCCT
>Ga0210144_1000910_pt1 | contig 13373 bp, 14 predicted proteins | sample Muzzi_PWA_D2_FD_185532 | JGI IMG/M metagenome (GOLD analysis project Ga0210144, IMG submission 185532) | Wetland microbial communities from San Francisco Bay, California, USA, that impact long-term carbon sequestration - Muzzi_PWA_D2 (SPAdes) | ecosystem: Environmental > Aquatic > Marine >...
GGTCGGTGGGCGCCGGCCCGATTCATGCTCGGTCCTTGGCCATGGATGATCGTGCTCTACCGCTACGAGGAATCAACCGACCGTGTCTACGTGGTCGCGATGCACGATGGGCGGTCTGCGACGTCAGTGTCGCGTCCGTATCCGCTTAGGCCCGGCCAGGTTGAAGCCGATCAAGCCGGGCCCTGACCTCAGGGTTCGAATACCGTCTCATCAGCCCCGCTGCAAGCTGGTGGAAGCTTGCCAATGGAATTCGTCCCGATTTCGGTTGCGCGGGCATGGCGACGTTCCGTCTAAGCTGAATTCGTGGCTGAGTGGCCACAAATCTCCGAGCCGGAGTTGCTCAAGCGTCTCGCGATGGACGACAGGGAGTTCGAGGCGTTCATTCGCGCCCTGGTGACCCAGTTGCCACCTCGCAACTATGAGACGGAGCTGTTCACACGGGCGGTCGGATACCCCTGGGTGCGACCGGGAGGGTCGTACCGGCTGACGGACGCGGGGGTTGAGCTCCTCGCCGATCTGACCACAGAGGAGCGGGAACGTGTCATCCGCCAATTCACCTCCGCCGACGGCGGACGTTCGCCACTGCTCGCTTTCGGATCGAACGCTGCACCCCAGGTGCTTGAACGGAAGTTCGCGCACTTCGCCGAGCAGGCCGACCGCGGGGTCCTGGTTCTGACCGGCCGGCTGCACGATTTCGACGTTGGCGTCGCGCCGCAGCCGACGATGTACGGGTCAATGCCCGCCACGCTGTTCCCAAGCCTGGGAACCGCGGCGTCGGCCGCGATCCTCTGGGTTACCCCGGCTCAGTTCACCCAGCTCGCCTGGTCGGAGATCACCTATCGACTGGGCCGACTGCGGACGCGCTTCGACGTCGATGAGGGCAGCGAGGGTTCCGGCGAGGTATTCGCTTTTGTCTCCCGGTTCGGCGCGTTCTGCATGAACGGAGCCCCTGTCGCCCTTGCAGCGATCCCGGCGGCGGGGCGAACCGCCGACGCGCTTACCCAGGAGCAGCTGCTCGATGCCGTCGCCGAGCTTGCGATCGAACCGGGGGCGAGCGCGGAGATGCTCGTACGCGCGATCTTTGAGGACACGGCTGGGATCGCTCTGAAGATCGCGGCGACCGTGCACAGGGAATCACTGCCCTTCGACTCGGAGCGCTGGACCCCGTTCAGCCCGGCTCGTGCGATGGCGGATAGCGCTTCGACCCCGCCGGACTCGGATTAGCCGAGGTCAAGCCGAGAAAGGCAGGCCTTGATGTCAGGGTTCGAATAGCGTCTCATCAACCCCGTTGGAAGCGCTGAGCGCGATGACGCGGGCGCCAGCTAGCCTAGATCTGCAAGGGGGTGGTGCAGATGAGCGCGGTATTGATCGCGGTGACGGCGGTGACCCTGGTCGCCTCGATTCCGCTGATCGCTCGCGTCAAGCGCGAGTACGAGGGAGGAGGCGTGCTCTCCGACGCGACGGTGGCGGCCGTCTGGGTCCTCTACTCGGCGATCGTGGCGGTCACCGTGCTCGCGGCCGTCTTCGAGGTCTGGGAGATCGGTTTGCCACCTGAGGCAGCGATTCCGGTCGGCATAGTCCTGATCGCCCTCGGCCTTGCCCTGGAGGTCGGCGGCCTCGCCTCGATGGCGTCCTTTCACCGCATGTCTGGCATGCAGCCCGACCGGCTGATCACTTCCGGAGCGTTCCGCTTCAGTCGTAACCCGCAGAACGTCGGACTCGGATTCACCCTGATCGGCGTGGCGATCCTCGGCGACTCGGGGCTGGCGCTTCTGGCCGCCGCCGGCTTTTGGGGCGTCTTCTACGCCTACGTCGGGTACGAGGAGGAACACCTGGCCAGGGCCTTCGGCTCCGAATACGAGCGCTACCGGCTCCGAGCGCCGCGCCTCCTTGGCTGGCCGGGCTAGAGCGCGGCTCGCCGGAGGGGCGCCGCCGACGAGCTCCTGGGACCGCGCCGCGCGCTTCTACGACCTGCAGCTTTGGCTGGAGCGGGCTGCCCTGGGGGTTGCGATCGAGATGGCGGAGATCGGTGCGGACGACCGCTTGCTCGACGTCGGCGCCGGCACCGGTGGGCTGCTCCGCGAGCTGGCGAAGCGCGGCGCCGCACCCCGCGACGCGATCGGCGTCGACGTCTCGCCGAAGATGCTCGCGCGGGCGCCCGCCTTGCCGGCTGGCTGGCGACTCGCGCGCGGCGACGCCGCGCAGCTCCGCCTCCCCGATCGCAGCTTCGACGTCGTCACGGCGACCTACCTCTTGCACCTGCTTGACCCAGGCAAGCGCGCCGCTGTGCTTACGGAGGCACGGCGCGTGCTGCGGAGCCGCGGCCGCCTCGTGGTGGTGACCGTCGCGCCGCCCCGCTCACAGATGCTGGCGCGCACCCTCGATCGCGTCTTTCGCCCCACCCGCGCCGGTTCGGGCGTTCTGGCCGGCCTGCGACCGCTCGATCCACGGCCCGATCTCGAGGAGGCTGGCTTTGCCGTGCAGGGGACCCGGCGCAGCTGCCGGGGCTACCCGTCGTTGATCGTCGCGGCCCGGCTCGGCGCGTAGCGGCCGTCGCCGGCTCACGTTTCCCTTCGTCGAGGGGGTGGAAACCTGCTTGGCCTACCCTGCAATTGACCGTCGAGGCGGCGAATCGTTTGCCGCGGCGTCCGGTCGAACACACGATGGCAGCGACGACAGATGCGCCAGAGGGAACGCCGGGCACCGTCCGCCTCGGGCAGACCACTTCGATCTGCCCGCGCTGCCGCCGTCTGCTCGATGCGGAGCTGATCGAGCGCGAGGGCCGCGTCGTGCTCGCCCGTGCCTGTCCCGAGCACGGCCGCTTCGAGGCCGTCGTCTACGGCGACGCCGAGCGCTACCGGGAGATCCAGCGCTTCGACAAGCCCGGCGAAGAGCCGCTGCACCGACAGACCGAGGAGTCGAGAGGGTGTCCGCACGACTGTGGCATCTGCCCCGCGCATGCCCAGCACACCTGCCTCGGCGTGATCGAGGTCAACACCGCCTGCAACCTGGACTGCCCGATCTGCTTCGCCGATTCGGGCACGGGCCACCAGGAGCACGGCTTCTCGCTGAGCCTGGAGCAGGTCGAATCGATGCTCGACGCCTTCGTCCGCGCCGAGGGCGAGCCGGAGTCGGTCCAGCTCTCCGGCGGGGAGCCCTCGATCCACCCGCAGATCCTCGAGATGCTGCGCGCCGCCCGCGCTCGTGGCATCCCCCTGGTGATGCTGAACACGAACGGCATCCGGCTCGCCCGCGATCCCCGCTTCGCCCCCGCCCTGGCCGAGATCGGCGTCCACGTCTACCTGCAGTTCGATGGCTTCGACGAGTCGACGCAGATCGCGATCCGCGGCCGTTCGCTGGTCGAGGAGAAGATGCGTGCCCTGGAGCGGTGCGCGGAGGCCGGGGTCAGCGTCTCCCTCGCGGCGGCGGTCGAGCGCGACCTCAACGAGCACGAGGTCGGCCGGATCGTCAGCTTCGGCGTCGGGCATCCCGCGGTCACCGGAGTCTTCTTCCAGCCGGTGACCCATTCGGGGCGCTTCCGGGCCGACGCCGACCCGCTCGACAAGCTGACCAACTCCGACGTGATCGAGGCGGTCGCCGCGCAGCTCCCGGACTGGTTCCGCCCCGACGACTTCGTCCCGGTCCCCTGCTGCTCGCCGAGCTGCCGCTCCGCCACCTTCGCCCTGTACGACGAGGAGGACCTGGTGCCGCTGCCGCGCCTGGTCGACGTCGAGCGGTATCTCGACTACGTGACCAACCGCGCCGTCCCCGACCTCGACGTGCGCGGGGCGCTGGAGGGCCTCTGGTCGGCGAAGGCGGCGGGCGGTAGTGCCCCGGTTGCCGAGCGGTTGGAGTGCATAGCCTGCGCCACGGCAATGCCGTCGCAGCTGCGCGAGGTCGCGGCACGCGGCTTCATGATCGTCGTCCAGGACTTCCAGGACCCCTACACCCTCGATGTCGAGAAGCTGCGCAAGTGCTGCGTCTCGGAGATCGCCCCCGACGGGCGCCTGATTCCCTTCTGCGCCTACAACTCGGTCGGCTACCGCGAGCAGGTGCGGCTGGAGATGTCGCGGCCCAACGGCGGCGACACGGCGGGGACGGGGGTGAGTTGACGGCGCGGACCGAGGAGGCCCTCGGGGCGGCGCTCGCCGCCGCGACGCCGCTTGGCGGCGATGCCCTGAAGTCGTGCTGCGCGGCGCTCTACGCGCAACCCGCGGTTCGCTGGCTGCTCGGCGATGAGCTCCACCCCGGCGGTTCGCGGACCACCCGCCGGGCTCTGGAGATGGCCGGGATCGGGGCCGGCGATCGCCTCCTCGACGTCGCCTCCGGCAGCGGCGCTTCGGCGCTGCTCGCCGCAAGCGAGCTGGGGGCCTCGGTGGTCGGGGTCGAGTACGGCGCCGACGCCGTCCGCGAGGCGAGGGAGGCGGCGGCCGCGGCGGGCCTCGGCGCCCGGGTCGGCTTCGTCCAGGGTGACGCCGAGGCGCTCCCGTTCGCCGCGCGCTCCTTCGACGCCGTCCTGTGCGAGTGCTCGCTCTGCACGTTCGGAGACAAGCAGCGGGCGGTGGCCGAGATCGGCCGCGTGCTGCGTCCGGGGGGGAGGCTGGCGCTCTCGGACGCGATCGCCGAGCAGGAGCGCCTGCCAGCCGAGCTGCGCGGCAGCCTGGCGACGATCGCCTGCGTCGGCTCGGCGCTGTCGGCAGGCGGCTACGAGCGACTGCTCGCCGAGGCCGGCTTCGAAGTCGTTCGGATCGAGTCCCGCCGCGAGGATGCCGCCCGGCTGGCCGAGCGGGTGGAGGAGCGCCTCCGCGGCGCCCGCCTGCTCGGCTTCGACTCTCCCGCCGAGCTGCCGCTCTCGGCCTCCGACGCGCTGGCGACGATCGGCATCGCGCGGCAGGCGATCGCCGACGGCGCGCTCGGCTACGCGATCTTCAGCGCGGTGCGGCGATGATCCGGCCGCTCAACGGCGACGGCTCGTCATCCACGGCGTCCGAGCCGGACCCCGCCGGGCTCTCGCAGCGGATCCTCGCCGAGGCGCGGCGCCTCGAGGCGCCCGACCAGTGCGCCAGCCTGGACGAGCTGGCGCGCCGCCTGCGCGGGGTCGACCCCGCTCGGATCGAGGGCGACGGCGCGAGGCTCGCCTTCTGGATCAACCTCTACAACGCCCTGCTCCTGCACCGCCTCTGCCTGCGGCCGATCCGCGGCAGCGTGCTGTGGCAGCCGCGCCTCTTCTCCACGGTCGCCTACGAGGTCGGCGGCGAGCCGTACACGCTGAACCTGATCGAGCACGGCGTGCTGCGGCGCAACCGCCGCCCGCCCTTCCGTCTGCGGCGTCCCCTGCGAAGGGGCGACCCGCGGCTGGCCGCGGCGCCATCTGCGCTCGATCCGCGCGTCCATTTCGCGCTCAACTGCGGGGCGCGCTCCTGCCCCCCGATCCACGTGTATGAGCCGGGCGCGATCGACGAGCAGCTGGAGCTGGCCGCCCGCGCCTACCTGCGGGCCGAGATTTCGGTCGACGCCGAGCGCAGCCGCGTCGTTCTGCCCCGGCTGATGCGGCTCTACCGAGCCGACTTCGGTGACCGCGCCGCCCAGCTCGAGCTGGCCGCTCGCCACGTGAGCCCGGTGAGGGAGCGCCATGCGGCCGGCAACGAGCGGCTCGCGATCCGCTACGGGCGATTCGATTGGACCGCCGCGTCCGCTTGAGGCGGCGGCGTCCCTTCACCGGGGATGCTGACGGTCGCTGCGGCCCGCCGGAGATGAATCGTGCCGCCGCGCCGCGGGTCCAAAGGGCGATGAGATGGATGACGACGCTTGCCGCGCTCGCGCTTACGCTCGTCCTCGGCGGCTGCGCCTTCGGGGGCGGACAGAGCGCGCCCCCCGCGGCCGGGTTCGACGCCGACGGATGGAGCACCGACTTCTCGCAGCGGACCGTGCCGCTCGAGGAGTTCGTGAGCGGGGGGCCAGGCAGGGACGGCATCCCTGCGATCGACCGGCCGCGCTTCGTCGGGATCGCGGCGGGCGAACGCTTCCTCGAGCCACGCGAGCCGGTCGCCGCGGTGGAGATCGGCGGCGCCGCCAGGGCCTACCCGATCCGGATACTCGTCTGGCACGAGATCGTCAACGACCGGATCCGCGGGCGACCGATCACGGTGACCTACTGCCCGCTCTGCAACTCGACCGTCGCCTTCGAGCGGCGTCTCGGCGATCGCGTCCTGGACTTCGGCACGACCGGCAACCTTCGCAACTCCGACTTGGTGATGTACGACCGGCAGACCGAGTCCTGGTGGCAGCAGCTCACCGGCGAGGCGGTGGTCGGCGAGCTGAGCGGCGAGCGGCTGCGCACCGTTCGCTCCCAGATCCTCTCCTGGCGGCAGTTCAAGCGCCTGCACCCCGGCGGCAGCGTGCTCTCGACCGAGACCGGCTACGACCGCCCCTACGGAGAGAACCCCTACGTCGGCTACGAGCGGCCGCGCAGCGCTCCCTTCGCCCTGGGCGGCCGCCCCGACGACCGCTTGCCGCCCAAGGAACGCGTCGTCGCCGTGCGGACCGGGCCGCGCTCGGCGGTCGTCTACCCCTTCTCGCGGCTACGGCGCGAGGCGCCTATCGCCGACGCGATCTCCGGGCGGTCGGTGGTCGTCTTCTTCGATCCCTCCGTGGCCTCGGCGCTCGACGAGGCGGCGGTGGCGGGCGGTCGGTCGGTTGGGGGCGCGGCGGTGTTCGGGCGGCGCGCGGCCGGGCGCACTCTGAGCTTCGCGGGGGGGCCGCAGCCGGGCACGTTCCGTGACACCGAGACCGGCTCGATCTGGGGGATGGACGGGCGGGCAAGTGCCGGTCCGCTGCGAGGCGAGAGGCTCCCGCAGCTCCTCAGCGACGATCAGTTCTGGTTCGCCCTGGCCGCTTTCTTCCCCGCGGCAGAGGTGAGGCGAGGTTCATGACCGCGCTGGCGCTTGCAAGGCTGCCTGTCATGCCGTCGCTTCCCGCGCGGGACGAGCGGGCGTTGATCGAGCGCGCGCAGTCCGGCGACCGCGCCGCCTTCGAGGCTCTGGTGCGCCGTCACGCCGACCGCCTCTATGCGGTCGTCCTGCGCTTCCTCGGCGACAGCCGCGAGGCCGAGGACGTGACCCAAGAGACGTTCCTGCGCGCATGGCGCGGGATCAGCGGCTTCAAGGGCCGCTCGCAGTTCTTCACCTGGCTCTACCGCATCGGCCTCAACGAGGCGAAGCGCCGAGCCGCCCGCGGTCGGCCGACCGCGAGGCTGAGCAATCTGGACGAGGGTTCCGCGCAGATGGCCGACTGGAGCGAGGCGCCCGAGAGGCGAGCGGCCGAGGGGGAGCTGCGCGAGGCGCTGGAGCGCGCCGTGCGGGCGCTCGATCCCGAGTACCGGGCGCCGCTGATTCTGCGCGACGTCGAGGGGCTCTCGACCGCGGAGGCGGCGAAGGTCATGGGTCTGGGCGAGGCGGCCTTCAAGAGCCGCCTGCACCGGGCGCGGCTCGCGGTTCGCGAGGCGATCGAGGAGTATCTGAGGGAGGGTCGATGATCCGGCACTTCCTGGAGAAACGCCGCTTCATGCGCGAGCACCGCTGGACCAGCGCGCGCCTCTCGGCCTATTTCGACCACGAGCTCTCCGAGCGGGAGCGCCATCGGCTGGAGGCCCACGCCGGCATCTGCCCCGAGTGCGGGCAGATGCTCGCCACGCTTCGCCGCACGCTGGAAGGGCTGCGCGGGCTCTCGCGCGATCCCGGCGCGCCAACCGGCCTCGCCGACTCGGTGATCGAGCGGCTGCGCGGTGAGGGCTGATCGCACTCGCACGGCGAGGTCGAGAGCTAACCGTCGAGATGCAGTGACGCGTCGATCCGGCCGCCGGACCAGATCGGCCCCTTCTTCACCATCGGGCAGGCGCGATCGGAAAGCGACAACTCGCCTTCGATCCTACGTGGGGCTCGAAGCAGCGCTGTTCGGTAGATTCTGAGCACGGTGGGCCGCGATGTCTTGGACGAGCGTCGACTGCGAAGGCTGATCGACGTCGGCAGGGGCCTGGTCGCCCAGCTCGACCTCGAGGCGGTGCTGAGCGAGGTGATCGAGGTGGCGCGCGAGCTGACCGGCGCCCGCTACGCGGCGCTCGGCATCCTCGACGAGGAGCGTCGCGAGCTGGAGCGATTCATCTACGTCGGGATCGACGAGGAGACGCGCGCGGAGATCGGCGACCTGCCGCGCGGCCGCGGCGTGCTGGGCGAGCTGATCCGCAACCCGGCGCCGCTGCGGCTGCGCGAGGTCGGCGCCCATCCCCGCTCCTACGGCTTTCCCTCCGGCCACCCGCCGATGCGCAGCTTCCTCGGCGTGCCGATCATCGTCCGCGGCCAGGCCTACGGCAACCTCTACCTGACTGAGAAAGAAGGCGGCGAGTTCGACGAGGCCGACGAGGAAGCCGTGACGATCCTCGCCGAATGGGCCGCCGTGACGATCTTCAACGTCCGCCTCTACGGCCAGTCCGAGGAGGAGCGGGGGGCTCTGGAGCGGGCCGTGCACGGGCTCGAGGCGACCACCGAGATCGCCCGCGCGGTGGGCGGTGAGACCGACCCTTCGCGCGTCCTGGAGACGATCGCGAAGCGGGCCCGGGCGCTGGTCGGCGCCCGCTCGCTGCTCGTCCTGCTGCGCGACGGGCAGCGCTACGAGGTAGCCGCCGCGGCGGGGGAGTGCGGCGGCGGACCGGTCGGCCGTTACCTCGGCTTGGACTCCTTGAGCCCGGACGGGGCGCTGCTCGCGGTCGCGGCGCTTGGGATCGACGCCCGCGCGGCTCTGCCGGCGCCGCTCAGCTTTCGCGGCAGGACGCTGGGCGCGATCGTCGCCTTCGACCGGCTCGAGGAAGGCCCCGATTTCTACGCCGAAGACGAGCGCCTGCTGGTCGCCGCCTCGGCCAGCGCCGCCACCGCCGTCGCCACCGTGCAGTCGGTCACCGAGGAGCGCCTGCGCCACAGCCTGAGGGCGGCGGAGCGCGAGCGGGCCCGCTGGGCGCGCGAACTGCACGACTCGATACTGCAGGGGCTCGGGTCGCGCCGCATATTGCTCTCCTCGGCGCTCAAACGGCGGGACGAACCGCAGCTCGCCAAGACGGTGGGCGAGGCGGTGGAGGAGATCGGCCGAGACATCGAGGAGCTGCGGGCGCTGATCTCCGAGCTGCGGCCGGCGACGCTCGACCAGCTCGGCCTGCGCGCCGCCCTGGAAGATCTGGCCGAGCGCGTCGTGGGCGGCGCCGGGATCGAGCTGTCGATCGACCTCTCGATCGAGGCCGAGCGCCTCGGCTCCGAGCTGGAAACCGCTGTCTACCGCCTGGTGCAGGAGGCGCTGACCAACGTCGCCAAGCACGCCGGGGCGGGCTCCGTCACCCTGCAGCTGGCGGAGCGCGAGGGGCGCCTCGACGTGCTCGTCTCCGACGACGGCCGCGGCTTTGACCCCGACGCCGAACGCGGCGGCTTCGGCCTGGTCGGGATGCGGGAGCGGGTCGAGCTGGCCGGTGGCCAGCTGCAGATCGAATCGAAGCCCGGGTCGGGGACGCGGATGACGGCCTCGATCCCCTGCGCCGCCGAGGCCAAATCAGGTCTCGACCAGCCCGCGGGAGAGCGCGCAGCGAACTAGCTCGGCGCGGCTGCTCACCCCGAGCTTCTGCTGGATGTGGGCGCGATGGGTCTCCACCGTGCGGACGCTGATGTAGAGCTTCTCGGCGATCTCGGCGTTGGTGTGGCCGAGGGCGATCAGTCGCAGCACGTCGGTCTCCCGCTCGCTCAGGTCGGTCGCTGCGGGTTCCGGTTCGGCGGCCAGCTTGGCGCCGAGCGCGGGCTGCAGGTAGGTATCGCCGGCGGCGGCTCGCCGCACCGCCTGCACCAGCTCGTCGTCGGCTGCCTCCTTCAGCACGTAGCCCAGCACACCGAGCTGCAGCGCCTGCCGCGCGAAGGCCGGCTCCTTCTGCATGGTGAGGACGACGATCTTCGTCTCCGGCGATGCCTCCCGCATCTCGGGGATCGCCTCAAGGCTGGGTCTGCCGGGCATGTTGAGGTCGAGGATCAGCACCGTCGGCTTGTGCCCGCGCAGGTAGCGGATCGCCCCGTCGGCGTCGGACGCCTCGGCGACCACCTCGAAGTCCCCCTCTTCCTGGAGCAGCAGTCGCAGCGCCCGCCGCACGACCGTGTGGTCGTCGGCGAGAACGATCGAGATCCCCTCCGCCACGGCCTGGATCCTAGCCCGGCGCCGATTTGCCCAGCTGTCGTAGCGCGGCTCGGCCGATCCAGAGCCGACGCCCGGACTTGAACCGGGGACCCCTTCATTACGAATGAAGTGCTCTACCAACTGAGCTACGTCGGCGATGGGATGCATTCTAGGCGCGTTTTCGCCGCGACCGCTACTGCTGCGCTGTCTTCGCCTGCGCCTGCGGGGAGCGCTCGGTCGGCGGCAGATGGCCGCAGACCGGGCAGTCCGGCTCGGGCACCACGTGCTCGCGCTGCACCTGCATCGTCCGCAGGTCGTAGATGTGACCGATGCCCTGGGTCGAGGGCTCGGCGAGGCCGGTCAGCAGGTGGAGGATGTCGAGCCCGATCTGACCGCCGATCAGCGCACAGGCCGGTCCGAGCGTGGCGGCCGGCGACGGTTTGGCGCGGCGCTGCTCGATCGCGATGTCGAACATCGGGTAGCTGCGCCGGTAGGCGGCGACCTGGCAGGCGAAGCAGCCGGTCTTGCCCGGTACGTAGAGGGGCCCGACCCGGGCGATCGGCGGGAAGTGGCTCATCGTGATGTAGGGGATCTCGGCCGCGAAGCAGGCGTTGTTGACCCACTGCTCGATGTCGTGGGCGGGCCAGTCGGCCGCGTCGATCACCACGTCGTAGCCCTCGATCACCTCGGCGATCGCCACCTCGCCGTCCATCCGCTCGGAGAGCGCCTCGAGCCGGATCGACGAGTTGAAGGCGCCCAGCCGCTCCGCCGCCGTCTCCGCCTTCAACCGGCCGATGTCCGCCTCGGTGTAGAGGGTCTGCCGGTTGAGGTTGCTCTCCTCCACCCGGTCGCCGTCGATCAGCAGCATCTCGCCGACCCCGCAGCAGGCCAGCGACCAGGCGGACCAGCCGCCGAGGCCGCCGACCCCGAGTACGACGATCCTGGCGCTTTCCAGCCGTGCCTGGCACTGCGACGGCGCTGGCTCGGCCGTGATGTCGCTGAAGTAGCGAATCTGGCGGTCGAAGCGGTCCATGACCCGAGCCGGGATCAGGTCGTCGTCGGCGGCGTCCTCGATCAGCCCCAACTCCTCGAGCTGCGCCAGCAGGTCGCCGACCGCCGCCTCGCCGAAGCGGTCCTCCAATTCGCCGCGATCGTGAGACCCGTCCAGGGCGTCGAGCAGCCGCCGTCCCTCCGCGTCGGGCTTCTCGATCTGGACGTCGGCGCCGGCGCTGGGCCTGAGCAGAAAGAGGTCGCCGTCGGGCGCTTCCATCCGCTCGGTGGTTCGCTTGATCCTCGGTCGCATCGTTTCTGCCGGGACTTCCTCTGGTGCTACTCAAGACCGGTATATTGATGAGTCTGTTTCGACTTGTGGAAACCTGTGACGCCGAGCACTCGATCGGGTCCCCACTTGGTACTAGGGTGAGCGGTTGAAAGGCGCTCAGCAAACCTAGGGGAGGTACGTCGTGGCCGCCAAGCGCGTCTTCAAGCAGATCATCGATCCGATCCTCGCCAAAGCGCTTACACACCCGCTTCGCGGCGAGATCCTGTTGACCCTCGGCGAACGGGGCATCGCGAGCCCGAAGGAAATCGCCGCCGTGCTCGAGCTGGAACTGACCGAGATCAGTTACCACGTGCGCAAACTGAACGCGCGGGGCCTGATCAGGCTGGTGCGCACAGAGCGGCGCCGCGGCGTCCGCGAGCACTTCTACGAACTGACCAAGCCGCTGCTCCATTTCGACGAGCAGGAATGGAAGCGGCTTCCGGTTGAGCTCCAGGACAGGTTCAGCAGCAGCCTCCTGCGGGTCGCCATGTCCGACGCGGTAGACGCGATACGGACGGGGACGTTCAATGCCGACGATGGCCACCAGAGCCGGTTGACGATGCCGGTCGACGAGCAGGGGCGGCGCGAAGCGGTCGAGGTGATGAGTGAGGCGCTCGAGCGGCTGCTCGAGATCGAAAGGGGTTGCGCCGAGCGGATGGCTCTGCCCTCCGACGACGCGGTTCCCCTGGCCGTGTACATGGTGGCCTTCCAAACGGCGACCGGGGTCGAACGGTCTGAAGCCGAACCGCTGGGCGTGTAGGCGACGCGGCTAGCCCGACAGTTCGCGGGCGCGGCTGAGCACCGCGTCGAGCATCGGCTCGGTGAGCCGGCCGGTGAAGGTGTTCTGCTGGCTGGGGTGGTAGCAGCCGAGCAGCGTCCAGGCGCCGACGCTCGCCTCGGCGCCGTGGCCGAAACGGGGTTTCGGCCGTGGCGGTTCGCAACCGAGGCTCCGCAGGGCTCGCAGTGCGCCGTCCCAGGCGAACGCGCCGAGCGCGACGATCGTCCGGCAGCGATCCAGCAGGGTCAGCTCACGAGCCAGGTAGGGAAGGCAGTTGTCGCGCTCGGCCGGGGTCGGCCTGTTGGCGGGCGGCGCGCAGCGGACGATCGCGGTGACGAAAGCGCCGCGTAGATGCAGCCCGTCCTCGCGGCGGCGCGACTCGAAACTGTTGGCGAAGCCGGTGCGGTGAAGGGCGGCGTAGAGCCAGTCGCCGGAGCGGTCGCCGGTGAACATCCGGCCCGTGCGGTTGGCGCCGTGCGCAGCGGGAGCCAGGCCGACGACCGCGACCAGGGCTTCCGGGTCGCCGAAGCCGGACACCGGTCGGGCCCAGTAGTCCTCGCCCCGAAAGCGGCGGGGCGGATCGGCTGCCTGAGCCTCGCGCCACCTGACCAGGCGCGGGCAGGCATGGCACGCATGGATCTCGGCGGCGAGCCGGGAGAGGGACTGCGGCTCTCGTGAGCCCGACGTTTGCGAGGAGGCGGTCACGGCGGAGCCGAATGATGCTCGATCCGCTTGTCATGACCAGGGCTGGCGGAGTCCCATCCCGAGAGCGGGTGGATGGGACCCCGCCTTCCCCGGAGCTAGTTGGTCTTGTAGATCGAAAGAAGCGGCACGACCGTCTCGGAAGCGTTGACCTTCATCTGCGTTCACCCCCCAACTCGTCCGAAATGGGATCTCCCTGCGCTGCGCGTCCGCACAGCACGCCGGGGACCAGCTAAATGATGGAGAAAGTTCCACTATTTAGCTTTGACGCACCAAGTTGGGGGCTTTTGCTGACTTTTCGCTTGTGAAACGCCGTTGCAGGTAATACGATCGAGTAGTTAGATAGCCACGCAACGCATTGGAGGAATGGCTTTG
>Ga0210144_1000911_pt1 | contig 13367 bp, 8 predicted proteins | sample Muzzi_PWA_D2_FD_185532 | JGI IMG/M metagenome (GOLD analysis project Ga0210144, IMG submission 185532) | Wetland microbial communities from San Francisco Bay, California, USA, that impact long-term carbon sequestration - Muzzi_PWA_D2 (SPAdes) | ecosystem: Environmental > Aquatic > Marine >...
CCGGTGAGTCCCATGGACAGTTCATAAACCGCGGTCTCGGCGTTGCTGTATTTATAGCGCAGCACCTCTCCCTGTTCGGTGAACTTGATCTGGCCGTGCACGGTGCCCGGCGGCTGGGACAGGATCGATTCATGAGTGGGGCCGCCACCACGGCCGATAGTCCCGCCACGCCCGTGGAACAGCCGTACCCGGATATGGTGATGATCGGCGATGGCGATGATCTTTTTCTGCGCCTCGTACAGGCTCCAGTTGGAGGCGAGAATACCGCCGTCCTTGCAGGAGTCGGAATAGCCCAGCATGATTTCCTGGCATTTGCCGGGGCAGTCCAGCAACTTCCGGTAGGTGGCGTTGCCCAGCAGCTGCGTCAGCACATCATCGATGTGCTGGAGATCATCGATGGTCTCGAACAGCGGGCTGACGCGCACTTTGCAGAACCATTCCTCCCCGGTCCTTCCGGCCAGGCCTGTCAGCCAGGCGAGGAACATGACTTCGAGGATATGGCTGGCGGTGTGGGTCATGGAAATGACGTAGTTGCCAAAGGCGTTTTCGCTGACCTCCTGTTGCATGCGATGAATGACTTCGAAAACCTCCAGGGTTTGCCGGGTCTCGTCGGAGAGCGTGTCGTACGGCAGCACCGGCGGCGCCGATTCAAGCGCCTGCGTGAGACAGGACTGGCGTGCGGTTTCATCGAGCGATGCGTAATCGATCGGCTCCGGGAGGACCTTGCAGATGTCACTGATGGCATCGGTATGGCGCGCCGACTCCTGCCGGATATCGAGCTGCATGAGAAAGAAGCCGAAGGTCTCCACCAGGCGGATGAGGTCCTTCAGCTGTCCTTCGGCGAGGCTGGCGTCCTTGTTGGCATTGAGCGAATCGCGGATCAGCTGCAGATCCTGCAGAAAAGTCTGCTCACTGGCGTAGCCGATCCGCTGTTCCCTCGGTTCGATGGCTGCATCGTCCATCCGCTCGAGGACCGCCGCGAGATTGAGTTTCAGGCGATAGCGCATGAAACCGAGCTTGCGCCGATAGGGTTCATGCAGGTAACGCCTGGGGATATCGGCGAATGCCGCGGGGAAATTTGCCTCATCCGTGCGAATGCTCTCGAGGAGCGTTGGCGAGAAAGTGCACAGCCGCTCGGAGTGCGTGAGGCGGTTGCCCAGCTCCTCCACCCGGCGCAGATAGGCGATCAGCACCTCGCGCATGTGCAGGCGCAGGGCGGTTACGGTCGTGGCCGGTGTGACGAAAGGGTTGCCGTCGCGGTCGCCGCCTATCCACGACCCGAAGCGCAGCAGCCCCCCGGGGACGGTGACAGCCGGGGTGCCGTCTTCCGTGGCGTAGACGCGCTTGATGGCCTTTTCCAGGTAGCGGTAGGTCTGCGGCACGGCGTCGAACAGACTCGCACGGAAATAATACAGGCCGTTGCGGATTTCATCCTCGACGGTCGGCTTGTGCAGGCGCACCTCGTCGGTTTTCCACAGCACCTGAATCTGCTGTTTTACGTCATGGATGATGTCGTCGCGTTCCTCGCGCGTCAGCCGTCTGTCGTTGAGCCTCTCGCCGGTCAGGAACAGGCGGCGCAGTCCCAGCATGACGGTGCGGCGAATGGCTTCGGTCGGATGGGCCGTGAAGACGGGCATATACAGCGCCTGTTTCAGCAGAATCTGCAGCTGGTAAGGTTCCACGCCCTGATCGTGGAATTCCTGCAGAGTGTGACTGAAGGAGCCGAACCATAACGGGCCTTGCTGGCGGGCAAGCCGGCGGCGCTGCTTGTGCTCGAAGGACTCCTCGGCGATGTTGACGAGGCTGAAATAAATGTTGAAGGCGCGGATGACATAGGCGATTTCGATGGGCTGCAGGCCTTCGATGAGCCGCAACAGGCGGATGCGCAGGGCGGGGTTTTCCTGCCTGCGCAGTCGGATGTAACCCTTGCGCAAGGTCTCGACTGCGTACAGCAGTCCCGTGCCGGCCTGTTCTTGCAGGATTTCCCCCAGCAGATCGCCGAACAGCCGCACACGACTGCGCAGTTCGCGGTCGCGGGGCTGATCGAATGGGGGCGCGTTATCTCGGGTCATGCAAGCAAACAGGCCACGACGAAGCGTGGCCTGATCCGGGTTATCAAGCGGTGGATTATACGCGGCATGGGCGGTTCTGCGTCAAACGTCCTACCCGTGCCTGGTTAGTGTACACAGATCAACACCGTTTCACCGCAGAGACGCAAAGGACGCAGAGAAAATCATTAATGAAAACCATTAAAGATTTCGCGTTCTCTGCGTCTCTGCGGTGAGTATATTTTTTATGGATGGTCGCTAAACAACTCCAGGATCACGCTGCGCCAGCACCCGCTCGTACAGATCGATATAGTGTTCCGCGCTGCGCCGCCAGCTGAAATTCTGGCTCATGCCGGTTTCGACCAGTTGTCGCCAGAGTTCGGGGGCACGGTAGTGGTGGATGGCGCGCTCCACGGCTTCCCACAGCGCCGGGGCCGTGGGGGCGTCGAAGCAGAAGCCGGTGGCGGTTTTATCCGCCAGGGTAAGCTCCGTTGCATCGACGACCGTGTCAGCCAGGCCGCCGGTGCGGCGTACGACGGGAACGGTTCCATATCGCAGGCTGTAGATCTGGTTCAGACCGCAGGGCTCGAAACGCGAGGGCATCAGGAAAGCATCCGCACCGGCCTCGATATGGTGCGCCAGCGACTCGTCATAACCGATATGCAGTCCGATGGCTTCCGGATTCCCGGCTTGAGCCTTGCGCAGGGCGGCTTCCAGCAGCTTGTCGCCGCTGCCGAGCACCACCAGTTGCGCGCCCTGCTGCATCAGTATTGGCAGGATCTCCAGAACCAGATCGATGCCTTTCTGTGCGACCAGACGGCTGATGATGCCAAACAGGGGGGCCGCGTCTTTTTCCGGCAGCCCCATACGCTTTAGCAGGGCGCGCTTGTTCCCGTTCTTCTGGTTCAGGGAGCGGCGGTTGTACTGGACCGGAATATGCGGATCGCCGCCGGGATTCCAGACGGTGTAGTCCACGCCGTTCAGGATGCCGGTCAGGGTGTCACCGCGGTGCTTGAGCAGACCCTCCAGTCCGTAACCGAAAGCCGGGGTGCGGATCTCCTTTGCGTAGGTCGGGCTGACCGTGGTGAGCCAGTCGGAGTACACCAGACCGCCCTTGATGAACGAGAACTGGTCATAAAATTCCAGCGCATCCATTGACCACCAGTGCGGAGGAAACCCGAGTGAATCAAATGTATCCCGGTCGAACTGACCCTGGTAGGCGAGATTGTGGATGGTAAAGATCGAGGCCGGCGCATGGGGTGTTTCTGCCAGCATCGGTGGCACCAGCCCGGTTTGCCAGTCGTTGCAATGCACGATATCCGCCCGCCAGCCCAGTCCGGCGGCGTCCATGGCGATGGCGTATACCGCACGGCAGAACGCACTGAAGCGTTCGGCGTTATCCGGCCAGGGATTGCCGTCTTCCATGGTATAGGGATTGCCTTCACGGTCGAAGTGGATGGGTGAGTCGACCAGGTAGAGCGTGACCTTGCTGCCGGGCAGGCGCCCGCCAAGGATGCGCACCGGCTCATGGACACCCGGCAGATCGAGATGGGCGGCGAGTTCCATGCGATTGTCCTGCTTCAGCACCTGCCGGTAGGCGGGGATGATGAGCCGGATATCCTGCCGCTGATTGAGGATGGCGCGCGTAAGGCTTCCGGACACATCGGCGAGACCGCCGGTTTTTATGAGCGGGTGGGCTTCGCTGCTGGCGAACAGGATATTCATCGCGATAACTGTCTTGCTGTGAGTCGATACGGGATGGCGGGACAGGCGCAAGGGTGAAGCATGACCGGGATGGCGTCAAGCAACCAGGCGGTTGCGTTTTGACATGTTTTTATTAAGCTTCACGCGAGGGTGGCGGCATGCTGCCCGATTCCTCAGGGGGCGCATCACCGGGGTGGGGCACGGGCGTCACCGGGCGTTGCAGTCGGGGCGGATCGGCCAGACGGGGAATGCAGATGGCGAAAATAGATCCCAAGGAGCCTGACGGATTTGGGTGATCGTAGCGAGCATGGTGGGAGAGCGAGCACAGAGGTTCACGATATCGAGGCGCATAGTGGTTCTATGCAACGAGATATCGGGGAACTATGGGCCGCTCTCCCGCCTGCGCACGACTGCAGGGATGCAGGAGGTAGAGCAACGCATGGAGCAGTTGCCGAGTAGATCAATCCCAAATCCGTCAGGCTCCTAGGTATCCGGCAGTCGCATCCGGTTGCGGGATGATTTCGTCAGCGGCCTGAAATGCTACCGGAATGAGGACTGGGAAGGTGCGTTGGGTTTCTTCCGGTCTGCAGCGGCTCAAGCAGGAATCCCGCTTGCGAGAGCAACGGGCGCTGATACCGGGCCTGCGGCGGGATCATTTTCTCAACCGGATGCTCGGCAGGCTTTTTCGTGGCAGCCGCAAGCCCTGGCAGGAGCGTGATCGTTGACGTGTACTGATCTGCTAAAATAGTTAAAAAACATGTGGTTGAGTTATTTGCCTGTGGTAATATAACAAGTTGCGCCGCCCGAAGGGTAATTACGATCCAGGAATAGAGACCCGATACTCGAAATGGATGCACTTGCAGGAGCGGGCTTGCCCGCGAACACAGCATTCACTATTAACGGATTCGCGGGCAAGCCCGCTCCTACGGGCAGATGTGAGAACCATACGTGTCTTTCGCCCGCTAAGCGCCCGTCATATTGCACCACGACTATTTGTTATTCAGGTGCGTCACATTCCTTTATACTCATCCCCGGGAGTCGGCCAGACAGTCGCTGGGAAAACGGGTTCGGAGTCAATTTCGGGTGTTGAAGCCTTTCAATCCCCATCGTTGACTGATGTTGAAGTTGGCTCCGACCCGTTTTCCTGGAGGAAAGTCCGGGCTCCACAGGGCAGGGTGCCAGGTAACGCCTGGGAGGCGCGAGCCTACGGAAAGTGCCACAGAAAATATACCGCCGGCGCTACGGTGACGGTAAGGGTGAAATGGTGCGGTAAGAGCGCACCGCGCGTCTGGCAACAGACGTGGCAGGGAAAACCCCACCCGGAGCAAGACCAAATAGGGGAACGTTCATGCGGCCCGCATGGTTCCCGGGTAGGTTGCTTGAGGTGTACGGTGACGTGCATCCCAGAGGAATGGCTGTCCACGACAGAACCCGGCTTACCGGCCGGCTCCCTATTATTATTATATGGCCACGGAAGCACACGGAATAACACGGAAAAATACATCATACAAAACGCCGGGAACACTGGATGTATCCGGGTCGGGAAGTTGGTCGCGATGATCTGTCGCCCTGCATCGGCTTGTTACGCACGGTTTTCTGGAAGACATGAAACCTGTGTTCCCTGGGAGGTTTGCTCAAGACGATCCCTTTCGGAAGAGGGGTTCAATAATTCAATTTTTGTTTTTGCCATCCCATAGTGTAACTACGGCTGATACATTCAATTTTTCCGTGTCATTCCGTGTGCTTCCGTGGCCATTCCAGTTTTTTTCGATGGCAACAACCTACGTGGAATCCGACCGGTAAACAAAGTATATTGAGGCAGTTCCGTAATCTTTCTGAAGCTGGATGACAAGCAAACTCTATATCAAGACACACGGATGCCAGATGAACGAGTACGATTCTGCCCGGATGGCGGACGTGCTCGCGACTTCGCACCGTTTCGAGGTCGTGCAGGATCCCGCCCTTGCGGATGTGCTGCTGCTCAATACCTGCTCCATACGCGAGAAAGCCCAGGAGAAGGTCTTCTCGGAGCTCGGCCGCTGGAAGGAACTCAAGGACCGCAACCCGTCCCTGGTGATCGGCGTGGGGGGGTGTGTGGCCAGCCAGGAAGGCGAGGCTATCCGTGACCGTGCGCCCTACGTTGATCTGGTGTTCGGTCCGCAGACACTGCACCGCCTGCCGCAGATGCTGGATGAATCCCGGCGCGCGCGCCGGGCGGTCATCGATGTGAGCTTTCCCGAGATCGAGAAGTTCGATTGTCTGCCGGCGCCGCGCGCCGCTGGGCCGACGGCCTTCGTTTCCGTCATGGAAGGCTGCAGCAAGTACTGCAGTTTCTGCGTTGTGCCCTACACGCGCGGCGAAGAGGTCAGCCGGCCCTTCGACGACGTCATTGCCGAATGCGTGGCGCTCGCCGCCCAGGGGGTGCGCGAAATCACGCTCCTCGGCCAGAACGTCAACGCCTATCGCGGGGCGATGCACGATGGCGAGAACGCCGACCTGGCGCTGCTGATCACCTGTCTGGCCGCCATCGACGGCATTGATCGCATCCGCTATACCACCTCGCACCCGCTGCAGATGAGCGAGAGCCTGATTCAGGCCCATGCCGAGGTGCCGGAACTGGTCGGGCACCTGCATCTTCCGGTGCAAAGCGGTTCGGACCGTGTTCTGGCGATGATGAAGCGCAATCACACTGCGCTGGAATACCGCTCCATTATCCGTCGCCTGCGCGAGGCGCGTCCCGGCATCAGCCTGTCGTCGGATTTCATCGTCGGATTTCCCGGCGAGACCGCTGCGGATTTCGAGCAGACCATGGCGCTGATCGAGGCGGTCGGTTTCGATCACTCCTTCAGCTTCATCTACAGTCGCCGTCCCGGCACCCCGGCTGCCGACCTGCCGGATGACGTGCCGATGACGGTCAAGCGGGAACGCCTGGCGAAGCTGCAGATGCGCATCGGCGAACTGGCGGCCGCGATAAGCCGTAACATGGTCGGTCGCATTGAACGCGTCCTCGTGGAGCATCCTTCGCGCAAGCGCACCGACCAGCTGTGCGGGCGCACGGAGAATAACCGGGTCGTTAATTTCGATAGCGATCCCGCGCTGATTGGCCGTTTCGTCGATGTGCGCATTACCGAAGCCCTGCCGAATTCACTGCGTGGTGTGGTCGTGGCGACGGAAGAGAGCGCACACCGTGACGGTGAGGTTGCCGCCGCCGCCGGTGCCTGAGACCGTTTTGGATTCCTCCATCCATTCCATCGACATGGCGATCGAGCCTGCGGACAATGAGCGTCTGGCCGCGTTGTGTGGCCAGTTCGACCAGCACCTGCACCAGCTCGAGCAGCGCCTTGGCGTGGAGATCAACAACCGTGGCCACCAGTTTCGCATCATCGGCGACGCCGGCTCGGTGCAGCGCGCGGGCAGCATCATCGAAGGACTGTATGAGGAAACCGCCAGGGGTGCGCTCACGCCCGAGAAGATTCATCTTTACCTGCAGCAAGTGGATACCGGCGCGGTGACGACGGATCAGACCGGGGATAATCACGGCATCGTGATCCGTACCCCGCACACCTTCATCACTCCGCGCGGCGTGAACCAGCGCCATTACCTGCAGAATATTCTGAAGCACGACCTGAACTTCGGCATCGGGCCTGCGGGCACCGGCAAGACCTACCTGGCGGTGGCCTGCGCCGTACAGGCGCTGGAGCAGGAAAAGGTCAGCCGGCTGGTGCTGGTGCGCCCGGCCGTGGAAGCGGGCGAGCGGCTGGGATTCCTGCCCGGCGACATGGTGCAGAAGGTGGATCCCTATCTGCGGCCGCTCTACGACGCGCTTTATGAAATGTTTGGCCTCGACCGTGTGGCCAAGCTGATCGAGCGCAACGTCATCGAGGTGGCGCCGCTCGCCTTCATGCGCGGGCGCAGCCTGAATGATTCGTTCATCATTCTCGACGAGGCCCAGAACACCACGGTGGAACAGATGAAGATGTTTTTGACCCGTATCGGGTTCGGCTCGACGGCCGTGGTGACGGGCGACATCACCCAGGTCGATCTGCCCAAGCAAACCCAGTCCGGCCTGCGCCAGGTCATCGATGTGCTGCGGCAGCAGGGCGGTATCAGTTTCACTTTTTTCTCGGCACATGACGTGGTGAGGCATCCACTGGTGCAGCGCATCATATCGGCATACGAGGCTTATGACAGGACAAACACCGGAAAACCCTGAGACAGCGCCGGACGACGAAGCACCGGCCATCGAGGTCCAGTATGCCGTTGCCAGCGAGGCGCTGCCGTCGGCTGACGAAATCCGCACCTGGGTTTCCCACGCGCTGCAGGGCCGGGGTGATGACGTGGAACTGGTCGTGCGCATCGTGGACGAGGCGGAGATGACGGCGCTCAACCAGCGCTATCGCGGCAAGTCGGGCGTGACCAATGTGCTGTCGTTTCCCTATGAACCCCTGCCGGGCGTCTCCTCCGGGCTGCTCGGCGATATCGTGGTGTGCGCGCCGGTGGTGGCGGAGGAAGCGGTCAGGCAGGGCAAATCCCTGGATGCGCACTGGGCGCATCTGGTAATGCATGGCGTGCTGCACCTGCAGGGTCATGATCATCACCATGACCCGGATGCCTGTCGCATGGAGACGCTGGAGACACAGTTGCTGGCCGGGCTGGGATTTGCCGATCCCTATAACTAGTGTCTATCCATACAAACAAATTCACCGCAAAGGCGCAAAGGACGCAAAGACCTTGTATGTTCCTGTTAAAGAATTTCTCTATGTACTTGCGTCCTTGCGGTAAAAAGCAGTGTTTGTTGACGGATACCAATTAACCTGTAACGTAAAGCTTCGCCTGATCCCGTTGTCTCGAAATCATATTGCAAAAATAACGCAACTAACTGATTATAAATGAGTAAATTACATCAAATCAGTGCCCGGCCGATGTATACCCTGGTGTCGCGGCTGAAGCGATTCATGCTGCCGGCGCCCGAGAACAGTGAACAGCTGGTCGAACTGCTGCGCATCGCCCAGGACAGGAACCTGTTCGATCCCGATGCGCTGGCGATGATCGAGGGCGTGCTGCAGGTCGATGACATGCGGGTGCGCGACATCATGATCCCCCGTTCCCAGGTCGACATGCTGGAACGCGACGCCAATCCGCAGCAACTGCTGCGCACCATCGTCGAGACCGGGCATTCGCGTTACCCGGTCATCGGCGACAGCCGCGACGAGGTAGTGGGCATCCTGCTGGCGAAGGATCTGCTGGTCTATGCGATAGAACACACCGAGCAGCGCCTGAACGTGCGTGAACTGCTGCGGCCCGCGGTGTTTGTCCCGGAAAGCAAACGGCTCAATGTGCTGCTGAAGGACTTCCGTTCCAACCGCAATCACATGGCTGTCGTCGTGGACGAGTACGGCGGCGTCGCCGGTATCATCACCATCGAGGATGTACTGGAACAGATCGTCGGCGATATCGAGGACGAGCATGACGTGGAAGAAGAGGGCACGATCCGCAAACACAGCGCGGTGCATTACACCATCAAGGCGCTGACGCCGATCGAGGATTTCAACGAGTATTTCGGCACCGTTTATTCGGATGAGGAATTCGATACCATCGGCGGCTTCGTGGTGCATCGTTTCGGTCATCTGCCGCGGCGCGGCGAGCGCATCGTCATCGATAACTATCTCTTCAAGATATTGCGCGCCGACAACCGCCGCGTGCACATGCTGCAGCTCACCGTGTTGCCAAAGTCGACCAGGGGCGATGGCGTGGTCGCCGTCACCGTCACCGGCAACGAGGGAAACGCCGCTTCGTGATCAGCACGCATATCTCACCGGGCGGCGGTCGAGCGGCATCCAGTATCGAGACCATCCAGCTCCTGCCGGTCCGGAAATCGACCGCGTGTTTGCGCAGTGTGCCTGTCCCGACCTGGCTGGATTGCGCGCGCCGGTATGGCCCAGGCCAGCCTCTCGATCGCTACGCGGTCTCACCTTCTCCGGAATTCCGGTGAGACATGCGGGCTAGGCTGTCTGCCCGCTACGGCGGGTTTATCGTCCTGCTGGCCGGCGCACTGGGTGTGACGGCTTTCGCTCCGCTGGGATGGTATCCGGTTGCCTATCTCTCGCTCGCCGTTCTGTTCAGCCAGTGGCTGGAAGATACGCCCCGCCAGGCCTTGCGCCACGGCGCCCTGTATGGACTGGGATATTTCGGCGCAGGCGTCTCCTGGGTGTACGTCAGTGTGCATACGTACGGACATGTTGCGATGCTGCCCGCCGCCCTGGTCACCGCGGCGCTGGTTGTCTATCTGGCACTTTATCCCGCCTTGCTGGGCTATTGCCTCAAACGCTGGCTGCCGGTGTCGGCGCCGTTGCCGCTGCTGGTTGCGTTTGCCGCCGGCTGGATACTGTTTGAATGGCTGCGCGGCTGGCTGTTCACCGGGTTCCCCTGGCTGACGCTCGGCAGCAGTCAGGTCGACGCCCCGCTGGCCGGCTATGCGCCGCTATCCGGGGTCTATGGTGTCGGACTGGCCGCCACGCTGACGGCTGCGATGCTGGTGGCCCTGCTGCACCGCCGGATGCGACTGCCGGCCCTGCTTGTCCTGGGCGTGGTCTGGGCGGGCGGCATCCTGCTGGATCACCTCGAATGGACCGGCGTGCGCGGTGCGCCGCTGAAGGTGGCGCTGGTGCAGGGCAACATCGCTCAGGAAACCAAATGGGCGCCGGGTAATTTCAAGCATACGCTGACGCGCTACATGACGCTCACCTTCGATCTGGCGCCCACGGATCTGGTGGTCTGGCCCGAAACCGCTATCCCGGCGTTTTACGATCAGGTCCAGGACAGCCTCATTCCGCAGCTCGACGCCGAGCTGCGCGCCATGCATAGTGTCCTGCTGACCGGGATCCCGGTGCTGGACAAGACGAACTGGCGCTACTACAACAGCGTCGTGACCCTCGGAGAGGAGCGCCGCTTCTACTACAAACAGCACCTGGTGCCGTTCGGCGAGTACCTGCCGCTGCGCGGATTGCTGGGTGACAGCCTGGACGCGCTGGCGGTGCCGAATGCGGATTTTTCCAGCGGCGAGTCGACACAGTCCCTGCTGGTGGCCGACGGTTATCCGGTGGCCACCTCGATCTGCTTCGAGGTGGCGTTCGCCGAAGAGATCCGCCGCGCCATGCCGCAGGCCGCCTTGCTGGTCAATGTGAGCAATGACGGCTGGTTCGGCGATTCGCTGGCGCCGCACCAGCACCTGGAAATGGCGCGCCTGCGGGCCAGGGAAACCGGACGACCCATGCTGCGCGCCACCAATACGGGTATTTCCGCCATAATCGACCATACAGGGCGGGTCATTGCCCGCAGTCCGCAGTTCGAGGAGGCGGTGGTTACCGGAACCATCACGCCACGCCAGGGGTCGACACCCTATGTGCTGCTGGGCAATACGCCGGTGGTGATCCTGGCCGTACTGTGCCTGCTGGCGGCGGGGCTGGTGACACATCGCACTGATCCATTATAGTGATCGATGTGCGACAGGTGTCGCTGGTCGTCAATCGCTCCGGCCAGGCGAACAATCGGGCCAGTACGCATGACGGACATTCTGTCCGCCTAATTCCGCTGACTGGCGAGCTGAATCACATTGTCGGGCAAATCCCTGTCGATATGATGCAGTTCAGGCACCAGGATAGCGATGCCTTTTAACAGGGCCTCTTCGTCATAGGCCTTACAGGCCACGTCCATATTCCTGATGGTCTCGTCGAGAAGTTGCCAGTCAAACCTTCGATGTTTGGCGAGGAAGATCTTCTCGTGCTGCGTGCCGACCAGTCGTTCCTTTTCATGAAAAAGTTCTTCAACGAGTTTTTCGCCCGGGCGCAGACCGGTGTAGACGATTTCGATATCCTTGCCGGGCTCATTACCGGACAACCGGATCATCTGCTCTGCCAGGTAGGTGATGCTGACCGGTTCGCCCATGTCCAGCACGTAGATCTCACCGCCGCTGCCCATGGATTCGGCCTGCAATATCAACTGGCAGGCCTCGGGGATGGTCATGAAATAACGGGTCATTTCCGGGTGGGTCACGGTCACTGGACCACCGGCTTCGATCTGCGCCTTGAACAGGGGCACGACACTGCCACTCGAGCCAAGCACATTGCCGAAACGCACAGTGATAAAACGGGTTGATGACTGCTGGTTGAAATTCTGGCAGAAGATCTCCGCGATCCGCTTGCTGGCACCCATGTTGTTGGCGGGATTGACGGCCTTGTCTGTCGATATCAGTACAAAGGCATCACTACCGTTACGGTCTGCGGCAAGTGCCATGACCCACGTACCGCAGACATTATTCTGGATAGCCTCCCGTATCTGTGATTCCAGCATCGGGACATGCTTGTAGGCGGCGGCGTGATAGATAACATCCGGGTGATAGCGTTGAAATACCTGCTCGACGGCAATGGCATCCGTCACGTCGCAGAGCATGACCTGGATATCCAGGCCGGGGAACGACTGCCGTAGTTCATTTTCGATGCCAAACAGACTGAACTCGCTGTTTTCCAGTAACACCAGTTTTGCCGGGCTCAGTCGGGCCACCTGGCGGCATAATTCAGTACCGATCGACCCGCCGGCGCCACTGATCAGCACACACCGCTCGGAAAGTTCGGCGCTGATTGCCGACCGGTCAAGCGCAACCGGATCCCTGCCCAACAGATCTTCAATCGATAATTCCCGCAGGGTATCGATGCTAACGCGGCCGGCCATCAGGTCCTGCATGCACGGGATAGCCCGAAACGGGGTGCTGGCCACCTCGCAATATTCCACGATGCGCCGCAACTGCCGGGAGCGTGCGGAGGGTATGGCAATCAGAATGAGGTCTATTTCCAGCCTGGTCACCAGATCGGGGATCTGCTCGCAGTTGCCAAGTACCCGTATGCCGTGGATCTCGGTTCCGCGCAGGCGTTTCTTGTCATCGATAAAGCCGACAGGCTCCAGGCTGCGTTCCGGATCACGCAGCAGATCCCGGGTCAGCATTTCCCCGGCACGGCCGGCGCCGACGATGAGGATGCGTTGTCCGTTTCCGAGATAGAACTTCCGGTCCTTGAGCCAGCGATAGAAAAACCGCGGGGTTCCAAGGACCACGATCAACAGCAACCAGTAAACGGGGAAAACCGCTCTGGGGATGGTGTTCAGGCGCGTCAACAGGAACATGGTTGCCATGCCGATGAGCGTCCCCACCGAGACGGCCTTGATAATACGTAGCAGGTCCGGCATGGAGGCAAAGCGCCAGTCGCCGCGGTAAAGCCCGAAATAGACAAACGCTCCTGCCTGTGTCATGACCAGTAGCGGTAGCCAGAGCCACGCCTGGGCAAGGTATTCTGACGGAATCTCAGAGAAATTGAATCGCAGCCAGTAGGCGGCAAACCACGCCATCGGGACCATGAAGAGGTCATGGATGAAGGCAACTAACGGGCTACGGAGCCGGCCGTAAAGTGTCATGCTTGCGTTCCTTGCGACGTTCGGCACCGCTGATCAGGCGCATAATAAGCAAGTATAGTATCGACCACACAGTTATTATGGAAGTTTGGGCATAAATGGTCTTGCCGGCAGTGACCACAGCCGTGCCGCTGCACGCCATCATCAGCGTGTACT
>Ga0210144_1000913_pt1 | contig 13318 bp, 13 predicted proteins | sample Muzzi_PWA_D2_FD_185532 | JGI IMG/M metagenome (GOLD analysis project Ga0210144, IMG submission 185532) | Wetland microbial communities from San Francisco Bay, California, USA, that impact long-term carbon sequestration - Muzzi_PWA_D2 (SPAdes) | ecosystem: Environmental > Aquatic > Marine >...
CGGGACACCGGCCGGCATCTGCACGATGGAGAGCAGCGAGTCCTGGCCGGAGAGGCTCGAAGTCTTCACCGGAACCCCGATGACGGGCAGCGGAGTGAGGGCGGCGGCCATGCCGGGAAGGTGGGCCGCCCCGCCGGCGCCGGCGACGATGACCCGGAGCCCGCGATCCACGGCACTCTGTGCGTAGTCATACAGCCGCCCCGGCGTGCGATGGGCGGAGACGATGGTCATCTCGTACGCTACGCCCAGCTCGTCCAGGGCATCCGCCGCCGCCTGCATGACCGGCAGATCCGAATCGCTGCCCATGATGATTCCAACCAGAGCCTGGGTCACGGATGGTCCTCCCCGGTAATTTCCATCAGTTCACGTACCTGTTCCGCCTTGCGACGGGCCTCGCGGATGTCGCGGTCGAGCACGGTGACATGGCCCATCTTGCGGAAGGGAGTGGTGGCGGCCTTGCCGTAGATGTGCACACACACGCCGGGGATGGCGAGCGCCGCCGCCATGCCCCTGATCACCGGACGACCGTGATGCCCGGGTGCGCCAAGCAAATTGATCATCGCCGCCGGCGAGAGTTGCTCTGTCGCTCCCAGCGGCAGACCGATGACCGCGCGCAGGTGCTGCTCGAACTGATCGGTGACACACGCTTCGATGGTGTAGTGCCCGGAGTTGTGGGTGCGGGGAGCGACCTCGTTGACCAGGATCTCGCCCTCGCGGGTCAGGAACATCTCCACGCCGAAGATACCCACGCCCCCGAGAGCCTCCACCGTGCGTACGGCCAGGGTTTCCGCCGCCGCGGCGGTCTCCGGCGGCACATCCGCCGGAGCGAGCAGCAGGTCGAGTACGTTCTGCCCGGGGCGGAAGATCATTTCCACCACCGGGTAGCAGCGGATTTCCCCGTCCCTGCCGCGGGCGACCAGTACGGCAATCTCCTTCACGGCGTCGACGAAGCGTTCCACGAAGGAGGATACCGGCAGGTGGCGGGCGAAATCCTCCTCCGATTGCAGCACCGCCACGCCGCGGCCGTCGTAGCCGCCGCGCCGGGCTTTCTGTACCAGGGGATAGCCGAAGGCGCTGAACGCGGTCGCGAAGTCCCCCTTCACCTCGCGGAAATCGGAGGTGGGTATATGCGCTTCGCGCAGCCGCTGTTTCTGCGTTAGCTTGTCCTGGATGACGGCGAGGATCCCGGGTGACGGCTGGATGCACCGGCCCTCACGCTCCAGCTCGAGCAGGGTCCCGGTGTCGATGTCCTCGATGTCGAACGTGGTCACATCGGTGGACTCGACCAACTCCCGCAAACGGGCAGGATCGTGGCAGTTGCCAACAATCTGGTGCCCCGCTACCTGTCCGGCGGGCGAGCCGGGACTGGAGTCGAGTACCACGCAGTTGCAGCCCAGACGTCTGGCTGCTTTCACCATCATGCGGCCAAGCTGGCCACCGCCAATGATGCCGATGCGAGCGACGGGGAAGGGATAAGCGTCCATAATGCCAAAGGGGTTAAAAAAGCGTAAGTCCAGTCAATCGTGCGAGTTAAAATCCTGATCAGGCATGGGTCGTCCTGCTCTCCGAAGTCAGGGGTCACAGGTTCGGACCCGGTCGGGCGCGCCATTATAACCACGGTGGTGTGGTTGCGGAATTCAGACAGGCACTCGAATGAAAGTGATCAGCCGTGGGGAGCAGATAAACCGCCGGCAGCGGATAGCCGGGTGTATCCTCCCGGAATGTGTGGGTTATGCTACTTGTCCGACTTCAGATCCACCTGACAATGGCAAGACCCGCGGGATATCCTGAAACGGCAACGCCAAGGTATGCACTTTCTTTCCATTCAACGATTGCTGGGGCTGATGCTGATGGTCTTCAGCGTCCTGCTGTTGCCGCCGGTCGTCGTTTCCTGGCTGTACAATGACGGGGAAATGCACGTCTTTCTGCTCGGTGCAGCCGTGGTCTTCCTGCTGGGTCTGGTGAGCTGGCTGCCGGCAAGCCGCAGCAAGGCTGAGCTGCGGGTCCGGGAAGGTTTTCTGATCGTGGTATTGTTCTGGGTGGTACTGGGCCTGGTGGGCTCATTACCACTGATTCTGGCGGAACAGCCGCATTTGTCGGTCACTGATGCCGTCTTCGAATCCCTGTCCGGTCTCACCACCACCGGCGCCACGGTCATTACCGGTCTGGACGACCTGCCCGCCTCCATCCTGTTCTACCGGCAGCAGCTGCAATGGCTGGGCGGCATGGGCATTATCGTGCTGGCGGTCGCCATCATGCCGATGCTGGGTGTCGGCGGCATGCAGTTGTATCGCGCCGAGACGCCCGGACCGCTCAAGGACGCCAAGCTGACTCCGCGTATTACGGAAACAGCCAAGGCGCTCTGGTACATCTACCTGGGCCTGACCATCGCCTGCGGCGTCAGCTACTGGTTCGCGGGCATGACCGCCTTCGATGCCATCGGTCACAGTTTTTCCACGATTTCCATCGGCGGCTTCTCAACCCACGACCAGAGTATCGGCTATTTCGAAAACCCCACGATCGAGATGATTGCCGTGATATTCATGTTGCTGGCCGGGATGAATTATGCGTTGCATTTCACGGCCTGGCGTTCGATCAGCCTGCGTCCCTACCTGCACGACTCCGAGGTGAAGACCTACCTGGTGGTGCTCATGCTGGTGACGGCAATCACGGTCGTGTACCTGTATTACACCCATACCTTTATCCTCTTCAGCGATGCCCTGCATGTCGGCCTGTTCCAGGTGATATCCATCGGTACGACAACCGGTTTTACGACCACGGAATATTTTGTCTGGCAGGGTTTTCTGCCGGTCCTGCTGCTGTTTGTCAGTTTTATCGGAGGCTGCGCGGGATCCACCGGGGGCGGTATGAAGGTCATCCGTTTCCTGCTGCTCCTCAAGCAGGGCCACCGGGAAATCATGCGGCTGATCCACCCCAATGCGCAGATCCCGGTAAAGATCGGGCAAAAGTCTATTCCGGACAGGGTGTTGCAGGCGATCTGGGGCTTTTTCGCCGCCTACATCGGCAGCTTCGTGGCGATCATGTTGTTCGTGATGGCAACGGGGCTCGATCAGGTGACGGCGTTTTCTGCGGTTGCCGCCTGCATGAACAACCTCGGTCCCGGGCTGGGCGATGTCGGCGCCAACTACGTCACCATCAATGATCCGGCCAAATGGGCGCTCAGTTTTGCCATGCTGCTTGGCCGCCTCGAGGTCTTTACCCTGGTGGTCCTGTTCAGCCGCGCATTCTGGCGACATTGAACGGATCGTCGGGCGACCCGACCTCGCATGCATAACGCCCCGTAACGGCCTGGATACATTCCAGTTCCCGTGACGGGAGCCTCTGCATCGCTTCATACAAACCTGACAGTGTGCTAAACCTGACCGGGTGGATATCCCATGCCGGGCATGGATTATCATTCTATCCACTCTGTAACGCGATTTATTTACGCTGATATAATTAGCTTATTATTATGTATTGATATATGGTGGTACCAATGAAGATACTGTTGCGTGAAATCAGAATGTTGCTCAACGGACTGCTGTTCGCATGCCTGTTCATGCCGGCGCTGCTGTGGTTGCTGAACTTCAAACATGGAATCCACCTTGCAGGATTCGATTCACTTTCTGTTTATTCCTATTACCGGAACTTCTACACAGGCCTGGATAATCCGCTGGTCTGGCCCCTGCTGCTGGCGCCCTACCTGTTGCACAGCCTGATACGCCTGCTGTTCCGCTCCAGCGGACCGCGAGCCCAGGCAACGGCGCCACTGGAGCAGGCGACACTCAAAGGCCACGCGGAGACCATCAAGGACCTGATCGCGCATGGTAAGGATATCAATGCCAGAAATATCCGCGGCTATACGCCGTTACATCTGGCGGCAACGAAGGGCAACAGCGAGGTGGTACAACTCCTGCTGGAAAATGGAGCCGAGGTCGATGCAACCGCAACCGACTCCGGCTGCACGTCCTTGCACTATGCAGCCAGCCTCGGCCATGTCGAGTTGTGTGAATTGCTCGTCCGTTACGGTGCGGACCCCGATGCACAGACCACCAGGCAGGAGACTCCCCTGCATCTGGCCGTTGCCAATGGTCACGCCGGAGTGGTGGCAACATTGCTGAAATATAACGCAAGGCTGGATATCAGGGACACGCACGGCATGACGCCGCTGCAGCAGGCGGAAACTGTCAAAAAAGGGGAGATTGTCACCCTGATCCAGCAGCACCTCAGAGAGGTATGGCCATACCTGATTATATCGCGCGGTTGATGTGCAGCTTCCAGGCGACAAACCCGTCGTCCTGAAATCAACCACGACAGCGGCATCGGCATTCCCGACAGCCTCTTTGCTCGTTGTTATCCTGACCCGAATGGCGCTAACTTAATGGATATCGTTTATTAAAGAACCAATGGCCACGGAAGCACACGGAAAACACGGAATATTCACGGATAATTTCTGTGTCTTCCGTGGGTCCCGTGGCTATTTATCCTGATCCCGGAAACTTACCTCACTCACCCTCACGACATACCAGTGACGCCCTGCTTTTATACCTGGCGAGCTGATCGTTCCAGGAATTACACGTCGAGACGCGGCAGCCGGCGCGCAAACGACGTTTGTAATCGGTGATTTTCTGCTGATAGCCTGCACAGCGACGGGCATCCCGCGCGATCCGGCGCGCGCGCTGCTTTTCATCGGCGGCGACTTGCTCGTTGCGATCGCGTTTTTCGGCGGCCATCCTGCTTTCCCGTTTCCTGATCTCGCCGAGCCGCGCCCGCTCCCCGGGTCTCAAACCGCCGCCGCTCGACCTGTCGTCCCCGCTTGCCGGCCTGACTTCGACCTGCATCACCGTCGCTGCAGGCGGCGGCCTGTCGCCGAACTGCACCCGACCCTGTTCATCGGTCCATTTATAGACACTGCCGGCGGCCGCCGGCACGCTGATGACAAGACCCAGGGTAATCCCAGCCAGGTTTTTCATGTGCACCTCCTGTGCGTAGTACTTCCTGTATCAATGAAAAAACAACGTATGGACACCTCGAATTGTTTGCTGTAAATGCCGGATATCTGTCCGGGACCCCACAGGCCAGGCCACCGTACAACTGCTGACTGCGCGCCGCGTTCCTGCTATCCGGTGGCCGGTTGATGGCTTCTGGCCTGCAGGCGCACCCGCACGGCATCCTCGAAGTCCAGTTCCTCGAGGTGCGTGTCCATCACCCTGAGTGCCTGTTCGATCTCGGGAATGATCACGTTCTCCAGGGCGCGGGCACGCCGCTCGGTAATACGGTACTCGGCCTGCAGACGGTAGAGGTTGCCGGAGATGCCGGCAAGCCGGACAGCTGGCTGCAGCAGCTCGCTGAAGGCCGCACCGCATCGTTCGGCTTCCGGTGAGGGGTTGGCCGCCACACGCCGTGCCGCGGTTTCCGCCGGCGCTTCATCCAGCGACGTGTCCACCAGGGTCACACCCATGAAGTTGCGCTGCGTCATCCCGACCTGCGCACCCGCGAGAACCGCCGCCGGGTAGACGCTCAGGCCCTCAAGCCCGTGATGCCCGACGGCGGCGGCGAGCTGCCGGCCGGCTGTGTGTGCGAGCGCCTCGATCCGTGCGCCCAGACTCGCATAGGCCTCGAGCTGTCGCAGCAGTTCCGCCGCCAGCAGCAGCCGCTTCTCATCGAGGAAATCATAGGCCTCGCCAACCACCAGCCGTTCCTCACGGAGCGCCAGCACGGCCGCGCGCGTCGGAGCCTGGTCCGTTGCCGTCATGGCGGCGATTCCGCCTCGATAAACTGTGCGATCTGCCGGTCGCTCAAGCGGTGCAGTTCCGTTTTCGGCAGGGTCCGCAGCAGCTGCCAGCCGATTTCCATACTTTGTTCAAGCGTTCGCGCACCCTGCTGCTGCACCAGTTCCCGCTCGAAGTGCTCGCCGAGATCGAGGAACTGCCGGTCGATGGACGACAGGCCATCGCGGCCGACCACGCTTGCCAGCACGCGCACGTGCACGGCGCGCGCATAGGCGGCGTAGAGCTGGTTGGCGAGCGCCGGGTGATCGGCGTGGGTGTAGCCCTTGCCGGTGCCGTCCTTCATCAGGCGTGACAGCGAAGGCAGCACCTTGACGGGTGGAAAGATGTCGGCGCGGTCAAGTTCCCGGTCGAGCACGATCTGGCCTTCGGTGATGTAACCGGTCAGATCGGGTATCGGGTGGGTGATGTCGTCCGAGGGCATGGTGAGGATCGGCAGCTGGGTGAGCGAACCCGGCACGCCTTTCAGACTGCCGGCGCGTTCATACAGCGTGGCAAGATCGGAATACAGGTAGCCCGGGAACCCCTTGCGGCTCGGCACCTCGCCATGACTCGCGGAGACCTCGCGCAAGGCCTCGCAGTAATTGGTCATATCGGTCATCACCACCAGGACATGCTTGCCTTCCACGAAGGCGAGGTATTCCGCCGCGGTCAGGGCGTAGCGCGGACAGAGCAGGCGCTGCGTGCTGGAATCCGAGGCCAGGTTGAGGAACAGCACGGTATGCTCGAGTGCGCCGCTGTTCTCCATGGCGGAGCGGAAACGCTCGGCGGTGTCATAGGGCACGCCGATGGCGACGAACACCATCACGAAATCGCCCGCCGCATGTCCGCGCAGGCGCGCATGATGGGCGATGTCGATCGCCAGTCGATCATGCGGCAGGCCGGCGCCGGAGAAAATCGGCAGCTTCTGACCGCGCACCAGGCTGTTCATGAGATCGATGGTGGAGATGCCGGTCTCGATGAAGTCAGTGGGCACGGCGCGCTCGGAGGGATTGATCGCCAGTCCGTCGATGCGCAGGCTGCGGGTCGCCGAAACCGGCGGCCCGCCGTCGATCACCCGGCCCACGCCGTCGAACACGCGACCCTGAAGGTCCGGCCCGACGGCGAAGTGCAGCGGCTCGCCCGGAAAACGCACGCGCGTCCCGGACAGACTCAGCCCGGCGGTGGACTCCAGCACCTCGATAGTCAGGATATCGTGATCCAGCGCCGCGATACGTCCCAGGCGCACTCGCCCCTCGGTGTCCTCGACCTCGACCGCTTCGTTCAGGCCGGCGTTCACCGTGCGCCTGATAAACAGCAGCGGTCCCTCGATGCGGGTGGCGGTGCCGGTGGCGTAGACATCAGCTCGCATCGGCCGTGCTCCTGCGGGTCAATTCCGCCACGCCGGTATCCAGGCGACGTTGCAGTTCCCCGAACTGCTCCAGCTGGTCATCGTCGATATCCTCACCCATGCGGCGCAGCTCGCGCATCACCGGCAGCTGGCTGATGGCCTCGACGCTGACGCGCTGGGCGACGGCCGCCTCCGTGAGGTCGATGAAATGATTGAGAGTCTGCATCATCGCAATCTGCCGGGCCGCCGAACAGAAGCGGTCTGTCTCGGAAAACGCCGACTGGCGCAGAAACGCCTCGTTGATCAGTTCGGCACACAGCAGCACCTGCTGCTGGCGCGGCGGCAGGGCATCCTTGCCGACGATACGCGCCATGCGCTCCAGGGTGGCCTGCTGGGCGAGCAGGCCGAGGAAGCGCCTCCGCTGCTCCGCCCACTGCGGATTGCCGCACTGGCTCCAGAACGGAGCCAGCACCTCGACGTCCTCGGAGTAGGAATGCAGGGGATGGACGGCCGGATAGAATCGGGCCTGGGCTCGGCCGGGATCGAGCGCCCAGAAGCAGCGCACGTAACGCTTGGTGTGCGTGGTCACCGGTTCGGAGAAATCCGCCGAAGGCGGGCTGACCGCACCGATGATACTGAGCGAGCCGATCTTCCCGCTCAGGGTGCGCACATGGGCGGCGCGCTCATAAAAATCCGCCAGGCGGCTGCTGAGGTAGGCCGGGTAGCCCGCTTCGCTCGGCAATTCACCGAGGCGGCCCGAGACCTCGCGCAGCGCCTCTGCCCAGCGGCTGGTGGAATCGGCCATCAGGGCGACGCGCATGCCCTGGTCGCGGAAATACTCGCCCACGGTCACCGCGGTATAGATGCTCGCCTCGCGCGCCGCCACCGGCATGTTGGAGGTATTGGCAATGATGACGGTGCGCTCCATCAGCGGACGGCCGCTGCGCGGGTCCTCGAGCGAGGGGAACTCGTGCAGCACCCCGGCCATTTCATTGCCGCGCTCCCCGCATCCGACATAGACGATCACATCGGCATCGCACCACTTGGCGAGCGTCTCCTGCAGCACGGTCTTGCCGGTGCCGAACCCGCCCGGCATCGCCGCCCGCCCGCCGCAAGCCAGCGGGAACATGCTGTCCAGCACGCGCTGCCCGGTGAACAGGGGACCCTCAACGGGAATACGCGCCGCCACCGGCCGCGGCCGCCTCACTGGCCAGCGGTGGCTCAGCGTGATGTCATGGCTCTCGCCCTGATCGTCGCGCAGGACACACACCACCGCGTCCTCGGGATAGTCGCCGGCAGCGGCGATCCTGGTGACCTCGCCGCCGTGGCCCGGCGGCGCCAGCGCGCGCTGCGCGCGCGCATCGGTCCGGGTGACGCTGCCGATCACGTCCCCCGGCTTCAGCAGGTCGCCGAGGCTGATGGAGGGTTTGAACGGGTAGGTGCGCTGATCATCCGGCGGGCTGATCCCGGGCTGGACGTAACGCCCCAGGCCGATGAGCGGACGCAGCAGGCCGTCGAAGATATTCCCGAGCAGTCCGGGCCCGAGCCGCACCGACAGCGCCGCGCCGGTCGCGCTGATGGGGTCGCCCGGCCGCAGACCGGTGGTGTCTTCGTAGACCTGGATGACCACGGTCTCACCGTCGATGCGAATCACCTCGCCCGGCAGGCGTTTACGGCCGACCAGCGCCGCCTCGTTCACCTGGAAAGAGCGCCTGGTCACGGCCCGCAGCACGGGACCGCTGATCCAGGTAATCGTGGCGTCGGTCATAGGAGATTCGCCGGCGGCACTCAGCCGTCAGTCGCTGCGCCGGCGTTGCATCTGGCCAGCAGCAGTGATTCGATGCGCGTCTGGTCACGCAGCAGGCCCTCGAGGGTGCCATCGACGCAGGTCCCGTTGGCGCAGATGCGCAAGCCGGCGGAGATTTGCTCCCGGGGAATAAACTCCGGCAGGCGTCCCAGCTGCCCGGCCAGCAACTCCTCCAGCGCCGCGCGTTCCTGCACCGGCCAGTCGAGGGGATACTCGATCTGCCAGTCGGTCACGACCAGCAGGGTGCATGCCCGGTGCACCAGGTAATCGATCCATTGCCGCCGCGCCTTCTCCTGCGACCAGCGCGCCAGCAGCGCCTTGCGCAGGGGCTGCCAGGCCGCGGCCAGCAGCCACAGATCGGCGCCCTCGCGGCGGCGGCGGCGGCGTGTCTGCAGTTGCGCCTCGGCGGCGGCCAGACGCGAACGCCGCTCTTCCCGGATACCCTGGACACTCTGGTGCAGGCGCGCACGCGCCTCGGCATTGGCCTGTCGAATCACCTGCGCGGCCTCGCGCTGTGCCTGTCCCAGCAGCTCGTTGCAACGTTCGTCGCGATGCCGTGCGACGACCTGAAGCAATTGCCGCATCTGCACCTCGAGCGCATCGTCCGGGGAGGCGCTCATTCCAGTACCCCGAGCTGAGCGCGCAGGCGTGTCGCCAGATCCGGCAATCCGGCCCGGTGGCGCACATCCGGCACAATCACCACCGGCGGCGTCACCAGGGCAAGCAGCCGATCCAGTTCCGCCGTCGGAATATACCGGGCGGTCGCGGCGCCGATCAGCACCAGGGGCGCCTGCTCGCAGGCGGAATGGATCTGCGGCAGGAGCTCATCCTTGCCCGGGACACGGACCTCCAGGCCGGCCAGACGGTATCCGGCGGCCTCGACTTCGTCTCCGATGTACACGGGAGAGGACATGCGGGGTACTAGAGAATCCGGTTCAGAATCAGGATCGAGATGATCAGGCCATAAATGGCGATACCCTCGGCCAGCCCCACCATGATCAGGGCGCGTCCCAGCAGTTCGGGCTTCTCCGCCATGGCCCCGATGGCCGCGCTGCCGACACTGGCCACGGCGAAGCCGGCGCCGAGCGAGGACAGGCCGGTCGCCAGCGCCGCCGCGATGAACCCCCACTGGATGGCGCCGGAAGACAGCGCCGTCGCGGTGCTGCCGGCCTCCGCGGCGATGGCCGGTGACCACCAGAAAATCAGCGTCGCCGCCAGACTGATGATGGCTGCGGCCCCGGCCAGCCAGACGGGCGCCGCCTTGATACCTCGTGTCATGTCATGCTCCTTGTCGCAACTTCGGATTCGGGTGCAGCCATCGGGTGGAAGGTGCGCCCCGTGCCGCGTAAAAAGCGGATAAAGAACTCGAAGAGTATCAATCGGGTCGTTTGCACGGACACGACCAGACCTTCGAGCATTATAACGATCAGGTTGCCCAGCAACAGGATCAATGCGCCGAACAGAGGGTTGTCCAGCGTGGTTGCCATCACCGTGAATGCCAGCGACAAACCCGCGTGCGCCAGTGCAAAGGCGCCGACGCGCACGAACGAAATGCTGTTGAGCAGCAGCTGCAGGATGCTCTCGATCAGGGTTCCGGAGGCCGCCACCAGACTCGACCAGAACCGCCCGCCGCCCGGTCTGTATTGCAGGCCCAGGCTGCCCAGCAAAAACCAGATCGCCGCCGCCGCCGCGACATACCGTGCCGCAGGCAGGAACAGCGTGGCGACAAGTGCAAGGTAGATCACCGGAACCGCCGCCTCGACCTGCACCCAGCGGCGCAGTTCACCGCGCCAGGCCGCCTGCACGGCATTGAGCACCAGCCCGAGCAGCAGGATGATCACGCCTGCGGCGAGCGGCACCAGCAGCACCGGCAGCGGCTGTTCCACCGGATTCACCCACAGGGGCGCAATCCACCCGTCCTGTCCGAACACGCTGCCGAACACCCAGCCGAACAGCATCGCCGACAGGCCGTTGGGTATCAGCAGGCGCAGCAACGGCCAGCGCCTGCGCAGCGCCACGCCGGCCGCCACCAGCAACAGCCCCTGGCCGACATCACCGAACATGTAGCCGAACAGCAGCGGTGTCAGCAGCGCCAGGAGCGGACTTGGATCGGCTTCCGCCGCGGCGGGCGTGCCCAGCATTCGCGCGAACACCTCGAATGGCTGTGCCCACCAGGGGTTGCGCAACACCAGGGGCACCGCCAGTTTTCGCGGTGGCTGCGGGAAATGCATCATGGCGTCGAGCCGCGCCTGCTGCAGCGTGCCGCTCAGGCGTTCGCCGCTGATATCATCGGTCCATCCGGTCACCCAGGCGAAATTTTCCGACACCGGAACGCTGCTCATCGTGCCGAGAAACCATTCCAGTCGCTGCAACTCGCCCAGGGTCATGGCCAGGTAATGCGAGCCTGAAAGCGCTTCGACGCGCTGGAGCGCGCGCCCGATTTGCAGGTCGAGCTGCGCCAGCCGCTTGCCGACCAGCCCGCGGGCGGCAGCCGGCGTCGACGGCAAGGATGATGGCAGTCGCAGCGCCCGCGCCTTGCGTTGCGCGAGTTCCACGGTCAACGCATCGAGTGCGGCAGTCTGTCCGACAGCCAGCAGGAAATCATGGTCCTCCGAGCGCACGCGAAGGTGCAGGACCGCAGCCGGCAGCGGGTCGAGACGTACCGCCGGCGGGAGCACGAACGCGCGGGACTGGAGCACCGGACCCGCGGCCGCCAGCAGGGCGAAGTCGGGGGTGTTATCCCCGAACTGCTGCAGCAGCTCATCGAAGAGCCGCAGCTCGGTCTGAACACTGAGGCGTATCTCCAGTCCCCGGATCACGGGTGCGGCCGCTTTCTCCCAGGCCTGCAGGCGCCGCAGGGCATTGTTGAGTATCCGGGCCGGGCCGATCACAGAGTGTCCCGCCACGGCTTCGGCCTCCGGCCAGTAGGTTCGATAGCGGCGCGCCAGACGACCAAATTCCAGCAACCCTTGCCGCAGATCCGTCAGATTGATGCGCGGGTACCCGTCCCGTGAGGCTTCGAGCTCGACGCTGCCAGTGCGCGAAAGGGCTTCCACGGCCAGCGGAAGGTCCGCACGCGAACTCAGCAGCTCGAACCAGCGGGCACGCACCGGACGCAGCATCAGAGCGTCGACTCTGTCATGCCGGCAAACAAGGCGCGTTGCAGCAGCTGGGCGCGCAATTTCTGCACATCCAGCGCGACCAGCCCGAGATGGGCAAAAGCGGCCGCCGGCTGGAAACTGTAACGGCGAAAGGCGCGATTCAGCTCCCGCAACAGCTTTTCGTGCAGGAGCGCGCTGGCCGCCGTCGAATGCAGACTCAGAGCGCCGATATGCCGGCGTAGCAGGCGCGCGAGCGCTTCCACCCCGACGACAAGGCGTGCGGCATCCGGCCAGAGCGCCCGCCAGTGTTCGAGCCATGAGGCGTAGAGGGGCTCGCCATGCTGCCAGTCCCTGAGCAGCGGGGCATAGTCGGAAGCCTGCAGGGCCTGCACCCGCCCGACGCTCGTCTCGGAGGTAAAGCCTCGCAGTTCCGGATCTTCCCGCATCCAGGGGGGCGGGGAAGCGCCGGTCAACAGATATTGCAGCGCGGGTAAATCCGGCAGTCGCCTGACCCAGCTGACCGGGCTACGCCATCCTGCCGGCATCCAGTGCGCCACATCATCAACAGTGCGGCGATACTGCTGACGCAGCGCAAGCTCGATGTCATGCGCGCCGTGCCCGGCATGAAGACCCGCCACCCAGGGTCGCAGCGCCGTATTACGCGCGAACTGCAGGTACGCACCGATATCGCTGATGCTCTCGAGCCGCCGCCACACCTGCTCATCGGGACGCATCCCGTGACGCGCCTGCAGACGCGCCTGTACGTAGGCGAAACGTGCGGTCGAGTTCATGGATTCGCCTGTCCGTCAGATCCCGTAGAGTCGCCGCCGCTCAACTTCGCAACCAGTTCCTCGACGATGGAATCAAGGCGGGCGGCCTGCGGATGCTCCGGGGAGGCACTCTGCTGCACAGCACGTTCGGCGCGTTCCATGACCTCAATCTGGCGGGTCACGTGGTCGATGCTGCGCATACGCAGCAATGAAATCCGTTCGTCGGCACGCGCGGTGATTCGCCGGGCGCGCGTATAGCCAGCCTGTAACAGCGCCTGCGCCTGGCGTTCGCACTCGGCAACGGCCTCTTCAGCCGCCTGTTCCGCCTCGAGCACCCGGTTCATGGCTGCACTGGCAGCCGCGGTTTGTTCATCGGTGGGATCTTTCGTCATTCACTTGTCCGTTGACACTGGTGTGGGTCCACCGGCTACAGTCGCAAGCTCGCAGTGTAGCAAATAAGCACGTGCACTCAGTGACGAATCTGGATGGTCCTGGATGCCGATCGTGGCCGGCGGCCAGGG
>Ga0210144_1000915_pt1 | contig 13315 bp, 8 predicted proteins | sample Muzzi_PWA_D2_FD_185532 | JGI IMG/M metagenome (GOLD analysis project Ga0210144, IMG submission 185532) | Wetland microbial communities from San Francisco Bay, California, USA, that impact long-term carbon sequestration - Muzzi_PWA_D2 (SPAdes) | ecosystem: Environmental > Aquatic > Marine >...
GGGCCGGTCGGGGGCGGCGGGGGCGGCGGGCCGGGCAGGGGGAGGGATCGCTGCGCCCCTTTGCGTCCAGCGGAGCCCTGGCGCGCCGGACGGGCTCGCTGCCCCGCCGCCCGCAGCAGGGAGGTCTGGCCGGCCAGCGCCTCCGCCTGGCGCTCGACGTCGTTGCGGATCGTCCCCCGCACCGCGTCCCTGGTCAGGACGATGCCGACGGCCAGCGAAGCACCGACCCCGAGCAGGACCGTGCCGAGGATCGCCAGGAAGAGCCGCGCCCGCAGGGAGCGCATCAGGGCACAGCCTTGTAGCCGGCGCCGCGGACCGTCTGCACCAGGTCCGGACGGCCGAGCTTGCCGCGAAGCTGGGCTACGTGGACGTCGACCGTCCGCGTCCCCCCGGCGAACTCGCCGCCCCAGACCAGCTCCAGCAGCCGGTCGCGGCTCAGCACCACGCCTGGATGGGAGAGCAGCGCCGCCAGCAGGTCGAACTCGCGGGCGGTCAGCTCCACGGGCTCGCCGCCGGCGGTCACGGTCCGCGATGTTCGGTCCAGCTCGACGTCGCCCGCCGAGAGCGTGCCGCCGCCGACCGCCTCGCCGGTCCCCGAGGCGCGGCGCAGGATCGCCTTGACGCGGGCGGCCAGCTCGCGTGGCGAGAAGGGCTTGGTGACGTAATCGTCGGCGCCCGCTTCCAGCCCCGCCACCCGGTCGACCTCGTCGTCGCGGGCGCTGAGGACGAGGATCGGCACGCCGGTGCGGGCGCGCAGTCGCCGGCAGACCTCGAAGCCGTCGATGCCCGGCAGGCCGATGTCGAGGACGACCAGCCGCACCGGGTGCCGCGGCAGCTCCTCCAGGGCCTGCTCTCCGCTGCTCGCCCAGATGACCTCGAAGCCGTCGCGCCGCAGGTAGGCGCGAACCAGGTCGGCGATCGCCTGCTCATCCTCGACGACGAGGATCGCTCCCTTCATCGCACCAAGCCTCTCAGGTGCGCCCGCCGGCAGGCGGACAGGGCGGCCGCTCCCGCCGGCCGCTCCCGCCAGTGCCATGGGAGGCTAGTTGCCTTCTCCCTGCGGCCCGCCTTGAGGACCGCCCTGCGGTCCACCGGACTGCCCGCCCGGCGGAGGGGGCGGCAGCATGATCGCTTTCGCGGTCCCCCCTTCGGGCCCGCAGACGGTGACCTCCTGCCCGGCCTTCAGGTCGGTGACCGAGGTGTTCCGGCCCGGACCGGCCAGCACTTTGGTCTTGCCGTCGACGGCGACCGTCACTTCGCTGCCGTCGTTCTCCTTCAGCGTGATCGAGCTTTCGCTCGCCGAGACGACCGAGCCGCGGTCGAGCCTGATCACCTCCGCCTTCCCTTCGCGCTGCACGTGGAACTGGGCGTAGGTCAGGTCTTTGCCCATCGGGCCGCCGGGGGGCGGGGGCATCCGTTTGCCGCCCGGTGGCCTGCGGGTTTCGGACTTGCCGCCGCCGGAGCCGCCCTGCGCCAGCGCGACGCCGGCCAGCGCGAGCGCCGCGGCGACGCCGATCGTGGCCACCGCCTTGGCGCGGTTGCGGATTGACTTGAACATCTCGAACCTCCTGGTCGCTTGATTGGACAGCGCGATCGTCCAGCCGGCGCGTACGGCCGCGATCAGGGGTTTGTAAGAGGCGTGTAAGGACGTGTACCGGGGAGCGGGTGGAGTACGCAGCGGGTTGGGTTCTAGAATGGGGCGCGTCTCGTCACCCAAAGGAGGAAGCTGATGATCAAGGTTGCGATCGTGGCGCTGCTCGCCGTCCTGCTCGCGACGGCCGCCGTGGCCGAGGCCCACAAGCTGCCGTTCGGCCCCGCCAAGCGCGCCATTCAGCAGGAGACCGCCGACGTCTGCAACGCCATCGAAGGCTGCAGGAACTGGAGCGTCGGACCGTGCCAGCGGAAATCCTTTCATCGGATCGACTGCGTCTCCAGGGTCACCAACGGCGAAGGCGGCTCCTGTGCCTGGGTCTCGATCGCCCGCGTCCCGGCTCGCTCCCGCCTGATCCACGTCCACCACAAGCGCATCTTCTGCTGAGCGAGGGCAGCGGGCCGGCGCCCGGGCCGCTAGCTTCCCGCCTCGATGGCCGGGAGAAGGCTGAAGCACTGGGGATGGGGATACGAGGACCAGGCGCCCTCCCGCGAGGAGCTGCTGCGGGCCGCGGCCGGCGTCCGTGAGCAGCTCGGCTTCGGCGGAGAGATCGAGGATGCGGTACCGCTGTACCGAGTGGAGCTCCGAAAGCCGCGGCTGAAGGCGCCGGCCGGCCTCGGCGACCTGTTCAGCGACGACCCGTACGAGCGGGTGTCGCGGGCGCTGGGCAAGGCATACCGGGACGTGGTGCGCGGGTTCCGGGGCGAGTTCGAGAACCCGCCGGACCTGGTCGCGCTTCCGCGGGACGAGTCGGAGATCGAGGCGGTGCTCAGCTGGGCGGAGGCCGAGGGGGCCGCGGTCGTCCCGTTCGGCGGCGGGACCAGCGTGGTGGGCGGGGTCGAGCCCCGCCTTGGGGACCGGCCGGCGGTCTCGCTGGACCTGAGGCGCCTGGACCGGGTGCTGGAGATCGACGCAGAGTCGATGGCGGCGCGGATCCAGGCCGGCGCCACCGGGCCGGGCCTGGAGGACCAGCTACGGGAGCGCGGCCTGACTCTGCGCCACTTCCCGCAGTCGTTCGAGTTCTCGACGCTGGGGGGCTGGATAGCCACCCGCGCCGGCGGGCACTTCGCAACCCTCTACACCCACATCGACGACCTGGTCGAGTCGGTGCGGGCGATCACCCCGCGCGGCACCTGGGAGAGCCGACGGTTGCCGGGCTCAGGCGCCGGCCCCTCGCCCGACCGGGCGCTGATCGGCTCGGAGGGGGTGCTCGGCGTGATCGCCGAGTCCTGGGTGCGGGTGCGGGTGCGGCCGCGGTTCAAGGCCTCCTGCGGGGTCGAGTTCGACGACTTCCTCGCCGCGGCCGGCGCCGTCCGCGAGATCTCCCAGGCCGGCCTGCACCCGTCCAACTGCCGCCTGCTGGACGCGCTGGAGGCGGCCACGACCGGCGCCGGCTCGGGCGAGAGGAGCCTGCTGGTGCTCGGCTTCGAGTCGGCGCACCATCCCGTCGAGGACCCGATGGCCATCGCCCTGGAGATCGCCCGCGAGCACGGCGGCGCCCCGGGAAGAGTGAACGTCTCCGCGCCGCCCCCCGCCGACGCGGGTGCGGAAGCAAAGCAGTCGGCGGTTGACGCCTGGCGCAGCGCTTTCCTCTTCGCGCCCTACCTGCGCGACACGTTCGTCGCCTGCGGCGTCCTCTCCGAGACCTTCGAGACGGCGATCACCTGGGAGCGCTTCGAGGACTTCCACGCGAGCACGATGGAGGCCGTCCGGGCGAGGGTCGCAGAGGTCTGCGATGCACCCGCCGACGGCCGCGGCACCCCGCGGGTCAGCTGCCGCTTCACCCACGTCTACCCCGACGGCCCGGCCCCCTACTTCACCGTGATGGCCCCGGCCGTGCGCGGCGGCGAGGTGGAGCAGTGGGACGAGATCAAGTCGGCCGCGTCGGAGGCGGTGATCGAGAATGGCGGCACGATCACCCACCACCACGCGGTCGGCCGCGACCACCGCCCCTGGTACGACCGCCAACGTCCCGCCCCTTTCGCCGCCGCGCTCCGCGCCGCCAAGCAGGAGCTCGACCCCGCCTCGATCCTCAACCCCGGCGTCCTGATCGACCCCTGAACGCTTGAGTGACGATGGTGCCTAGAGGGTCATCAAATCGCCAGATAAGCGAATGCGGGGGCTGGGGGCGCCAGACCCTTCCCACCCCTCCTACCAGTGAACGCCTTTCATCAGGTGCGCGAAGGCGACCGCCTCGGTGGTCGGAGCTTTGTCGGGCGCCTCGTCGCGCTTGCCCTTCGCCGCCTGCGACTCGGGGAAGAGGTTGTAGGCGAGGTTGAGGATCCTGTCGCTGACGTTGGGCGCGACCGCGTAGAGCAGCTCGCCGAACGTGCCGAGCCGGGTCGCCACCTTCTTCGGCCTGCCGATCATCGCCCTGGCGATCATCTCCGCCGCCTCCTCCGGGGTGATCGCCGGGAACATGTCGTACATCCGGGTGGGCGCGATCATCGGCGTGCGCACCAACGGCATGTGGATCGTCGTGATGTGGACGCCGTCGTCGAACACCTCGGAGGCGATCACCCGCCCGAACGCGTCGAGCGCCGCCTTCGAGGCGACGTAGGCGGAGAAGCGCGGCGGATTGGTCTGGGTGCCGATCGAGCTGACGTCGATGATGTGCCCGGACTTGTGGGCCCGCATCGAGGGCAGCAGGGCGAGGATGAGCCGCACCGGCCCGAAGTAGTTGACCTGCATCGTCCTCTCGTAGTCGTGGATACGGTCGTAGGAGAGGCCGACCGAGCGGCGGATCGAACGGCCGGCGTTGTTGACCAGGACGTCGACTCGCCCGTGGTACGCGATCACCTCTTCGGCCATCCGGGCGACGTCGTCCATGTCGGACATGTCGCAGCGATGGACGTGGGCCACCCCGCCCGCCACCTCGATCTCGTGCTTCGTCTCCTCCAGCTTCTCGACCGAGCGGGCAACCAGCAGCACGGTCGCGCCGGCGTCGGCGACCTTGACCGCGGTCGCCTTGCCGATTCCCGAGGAAGCGCCGGTGATCAGGACCACCTTGCCGCGCACCGCCGCCGAGAGCGAGTGGTCCTTGAACAGGCCGGGGTCGAGGTTGCGCTCCCAGTAGTCCCAGACGCGGTCGGCGTAAGTCTCCAGCGGCGGCACCGCGATCCCCGACCCCTCCAGCACCGCCTGCGTCGCGGTCGAGTCGAAGTGGGTCGGGTAGCTGACGTAGTTGAGGAGGCCGGGCGGGATGCCCGCCCCGTCCAGCGCCATCTCCGCCACCCGCTTGGCGGGCGGTAGGAAGCGCAGCCCGGTGCGGACCAGGCTCGTGACCGGCTCGGTCACGTCGTGGTCGAGCCGCAGCGCCGCCTGCGGCGCGTCGGCCGCCCGCGCGAAGAGGTTGAGCACCTCGCCGGCCGTCTTCGGGTTCGGATCGGTCAGGTGGAAGGCCCGGCTGTCGAGGCCCGGCTCGTGGGCGATGTGATCGATCGCCGCGGTGACGAAGTCGACCGGGACGATGTTGATCTCGCCGCCCTCGATCCCCACCGTCGGCAGCCAGCCCGGCAGCACCCGCCGGGCCCGCTGCAGCAGCTTGAAGAGGTAATAGGGCCCGTCGACCTTGTCGATCTCCCCGCTGCGCGAGTCGCCGACCACGATCCCCGGTCGGTAGACGCGCCAGGGCCGGCTGCACTCCTCGCGCACCACGCGCTCGGACTCGTGCTTGGTCCGGAAGTACGGGTGGGTGTCGAGATTCTCCGCCTCCTCGAACATGTCCTCGCGCCAGGTGCCCCTGTAGAGGCCGGCGGCGGCGATCGAGCTGATCTGGTGGAAGCAGCCGGCCTCGAGCGCGCCCGCCAGTTCGACCGCGTGGCGCGTCCCCTCGACGTTCGCCGCCTCCTGCCTGTCGGCGGCGGCGGTCATGTCGTAGATCGCCGCCAGGTGGAAGAAATGGTCGACGCTGCCGCGCAGGGTCAGCAGATCCTCCTCGGAGACGCCGAGTCCCGGCGCGGCGAGGTCGCCAGCAACCGGCACGACGCGAGCCCCGTCGGCCCCCCAGGCGGTCCGCAGCTCCTCCAGTCGTCCCCGTGACCCGGCGCGGACCAGCGCGTAAACCGTGCCCTCGCGCTGCAGCAGCCGCTGGACGAGGTTGTGGCCGATGAAGCCCGTCGCTCCCGTGACGAAGTAGTCCATCGCCGTTCAGACTACCTCGCCCAGTAGCTCGGTAGGTCGCGCCCAAAGCGGACCGCAGTCGTTTCATAGACTGGTCGAAATGGCAGAGACGGCGACCGTCCAGATCCAGATGCCCGAGATGGGCGAGTCGGTCACCGAGGGCATCGTCCTCGAATGGCACGTCGCCGAGGGCGACTTCGTCAAGGAGGGGGACGCGGTGGTCGAGGTCTCGACCGACAAGGTCGACGCCGAGGTGCCGGCGCCGGCGGACGGCGTGATCACCAAGCTGGTCGCGCGGGTCGACGAGGAGGTGCCGGTCGGGGCACCGTTGGCCGAGATGGAACCGGGCGAGGGCTCAGACGGCTCGGCCGCGGGTCCTGTCGCGGGGCAGGGCACCCCTTCCTCGCAGGCAGCGGAGGGGGCACCCAGCCCCACGCCACCTGCGGAAGGAGCGTCCAAAGGCTCGCTCGCCGGAGCAAACGGAGGAGACGAAGCCCGGGCGACCCCGCTGGCGCGGCGCGTTGCTGCCGATGCCGGCGTCGACCTTGGCTCGGTGGCTGGCAGCGGGCCGGGGAGCAAGGTGACCAAGGAGGACGTGCTGGCCGCTGCGAACGGTGGGGGAGCCGCCCCGACGGCCGCACCTGCCGCCGGGCCGGCGCCTGCAGCTCCCGCTGTTGCCGCCGGCGAGGACAGGCAGCTGCGGGGACCGGCGGCGATGCTGGCCCAGGCGATGGGCGAGAGCCGCGAGGTACCGACCGCGACCTCGTTCCGGACGATCGCGGTAGACACGCTCGACGCGAAGCGCAAGGCCCTGAACGGGCTGCTCAAGGAGCGGGCGCTGAAGGTCTCCTTCACCCACCTGATCGCCTGGGCGATCGTGCAGGCGGCGAAGGAGTGGCCGGTGATGGCGAGGATCTTCGAGGAACGCGACGGCAAGCCGTTCGCGATCGAGAACGGCCCGATCAATCTCGGCATCGCGGTCGACGTCGAGCGCAAGGACGGCTCGCGCAGCCTGCTGGTGCCGGCGATCAAGGGCGCCGACGGGCTCGACTTCGCGGCGTTCCACTCCTACTACGAGGATCTGATCACCAAGACCCGGGAGAACAAGCTCAGCGCCGACGACTTCCAGGGGACGAACATCTCGCTGACCAACCCCGGCGGGATCGGCACCGTCGCCTCGGTTCCCCGTCTGATGAAGGGCCAGAGCACGATCGTCGCCGCGGGGGCGATCGCCTACCCGCCCGAGTGGGCGCACGCCTCCCCCGAGCGGCTGCGGCAGCTCGGCGTCTCGAAGACGATGACGCTGACCTCGACCTACGACCACCGGGTCATCCAGGGCGCCGAGTCGGGTGCCTTCCTGCGGCGGATCGAAGGCCTGCTGGAGGGCCAGGACGGCTTCTACGAGTCGGTGGCGGCCGAGCTGGGCGTCGACCCGGCGCCGCTCGCCGCGGTCCACCCGGCCTCGGCCTCGGCGCCGCCGCTCGGCGCCGCCGGACCCCCCACCGCCCCGGGACAGCCCGATGAGGAGCTGCTGGAGGCGGTCCAGGCGGCCACCTCGCTGCTCAAGGGCTACCGCACCCACGGACACCTCGCGGCTCGCCTCGACCCGCTGGGGCGCGAGCCGAAGGGCGACCCGGCGATCCAGCCCGAGAACCTCAACCTGACTCCGGAGCTGATGGCCCGGATCCCCGCCTCGATCCTTCACATCGGCGTTCCCGGCGAGACGCTGCTCGAGGTCCTGCCGCGAATGCGCGAGGCCTACTGCGGCACGATCGCCTACCAGTTCGAGCACCTCTCCTCCCACCAGCAGCGCACCTGGCTGCAGGAGATGGTCGAGACCGGAGCCCACCGGCAGCCGCTCGAGGGCGACGAGAAGCAGCGCCTGCTGGAGCGGCTGATCGACGTCTTCGAGTTCGAGCGCTTCATCGAGAAGGCCTACCTGGGACAGAAGATCTTCACGATCGAGGGGCTGGACGCGGTGGTGCCGATGCTCGACGAGCTGGTCACCCTGGCCTGCCGCGGCGGCGCCGAGGAGGTCGTCTTCGGGATGGCCCACCGTGGCCGGCTCAGCGTTCTCGCGCACAACGTCGGCCGCCCGGTCGAGTCGATCCTCGCCGAGTTCGAGGGCGCCAAGCAGATCGAGCAGGTGAAGGCGGTTGCCGCGATCCCCCACGGCGGCACCGGCGACGTCAAGTACCACTACGGCCACCAGGGCACCTACGAGACCAGCGAGGGCAAGAAGATCGCGATCCGCCTCTACCCCAACCCCAGCCACCTCGAGTTCGTCGACCCGGTGGTCGAGGGCGCCACCCGCTTCATCCAGTCAGAGCTGCAGGGCCCGCGGATCGAGCACGACCCGAAGCGCGCCGTGCCCGTGCTGCTGCACGGCGACGCCGCCTTCCCCGGCCAGGGGGTGGTCGCCGAGACGCTCAACCTGCGGGCGCTGCGCGGCTACAGCACCGGCGGCACGATCCACATCATCCAGGACAACCAGGTGGGGTTCACGACCGACCCCGAGGACGCTCGCTCCACCCCCTACGCGGCCGACATGGCGAAGGGCTTCAACATCCCGATCGTCCACGTCAACGCCGACGACGTCGAGGCCTGCTCGTCGGCGATCCGCCTGGCGATGGCCTACCGCGAGCGCTGGGGCCGCGACATCGTGATCGACCTGATCGGCTACCGCCGCTACGGCCACAACGAGACCGACGAGCCCGCCTACACCCAGCCGGCCCTGGCGGCGAAGATCAAGGCCCACCCGCCGGTCTCCGAGATCTACGCGGAGAAGCTGGTCGGCGAGGGAGCGATCTCCGCCGAGCAGGTCGAGCGGGTCCACGAGAAGCGCCACGAAGAGATGTCGGCGGCGCTCAAGGACCTGCGCAAAAAGATGGAGCTGGGCGAGTACGAAGACCCGACCGTGACCACCTCCAGCACCGGCGAACTCGACCGCAGCGCCAGCCCCCCGGTCGAGACCGCGGTCCCCGCCGAGCGGCTGCGCGAGCTGAACCGGGAGCTGCTCGAGGTCCCGGAGGGCTTCACGATCCACCGCAAGCTGCGCAAACCGCTCGGCAAGCGCGACGACGCCCTGGAGGAAGGCGGAATCGAGTTCGGCCACGCCGAGGCGCTCGCCTTCTCCTCGCTGCTCACCGGGGGCGTGCACATCCGCCTCACCGGGCAGGACACCGAGCGAGGCACCTTCTCGCACCGCCACCTCGTTCTCCACGACGAGAAGACCGGGCTTCCATACTGCCCGATGCAGAACCTGGAGGGCGCGACCGCCCCGTTCGAGCTCTACAACAGCCCGCTCTCGGAGTTGGCCTGCCTCGGCTTCGAGTACGGCTACTCGGCCGCGACGCCCAGCGCGCTGGTCCTCTGGGAGGCCCAGTACGGCGACTTCGCCAACGCCGGCCAGGTGATCATCGACAGCTTCATCGCCTCCGGCGAGGCGAAGTGGGGGCAGACGAGCCGCCTCACCCTGCTGCTTCCGCACGGCTACGAGGGCTCCGGCCCGGAGCACTCCAGCGCCCGCATCGAGCGCTTCCTCGCCCTCGCCGCGGAGGGGAACATCCGCATCGCCAACCCGAGCACGGCCGCCCAGTACTTCCACCTGCTGCGCCGCCAGGCGCTGATCCGCAAGCCGCGGCCGCTGATCGTCTTCACCCCGAAGGGGCTGCTGAGGCTCGACCGCGCCTCGGCCTCGCTGCAGCAGCTCACCGACGGACACTTCCACTTCATCCTCGATGACCCGACCGCGGCCGACCGCCGCGAGAAGGTCGAGCGGCTGGTGCTCTGCACAGGCAAGGTCTACTTCGACATCGACGCCAGCGAGCGGCGCGCGGCGGCGGACGACGTGGCGATTGCCCGGGTCGAGCTGCTCTACCCGTTCGCCAAGGAACAGCTCAGCCAGCTGATCGCCTCCTACCCGAACCTGAAGGAGATCGTCTGGACGCAGGAGGAGCCGCGCAACATGGGCAGCTGGAAGGTGATGTCGCGACGCCTCCCGGACCTGCTGCCGGAGGGCATCGAGCTCGGCTACGTCGGCCGGCCGACCCGGGCCAGCCCGGGCGAGGGGTACTCGGTGGCGCACGCGCGCGAGCAGGAGCGGATCGTGCTCACCGCGCTGACCCCGGGGGCATAGGCGCGAGTAGCCTGGTCGAGCGATGAGGAAGCCCGTTCCCGGGAAGCTGTTCGTTTGGGTCAAGCGCCTCTCCTGGATGGAGCTGGCGATCTTCAGCGCGCTGATCCTCTTCTGGCTGGCGCCGGGATTCGACACCGAGACGATGGCCTTCGGCTGGGCGCACGGGCTCGGGTTTGTGGCGCTCTGCATCCTCATCTGGGTTGCCTGCGTGAGGCGCGAGGCGCCGTACACGTTGCTGGCGGCGACCCTGACGCCGGTCGGTCCGGTCGGCAGCGTGATCGGGATCGAGCTGATCGAGCGCCGCGGCTGGGGAGTTGCGCCATCCGGCCAAATCGCACCGGAAACCCCAAAGATTCGCTAAAGGCACCTTGACCTTGGGCCGCTTACGCGCTATAGGTAAGTGGTGACTGTTCCTTTCGGGCAGTCCCAGCCTGGGGGAACAGGCGCGTCGGCATCCCTCCCTGGCTACCGACGCAGGTGCAGCGAGGGTCGCGCGGACCCCCTGCCTCCCGCGACCCTCCTGTGCCCCCCTGCCGGTAGACGCGGCTCCCAGCCTCAGCGACTCTTCCTACGCGTCAGTTCTCAGATCCCTTAAGACCGCCTGCAGGATGCCGCCGTTCTGGTAGTAGACGGTCTCGTTGGGGGTGTCGAGGCGCACGGTTGCCTCGAACTCGACGTCCCCTGCCTCCACCATGACCGTCTTGGCGTTGCCGTCCTCAAGGTCGCCTATGTCTATGACCTCTTCCCCGCTGAGGCCGAGGGAGTCGATCGACTCGCCGGCGGGGAACTGGAGGGGGAGGACACCCATGCCGATCAGGTTGGAGCGGTGGATTCGCTCGAACGACTCGGCTATCACCGCGCGGACGCCGAGCAGCTTGGTTCCCTTCGCCGCCCAGTCGCGGGATGAGCCGGAGCCGTACTCCCTGCCGGCGAGGACGACGAGCGGGACTCGATCGTCGGCGTAGGCCATCGCCGCGTCGAAGATCGTCGCCTCCTCGCCGCCGGGGAAGCGGCGGGTGAAGCCGCCGGCCCGCTCGACCAGGCGGTTGCGGAGGCGGATGTTGGCGAAGGTGCCCCGGATCATCACCTCGTGGTTGCCGCGCCGCGAGCCATAGGAGTTGAAGTCGCGTGGCTCGACGCCGTTCTCGATCAGCCACCTCCCGGCGGGGCTGTCCCTCTTGATCGCCCCGGCCGGCGAGATGTGATCGGTGGTGATCGAGTCGCCGAGCAGCGCCAGGACCCGAGCGCCGCGGATCGGCTCGATCGCCGGCGGCTCGGCCGGCATGCGCTCGAAGAAGCTCGGCTTGCGCACGTAGGTCGAGTCGGGCCAGGTGTAGCGGTCGCCGCGGGGCACCTCGATCGCGTTCCAGTTCTCGTCTCCCCTCAGCACCTCGCCGTAGTTGCGGGTGAACATCTCCGAGGCGATCGAGCGGCCGATCAGCTCCCTGACCTCGGCAGGGTCCGGCCAGATGTCGCGCAGGTAAACCGGCTCGCCCTCGGCGTCCTCGCCGAGCGGATCGCTCGTCAGGTCGACGTCCATCCGCCCGGCCAGGGCATAGGCGACCACCAGCGGCGGGCTCGCCAGGTAGTTGGCCTTGACGTCCTGATTGATGCGGCCCTCGAAGTTGCGGTTGCCCGAAAGCACCGCGCAGACCGTCAGGTCGTTCTCCTCGACCGCGGCCGAGATCTGCGGCGGCAGCGGCCCGGAGTTGCCGATGCAGGTGGTGCAGCCGTAGCCGACCAGGTTGAACTGGAGGGCGTCGAGGAACTCGGTCAGCCCGGCGCGGTGGAGGTAGTCGGTGACTACGGTGGATCCCGGGGCCAGCGAGGTCTTCACCCACGGCTTGCGCTCCAGGCCGCGCTGCACGGCGTTGCGGGCGAGCAGCCCGGCGCCGATCATCACCGACGGGTTGGAGGTGTTGGTGCAGCTGGTGATCGCCGCGATCACCACCCGGCCGTGATCCAGCTCGAAGCTCGTCCCGTCCTCCAGGGTCACCTCGATCTGGTCGCCGCTGCCGGCGCCGATCGTCGCCGCCGCGCCGCCGCTGAGCGCCGGGCGGGGCCTGCCGGCGCCGTCGCCGCGTTCCTCGGCCGGCGGGTCGGAGGCGGGGAACGACTCTTCGACCGCCTCGTCGACCTCGCTGCGCATCCGCTCGGCGGCGTCGGGGGCGAACTCCCGCATCGCCTCGAGGAACGCCGCCTTGGCCTCCACCAGCGGCACCCTGTCCTGGGGGCGCTTCGGGCCGGCGATGCTCGGCTCCACCTCCCTCAGGTCGAGCTCCAGCGTCGCCGAGAAGACCGGATCCGGGCTGGACTCCTCGTGGAACATCCCCTGCTCGCGCGCGTAGGCGTCGACCAGCTCGATCGCCTCGGTCGGCCGTCCGGTCAGCTCGAGGTAGCGCAGCGTCTCGGCGTCGACCGGGAAGATCGCGCAGGTCGAGCCGAACTCGGGCGACATGTTGCCGATCGTCGCCCGGTCGGCGAGGCCGAGCGTCGGCAGGCCCGGGCCGAAGAACTCGACGAACTTGGAGACGACGCCGTGCTCGCGCAGCATCTCGGTCACGGTCAGCACCAGATCGGTCGCGGTAGCGCCCTCGGGCAGCTCGCCCGTCAGCTTGAAGCCGACCACCTGGGGCAGCAGCATCGAGATCGGCCGGCCCAGCATCGCTGCCTCGGCCTCGATCCCGCCGACCCCCCAGCCGAGCACGCCGAGCCCGTTGACCATCGTCGTGTGCGAGTCGGTGCCGACCAGCGTGTCCGGATAGGCCCGCAGGACGCCGTCGCGCTCGCGGCTGTAGACGACCTGGGATATGTGCTCGAGGTTGACCTGGTGGCAGATCCCGGTCGCGGGCGGGACGACGGTGAAGTTGTCGAACGCCTCCCGACCCCACTTGAGGAAGGAGTAGCGCTCACGGTTGCGCTCGAACTCGTGCTCGGCGTTGAGCGCGAAGGCGCGCTCGTTGCCGAAGGCGTCGACCTGGACCGAGTGGTCGATCACCAGGTCGACGTCGACCAGCGGGTTGATCCTCTCCGGGTCGCCGCCGATCGCGGCCATCGCGTCGCGCATCGCCGCCAGGTCGACCACGGCGGGCACGCCGGTGAAGTCCTGCATCAAGACACGCGCCGGCTGGTAGGGGATCTCGGCGCTCGGCTCGGCCGCCGCGTCCCAGCTCGCGATCGCCTCCACGTCGGCGGCGCCTACCGAGCGGCCGTCCTCGAGCCGCAGCACGTTCTCCAGCAGCACCTTGAGCGAGTACGGCAGGCGGGCGACGTCGAAGCGCTGCTGGAGCGCGTCGAGACGGAAGACCTCGTAGGAGCGGCCGCCGACCTCGAGCTCCGAGCGGGCGCCGAAGGAATCGGGATGGCTCATGTCTCCATCCTACGAAGCGGGGGTGTGCGGCGGG
>Ga0210144_1000917_pt1 | contig 13299 bp, 5 predicted proteins | sample Muzzi_PWA_D2_FD_185532 | JGI IMG/M metagenome (GOLD analysis project Ga0210144, IMG submission 185532) | Wetland microbial communities from San Francisco Bay, California, USA, that impact long-term carbon sequestration - Muzzi_PWA_D2 (SPAdes) | ecosystem: Environmental > Aquatic > Marine >...
TTGGCGGTGCTAACCGCGCCGGTGCTGGCGTCGACGCTCTGCTGGCTTCGGCTGAAAGTCTGCGCCCCGTACGAGCCCTCGGCCCGTGCCTCGCCCGCAACGTAGAACGTCTCGGTGACCAAACCGCTCAAGCTGACGATGTTGCCGATGCCAAGCGCCTCCGCACCCGTTTCGGTCGAAAGGAACGTCGTTCCGATCCGGCTCGTGGAGTAGGTGGACCCGGAGTCCACACCGTCCACCGCGCTCAGCCCGTACACGTACGGCACGCCGATATCGGCTCCGGCGACGCTCCAGCTGTAGGCGTCGCCGTTGACGACGTCGGACGTCGCCTCGCTGACCAGGTCGCCATTCTCGGCAAAGCTCACGCTGCTGTTGGATCCCGAGTCTCCGGCGTAGCTGGCCTCGCTTGCAGCGGATCCCACGGCACCCGTGATGACGCTCGATGCCGCGCCGGTTCCACCCGAGCCGCTCGACGCGGATCCGGTCATGCTGTATGGCGCGCCGCTGCCGTCGAGGCCGGATTCGCTGTAAGTGGATCCGGATGCACCGTCCGCCGAGATCGTGCTGGACACGACGCCGTCCGGGCCGACCACGCCGCTTGTGCTGTAGGAGCCGCCTGCGGTGCCTTCGAAGGTCGCGTCGTTGCGGTACACGCCATCGATGCTCGTGCTGAGGCTGCTCGTCGAACCGCTGTCGGATCCACTTATCGTGGCCTCGCCTTCGGCAAAATCGCCGGTATCCTCGATCCGGGCGAAGCTCGTAGAGCTGCCGCTGTCGCCCGTGAAGCCGCTGGTGTTGCCGTAGCTCGAGCCCGTGGCCGCCGTGCTCGTGCTGGCGGCGTCGCCCGCGACCGTCCCGGAGACCATGGCGTCGCCAGAGGCCGCCCCGGTGCCGTCATCCAGGGCGCTCGCTGCCGCGGCATCCCCGCTGTCGCCGGTGAACGACCCGCTGCCTTCGTAGCTCGTGCCCGTCGCCGCCGTGCTGGTGCTCGTCGTCGTGCCGCTTGCGGCCCCGCTGACCGAGCCGCTCGACGAGGCGCCGCCCAGGGCGTCGAGGATGCTGCTCAGGCTGTGCGCCGTGCCGCTGTCGCCGGTGAAGCCGCTGGCGTTGCCGTAGCTCGTGCCCGTCGTCGCGGTGCTCGTGCTGGTCGCCGAGCCGCCGGTGGCCCCCGACGCCGTGGCGTCGCCCGAGGCCGCCCCGGTGCCGTCGTCCAGGGCGCTCGCCGCCGCGGCATCCCCGCTATCGCCGGTGAACGACCCGCTGCCCTCGTAGCTCGTGCCCGTCGCCGCCGTGCTGGTGCTCGTCGTCGTGCCGGTACCGTCGGTCGAGGTCGCCGTGGCAGTGGACGAGGCCTGCCCGACACCGTCGTCGAGGCTGGTGCCGCTCTCGGCCGAGCCGGGGTCTCCCCCGTACCCGCTCAGGACGCTGCTGTCGAAACCGCTGCTGTTGGAGTAGCTGCCGGAACCGGCGGCGCTCGAGCTGCTCGTGTCGCCGCTTGCGCCCTCGACGTCGGCAATGCCGTAGGCGCTACCGTCCGCATCGCTCGCGGCGCTGGCGCTGCAGGTAAGATCGCCGACGGCACAGGTCGGCGGCACCTCCTGTGCGCCAAGCGAATCGATTTGGAGGAACAACCCGAGGGCTGACAAGATGACGGCTCTGCCCGCTATTCGCGCGAACGGCACCATCTTCAGCTAGCCTCCTGCCCACTGAGTCCAGAAGCGAATTGGACCGCGATCAAAAAGAACAAAGCCAAAAGCACATAAAGAAAAAAGGCCGGGGGAGCCATTTTCCTGACTCCCCCAGGCACAGATGCTTCTACGAGCCGGGTACGCCGACAACCGCGTTCGAGGTGAGCGCCGAGAAGCTCACCACCGTCGCCTGGTTGTTGTGGTTCCCGGTGTTGACGTTGCCACTCGTAATGCCGGAGTTTCCGTTGAAGGACCCCGCCACGGTGCCGTGCTTCACCGTTTCGATCTCCGTTACGATATTGCCGCTGTTCGACTGACCGAGCGCCGCTTCCGAAAGGGCGACGGCCGCATCGATGCCAACCGACATGGCAACGACGTTATGCTGGTTCGTGGTGTTTCCGGAGTTCACGTTGACTCCGACAATGCCGGTGTTGCCGTTCACCGAGTCGCGGATCAGGGCAACCTTGTTCGGGACGAATGGGCCGTCCGGGGGCGTGCCATCGAGAAACTCACTGTCGAAGACCTCGTTGTTCAGGTTCTTCTGTTCCAGTTCGGCCTGCGTGTGCGCCACCGACCCGTCGTCCGTTCCATCGTCACCGATGATCGCAAAGGAGACCACGTTGCCTTGGTTCACGTGGTTCCCGGCATCAACGTTGACACCCGCAATGCCCGAGTTTCCGTTGATAGACCCGATGACCCGAGAGACGTAGGTGATGTCGAAGTCGGCCAACGGATCCCTCTCGATGTTATTTCCTCCGAGTGGGCCAGTACCATCGTAGCCGATGACGACGTTGTCCTCGTTGACCGCATTGACGACCGCCATGGATTCCGCCGCACTGTCGAAACTCGGAAGATATTCGACGTTGATCTCCAGATACTTCGATTTGGAGATAAACTCGTTAACCGTTAACGTCACGTTCTTCGTGATGGTCGCCAGAACAGTGACGTCGGCCCTCGCGTCCGTCGCGGCCGCGGTCCAAGCGAAAATCGCCAGCGCCGGGAGTGCAACCGTGGAGATGAGCTGCTTTTTCATGATTCATCCCTCCCTTTGCTAAAGGTTGCCGAGTTGTGCCGCGGAGAACGACGTGATGTTCGCCTGATTGGCAAAGTTGCCAGAGCTCACGTTCACGCCGACGATTCCGGCGTTGCCGTTGATCGAGTTCTGCACCAACGCGCTCTTGTTGATGCCGAAGCCGCAAGTTCCGAGATCACAACCCGCGCCGCCGCCTCCCAAGGAGTCGGACTCGCGGACGGTGTTTCTCTGGTTCCACTGGCCGAGATCCGCCTCCGACAAGGCAACGCCTTCGTCCGCGAAGCTGACCGCGAGCGACAAGGCATTCGCCTGGTTGCCCATGTTGCCGGGGCCCACGTTGACAAAAATGACGCCGTCGTTGCCATTGAGCGAATCGACGATCTCGCCGTCTCGGAAGAGCAGATCGACCGTGCGAACCATGCTGTCATTGTTGCGCTGCTCGGCCGCCGCCATGGATTCGGCAAAGCCAGTGCCGCCTTCCACCTGCTGGGGCTCTCCGCCCCCTCCGCCTCCGACGGTCCGTGCGTCCACCGCTGCGGAGATCGAGTTCGCCTGGTTCATGAAGTTGCCGGATGCCACGTTCAACGCGAGGATGCCGGAGTTGTTGTTGCCGGACCCATTTCGGTTGGCGGAGCCCTGAATTGAATCGACCTTTTCGGCACAGTTGCCGCAACCCTCGCTGTTGTCGTTGGTCTGGTTGATCAGCGCCACCGACTCCGCGAACTTGTCTGGAAGCGAGTCGACAAGGACGTCGAGGGTTACGAACTTCGAAACAGTAAGATTTTCGACGACAGTGATATGCTTCGTCTTCGTGATTTGTGCGTCGATGGTGACAGTGGCGTTCGCGCTGGATATGCCCAAGCCGAATATCGCCGCCGCACCCGTCAAGAGAACTTTTCTCATGGGAAACCTCCTTGGTCCCTTCTTCGGGCGCCCCTCTCCTGAGGACGAGACGCAACTATCGCGCACGTCCCGCGGGCCGCGCCTTAAAGAATCTTAAGTCTAAAAAGAAATCGTGATTACAGTCGCTTGCCCGGGTCCGCGGCATCCCGAAATGGAGGCAAACGACCTCAGAGCGATGCAAAAGTCTTGGCGCGGCATGCGGGAGCCGCCGGAGCGATTTACGACACGGCGGAGTTGTCGAAATGCTGGCGAAAAAGGGGCTGAGGCAGCCCCCGCGGCGCCTTCCGACACGCATTGCCGGCAGCCTTCCGGTCCGGCCTTGCACCGCCATGCGTCAAGGACCGTCCTCTTGAAATTCCGGCCTGTGTCTTATCTGTGTCAGGCCTCACAGGGGCGATCGAGCGCCCGCTGCAACGGCTCGAGCTGGCCCGCATAGTGCTTCCAAAGCTTGATCGAGGTCGCGTAGAGGGGCTGCCGCACCTGTGCGGCGCTCGCGGTCTGCACGCTTCGCTCGGTTTCGTGAAACCGGAGGCAGGAGTCCGACCAGGGCAGACGGCAATGGTTCAGCAATGACGAGATCGTCGATTTCGGATCATCGACGATGTCTTCGTAGCGAACGTCGAACACGCGGCCAGGCAGCACGGCATGCCAATGCGTCATGATTCTCTGATAGCAGCAACGGTAATACCGTCCCAGCTCGGTAAGGTCGTAATAGAAAAGAGCGCCCTTGATGAAATGCTGCTTGTAACACGAAAGGCAGGTGTCCATCGGGTCGCGTGTCACGTGCACGATCGTCGCATTCGGCAGCATCAGGTGAATCAGGCCGATCCATAAGAAATTGAACGGCATCTTGTCGGTGACCCGACGGGCGCCGTGACGGTAGGCCTCGATCCCATCGACGTAGGTCATTCCGGCCTCCCGCCATCCATCCGGCCTTACAGAAGCGACGCTTTCGGGAAAGGTCGAGGTACAGCTCTTTGGGAGCCACGCGCCGAGCTGCTTGTCGATGCCGCTAATCACCGTCAGCTCGCCGGCCCCTTCGACGTCGGGATGGCTGGCGAGGATCTGCTCCACCATGGTGGTGCCCGAGCGCGGCATGCCGACAATGAAGATCGGCGTGTCGGACTCGAAGCCCTGCCCGGCAGCAGCGGAGAAGAGCTCCCGGTCAAAGGCGCCGATCAGTCGCGTTACCGTATGGATCTGATCCTCGATGCTGAATACGATGCCACGGCGAACGCTCTGGTTTGCCTCATTCAGGTGCCCGAAGGCCTGCTCGTACTCGCCGATATCTTCATAGGCCTTGGCCAGAGCGAAGTGCAACGCAATCTTACCATCGGGGCCGAGCGACGCCTTCTCCAAGAGCCCTTTCATGGCTGCAATATCGGGGTCGTCCGGCTTGAACTTCTTGATTCGGCTCATGTGCCGGTAGGCGGCGGTATAATCCGGCTTGAGGCGGATCGCACGGCGATAGCACTCTTCCGCCTCCGGCATTTGGCCCAGGTCGTGCAGGGCTGCGCCAAGGTTGTGATGGGCGTCGGGAAAGGACGGCTTGAGCGCAACCGCGCGCCGAAAATGCGCGATCGCGGCCTCGGGTCGACCGAGCTCGACCAAGACGCCGCCCACACCGTTCTCGAGCTCGGGCCGTTCCGGTGCCTGGGCGAGCGCCCGCTCGAGAAGAGGCAAAGCCTCCTCATGACGCCCCTCTCGGATCAGAAACTGGGCAAGTCGGGAAAGAGCCTGTGGTGGCTTCTTGTCGGCTGGGATTGCGGCGCGAAGATGCTTCTCTGCGGTCGCCGAGTCGCCCGTGCGCCAGGCGATGGCGGCGAGCATCTGGAGCGCCTGATCGTTCGCGGGATCTTGCGCCAGGACCTTTTCACAAGCCTTTCGCGCGGCCGCGACCTGGCCCCGCTTGAGGGCGCGCGTGGCCTTGGTCAGAAGGGCCCGATGCGACACGCCACCCACAGGGCGCTCCCTCGCCGAACTTGCTGCGCCGGATTTCACCGTCGTCTGCCTCCTCGCGGCAGATCATTGACGATTTGTTCGCCGATGGGAAGGGGTCGGGAATGAAACGCTTCCTGGCTCGGTCGACGCGCGGCAGCTGGCCAAGTGGCGAAACAGCCTCACGCTGTGGCCTTCACCGTGTCCTGAAATCCGATGAGGAAAGGCGGATTGCGGGATTCGGCGAGGGTTCAGAGGGTTGAATACCTCTGGCCTCCCGCAAGGTTGCCGAATTCTCGAGTGCCGGACATCGCCGCTGTCCCTGCCCGACCGGTCGACGGGCGTTGGCCGTCCCCGGAAGCCGACGCGCCTGCCAGGACCCGGCGCCGATCGGGCGTTCGGCAACCGGTTGCGAAATGGCCTTCCGGCGCGCCCAAGCCTCCTTCGGGATTACCGCCCTATCCGCCCTACAGGTAGATATCCTCGCTGGTATCGAGCAGGCTGCCCAGATTCGAGAGGTCGACGAGGCTCTCGAAGCCGGCCGGGCCCGCCGCGCCGTCGGGGTCCACCGCGATGGTCACAGTGTCTGTCCCGGGATCGAGAGCCTGGCTCAGAACCTCATCGAGGCTGTCGTATTCGACGTCGGAGAGAAGATCCCGCAGGTCGAGCACATCCTCGCCGGGCGTGAAATCGGCGATCCGATCGCCGGCGTCGTCGATGCTGCCGTATTTGAAAACGTCGCTGCCCGCTTGACCGTAAAGCGTGTCGGCGCCCGCTCCACCGATCAGGACATCGTTCCCGCCACCGGCAACCAACCGGTCGGCGCCCGAACCGCCGTCGAGAATGTCATTTCCATCGCGTCCATACAGACGGTCGTCACCGCCGTTACCCAGGATGTGGTCGGCACCGGTAGTGCCGGCCAGGACATCGTCACTCTCGGTCCCGAGGATCGTATTCGCGTTTCCGACATTCACCGTAACCGTCGCAACGTCTCGGCCCCCCTGATTGTCCAGCAGCGCGTAGGTAAAGCTCTCCGCCCCGGTGAAGCCCGCGCCGGGGGTGTAGGTGATACCGCCGTCTGCATCCACGACGACGTTGCCATGGCTGGCGGCCGTTTCGATCGCTACCGTCAACGAGTCGCCGTCGACATCGCTATCGTTCGCAAGGACATCGATCCAGACCGGCGTCCCCTCCGAGGTGCTGGCCGTGTCGTCGCGCGCGGTGGGAGCATCGTTCACCGGATCGACGGTCACCGCCACCGTGCCCGTGCTGAACGCACCGGTATCGTCCGAAACGGTGTACTCAAAGGTGTCGCTGCCGAAGAAGTCGGCCTCCGGCGTGTAGGTCACCGTCCCGTCGGCATTGAGCTCGACCGCGCCGTGCGCCGCCGTACCCAGGCTCGCGACGAAGAAAGGATCGCCGTCCGCATCGCTGTCGTTCGCCAGCGGATCGAACACGACCGCCCGATCCTCGTCGGTCTGCACGGCGTCGTCCACGACGCTTGGCGGCGTGCTTGCCGGGGGATCCCCGGCGGGGGGATCCCCGGCGGGGGGCTGACTGCCCGTAGCGATCAAAATGTCCTGTCCGACCTGGAGCGGCTCCCGGATGCCGCGGAGCGTCGCCAAGAGCACCGCGTCTTCGAGGCCCGCGGGGCCGTCCGGGTCGAGCCAGATCTCGAGCCCTCGGCTGGCTCTGCTGTAGACCTGCTGCAGGACGCCGTCGGCGACTGGGTCGTTGCCGCTGTAGCCGAGCGACGCCAGCACTGCGCTGAGATCGAGGACATCTTCGCCGATCCGAAAGTCTCGAATTTCGTCGCCGGCGTCCGCCAGATCCCGATAGCGGAAGACATCGTTTCCGCCGCGCCCATAGAGCGTATCCGCGCCAAGGCCACCGATCAGGACATCCGCTTCGCTTCCGCCGACCACCAGGTCCGCACCGGCGCCGCCATCCAACAGGTCGTTGCCTCCGTTCCCATAGATCCGGTCGTCGCCGTCCCGGCCGTAGATGTGCTCGGGCCCGGCGCTGCCGCGCAGAACGTCATCGCCGTCCGTCCCGGAAATAGCGTTTGGCTCGCTGACATCGACCGTGACCGTTGCCGTGTCTGTGCCACCCGATCCGTCCGCGACGCTGTATTCGAAGCTGTCGCTTCCCATGAATCCGGCATCGGGAATATAGGTGAACGTTCCGTCCGCATTCGCGACCACGGTGCCGTGCGCGGCATTCGTGGTCAGAGAGGCGGTCAAGGGGTCGCCGTCTGGATCCATGTCGTTTGCCAGCGCATCGATGGTCACCCCGGCGGCCTGATCCAGCGCATCGGCATTCGCGATGGCGACCGCCGAATCGTCGACGGCGATGGGCGCGTCGTTCACCGGATCGACGGTTATGGAAACCGTCGCGCTGTCGCTGCCGCCCTGCCCGTCGCTGACGCTGTAGGTGAAGCTGTCGCTGCCGTTGTAGTTGCCGTCGGGAGCATAGCTAAAGGTCCCGTCGGCATTGACGACGACGCTTCCGTGCTGCGGGCCGGAGGAGATCGTCGGTGAAAGCGCGTCGCCGTCATCGTCGCTGTCGTTGGCGAGCGCGTCGATCACCACGGCCGTGTCCTCCGCGGTGGCGACGGCGTCGTCGAGCGCGATGGGTGCAGCATTCGTGCGCGTCACGGTGATCGCGACTGTCGCAAGATCGACGCCGCCGGCGCCGTCCGACGCGATGTAGGTGAAGCTATCGCTTCCGGTGAACCCGGCGTCCGGCGTATAAGTGAAGGTACCGTCCGGATTGCTGACCACCGTGCCATGGCTCGGGCCGGAGTCGACCGCTGCCGAGAGTGCATCCCCGTCGACGTCTCCGTCGTTCGACAAGACATCGATCGTGACGGGCGCACCCTCTCCGGTTATCGCTTGGTCGTCTGCCGCTAGCGGTGCGTCGTTGACCGGCGACACAGTGACAGCGACCGTCGCGGTCGTGGTGCCGCCCCGGCCATCGTCTATTTGATATCTGAAGCTGTCGGCGCCATTGAAGTTCGGGTCCGGCGTATAGGTGAAGGTGCCATCCGGATTCAACGTCACCTGGCCATGATCCGGTTGGGAAGCCAGGGACAAGGTGAGCGAGTCGCCGTCTGGATCGCTGTCGTTGGCAAGAACATCGACGGTAAGCGAACCGTCCTCGGCCACGGAGACCACATCGTCAGTAGCAGTCGGCGGCGAGTTCGGGTCGGTTCCGAGAAGGTCCGAAATGAAATAGATTTCGCCGGAGAAACTGAGGGCCTCGAAGTCGAAGAGCAGGTCCGACCCGTCGTCTATGCCCACCGAGCCGTCGAAATATGTGACGCTGACGGCCCCGGAGGCATCTTCCGAGACGAGGTATGAATCGAGCGCACCGAAATAAAGCGCGGTGTCGAACCCGATTCCCCCGTAAAGCGTGTCGTCGCCTCGACCGCCCAGGATCATGTTGTCCGCGTCGTTTCCGTACACGACATCATTGCCGTCACCCAGATAAGCGTTCTCGATGACGGTGCCCTGCCCCATGAAGAGGCTGGTGCCGTCCAGCAGGCTCGTTCCGCCGGGCGTGAGGTCGAGCACAACGTCCGTCGTGACCGCGCTGGTGTTGATCGCGTCGGTGCCTTCGTTGTCGATCAGGATTTGACGGTCCGGGTCGGCGATGACGCTATATTCGTCGTTATAGAAATACGTGTCGTTGCCGATCGTCGCGTCGCCGTAGAGCGACAACGTCCATGAGTTGAGCTGGCCCGTGTATCCCGAGCCCGTGTCGGTCACGGAGAGCGTCCAGGTCCCTTCGCCGGACTCGCCCCAGAATTGAACGCTATCCAGGGTGAAGCGGATGTTGTCCTGACTCGCCGTTCCCTCGCCGGGCTGATTGACCAGGACACTGGTCGTGCCGTCCGGCGACGTGAGGGTGACAACAAGCTGCCCTACAAACGTATGAGACAGGTCAAGCAGGACCTCGACGTGATCGACAACCAAATTCGACGAGTCGATCGTGATCGTGTCACTGATTGTCGTATTGTCGCCAAGGTAGGTTCGCGGCGAAGAGTTGGCGGAGATCGACTCGAGGTTGGCCATCGTGCTCTGCGCCGTCCAGGTCTCGGCCAGTCGAACCGCGGCAAGCGCATCGACAGCGCCGAATCCATATTCGTGACTGACCGTCAGCCCGCCGCCGTTCCAGTTCGTCGCACCGTTCTCCTGCCAGCCGGCATCGGAACTCACCGGCTTTATCGCGGAGTAGGCCAGTATCTCTTGAACGTCGCGATAGCCCAGGTTCGGATTCGCCTCGAGCATGAGCGCAATAACGCCCGAAACGACGGGCGCCGAGAAGGACGTGCCGGAAGCGCTGACGAAATCACCACCGGAATATCCAAGCGAGCCGGGCCGGTCTGTCGTGTAGACGTTAAGGCCCGGCGCGGAGACCAGGAGCGCGGCACCCGGATTGCTGAAATTGGCGACGCTTCCGTCCGATTCGAGCGCGCCGACCGCTATCGTGTACTGCGAATTCTGGAAGTTGTGATAATTGACGTCGTCTCCCGTCAGTCCCCCGTTACCGCCCGAGAAGACAAAGACCGTGCCCAGTCCGTCACGGCCGTAAGTGACCGCGTCCTCGATGGCCTGGGCAGAGCTGGCAAAGCCGGACGACAGGAAGTTATCGGTGAAATATCCGCCGTACTTCCAGCTGTTATTCGAGATATCGACATTGACTTGCTGCTGCAAAGCGTCGGCAACCTGCGAGGTCGAGCCGTTCTGTCCGTAGCCGATGCGGAAGCCAGCAATCTCCGCCTCGGGCGCCACGCCGCTGCCGCCGTAGCCGTTGTCGGCCTCGGCAGCTATCGTCCCCGCCACGGCGGTGCCATGGCGATCGGCAGGGTCGCTCGCGTAGGCATCGCTGTCATGGCTGCGAGCGTCGTAATCCGCTGCAAAATTGTAGTTCGCGTCGAGGTCCCCGTGCTGGTAGTCGATTCCGTCATCGACGACGCCGACGAGCACGCCGCTGCCCGTGTAATCATCCCACACGGCCGTGACATTGATGTCGTACCGCGAGCCGTTCTCGATATGCCATTGCCGGGACAGGTCGGGGTCGTTCGGGATCCACATGGGCTCCGGACCGGCGATGCCGCCAAACGATGCACCTGCCACCTCTGCCGATAGATCGCCGGCAGCCAGCGCGCCGTCAGCGCCAGCGGCCTTATCCGCATGCGCGAAGTCGCTGACAGGGACTCGCCGACTGCCTGCTCCATCCAGGGCCGCGTCGGCGCCGGCATTCGCCAATTCGCTAAAAGGGGTTCGGCGGCTGCCAACCTCCGCTACGGCCGTGTCCGACAGAGCGGTATGCGCCCGCTCCAGACCCTGCTCGGCTTGCGGTGGAACGTCGAGTCCATCCAGCAAGGTCGTGACCTGGGAATGCGCAGAACCGTTCGCGGCGGGCGGCAAATCGGCCGGTGCAGATTGCAGCGCCCCGCCCTCTCCCTCCGCCATTGGACTCTGCTCTTCGGCGATCCCGCCACGACCGCGATCTGGAACGAAGGTGCCAGACCCCGTATCCGGAGCGACGCTGAAAGAGTCCGGCATCTCGAAGGGCTGGGGCGCGGCGCCGAAAGCCGCCGCTTCCACGGCGTCGCCGGTTAGATCGGCCTCCGCCTCATCCTGGATTGCCGCGCTGAGCTGCGCGGGCTCTTGGTCTGAACGGTCCGAATCGCTGAACGGTGGGAAGAACGTCGAATGGATTTGCGGAAGATCATCGAGTCGCGAGTCGCCTCGCGATTTCGCGCTGGTCTGCATGCCTGAGCACCCTTCAGGATCTTGTTCTAAAGCGCTACTCGGGCTCGGCCGCGCGCAACCCTTTGGCTGCCAGCGGGCGAACTCGTATCGCACCGGATCTAAGGAAACGCCAAGCGGCCTTGCAGGAGTCTTAACGAGGCAGCGCGGCGCGGAAGAGACACAGCTAAATCACATTACCCTGGCATTTCGACTGTTCAGCCCTCCTGTCTTGACGGGGCGAATGACCGAAGTCCTGTTCGAACATTTCAGGAAGAAATGCTCATTGCGCACCGGAACGAATCGGTGGCCCCGCACGACGTCGCCCGATTCGGCAGCTTCGAGGAAACATGTCCCAACTCTGGTCGTCCAAACCGTGGTCGAATGCACCACGCTTCCCTGAAATGCCACGACATCTGTGATCGTCGTCGCACTCCGGTGAAACTCAACATATTGAGCCACTGAAATTCGGATAACAAAGTCTGGGCGACGGGGCGAGTGATAATCCTGTAACAAGCCAGCCGTACCGTCGGAGTCATGTAGCGATCCATGTGACATCGCTGGGCATGGCCAAAGGAACCGGACGTCAGCGCGACGCCGATTGTTTTTCTGCAAGGCGGGAGGGGCATTCTGACGAGCGCGCGTCTTCAAGGTCGGCGCTTCGTTAGGAATACAAACACCCACCCGAAAGACAGATCGGCCGTCAGCCGAGTCGCCGCTCCGGTCGCGGGCCGTGCCACCGTCTTCGTGCCTGCAATGAAAAAGACGGGGCGATAGCGGGATGCTATCGCCCCTCGGGGAGGGCCGTCGGGGGCATGCCTCCGGCCCTTGCAGTGAGAATGGTCCGGACGCGAGCCCGGAGATTTGCTCTCCGGACCCGCACCCATCACGTTCGATCAGAACACGTTGCAGCCTTGCTCGTTGAAGGTCACGACGTCGTCGAGATCGAATTGACCGTCGTCCGTGGCACCGCCGTTCTGCACGATTTCGATGCACTGGGCCACAGTGAGATTGTAATCCACGCCCGGATGCGCGGCGTTCAGCAGGCACGCTGTACCGTGCCTTGCCAACTTCCTGTTGCCGCCGCCGCCGAGCCAGATGGCGCCATCATGCTCGTCCAGAGCCGTTTCGCCGAGGACGAGACCCGCGGGCAGACCAGACGGCAAACCCGAGAGGCCGAAGGTCGCCACGAAGTCGTCGGTTGGCGAGTAGCCGGTCGGACCCCAAACATCGAAGTGATTCCGCCAGCCGCCCGGCGTGCAGCCTTCGCCGCCGCCCGGCGCCTCGACCACGTCGATGCTGACGTCACAGTCGTTGGTCGTGAGGCCCTGCCCCTCGGGGCTGTCATAGGTCGCAAAGGCCGTATTGCTGATGGTGCCGACGGCTGTCGGGGTCACGTTGACCGAGAGGCTGAAATTGGCCCCGCCGACCGGAATGTCGCTGATGGGGCAATCGATCGGGACACCGTCCGTGATGGTATCGTCCACCAAGAGATTGCCGCAGTCGTCGGTCGAATTCGAGGACTGGTATGTCGTATTTTCGCCATCGATCTGGTCGGTCACCACCACATTGGTCGCCGTGGCATCGCCCGTGTTGACGAAGCTCACGTTGTACAAGATGGACGCTGGCACGCCGACGACGAGCGGGTTCGTCGATGGATCTTGCGTCTTCATCTCGCACGCCAAGACCGCCTGCCCCTGCGGCGCGACCGGAATGACGTCCTCGCAGCTCGTGCCGGGTCCGCCGTCATTGGCGGTACTGCTGTTGTCCGCCGCATTCGCAATCACTTGCGCGACGTTGACGATATCGCCTTGAGGGTTGGCGATATCGACCCCGATCATGACACTCGATTGACCCGCCGGCAGGGGGTCGAAGGTGCATTCCACCATCCCGCCGCCTTGGTCCGCGCAGTTGCCAGACGAATTTCCCGCATCGAAGAGAGCGCCGGTCGGCAGCGTATCCTGGATCGTTACCGGGT